>UMHC01019843.1_pt1 | contig 24952 bp, 16 predicted proteins | sample 1965381 | NCBI WGS metagenome assembly UMHC01 (sample SAMEA4836083, study PRJEB28245) | human gut metagenome | biome: gut microbiome; material: fecal sample | place: Denmark | collected 2008 | reverse complement strand
GGGTTCCTCTTCACGTCCATACGGGAAACCAATCAGGCGTGCTTCATGTCCTCAATCAGACGGCTCAGGTTCTGGGCCTGGGCGGCAAGATCATTGATGGCCTGACTGGCCTGCCCCATGGCCTGGGCCAGTTCACCGGAAATAGCGTTCACCTGCTCAATGCTCTGGTTGATTTCCTCACTGGCGGCGGACTGCTCCTCGCTGGCGGCGGCTATTGCGCTTACCTGATCGGCGGCAGCGTCAGCATCGGTGACAATATTTTCCAGTGCCTGCCCGGACTGGTGGGCCAGATCCGCCGCCTGCGCAATCTGTTCCACCGCGCTTTCCACACTCCGCACACTTCTGGTGGTGCTTTCCTGAATCGCCGTGACAACCTTGCCCACCTCGCTGGTGGACGCCATGGTCTTTTCCGCCAACTGCCGCACGGAGTCGGCCACTACAGCAAAGCCCCTTCCGGCTTCCCCGGCCCGCGCGGCCTCAATGGCGGCATTCAGAGCCAGCAGGTTGGTCTGATCCGCAATGTCGGAAATGACGTTCATGATATTGGAGATGGATTCGGCATGGCGGTTGAGTTCCGTCATGTCTTCCTTGAGTTCCAGGGAAACCTTGCGTACACGTTCCGTGCTTTCCAGCGACTGCCTGACGATATTCGCGCCATTGACGGCCTGCTGCTTGGTTTCCGCGGACATCTGCGCCGTATCTCCGGCGTTTCTGGCCACTTCCCGCACGGTGGAATTCATTTCGTTCATGGCCGTAGCGGCCTCGGCCAGACGCTCCGAGGCATGGCGGGCATTTGCATCCGATTGATCAATCTGTGCCGAAAGCTCGGTCGAGGCCGAGGAAATGGCTTCGACCACGCTTTCCAACTGGCCGGCGGCGGCCAGCATGCCTTCCCGCCTGGCGCTTTCGGCACGGCGGGCGGCTTCCTCGGCGCGGCTCATGGCCTCCCGCGCCTCTTCCGTGGCTTTCTGGGCCTCTTCGGACTTCCGGCGCGCCTCGGCAATATTCTGTTTCAGACTGACCACCATGCTCCGCAGGTCATCGGCCAGCATTCCGGTCTCATCCCTGCTGCGCACATCCAGCGTTCTGTCCAGATCGCCGCCGGCCACGGCCTGGGCAAACATCTGGGTCCTTGCCAGCGGCCCCACCACCATGCGGGTGATCAGCACGGACAGCGCCGCTCCCAGCGCCAGAACCACGCCGAGCAGCACCGTCACCACAGTGGTGGATGACGACATGGTCGTCTCCGCGCCATTGACGGTTTCCGTGGTATTTCTGGTGGTCAGCTCCATCATGTCCGCAGCCTGATTGAACAGCCCCATATACAGATCGATACGTGCCCTCGAAGTTTTGGCGTTTTCCTGCTGAAGGGAGGCCAGACGATCCGCCAGCCCGGAAAACTCCTTCCATATCGCGGCGGCATTATCAAAAAGATCGCGGCATTCCTGACGGGCCAGATGCGAACGGACAGCCTGAGCATCCTTGTCGATACCAGGCAGGCTGGCACGCACGTCATCCAGCAGCTTCATATCCTGATTGCGCTCGGCAATGAGCAGCTTCTCCAGCACCATGGCCACACGGGCATAGATGGCATTGGTATCGGCCATATTCTGCGCATACACGGCCACATTGCGGATATCTCCGGCATCAAGGAAAGCCCTCTGGGTCCCGCTCATGGTCCTGACCAGGCCCTCAAGCTTGCCCAGCACCACATTGCCGGATTCGATGAGTTTTACGGTCGTTCCGGAAATCTCGTCAGTCAGCTTGACGCCGCTGTTGATAGCCTGCTCGTAGGCGCTTATGCCCTTGCCGAACTGCTCAAGAAAATTCGCGGTATTCTCGAAATACTGGACAGCATTCAGTTCATTCAGGCGGGCGACATTCGCCTTGAGCCTGTTCAGATACTCCATGCCTGTTTCCAGAGCCTTCGCATCCGCACTTTCAAAATATATCCGGGTATTATATGCCGTCAGCAGAAGATTGCTCTGCAAGTCGCCGTACTCCGCCAGACGCGGCACCCGATCCGAGGCGATATAGCCGGAAACGGTGACTCCCTCTCTCATGGCACGTACGGCCACAAAACCTACAACTACTGTAAGCAGAAGAATAAGGGAAAATCCCCCGCCGATTTTCTTTCCCAAGGTCAGGTTCATATGCACTCCTTGAATTCTCTCACAATAATACCTGCCAACATGACGCTCATACACCTGTCACACTTCACGGCTCTGGCATGTTCCATTCCGGGAATATTTCCCATTACATTAAGTGCAATCATTAAAATCGGTTTTTTCTCGAATAAAAAAAGGGCGCAGTCAAATTATTTTTTTGTACTGTCAAAGCGTGTACTGCCGCTCTGCAATTAACCGCGAAGGCGCGGCGAAAAATACTTCCTCCGCCGCGCCCGTTCCGGACATGCCGGAATATCGGGATGCCCCACGAAATTCAATCCTCCATGAACACAGGAGGAATCCGGCCGATGGTGGCGACCATGACGGCCTTGATGGTATGCATCCTGTTTTCCGCCTCATCGAATACCACGGACGCGGGGGACTCGAACACATCCTCCGTCACTTCCAGAGCGTCAAGCCCGAACTTCCGATAGATGCTTTCGCCCACGCTTGTCTCGCGGTTATGGAAGGCGGGCAGACAATGCAGGAACCTGCAGTCCGGATTACCCGTCAGTTCCATGACGCGCGCGTTGACCTGATAGGGCAGAAGCAGATCAATGCGCTCTTTCCATACCTCATCGGGTTCCCCCATGGATACCCATACATCGGTATACAGGAAATCGCAGCCCTTCACGCCTTCCGCCACATTATCGGTACAGATGATCTCCGCGCCCGTGGCGGCGGCAACCTCCCGCGCCATGTTCCGCACCGTCTCCGAGGTCTGAAGCGCCGCGGGAGCGATGGAACGGAACTTCATGCCCATTTTCGCCGCGCCCATCATCAGGGAATTGCCCATATTGTAGCGGGCGTCGCCAAGATAGGCGAAGGTCATTTCGGAAAGAGGCCTGGAGCAGTGTTCCCGCATGGTGAGAAAATCGGCCAGAATCTGAGTGGGATGCGCCTCGTTGGTCAGACCGTTCCACACCGGCACGGAGGAATGACGAGCCAGTTCCTCCACCACATTCTGCCCGTGCCCCCGGTATTCGATGCCGTCAAACATGCGGGAAAGCACGCGGGCCGTATCCGCCATGGACTCCTTCTTTCCGATTTGCGAACCGGCCCCGAGCAGCGTGCAGTGCGCACCCTGATCATAGGCCGCCGTTTCAAAGGAACAGCGGGTACGGGTGGAATCCTTCTCGAAAATCAGGGCGATGCGCCGTCCTTCCAGGAGACGGGGTTCCGTGCCGTTCCTGCGGGCCGCCTTGAGGCGTGCCGCCAGTTCAAGCAGAAAGTCAAGCTCTTCAGGGCTGTAATCCGCAATTTTCAGAAAATGCCGACCGGTCAGCTGGATCATGAAAACTCCTCGCGCTCATTCGGAAGGGGAAAGAAGAGGGCGGATCATGCCTACCTCATCGCATTTGTAATATTTCGGGCACTTGCTGCATTCCGCCCAGACCACGGGCGGCAACTGATCGCGCGGAATAACCGCAAAATCCAGACTCCGGAAAAATCCTTCGGCCAGCGTGAACGTAAAGGCCCGCCGCACTTCCAGCCGTCTGGCGTCATCCAGCAGAGCCTCCACCATGGCCCGGCCCAGTCCGCTTTTCTGCAGGGCGGGATGCACCGCCACGGAACGCACCTCCGCCAGATCCTCCCACAGTACATGCAGGCCGCCGCAGGCAACCACCCGCTCGGTGCCGTCCGAGGCAGGCATGGTCATCACCCGGTAGTCCTGAATGCTCTGATACAGATACAGAGGCCCCCGCGCCAGCATGATCCCCCGCGCGGCAAACTCGTTGATCAGGGCTGACATGCCGTTCACATCGCGGATGGATGCCTTGCGCGGGGCGGAAATCTCCCGGATACGACTTAAATCCGGAGCGAAGGGAGAATTTTTGCTCTGCCGGATTCCGGCGATGGAAGGCTCCCCGGATACAACCGGGCGTGGAAGAGAAGAAGGGGATGACATGTCTGTTCCTTGCAGGGGGTGACGCGAACCCATGCAGATTATTCCAGCAGAGGGGCGCTTGGCAAGCTCCTGCGGCCGCCTCTCTCGTCCGTCCGCGGCGCGCGGCCGACCCTCATTGATTAAGTGCGGAAAACCCCCTACTGTTTTTCAAAGTATCATGACGGCCGTTTTCCGGCGCCCGCGCGCCCGAGACAGGACTGAAAAAAGCGGGGAAGCTTTGTCAACGAGACGGAAGAAAAAATTTTTCCGGCTGGCCGGAGTATGCCTTGCCGTCCCTGCCCTGATCTGGCTTGTCCTGATCGGCAGGGAACGCCATGATGCGGCCGGAGAGCTTCTGGACAGGGAACAGCGGCTTCTTGCAGACAGTCTGGCGTCCCTGCTTGGGGAACTCCTTCCTCCCTCAGGCCATGAAGGGCACATTCCCCCGGCTTTTCCGGAGGATACGGCCGGCCCCTATCCCGCCCCGGCGGGAACCGAAGCGGGCAGCCGGACAGGCGGTTCTGTCATTCTCATCCTGAACGGGGATGACAGCGTGCTGATGGCGGCAGGCGATTCTCCCCGCCCGGATGAAGCCATATTTCTTCCTTCCCTCCGGGAGATGAGAGAGTCCGGAGAAGGCCCTTTCCGATACGAATGGAAGGGGGAAAGCTGGAGAGGGCGTTACGCGGCCCTTGCCGGCACAAACCGGCTGATTCTGACCGCGCGGCCGGAATCCGCGGCGCGGCTTCCGTTCATGCCGGCCGCGGCGGTCGGAACCGTCTTTCTGATCGCCCTGCCGGGCGCGGTATTCCTTGCCTGGGCGCGCGCATCCCGCGAAAGGGACGCGAAGGCGTCACCACCCGGCGCGGATATGTCCGGAACGGCGCGGAACGGCATCCCTGAAGGGGCTTCCTCGTCCGCGCCGGGAGCCGATGACGGTCCGGCCATTCTGACGGAAGCGTTCCAGAGCGAGTTTCTGGCTCGTCTGAACCATGAAATGCGCACTCCCCTCAACGCCGTCATGGGCATGAGCTATCTTTTTTCCCAGACAGCCATGACCGAACAGCAGCGCGGCTATATCGACAAGCTTCAGCAGGGAGTGCAGACGCTGCTCGACATGATCAATCAACTGCTGGATTTTTCTTCCCTGACGCGGGACGCCCTTGAACTGGAGGAACACACCTTCCGCCTGTCTTCCCTGATGGAGGGACTGTGTTCCGCCAACGCACCCAAGGCGGAAAAAAGGAACCTGGAATTCGTGATCCGCGTGGATCCGCTCATTCCGGAAACACTGGAGGGAGATCCCGCGCGCATCGCCCAGATCCTGCACGCTCTGGCGGATAACGCCGTCAGGTTCACCGAGACGGGAGAGGTCGTCGTCGAGGCGCGTCTGGAAACGAGTCTTGCCGAACACCAGAATGACGCGCTCATCCGCTTTGAGGTTCGCGATACGGGCTCCGGCATGTCTCCGGAGACCCTCGCCCGCAGTCTCCAGCCCTTCGGCCAGGGCGACGGCTCGAACACGCGCGCTCACGGAGGGCTGGGCCTGGGGCTGCCCCTCGCACAGCGCCTCTGCCGCTTCATGGGCGGCGAGCTGAACGTCGAAAGCGTTCCGGGCAGAGGAACCACCGCTTTCTTTGTACTGCGCCTGAAGCGAAGTGACAGCATCTCCGCACCGCTCCGGCCTCTGTGCGGTTCCGGAACCGTCCGCGCGCTTGTGGCGGACGACAACGCCTCATCCCTTGCCGTCCTGCGTGAAATGCTCGAATTTCTCGGTTTCGGCGTGACAACCGCTTCGTCCGGCGACGAAGCCCTGGAGGCCATGCGCCGTTTCGCCGCAGCGGGCGAGGCTCCCGATCTGTTCGTGGCGGACTGGATCATGCCCGGGATGGACGGACTGGAATGTATCTGCCGCGCGGCGGATATGACGCCTGCCCCCGCCATGCCCCCAGCGCTGCTGCTGGCCGGCCCGTCCGGCAGGCCGGACGGGGAAGCCCTTGCCCGGGCGGGGATTGCCGCCTGCCTTGCCAAACCCGTTCTGCTGCCCGCCCTGCATGGCGCTCTCGCTCCCCTTCTGCTGCGCAAGGGACAAAGGGACGCATCGGCCCCCCTGCGTATTCTTCTGGTGGAAGACAATGAAATAAATCAGGAAATCGCTCTGGCTCTGCTTGACGATCAGGGTATGGACATTGATGTTGCGCACAACGGTCTGGAAGCCGTGGACAAGGTTCGGGACGGAGGGCCGGGGAAGTATGCCCTGGTGTTCATGGATGTCCAGATGCCGGTCATGGACGGGCTGGAAGCCGCTTCGCGCATTCGCGGCATGGGCTACGGACTTTCCGCTCTGCCCATCATCGCCATGACGGCGCAGGGACAGGAAGAAGACAAGCGCCAGTGTTTCGCCGCCGGCATGAATGATCATATGCTCAAGCCGCTGGAGCCGGAGCGCCTGAATGCCGTCCTGCGCCATTGGCTCGGCGTGGGAGCGAACGCTTCCGCTCATGACGGGCAGCACGGCATATCGTTTGACAGACGGGGCTCTGATCTGATCTCCTCCGTCATGCAGGCCATTGACTCGGGGCGCAGAACCTCCGGCACGCTCATTCCCGCGACAGGACTGGACAATGTGGGAGGGAACAGATCCCTGTACCTCAAGCTGCTGCGCAGATTCATCGAATCCTACCCGGAAACGGACAAGGATATCAATACCGCCCTGCGGCGAGGCGACACGGAACTCGCCATCCGCCTGGCCCATACCGTCAAGAGCATATCAGCCAGCCTTGGACTCGCCGACTTTTCCAGCATTTCAGCCGAAGTGGAGAAGGAGCTGAAGGCGGGCGCGCTGGACGACACCATGGGGGCGGCCTTTACCGCCTGCCTGCATGAGAGCCTGCGCGCCGTGGAAGAATACCTGACCGGGCCTTCCGCCGGTGAAGCCGCATCGCCCCCTGCCGGCCCGGAGGCTGACGCCCGGCTTCCCGTTCCGGCCGCGCACGTCCGCACGCTTGTCCGGGAAATCCTGGACAATCTGGAGATGGACTGGGGTGTGATCATGAATGATATGGAAGAACTGGAACGACTGCTGGGCGGAACCTGCCGGCACAGGCACATGGATGAGCTGAGCAGCGCAGTGGAAGACTTTGACGTGCCCCGGACGCGTGCGGCTGCGCGACACCTGCTGGACGATCTGGAGCCTCCGGCAGAGTGCCGCGGGGAACGGCAGAATCCCGCTCAGGAAAAGAACGGAGCAACATAGCCGCGGAGGAAACAGGGGCAGCGCCGCATCAACATGCGGGGAGGGTGCTTCATACGCCGCTGCGCGGCATGCCTCCGGCAGTCAGGGATACTCCCGGCTCTGCCGTTTGAACAGAGCGTTGAATTATTTTTTTCAACAATATGTTGACTCATAAAAATCCTGTATTACTTATAGGCTACAAAAGATTTCCACACAGGAGGAAATATATATGAATACCCCTCGCATCATCTCCCGCAACTGGCCCCGCTGGGGCGGTTCCCATAACGCTCCCGCCGCCCGTTCCAACGGCTTTTCTCCCATGACCCAACTGCATGACGAAATCGACCGTCTGTTCAACGGCGTATTCTCCGGTCTGGTCGATCCGTGGGACAACTTCTATTCCGACATGCTGCCCGAAACTTCGCGCCGCGCACTCGCCGAGGTCACCATCAGCCCCCGTGTGGAGCTGACCAGTGACGACAAGGCATACACGCTTACCGCCGAACTGCCGGGTGTGAACCCCGCCGACGTCAAGCTGGAAGTGCGCGACAACATGCTCTTCCTGCGCGGCGAAAAGAAAAGGGAAAATGCCGAAGCTCCCGAAACTGACGGCAAGGAAAAGGACGAGCGCCGTTTCCATGTCACGGAACGCGCCTACGGCTCCTTTGAGCGGGCCATGACGCTCCCTGATGACGCGGATGCCGAAGGCATCAGCGCAAGCCACAAGGATGGCGTGCTTACAGTGGTGATCCCCCGCAAGGCGGAAGAAACTCCCAAATCCCGCACCATCGAGGTGACCCGGGCGTAAATCCCTCCTCCCGCGCGTCCCGGCCGCTCCCTCCTCCGGGACGCCAGCCCCCTTCCTCCCCTGAGGAAGGGGGCTTCATTTAAGCATTTCGCTATTGAACGTATCTGCGGGCCGGGACTCCATGTTCCGGCCCGCAGGTTTCACGCCCCCATCGGAGCCTGACGCCGCAAGTCGATTGCGGCTGCTCCGATGTCGCGCCCCCGGCCGCCAGCGCGAAGCGCGTTACGGACAGGGAGCGCAGAGACGAGGCTCGCTCCGCTCGACTCCGGGGCATTTTCAAAGCGAAAAAGCTCTGCCTTCCGCAGGGCGTCCGCCGAACTTCTTGGCTTCATAAAGGTTCCTGTCCGCGCGGACATACAGAGAATCAAACGTGTCTCCTTCCTCATAGACGGCAAGGCCGACACTTCCGGTAAAAACTTCAGACGAGTCCGGAATGGGAATATTCAGCCCAGCGCGAAGCTCGTCCTCAATTCCGGCCGTTTCGGCGCGATGGCATTGACAGACGAAAACCATGAATTCATCGCCTCCCACTCTGCCCAGCCAGGCTTTCCGCTCCGCAAAAAGTTTTCTGAGCGTTTTCCCGGTTTCCGCCAGCACATAATCTCCGGTCAGATGTCCGTAGGTGTCGTTCACGCTTTTAAAATTGTCCATATCAATCATGAACAGCGCGCATTCCCCATCCTTTGCCCATTCGGCCAGAAAGCTCCTCACCTTTTCAGTAAATGCGCTCTTGTTGTACAGCCCTGTAAGCTCGTCAGTTTCCGCCTTTCTCCTCAGCTCCTCCAGCAGCGATTTCTCCGTGTCGGAGCGGGCGTCGGAGAGAGGCGCGCGGTTCCGCATCCAGAAAAGAAGCCGGGGGAAGAAAACAAGAAAAGCCGCCGCAAAAAGCGCTTCCGGAATATCCGGATCAAACCGCATATCCTCGAAGTCATATATCTCGTCCGTGAACCAGACCGCGGACAGAAGCGTCAGCACTGTCAGGCCGAGGCGGATCACCCCCGCATGGCGCACGGTCAGCGCCCGAAGTGTCGCAAGGGAAATCCCCGGCCGACCGTCTTCCAGCCGGAAAATCCGCCCTTCCCCGGCAAGCGCCGCTCCCGCCACGCAGAAAATCGTCGTTGCCCCGGCAGCCAGCATGGCCTCGGGCATATTGAGATCAAGCGCCATGTCCTCAACATCAAAAATTTCGAACACGGTCCATATTCCGGCCAGAACAGCCAGCACCCTCATCAGCAGCGAAGCGGACATGACGCGCCGCCCCTTCCATTCCATACCTTTCATATTCCGTACCTCCATGCCGTGACAGACGGAATCCCTTCCGCCTCTTCCGGGCCGTTCGTACGGGACCGCCGCCGGCCCGCACGTTCCGGATGTCCCGGCTCTATCCGGCGCAGGGTTAAGAAGAGGTTAAGGTCAGGCAGGCCGTTTTCAACACCGCACCGGGAAACATTCGTCTTTTCGATGATTTTTTAAAAATTCGTCTTGAATTTCATATGGTTGAAATGCATCCTCCATTAAAGGCGCGAATATCTCCGCACAGACGGAACCTTGCCGCGACGCGGCGGATTCCGTATGCTTCTCCCCGGCTCGACAGTTTCAATCACAACATGCTCCAGAGCATTTTCGCTTTGAAAATGCCCCCGGAGCCGAGCGGAGCGAGACTCGTCTCTGCGCTCCCTGTCCGTAACGCGCTTCGCGCTGGCGGCCGGGGGCGCGACATCGGAGCAGCCGCAATCGACTTGCGGCGTCAGGCTCCGATGGGGGCGTGAAACCTGCGGGCCGGAACATGGGGTCCCGGCCGGCAGATATTTTCAACAACAAGACGTTCTCAAGGAAAGAGCGGGAGCAGACATGAGCGTTGAAGCCGTCCGCGCGTTTCTGAAAGAAAAGGGGCTGGAAGCGGCCTACCGGGAATTTTCCTCCTCCAGCGCCACGGTGGCGCTGGCCGCCGCCGTGCTGGGCTGCGAAGAGGGACGCATCGCCAAGACCCTGAGCCTGACGACAAGATCCGGCCCCATTGTCATCGTGGTCATGGGAACCGCCCGTCTGGACAACCGCAAGTTCAAGGAACGCTTCGGCGAAAAGGCCGTATTCATCAAGCCCGATGAACTGGAAAGCGCCGTCGGCCACCCCATGGGCGGCTGCTGCCCCTTTGCGCTCAGGCCCGGCGTCCGCGTCTACCTTGACGTCAGCCTGCGCGCCTTCGATCCCGTCTATCCGGCGGCGGGCGCGCCCAACAATGCCGCGGAACTGACGCTCGCCCAACTGGAAAGCGTCACGGGCGGCGAGTGGGTCGACGTGTGCAAGGACAACCTGTGCCCGGAATGAAAATTCTGCATAGTTCCGACTGGCATCTCGGCCGCACGCTTTTCGGCCGCAGAAGGCATGACGAGTTTGCCGCCTTTCTCGACTGGCTGACAGGCGTGCTGCATGAGCGGCAGCCCGACGCCCTGCTGGTTTCCGGCGATGTCTTCGACACCGGCACGCCCGGCGTGCGCGCGCAGGAGCTTTATTACAGCTTCCTGCGCCGCGCGGCGGACTCTCCCTGCCGCCATGTGGTGATCACGGCCGGCAATCACGATTCCCCTTCCTTTCTCGACGCGCCCCGCGCCCTGCTCGGGGCGCTGCGGGTGCATGTGGTCGGCGCGGCCCTGCCCCATCCGTCCATGGAAAATCCCGGCGGGCCTTCCCTGCGGGAGGAAGTCATCACCCTGCGCGACGCGGCAGGACGGGCCGAACTTGTCGTATGCGCCGTTCCCTTTCTGCGCGACGCGGATCTGCGCGTCTCTTCCCCGGGGGAAAGCCGGCAGGATCGCGAGGTGCGCCTGCGGGAGGGCCTGCTGGCCCACTACGCCGCCGTCACGGAAGAAGCCAGAAGCCGCCGTGACGCCATTGAACGCGCGGAGGGAACGCGCGTGCCTCTCGTCATCATGGGCCATCTTTTCACCGTGGGCGGCAAGACCATGGACGGCGACGGCGTGCGCGATCTCTATGTCGGCTCGCTGGCCGCCATGCCCGCGTCGGCCTTCGCGCCGGAGGCGTCCTATGTCGCCCTGGGGCATCTGCATGTGCCGCAGGCTGTCGGCGGGCGGGAACACATCCGCTACAGCGGATCGCCGCTGCCCATGGGCTTCGGTGAGGCCGATCAGCAGAAAAGCGTCTGTTTCGCGGAACTGGACGCGGACGGCCCGGCCCGCGTCGGGCTTTTGCCCGTACCCCGCTTCCGCCGTCTGAAGACGCTGCGCGGCGGACGGGAGGCCATCCTTGCCCGCGTGACCGAAATGATCCGGGAACATGAGGAAATCTGGCTTGAAATCATCCCGGATTCCCCCTCTTCCGCTCTGCGGGACGAGCTTGAGGCTCTGACGAAAGATACCCGGCTGGACATCCTGCGCATCCGCGACCGCGTCCTCTCCGATGCGGCCCTGTATGCGGACGGAGCGGAAGAAACGCTGGAAGAAATGGACCCGCATGACGTGTTTGAGCGCCTTCTCGACGCCCGGCGGACAGAGGAGGAAAAACGCCCTTCCCTGCGCGCGGCCTATGAAGAACTGCTGCACGAGATGGAAAACGCCGATGCCGGGCCGGAGACGGACTGATGCGCATCACCCGCATTCATCTGAAAAATCTCAATTCCCTGGCCGGGGAGTGGAGCATAGATCTCGATCGCTCCGAATATGCGGGTGAAGGCATCTTTGCCATCACCGGCCCCACGGGAGCGGGCAAAAGCACCATACTCGACGCGATATGTCTGGCGCTCTACGGTCAGACTCCCCGGCTGGGACGCCTGAGCGCAGGTTCCAACGACATCATGAGCAGACGCGCGGGGGAATGCTCCGCCGAAGTGGAATTCGAACTGGCTTCGGGCCGTTACCGCTGCACATGGTATCAGCATCGCGCAAGGCGCAGAGCGGGCGGAGCCCTTCAGCCATATACCCATCAGATAGCCGATATCACCAGAGACCCGGAACACGGCGAAATCCTGGAAAGCGCTTCCTCCAGAACGGCGGCAAGGGTCACGGAACTTACCGGACTGGACTTTGATCGCTTTACCCGCTCCATGCTGCTGGCGCAGGGACACTTCGCCGCCTTTCTCAATGCCTCCCCCTCCGAGCGCGCCCCCATTCTGGAGCAGATTACCGGAACCGCCCTGTACGGCCTTGTTTCCCGGCGCGCCCACGAGCGCCTGAACAGGGAAAAAGCCCGGCGTGACGCTCTCATGGCGGAACTGGCAGGACTGCGCCCTCTGGCCCCGGAAGAAGAGGCCGCGCTGCGCGCCGAACTCCGGGCGGCTGCGGAACGGGACGACGCGCTGGCCCGCGAGGAAAGCGCCCTGCGCAGCGCCCTGCACTGGCTTGAGCAGGATGAGGAACTCCATGCCGCACAGTCCGACGTCCGCCGGAAAGAAGAGGAGCATGCCGCACGAGAGCAGGATTTCGCCCCCATGCGCGAACGCCTTGCCCGTGCCCGCCGCGCGCTTGAGCTGGCCGCCGACCACGCCGCCCTGACCGCGCTGCGCGAGCGAAAAAACGCCGCAGACGCCGCCCTGCGGGAACAGAAGGCGGAACTGGCCAGACTGGATGACGCCCGGAACGACGCTTCCGCACGGCTTGAGTCCGCCCTTGCGGACGAGAACGCGGCCCGGAAGGAGCGTGAACGCGCTCTGCCCCTGCTGCGCGCCATCCGTGCCATGGACGCCCGGCTGGCGGAAAAGGCGGAAAACCTGACCCGGCTGGCAAAGGAGGCGGAATCCGCGCGTATCCGGCATGACATGCGTGTGCGGGAAAGAGATGAATGTCTTGCCGCCGGAATCCGTCTGGAGGAGGAAAAACGGAAACTGGATCGCGCTCTGACGGACGGAAGCGCGGACGACGCCCTGGGAGAGGCGCTGCCCCTGCTGCGTGAACGTCTTGCCGCGCTTGAAGCGCGTCGGAAGGAAGCCCGGACGGCGGAAGAAGAGCTGGAAACCGCGCAAAACACCCGGCGGAACACGGAGCGGGAAGCAGCCTTCCGGAAAAGGGAAAGCGGACGGCTTGCGGAGCTGGAGGATTCCGTCCGCCGCGCCGCCGAACGGGCAGAGGAGGAGCTGGCCGCACTGCTGAACGGAAAGCCGCCGGAGCAGCCGCGTGAGGAGCTGGCCGCACTGCGTATCCGCTCCCAGGCTCTCGCCGCACTGCGCGGCTCCGCGGCGCGGCGGGCCGCCGCACTGCGGAACCGGGACGAAAAGAACCGGACAAGGATACAGATATCAGCGGATATTGCCGCCGCGGAAAAAGAACTCGGCATCCTGCGGGAACGGGAAAAGCTGCTGGTCGGAAATGAAGCTCTCTGCCAGGAGCAGATCCGCATTGCGGCGAGCGTGTCCGGACTGGCCGAACATCGCTCCGCACTGCGGGACGGCGTTCCCTGCCCGCTGTGCGGGGCGGTTCATCACCCCTACGCCTCCGGCGGCATCCCCCATGAAGACGAGGCGCGGGCCAGTCTGCGGAACACGCGGACAGAACTGGAGCAGACGCGCGCCGAACTGCTGGACAGGGAAAAAGCGTGCAGCGCGGCGCGGCGCGATCTGGACAACCTCTCCGCTCAGGCGGAGGACTGCCTGAAGCTCGCGGAGGCGGAAGACGTCTTTCTCACGGAACACGCCGCGGATGCGGGTCTGAGCGCCGGGCTGCTCCGCTCTGAAGAAGGCGGCGCGGTGCTGGAACGTGCCCGGGCCGGACTCGACGCCGCTCTTGAGCGGGCGGAATGCCTGAACCGGGCGCTGAACGCGGCGGAAGTGCGCGTCACGGCCCTGCGGCGGGAAGCGCGGGAAGCCGGAGACGCCCTGAACGCCGCGCGCCTGGAGGCGGAACGGAGAGAAAGCGCCGCGGCGCTGGCCCGGGCGGCGCTGGAACGTACCGAACGGACGGCGCTGGAACGGCATGCCGCGAGGGATGATGCGGAACGCGCCTGGCAGGAGGCCCTGACGCCGCTGCATCCCTTGTCCGGCCTGTCCGATGCGGATGCCCTTCGTGCGCTGGAGGCCCGCCGCGAGCGGCGTGAACGGCTGCGCAGCGAGGCACGCGATCTGGAAAGACGGAGGGAAAGACAGCTTGCCGCGCGGGATGCGCTGGAAGAGCAACTGCGCGCCGACGAACGCGCCCTGCGGGAAACGGCGTCCGCGCTGGCTGCGGCTCAGGCGGAACGGAACGCGGCGGAGGCGAGCCGCCGCGAAACCCTGCGGGAACTGGACGCCGGAGCCTCCGGAGCGGACGAGGCGGAAATGCGCGGAGAGAACACCCTGCGCGCGGCGGAACAGGCAGCGCGGCGTGCGCTCAGTCTCAGGGAAGGCGCGGAACGCGCCCTGGAAGCTTCCCTTTCCCGTCTGCGGGAACTGGAACAGGGAGGCAGGGAACTGTGTTCCGATCTTGCGGAGCGGGAGGACTGCTTTGCCGAACTGCTCCGCCGCAAGGGGTTTGCCGGGGAAAACGGAGAAAGATGCGAAGACGGCGGGCAGCCCGAACGTCTGTTCATGGCTTCGCTGCTCAATGAGGAGGAAAGGGAAGAACTGCGCCGGAAAGAACAGGAGCTGGACGACGAAGGAAAACGCCTTGCCGCGCTGCGTGAAGAGCTGAAAGCGCGCCGGGCCGCGCTGGATGAAGCCGTGCCCGAACTGCCTGCCCCGCCGCCTCCGCCGGAAAACGGATGTCCGCGCCTTCCGGCGCGGAACGGCTCCGCAAAACTCTCTCTTTCGGCCAGACTGGAGGCCGTGCTTGCCGAGCGCGCGCGGATTCAGCGCGACATGGGCATGAAGGAACAGCAGCTCGAAGCGGACGCCCGTCTGAACAGGGAACTGGGAGAAAAGCGTGAAATCCTTCAGCGACAGGAGGCTGAATACCGCCGCTGGCAGGATCTGCATGATCTCATGGGTTCCCATGACGGAGCGAAATTCAGGACTTTCGCCCAGGGGCTGACGTTTGACGCGGTCATCGCTCTGGCGAACCGCCAGCTCGTCCGCATGACGGATCGCTATACCCTGCTCCGCGCCCCCTCAGCGGATGGAGAAGGCGCAGGTCTGGAGCTGGCGGTCCGGGATCACTGGCAGGCCGGAGAAGTCCGCACCACACGGAACCTTTCCGGCGGAGAAAGCTTTCTGGTAAGTCTTGCCCTCGCCCTGGGACTTTCCCGCCTCGCCAGCCGGAAAATCCGCGTGGACTCGCTCTTCTTGGATGAAGGCTTCGGCACGCTGGATGCCGAAGCCCTGGACGTGGCGCTGGATACCCTGGGGTCCCTGCGCCGGGACGGCAAGATTATCGGCGTCATTTCCCATGTTGCCGCTCTGCGCGATCGCATCGGAACCCGCATTGAACTCGCGCGGGGAACGGGTGGGGTCAGCACCCTGCACGGCCCCGGCTGCGAACGGATCGGCGCATAGGGCGGACATGACACTGCCCGGCAATCAGCCGCCGGGACCTGATGCCGCAAGTGAACTCCTGTTTTGCGTAATTTTTCTCAAAAATATGCGCCGCGTTTTTGTATGCCGTATCAAAAAAGGAAAACTGTTTTTCCTCTCTATTTCAAATGATTCCGATCAAGTGCTGATTGAGCAACCAATGACTGTACTGTTTGTGTACTCAATGAAATAAAATTATTTCTTGCTTTTTTGAATGAAATCTCCCACATAATAGAAAGATTGCTGGAAATCCAACAGGCTCCGTCGCCTCATTTTTCAGCGGTCTTGCCCGACTTTTTTCACATCGCTCAAGGAGGCAGCATGGCAAGTCAGGCTCTCATCAAAGAATTTGAACAACTGCTCGGCAAGGAAAACGTTTTCAGCTCCGAGGCGGACTGCCAGAGCTATTCTTACGATTCCGCCGTGCTCAATCCCGTGGTTCCGGCGTTTGTGGTGCGCCCGACCACTACCGAGCAGCTGGGGCAGTGTGTAAGCAAACTGTATGAAAACGGCATTCCCATGACCGTGCGCGGCGCGGGCACCAATCTGTCCGGCGGCACCATCCCGGACAGGAGCGATACCGTCGTCATCCTGACCAACGGGCTGAACCGCATTCTTGAAATCAACGAAAGCGACCTCTACGCCGTGGTGGAATGCGGCGTGGTCACTGCCGACTTTGCCAACGCCGTTGCCGCGAAGAACCTCCTTTATCCGCCTGATCCCGGCTCACAGAGCGTATCCACCATCGGCGGCAACATCGCGGAAAACGCGGGCGGACTGCGCGGCCTGAAATACGGCGTCACCAAGGACTACCTCATGGGCATCGAATTCTTCGACGCCACCGGCGCACTGGTCAAGTCCGGCTCCCGCACCGTAAAGTGCGTCACCGGCTACAACCTCGGCGGCATGATGATCCAGTCCGAGGGAACGCTGGGCGTCATTTCCACGGCGGTGCTCAAGCTTGTGCCGCCGCCCAAGGCTTCCAAGGCCATCATGGCCGTATTCGACGACATTCAAAAAGCCGCCGAAGCCGTGGCGGGCATCATCGCCGCGCACATTGTCCCCTGCACGCTGGAATTTCTCGACAACAACACCATTGTCCGCGTGGACGACTTCACCAGGGCCGGTCTGCCCCGCGACGCCGCCGCCATCCTGCTCATCGAGGTGGACGGCCACCCCGCTCAGGTTGAGGATGAGGCCGTCGTGGTGGAAAAGGTACTCAAGGAAAACAGCGCCGTCACCGTGCATGTGGCCAGGGACGCGGCGGAAAAGAACAAATTGTGGGAAGCCCGCCGCATGGCTCTGCCCGTGCTGGCCCGCTGCAAGCCCACCACCGTGCTGGAAGACGCCACCGTGCCGCGCTCACGGATTCCGGCCATGATGAAGGCAATCAATGAAATCGCGGCAAAATACCGGCTGGAAGTGGGCACCTTCGGTCATGCCGGGGACGGCAACCTGCACCCCACCTTCCTGTGCGACAGGCGCGACAAGGAAGAATTCCAGCGGGTGGAGGAAGCCGTGGACGAAATGTTCGACGTGGCCCTCAAGCTTCAGGGCACATTGTCCGGCGAACACGGTATCGGCACCGCCAAGGCCAAATGGATGGAGAAGGAAACCTCGCGCGGCACCATCCTCTTCTCCCAGCGTCTGCGCCGCGCCCTCGATCCCAGGGGCCTGCTCAATCCCACCAAGCTTGTGGGCATTTAAGGAAGGCGCGGCATGAACGATCTGCAATCTCTCGCCCGGCGTCTCATGACGCTGGACGACCGTATCGTCGCCTGTATGAAGTGCGGCTTCTGCCAGCAGGTCTGCCCCATGTTCGGCGCGACCATGATGGAAGCCGACGTGGCGCGCGGCAAGCTCGCGCTGGTGAGCAATCTTGCCCATGAAATGATCCGCGACCCCCGGGCGGTGGCCGACAAGCTGGGGCGCTGCCTGCTGTGCGGCTCCTGCGAAGCGGCCTGCCCCTCCGGCGTGAAAATCATGGAAGTGTTTCTGGCCGCGCGCGAGCTGGTGTATGAATACATCGGCCTCTCGCCGGTCAAGAAGGTCATCTTCCGCGGCCTGCTGACCCGTCCGGCCCTGTTCAACCTCGCCATGCGCATGGGCGCTCCCGCCCAGACCCTCATATTCAAAAAAAGCAGGGACGCCCAGAACACCGTCTGCGCCCCCATGCTCAACTTCATGCTGGGCGACCGGCACATACGCAAAATGGCGGCCAGGCCCCTGCATGCCCGTTACGGCCATGTGGATGAGCCGCGCGCGGCGGGAGGCCTCAAGGTCGCCTTCTATCCCGGCTGCATGGGCGACAAGATGTACGTGGATATGGCGGAAGCCTGCCTCAAGGCGCTGCGGCATCACAAGGTAGCCGTATACATGCCCAGGGGACTTGCCTGCTGCGGCATTCCGGCGCTTTCCTCCGGAGACGCCAGGGGCATGGTCGCGCAGATGAAGATCAGCCTGGAACTGCTGGAACAGGGCAGCTTTGACTATCTGGTCACGCCCTGCGGCTCCTGTACAGCCACCATCAGGGAATACTGGCCCATGTACGCCGATCGCCTCGGCGCGGGCATGAAGAGGCTGGCCGACGACCTCGCCGCCAAAACCATGGACATCAATCAGTTCCTTGTGGATGTGCTCAGAGTGGAAGCGGCCGTCCCGTCGGAAGACGCCGTCACGATCACCTACCATGATCCCTGCCATCTGAAAAAGGCGCTGGGCGTGTCAGCCCAGCCGCGCGCCGTCATTTCCGCCAATCCGGCCTATACGCTGAAGGAAATGCGCGAGGCCGACCGCTGCTGCGGCTGCGGCGGCTCTTTCAATCTGTTCCACTACGACTATTCCCGCAAAATCGGGCAGCGCAAACGTGACAACGTGGCAGCTTCCGGCGCGAAGGTCGTGGCCACGGGCTGTCCGGCCTGCATGATGCAGCTCGAGGACGTGCTCTCCCACAACCACGACGACATCGTGGTGAAGCACCCTGTGGAAATCTATGCGGAAACCCTGAAGTAAGCCGAACCTACCTTTCCTGGAGGAGAATACATGCCAACCATCAATCAGGCCCTCGTCGACGAGTTCAGGGCCAAAGCCGAGGCGGTCAACGCCGTGGTGCGTGAAGCCGCCGATCTCGACGCGGCGCTGCAGTATGTGGTGGAAACCTGCGAAGCCAAGGCTCCCTGCGAAATGCTGGCCGAAGAAGCCGACGCCGAGAAAGGCCCCCTCGGCCCCAATGGCGTGCCCACCCGCGTGAAGCGCATCGTGGCCGCGCCCTGCCTTGATGACGAAAGCTATGCAAAACTTTCCGCCGCCTGTGAAGCCAGGGGCTTTTCCTGCATCCGCAGCGGCCTGCGCGGTCATCTGGCCGGCATAGATGTGGGCTTTTCCGTGGCGGATCTCGGCGTGGCCGCCAGCGGCACCTGCATGGTGAACACCGATTCCGAGGAAGGCCGTCTGGCGGGCATGATTGCGGAAATCAACGTCATCGCCCTCAGGAAATCGGAAATATACCCCCATCTGCCCGCCATTGCCGAAAAGCTCCGCGCGCGCATGGGCGACGGCACGCCGACCTACACCACGTTCATCACCGGCCCCAGCCGCACGGCGGACATCGAGCGCGTGGCCGCCGTGGGCGTACACGGCCCGCTGGAACTGCACATCATTCTTCTGGAGGCTTAGGTCATGCACAGCGCGCCGAAAAACTACTCGGAATATCACAAGCAGCTCGATGAGGCTCTGGAGGACAAGTTCCTGCGCAACACGCTGGACACCTTTGCCGTAGCCTACCGCGCCAACCGCGAAACCATCTTCAAGGAAGTGGACGAGCGCGGCCTGATCGCGCAGATTGCCGACGCCAAGGACGACGCCTGCAGGCACATGGAGGAACTGTACGCGCAGTTCAAGGAACAGGCGGAAAAACGCGGCGTGCATGTCCACCGTGCCGCCACGGCCGAGGAAGCCAACGCCATCATCGCCCGCATCGCCAGGGAAAACGACGTGAAACGGGTGGTCAAGTCCAAGTCCATGACCGCCGAGGAAATCCAGCTCAACCCCTATCTGGAGAAAGAAGGGCTGATTGTGGACGAAACCGACCTTGGCGAGTGGATCATCCAGTTGCGCCATGAAGGGCCTTCCCACATGGTCATGCCCGCCATCCACCTTTCCCGCTATCAGGTAGCCGAGGACTTCACGCGGGAAACGGGCGTAAAGCAGGATGCGGAGGATATCCAGCGCCTGGTCAAGGTGGCCCGCGTGCAGCTGCGCCGCAAGTTCATCGCCGCCGACATGGGCGTGAGTGGCTGCAACTTCGCCATTGCGGAAAACGGCGCGGTCTCCACCGTGACCAACGAAGGCAACGCCCGCATGGTGACCACCCTGCCCCGCGTGCATGTGGCCATTGCCGGTCTGGACAAGCTGGTTCCCACTCTCGACGTGGCGCTTACCGCGCTTCAGGTGCTGCCGCGCAACGCCACGGCCCAGCGCCTGACCTCCTACGTCACGCTCATGGACGGCGCGGGAGAGTGCAAGGCCAACCCCGACGGCAGGAAGATCATGCATGTGGTCTTTGTGGATAACGGCCGCAGTGAAATCGCCAGGGACCCGCTGTTCTCCCAGATATTCCGCTGCGTGCGCTGCGGGGCCTGCGCCAACGTCTGCCCGGTGTTCCGTCTGGTGGGCGGGCACAAGATGGGCTACATCTACATCGGCGCCATCGGCCTTATCCTGACCTACTTCTTCCACGGCCATGACAAGGCCAAGGTGCTCTGCCAGAACTGCGTGGGCTGCGAAGCCTGCAAGAGCGTCTGCGCGGGCGGCATCGATCTGCCCCGCCTGATCCGCGAAATCCGCAGCCGCCTCACGGCGGAAGAGGGCAATCCCCTGCCCATGAGTCTGCTTTCCTCGGTGATGAAGAACCGCAAGCTCTTCCACCGGCTGCTCAAATATGCCGCCTTCGCCCAGAAGCCGTTCACCCGCGGCACGCAGTTCCAGCGCCATCTGCCCGCCATGTTCCTGGGCAAGCACAGTTTCAAGGCTCTGCCCGCCATTGCGGACAAGTCCTTCCGTGACCGCTGGCCCGCGCTGTCCCCCAGGGTGGAGAACCCCAGATACCGCGTCGCCCTTTTCGGCGGCTGCGCGCAGGATTTCGTCTACCCCGAACAACTGGAAGCGGCGGTAAAGGTGCTGGCGGCCCACGGCGTGGCCGTGGACTATCCCGAAGCCCAGACCTGCTGCGGCCTTCCCCTGGAAATGATGGGCCAGCGCCCCACCTCAAAGGAAGTGGCGCGCCAGAACGTGGAAGCCTTCAGCGCCGGAAACTACGACGCGGTGATCACCCTCTGCGCCAGCTGCGCATCGCACCTCAAGCACAGCTATCCGGAAATCCTGCAGGGCGATCCCCTGATCTTCAAGGCCCAGGCCTTTGCTGACAAGGTCACGGACTTCAGCTCCTTCGTGCATGACGTGCTCGGCCTCAGGCCGGAAGACTTCAACAACACCGGAGAGAAGACGACCTATCACGCGGCCTGCCATATCTGCCGCGGCCTCGGCGTGAAGGAAGCCCCCCGCGCTCTTATCGCGGACGCGGCGGACTATGTGCCCTGCAACGAGGAAGAAGTGTGCTGCGGCTTCGGCGGCACCTACTCCATGAAGTTCCCGGAAATCTCCGCCCGGCTGCTTGAAAAGAAGCTGGACAACATCAGGGAGACAGGTGCTTCCCGCGTGGTGATGGACTGCCCGGGCTGCGTCATGCAGATCCGGGGCGGCGCGGAAAAGCAGGGCCTTGGCGTCAAGGTTTCGCATATTGCGGAGCTGCTTGCCGAAAACATGAAAAAATAAGCGCACCCCGCCCCGCGCGGGAGCGTGACCGCCGGGCCGCCCGAAAGAAAGGGCGGCCCGGCTCATACAGAACGCCGGAAGGCGTTCCGGCCCGGGTTGCGGCCAATGCCGCGCAGTCGCGTATTTTTTAACGGAGGAGGATCCATGTCGATCGGTCTCTTGGCACTTTTCGCCTTCATCCCCATTCTTGTCGCCCTCGTTCTCATGGCCGGCCTGCGCTGGCCGTCCACCCGGGCCATGCCGCTCGCGCTGCTCGCCGCGCTCGCGCTTGCAGCCACAGTCTGGGGACAGGCGCCTCTGCGCCTTGCCGCTCTGTGCATTGAAGGCGCTGTCACCGCTTTCGGCGTGCTGATTATCGTGTTCGGCGCCCTCCTCATCTACTACACGCTGGAATACAGCGGGGGCATGGAAACCATTCAGGCAGGCATGAAACGCATCAGCCCCGACCGCCGTCTTCAGGCCATCATCATCGGCTTCATGTTCGCGGCCTTCATTGAAGGCGCGGCAGGCTTCGGCACGCCTGCGGCCCTGGCCGCCCCGCTCCTGCTGGGCCTCGGTTTTCCTCCTCTCTGCGCCGCGGTTATCTGTCTGGCCTTTAACAGCGTACCTGTAACCTTCGGCGCGGTGGGCACTCCCGTACTCCAGGGCCTGAAAGCGGTGGAAAGCTTCGGCGTCGCCGCCCTCGGTCTGAGCGATCCCTCCATGTTCTACAAGATCGTGGGCGAGTATGCCACGTTGATGCATCTGCCCATGGCATATATCCTGCCCATTTTCATGCTGGGCTTCATGACCCGCTTCTTCGGCAAAAACAAATCCTGGGCCGAAGGATTCCGCGCCTGGAAATACTGCCTCATGGCTTCCACCTGCTTTGTCGTGCCCTATCTTATTCTGGCCTGGACAGTCGGCCCCGAACTGCCCTCCATGGTAGGCGGTCTGCTCGGCCTCGGCGTGCTGGTCTATCTCACCAGAAAGGGTTTCTGCATCCCCAGGGATGAAGTATGGCAGTTCGCCCCGACCGCCGAATGGGATCATGACTGGAGCGGGGAAATCAAGGCCAGTGATGCCACGGATTTCACCGATCACATGAGCCAGACGCGCGCCTGGATGCCCTATGTACTGTGCGGTCTGATTCTTGTCCTCACCCGCGTGCCCGCCTTCGGCCTCAAACCGCTCATCAACACCTACGGCGTGGTCGGCGTAAGCAATGTTCTCGGTCAGGAAGGTGTGGGCGCAAGTCTCGCCCTGCTCAACCTGCCCGGCACCATTCCCTTTATCCTCGTATCAATCATCACCATCGGTCTGCATGCCATGAGTCCGGCCAAGGTAAGCGGCGCATGGACCACCGCCTTCAAGAAGATGAAGGCTCCCACCATCGCTCTCATCTCGGCCGTGGCGCTGGTTTCCGTGTTCAAGGGTTCCGGCGTCAATGCCGACGGCCTGCCCTCCATGCCCATGGCCATGGCCCAGTTTGTGGCCAATCTCACGGGCAACGCCTGGCCCTATTTCGCTTCCTACGCGGGCGGCCTGGGCGCGTTCATCACAGGTTCCTGCACTGTCTCCGACATGCTGTTCGGCAACTTCCAGTGGGATGTCGCCAACGCGCTGAACTTCTCGCCCCTCGGCCATTATGTAATTCTGGCCGCGCAAGCCGTGGGCGGCGCCATGGGCAACATGATCTGCATCCACAATATCGTAGCCGTCTGCGCGGTTCTCGGCATGATCGGCCATGAAGGTACCATCCTGCGCCGCACTGTCATTCCCTTTATTCTTTACAGCATTCCCGTCGGTCTGGTTGCCGGCTACCTGATCGCCTCCGGCATATAAGCTCCTCCCCCTCTCCCGACAGCAGCGGGCCGCTCTTTTTCGGAAGAGCGGCCCGCTCTTTCATGCCTGCCTGCAAAGCCTTTCACTCCGAACCCGCTCCCGGAACCTGGCGCGGCGAGCCTTCTTCCGCCTGCGGCGGAGCATCTTTTCCTTTTCATGATTTTATGAAACAGTGCGCGCATCGGATGGAACCCTCATTTCCGGCAGGTTCTTTCATGCTCGCATCCATCATCATTCCCGTGTACGGACAGACGGACATGACTCTGCGCTGTCTGGAAGCTCTGGCCGCCTCACGGGAATCATCCTCCCTTCTCCACGGCGCTTCCCGCGGTGAAAACCAGGCCGTTCCGGAAGTTCTCCTGATCAACAACGGCGCGCAGGACTTTCCTGCCGAAGGAAAACGCCTTGCCCGGCACCTCGCGGAATATTTCGGAAGTGCGGGACGCATGTTCTCCCCGCCGCGCAATCTCAATTTTGCCGGAGCCTGCAACCTCGGCGCGCGGGAAGCGCAGGGCCGCTACATATGCTTTCTGAACAACGATACCCTGCCCGCCCCGTCCTGGCTGCCTCCACTGCTGAATGCCCTGGAGCAGGATGATTCCCTGCTGATGGCAAGCCCCCTTCTGCTCTATCCGCCCCGCGGCCTTCCCGACGATGCCCGCGTATCCCCGCAATGGCGCAGGGACGGAGAAATTCAGCATATCGGCGTCACGCTCAGGCCGGATATGCGCGTGCGCCATCTCTACGAATACTGGCCCGCCGATCACCCGGTCACACGCCGCGCCCGGCGCTTCGATATCGTGACGGCGGCCAGCCTTGTCATGCGCCGCGCCGACTTTCTTGAAGCCGGAGCCTTTGACGAGGAATTCCGTAACGGTTTTGAAGACGTGGAGCTCTGCTCCCGTCTTGTCCGCCGCACGCTTGAAAGGGGAAAAGAACGCCGGAGGGCGGCCTTTGTCCCGGAATCCGTTGTCTGGCATTTCTGCGGTTCCACGCCGGGGCGGAAGACGCACGAGGAGCATAACCGTCACATCCTGGCCGCGCGCAAAGCCTCATCCTGCATGGTTCCGGATGAGCATCTTCACCTGCTCGAAGACGGCTACGAGCTTCGTCTTACCCCATGGCTCACCTGGCAGCCCGCCCTTTCTCTGCGGCAGGAAGCCCTCCTGGACAGGGAACTGAAAAAGCAGCCCTCGCCGGCGGAAGTGGCCGCGCTGCTCAGGGAATATCCGCTCTGGCTGAAAGGGCGTCTCTGGCTCGTTTCCCATGCGGAAAATCCCCGGCTTGCCCTGGAGCTTGCCATGCGGGCGCTGCATTTTGACACCAGCCCGGCTCCGCTGGAGCATATCTTCCGTCTGGCCGGGGAACTCGGTCTTGCGGAGCTGCGGCGCAGTGCCGCGGACTCCCTGCGTGCGGCGCTTCTGCCCCCGCGCGAGCGGAACGAACGCCTTCTGCGGCTTCGGGCCGAACTGCGCGGACGATGCCCGGAACTGGCGGATCAACCGGATATCGTCCGTGCGGACGAAGCCCGCTTTCTGGCACGGGAGGAAGCCCCCCTGCGCGCGCTGCTGGGCGAATAGCCCGAACGGAGGATGCATCCCGCTTCTCATTGCCTTGCGGGGCGCGTTCTCCTGTGGCAAAGTGCCGGATATCCGCTTGCGGATTGCCCCTCCCTTCAGGGAGGGGTTACGGAAAAGAATTTCATCGGCTTCGCCGTCTTGTCAACTCCTCTTTTCATCCCGCTCTGTTGCAGAATAGTGTTGAA
>UMHC01017021.1_pt1 | contig 25383 bp, 54 predicted proteins | sample 1965381 | NCBI WGS metagenome assembly UMHC01 (sample SAMEA4836083, study PRJEB28245) | human gut metagenome | biome: gut microbiome; material: fecal sample | place: Denmark | collected 2008 | reverse complement strand
AACCCCTTAACAACCCAGTTAAAAAGTATAATGATTTTCAAATCTTTTGTCAAGAAAAAATTTTTACTAAAATTATCTCTAAAAAACTATTGACAAATATTATAGTTATGATTTATAATATAGCCAACTCATAAAAGAAAGGATATTACATGGAACCAATTACAGCAGAGCAAGCACGTGAAATGCGTAATGACGCATTAAAAAAGAAGAAAGAAGAGCGATTTAATAAAGCTAAAACATACGATTACTTTACAATTGTAATGGAAGGCATTGAAGCAGCTGCAAATGACGGCAAGAACAGTGTAGACTTCTTCCCGCATGAGTCTGATTTCTATGATGAAATCATTCAAAGTGGCAAAATCGTTCCAGCAAATGAAAAGGACTTTACCAACCAAGAGAAGGAAGTTTTTTATGCTATTGAAGAGTCTCTTGGCTATAAGGTAGCATATAATTCAAACTATCAAGCTACATTTTTCCGTGGCATTGACCGCATTGACATTATTCTTAGTAAGTGTTCTATCTATTGGTAGGCTAAAATGAAGCATACGCTAATTTTAATGTGCGGCGTAACGCAGAGTGGCAAATCTGTATTCGCAAAGGCAATTCAAGATTCGCATGAAGATTGCATGACAATCAAGAGAGACAATTGCCGCATGTATAATTCAGAAAATGCTGATACTGTTGACAAGCGTTTTTACAATGCAGTAAATATTGCTTTGAAATCACATCGCTATGTTGTGGCGAATGACCGCAATATCAATCGTATAGAGCGTGATAAGTTTTTCAACAATGTAAATTGCAATGGTTGCGAAGTCGTTTGCGTTTGGGTAGAGACTCCAAAAAATGTAGCTATTGAACGTAATAAGAATCGTGATAAATACCATCGTATCAGCGAAAAAGAAATTGATGAAATGTATAGGTACACAGTCTCGCCGCAAGATGATGAACCGTTTGACAAGATTATATTTATTTCAGAACAGCAAAACTACGCTATCGGTACAAGTAATATGCAAATCTTGCCCATCATTGACCAACTAAAGGAAATTTAATTTACAATTGAATATTGAAGTCAACTACGATGAAAGGTTATAATGTTTAAAATTCTTATTTTTATTATTGGTGTAATCATTACGGTTGCTGGAATTGCCGCATGTCTATCTTTCTTCAAAGAAGATGAGCACGAAGAGCGTACTATGCTAGGACGGCGAGTCGTAGTTATTGTCTTTGGTCTAGTTGCTATTGGCCTTAGTAGCATCTATTCTCAGGACGTTGGTGAGGTAGTTGTTCTTCGTTCTCTTGGTGGTAATCTAGCTGGGTCTACTACAGACGCAGGTTTTCATTTTACTGCTCCTTGGAATAATATAATTACATTTGATACTCGCAACAATCTAATCAATTTTTATGGAGATAATACTGAATACTCCTATGATGGTGGTTCTGCGGAAGGTCCTTGCGTAACTGTAAACGATAAGTCAGGTTCTTCAAGTTCAGTAGACATCCAAGTTAACTACAGCCTTGACCCGAAAACTGCTGAGTATCTTTATACTGAATACGGTACCCAAGAGAACTTCACTAAGAATTACGCAGCTAATGACCTACGTTCTGTTGCGCGTGAAGTTTCTGGTCAATTCGATACTATTACAATGCTAACTGACCGCGCTCAGTATACAAAAGCTGTCCAGAAAGCTCTTGAAAAGAAGTGGTCTAAGATTGGTCTTACCGTTGAGCAGGTAAGTGTTCAGGATATTTCTTATGCTAAGTCTATTACTGATGCTTATGCTGATTCTCAAGCAGCAGAAGTAGAGAAGGCTAAGGCTCAGAATCAACAGGAGACTGCAAAGATTAAGGGCGAGACTAAGGTTATCGAAGCTACCAAAGAAGCAGAAGCAAACCGTGTACTCAATGAGTCTCTAACTGATAATGTTCTAACCCAAGAGTACATTGATGCTCTAAAGGAAATGTCAAAGAATGGTAATACTGTCGTTGTGCCGCAAGGGTCAACACCAGTAGTCAATACAAAATAATATAAATTAGTCCCAAAGTTTCTATTGACTTTGGGACTTTTTTGCTATATAATAGATTTAAATAAAATCCAAGAGAAAGAAGAATAATGGATATTGGGTCTGTTACAATTATTTGCGTCACTGTTCTTGTGATTGCGGCAATTGCTGGAAAATGCTATATGGAGCATATAGCTCTAGAGACTAGAAAGATTCGAGCTAAAGCAAGTCCGCAGCAGAAAAATATTGACAACGTTCCATATACATGCGACAATATTTGGAAGAAGAAATAATGATTTGTTTTGCTATTGGTTTCTTTTTTCGGCTACGATGTAGCATGTCTTATGTTTAATTCTAGGGAGTAGTAATGGCAGATTGTCTATTTGTATTGTATGTACTTTTTGTATGCGGCTATTCATATGTTGCATTTGCCGCACGATTTGAAAAGTTTCGTTTTGAAATCTATAAAGCATTTCTTGAAATATTTTAATTGACTTTTGACTTTATATATAATATAATATAAGTATAAAGTCAAGAGACTCCTTGGCAGAAAAGTTATGCAGCGGTCTGCAAAGCCGTTTAAGCTGGAGCGTTACCAGCAGGAGTCTCTTGATTTTATATTTGAAAGGAACGATTATGCGTGATGTAAATCGAATCTATGATATTCTCGTGAAGTTTCAAGACCTATGGGAGCAGTATCCTGACCAGCGTTTTGGACAGATTATCTCTAATTATCTTGTAAATGACAATGAAGATATTTTCTATATTGAAGATGATGAGCTGTCCAAGCGCCTTACTGACCAACTTTCATTGATTGAGTGGTAAATATGAATGTTTATTGCCTATTAAATGCTATGTCTGACGAGTTAACAGATAAGAGCTACGTAGATTTAAGATTATATAATGTTCCAAATATGAAAATGGGATTGATTTATGTAAAAAACCTATTAGCTGATGCCCCAGATGAAATACTAAATTCAGAAATTACAGACTTTGATATTGAATTTAATAAAGAATATGGATATTTTATGTTCACTATCTTCATTAAGATGTAAAGGATATTATGATTACTCAGTATTCGCATGGTATTAATACCGAAGCAAAGCCCAGTAACAATGTAATTGACATTTATAAGAAGTGGTCTGCCGAGGAAATTCGTGCGGCACTTCAACCTAACCGTATGCCGCTAGTGAACATCTGCATCAATCTTGACCACGGTTTTAATGTAGGTTCAATTATTCGTGCGTCTAATTGTTTTCTTGCAAAGGAAACTTATGTCGTTGGCCGCAAGCGCTTTGATAGAAGGGGAGCTGTTGGTAGCACTCATGTAGAGCGTGTATATCATGCGGATAATTTTGATGAAGTCCTTGAGATTCTTCATCCTCTTGGATATAGTATCTTTGCTGTAGATAATATTCCTGAATATAATCCTAAGAATATTTTCGATGCAGATATTCCGATGAAGTCAGCGTTTGTCTATGGCAGTGAGTGCGATGGTTTGCCGCAGGAAATTATTGACAAGTGTGATGAAATGATTTATATTCGTCAAGATGGAAGCATTCGTTCATTAAATGTTGCACAAGCGGCCGCATGTTGTATGATGGAATACTCTCGACGTTATAGGATGAAAGGTTAATATGCGCTATTGCAAAATTAAAACTATTGTAAATGATGTTCCATATACTTTCTATGGGCAGTTCGATAATCTAATTTCGTATGATGAAATTGAATATTATATCTCTCAAGCTATTGACTTTAATACCGATGATGTTGAAGATGAAGAGCTTGACCTTGAAGCTCTTTTAATGGACAATGGTGGCGCAGAGTTTCAATGCGAAGATATGTCTCTAAACGATTGGCTCAACACTGTAGTATGTGATTATAAGCATGTGCGGCCTGTGCTGCAAATCTATGTCCTTGGCAACCTCATGGATAACATGGTTTCTATCTATCGTTCGTACAAAGAAGATATTAGTAAGACTCCACAATATCTCTATATGAGTGCTGAAACAACTGGAGACGAAGGATGTAAATATTCATCTGCCTGTATCGTAAAGCCAGACCAGCAGCGCGTTGAAGTTATTGAGGAAGGTTGGAAAGACCTGCTTAGCCGCATTAAACGTGATGGAAATATGGGTGGAGTCTATATCAAAACTGGTATCTTAACTATCTTTGATGTGCCGCAAGAGGACTATGAGCGATATAAGAAGAATACGGAACTAGTATTAGATTAAAGGTGGGATTCTATTGAACAACAGTATCCAAGTTAACGTGTCTATTCCTCGTGGTATTGATGCCGTCAATGTGTTAGGCCCATCAGACAGATATGTTAAGGCCATTAAAGAGCAAATTGACGATACGCTGCGTGTTAATCTTGGACGTTCTAAGGAAGAAAACAATATCGTAATTTTTGGTAAAGAGAAATCTGTCCATCAAGCCCAAGAGGTATTTGAAAAGCTGATTGAAATTGCTTGTTCAAAAGATGAAATCAGCACAGACGAAGTGCGACTTCTTGCCAAGCAAAGTGCAGATGGCGGAATTTTCGATAATTCTGATTCTTCTACCACTATTCTTAAATATGGTAAGAAAGAAATCAAAGTCCGCACAGAAGGTCAACTTGAATATCTGAATAGTATGCGGCACAACGCTATCACTATTTGCATTGGCTCAGCTGGAACATCCAAGACTTTCACAGCGGTATGTTACGCTCTGTCTCAACTTATCAGTAAGAATGTAGATACAATCATTATTTCTCGCCCAATGGTTTCAGCGAAAGGCGAAGCTGACTTAGGCGCACTGCCCGGCACTGCTGATGAAAAGTTTTCTCTATATGCACTTCCTATGATGGATGTATTTGAACGAGTTCTCGGTCGTGAGAAACTTGATTCATATATTGAAAAAGGTAAAATCAAAATGCTGCCGCTAGGATATATGCGCGGATGTTCTCTATATAAAACTTTCCTTCTCGTGGATGAAGCAGAGAATATGAATCCAATCTTAGGAAAGCTCGCAGTCACACGTCTTGGCGAAGATTCTAAGATTGTACTATGCGGCGATTTGGTTCAGCAAGATTCCAAAGGCGAAAGCGGTCTTGAATATCTTGCCAATAGTCTGAAAGATGTATCTGGTATCGGCGTTGTCCGCATGACAGAAGCTGATGTTGTGCGACATGCTCTTATTACTAAAATGTTAAATGCTTTTGCCGCATACGATGAAAAATAATTATTGACTTTTGAATTATTTTATTCTATAATATATTTAGTTCAAGAAAGGATGCGGTCATATGAATTGGAACGATTTATCACCAGAAGCAAAAATCTATATTGAATTAAGCCCTGTAGAGTTTGCAAAAACTTCTATGGCCGCTTCTATCTCTCTATTGGAACAAGCTAATAGCACTAAAGAGTATGAGCGTATTATTTCTAATTGTATAAATTTGCTTACCTTGTGCGGCAAGTCGATTGGTTATCATCCTAATTTTACTTTGGTGAAATAAAGTTCTTGACACTGGATACATCTTATGATATTATATATATAATATAAGATGTGAAAGGATTTAATAAATGGCTGAGTTTAGTAAGCATGATATGAAGATGTTTGATTTGGCGCGAAAGGTGGCACTGGAATCTACATATGAACCTTTCAAACTCGGTACCGTTATGTCTTATAAAGGAAAAGTTCTTGCTACTGGTCATAACAGCCGCAAGACTAATCCTTTACAAAAGAAGTATAATCGCAAATATCGCACGTTTAGAGAGAATGGTCAACCTATTCATGATTATCTTCATGCAGAGATTGACTGTCTTTTGAATATTCCAAAGTGCATTGATGTCAACCTTGACTATTCAAAAGTGAAGGTATATACTTATCGTATCTGTAATGGAAAGCGATTCAATTTCGGTTTAGCACGAAGTTGCCCTGCTTGCCTTCACGCTTTGCGTGATAAGGGTATCCAGCATTTTTATTATACTGGTGACGATTCTTTTATTTATGAAAAAGTATATTAGGTGATAACATGTTTATTGTAATCATAGGAATTGTTTCTATTTTTCTTTTTTCTGTATACGCATATTACTATGGAAAGCGATTTAAGTAATGAATTGTATTATTATTCCTGATAAGGAAATGAATTCATATATTACAAAGCTCAATCCAAACTTTACTTTTGTATGGTGCGAGCAATATACAACAATTGTAGATTTTGTAAATGGTAAGCGTTATCCTGAGCGTGATGTATATGACGCGATTGTTCCGCATTTTATTCGTATATATGGCGACGATGAAGCTAAGAAAACTGTTGGCAACGCTATTTTACATAACAATTTGACAGAAGCAACTCAAATTTATCACGACACTAGCCGCAAGGTATATATCATCACTTATTAGACAAGTCCTAGACAATCTGTTTGACGGGCTATTGGCGCAAATGGACAACGCAAAAGACTTCTAATCTTTAGATTACAGATTCGAGTTCTGTATAGCCCACCAGACAGATTGTCAGACTTATATTAGACAGCATTTTTCTTTGAAAGGATTTATTGTGAAAATTCGTGGCTGGGATGAACTTGAGTATAGCGATGATGATACTTTTGAGAAGTTTTCCCACAAAGCAAAGCTAATTCGTAAGCGCAAAGACGATATTTACAAAGCAAAGCGTAAAGAAAAGTTAGAGCGCATGGAATTTGAAGAAAATGCTACTAAGGGAGAGGATTAGTCCTCTCCCTTTTTTTATAGAAAAAAGTATTTGCCGCACACTTATATATATGATATAATATTATTAAACCAAGAGAGAGGAAGATAAATGAACGAAGTAGATATGCTGCGTAATAGCTCGCTTGTGCGCGAGAAGCATCTTGCCAATGGAATCTCTTCTTTTAATTTTTCTAATAAGTGCTTTTTCAACCAAGCATGGGACTCTATCAACGTAAAGGCACGCGGACTTTTTGTGAAAGATAATAATGTTGTTGCACGTTCGTACAATAAATTTTTTAATATTGGAGAGCGTCCTGAGACTGAAATGGATAGCCTACGCGAGAATCTTATGTTTCCTGTGTGCGCATATATTAAGTCGAACGGATTCCTTGCAATGATTTCTGCCAACCCTACCGAGGATAGCAAGTTGTTCATCGCATCCAAGAGCACCAATGAAGGAGATTTCGCAGGATATATTCGTGACGTTTTGGATAAGACGTTGACCACTGCACAGCAGGAAGAGTTTGCGGAATATCTGCGCAAGAATGACTGCACCGCTGTCTTTGAGTGCATTGACCCCATTCATGACCCGCACATTGTAGAGTATACTCATTCTCACCTTGTTCTTCTGGATTTGGTGTATAATGATTTTGACTACAGCCATGCAGAGTATAATACTTTGATTGATGTTGCTGGACATTTTGGGTTCTATTTAAAGACTCTTATCCAGACTCTTGCTAACTGGCAAGAGTTTGAGGATTTCATTGAGCGTTGGTCTACTCGTGAATGCATCGAGGGCTTCGTCTTCGAGGATGCAGACGGGTTCATGGTGAAGTATAAAACTCCTTGGTATAAGAACTGGAAGCAGGCTCGTGGAGTTTTGCAGCAGGTTTGGACTGGACGTGATATTGATACCATCAAGAATATCAAGACCAAGCTGGCATTTGAGCCTCGTCTCATGGATGCAATACCTGAGTTCGTGGAAGAGTGTCGCGAGCAAGGTCGAGGAACTTGCCCTTCTGTAATCGAGTTGCGCAACTGGTTTGAAAATTAATCTTGACGATTGTATATATCATATGCTATAATTATGGCATAGCCAAGAGAGAGGAAAAGATATGATGGCTTCTTACAATACCGCTATTCTGCATCTTGCAAACTATTATCTTGAGCATTACGATGATATTTCTGGGTATTATCTTGATGGTGCAATTGATATGATTCACAATATCTACGGTGTGCGCGTAGAGCGGGTTTCCGCAGATATGTATAAGATTGCAGACATTTTGATGGAGGACTAACTATGCTGCACATGGACAATTCTGTGGGCAATCCCATGATGCTTCTTGCTTCTGAGGAAGAGATGGAGCAGAAGATAGATGCTGTAATCCAGACAATTGAAACTGAATATGATGGGCGTGCTTCTGCCGATATTGTCTACGACCTCTTGGATGACTATGAGGTTGAGACTTCCGATTTGCCGCAATGGCTATGGAATCGTTTGGCCGCATATCTTTAATAATTTTAGGGTGATTGTCTCTTGACAATTGCCCTTTTTTGCTATATAATATAATATAGATTATTATGAAAGGATGATATATGATTAAATTAGCAATTCCATTTCAATTGAATGGCGAATTGAATGATGAAGTCAAAGAGTTTAATATTCTCTTTTATAAATCTCGCAATTCAATTGAAGACCTAATTGACTTTGTGCAGGAATATGAGGATACTCGTATCAATCTTGAATTCCCAGAAGGTATCCATATGCCTACAGTCAAGTCAATTAATAAAGTATCAGACAAGATTTATATTCGTGTAGCCCCAACAGACATTACAAAGGCCGCAGAACTTAAAGAGAACTCATATAAGTTTTTCTTTAATCAAGATATGAAGGTTCCAACCTATTCTTGTCTTGAATCTTTTATCAATCTAGGCGTATCTGATGTATATATTGCAGATGATTTATGTTATAATCTAAAAAATATTCATGATATTTGCCAAGAGAACAATGTTCAAATGCGGCTAATCTTAAATCAGGTGCCGTCAATGACACTTGACCGTGGCATCAATCCAAAGGCTCCTATTTTCATGCCAAAAGACATGGATACTATCAATCCATATTTTGATGTTTTTGAATTTGAATGCGGCCTGCCGTATGACTGGGCGAAGTTTGATGTTCTATATCGCGCATGGTTTATTAACAAGTATTGGCATGGTCAAATTAGCGAAATTAATGAAGACGTAGATATGGACTTTCATTGTGACGCAATCCATCCAAGTTTCACCGCAAGCAAGATTGACTGCGAACGCCGTTGCTGCAAACGTCTATCAAATCATTGTAATAAGTGTGAAGACTTTCTGTCTCTTGGCGAAATCTTAAAGAAAAAGCAAATCCGTTTTACCAATTAACTAATTGGGCAAATGGTTATAATCTTTTGCCCATATTTTTTATATATTTTTAAGCAATCGTCTTGTCGTATAGGAATAGAAAGAGGAATTATCCGAATGAAATTCATTAAAAACAAAACGAAAGCATTGGCTATGTGCCTATCCGTAGTGGCACTCGCTGGCGTGACAAATGCTTTTTGTGTGAACGAAGCAAATGCAATCATTGTTAATGACGAAATTACAAATGCGGCAGTCCGCACAACTACACTTGATGCTATGATTCCATATAAGGAAGATGGGTACGATAACGCTCAGACATGGCTAGTGGATAAATGTAACATGAAAAACTCACAACATGAGGATGTTATATATATTATCCAAAATTACGGAGACTATCTTGAACAGAATGATATTCTAGAGATTCAAGATATTATGGAGAAGCAATCTGTTTGCGACACTATTGCAGAACTAAAGCAATATAAGGCTCGACTTGATAGCTGGAAACAATATGGCGCAGATAAGAAACAGAAAGCGCTCCAAGAGAAGAAAGAAGCAGAAGAACGTGCGGCTCAAGAAGCTGCGGCGCAGGTAAACTACCAGAATCAGCAATATAGTTCATATAGCGCACCAAGCTATTCATATTCTGATTACTCTTGGAATGGTTCAGCACGTGACTTCATTGTTTCTAAAGAAAGTGGCGGTAGTTATGGTGCTACTAATGGGCGCTATTATGGCGCATATCAACTTGATATTTCTTATTTGAATGGAGATTTATCGCAGGAAAATCAAGACAGAGTTGCTGAGCAATATGTAACAAATAGATACGGTAGCTGGGAAAATGCGGCCGCACACTGGCAGTCTCATGGCTGGTACTAAAATATTTTCAATAAAATAGTTGACTTCTAGAAAAATATTTGTTATAATATTAACGAAGTTAAATAAACAAAAGAATTAAAAGGAGAATGGTAAATGGTAGAATCTTATGGTCTAAACTTTAATCTAGCTATGACAACGAACGAGGATGGTGTTGTAGACCTTGGCGTACATGTAACTGATTCTGACGGTCTTGACCTAGACCATAAAGCTAGCGGCAAAGATGCTGTCAAGGTTATTAATGACCTGACTGGTACTCTTACACGAGAGCTTATGGTTGTATCCAATGGCCGCAAGCAGAAGAAGGATAAGGAGAAGGCCGAAAAACTAAAGAAGGAGCGCGAAGAGCGTGCCGCAAAGCTAGCCGACCTAAAATCTCAGGCTGAGGAAATCAAGAAGCAGATTGAGGAAATCGAAAAGGATACTAAGGATACAAAGACTGTCCGCACAAGCCGTCCCTCCTATGAGTCTCTTCTTGACCAAGATTTCGCTCGTCTTCTAAAGCTAATTGGTTAAAAAAGTTCTTGCCAAGAGGTTTAAGAAGTTATATAATATAGTTAAAGAAAGAGAGAGGAAGGTATCATGGATTTGTTCGTCAAAGATAAATATTACAATATTGACTCGAAGCGCGACTTGGACGTTTGCTTGAAAGAGAACGGCTTCAATTATGATGAATTAGAGTCCGTGATGCTTTCCTATCACGAAGCACAGTATGCAACTGGTGTTGAAGGTCTTATCGGTGATGATTTGTACGAGGTTCAGCACGCAATCAACTCTGAGCTAAGCGATTTAGAAAACGAGATTAAGAACCTTAATGGTCGTTCATGCAAGGGTAATACTCGTGCGGATATTGCAATTCGACTTAGTGATATTTATGCTAATTTTATGGACTTAAACCTTTCCTGTCAGGTGTATGACAGGGATACGCTGTAAGGAGCTTTTATGGGACAGGATATTCACGTTTATCTCGCTAGGAAGACTAGTCAGTATGCGCAGGATAAAGGATGCGAAAAGTATTATCCAATAGAGCTATTCTATAAGTATGATAGTGATGGCATTGTGTATGAATACGCTGAGCCATATAATGGCCGCAATTATGAGCTGTTTTCTTGGCTCATGGACGGTAATGGCCGCGTAGATGTAGATGAAATTAACCATCCTATCGGTAAGTATCTTGAGTATGATGACCTTGTGCCGCAAAAGATTCTCAAAGAATGGGAAGATTGGGAAGAGGGCGGCGCATATGGATATAATGTGGTCATGCTATCTGATATTATTGACCATTATAATATGATTGATTCTCATAAGTACGCAGTTGATGATATGCTCGGAAGTCATTCCTCTAACAATGAGCTTAAAGAAAGCGTTGGAGATTTCATCGAAGGCATTAAGCGTTATTGTAGCATTGAAGGAGCATATTATCTAACTCCGCAGGATATTCTTGTTGTCTATTGGTTTGACAACTAAAAAAAGTTCTTGACAGACGTTATATCAATATGGTATAATAACTTTAGTTATAAGATAAAAGTTCTGGGCAAAAAGTTATAATTTTTGTTGCGCAACTTTTATATTGTAGCAGTGGTGTTAGAGCCTGCAAGATTTCTAGAGTATTGCAGGCTCATTTTTTTATTGGTAAAGCCAGCTTAGTATAACAGTAATACATCGCTCTTGTAAAGCGAAGCAGACAGGGCAGCACTGTCAGTTGGCTCCCATAATTTTAGTATTCTATGAGAATAATATATCTTGGTATTCCTAACCTGCTCAACGTCCGCAATGCTGGTTGATTCAACTTATGTGTATTGTTCTCATAGAGTGCTAATCTTAGACACTCTCCAAGTGGTAGTAGACCGAACTTTGAACTCGCCTGTACTACCCCAAGTCAATTCAGCGGTTCGGGCAGTCGCTATATAAATTTGCCCAATTTTTGGCTCTTAGTTCAACAGTAGAACATATGACTCTGAATCATAAAATTTCTGGGCAGCACAGAAAGAGCCAGCCTAGTTAAAAAAAATTACTTGACAAACAGTTAAATAATTTGATATAATATATCTAGAAGAAAAGGGAAAAAGGATAGTCAACAGTACCGTCAACAAACCAGTGACCCTGAGGCTTATTGCCAACACCCAAAAGTGTAATGCTCAGTACGCTGTTAGGTTTGACCATTTGTTTTCTTCTAGTGTAGTAAACCAAGAGAAAGGTAAGAAAGTATGGCACAGTCAATCGAGACGATGGAACAGCGTTATCAGATGCTTATCAATCGTAAGGGTAAGAACTCAGAGAATGTCGGCATCATGCGCAAACTTCGCCGCAAGATTAATAAAGCAAAGCAGGGTATCATTCTTTCTTAATTAATATATTTAATATGCGTGATAAGAACTTCAGTTACTTCGTGAAGATAAGTTTATTTTAAGGCTGCGGTACGCCGCATTTATATACTGAATTCAATTTTTCCGCATATTTTTTCTTGACTTCTGATTTTTATTATAATATAATATATATAAACCAAGAGAGAGAAGGAAGTTATGAAGAAATTCGTTATCTGCCGTGAAAAGACTTGCGGTATCTATTCAATTCGTGTCAATACTGATTGTTCTGTTACTCGTTTTGAAATTATCAAGAGCTTTGATACTTTTGCAGAAGCTGACGATTATCTTCATAACGTCCTTTTGTCTAAGTAATTCGTTCTATTGGAGTGTAATTCAGTTGGTAGAATGTTGTTAACTCAACGTGTCGCAAGTTCGAGTCTTGCCGCTCCAATAGAACAAGTGTGGCTTATCTACCCAATTTATCCAAAAGCAGAAAAGGAGCTTTGAATGTCTGTGTATTATGGCAAAGCCGAGGATTTGGAACGCAAGTACGCCTATATTCCCGATGATGCGGCCAATGCTCCAGCTCGTAAAAAGAAAAAGACAGTGAAGAAAGCCAACCACAAGCACACTTACGATAAGAGTATTATTATCAATTACTTTGATAAGTACGCTGGCAAATGGACTTATGCATATAGGAACGTTTGTACTATTTGCGGTCGTATCGGCGATTTTGTTGACAATGAAGGAATTATCAAAAAGACTTTCCCGCATGTCAAGCCTAGCTGGTTTGGTTTTGCTGTTGATTTTGGATATAATGATGAATTTGATGAATTCACCGAGTGGTCAAAGAATTGGTATCCTCTGATTGTTTGGAAAGATTATCAGCCTTTGGATGATAAGTTTATTCCAGACGAGTTTTTTGACCAGCTTGGGATTCAGAAACAGACAAATTAAAGACGCTGGTGTGATGGAATGGCAGACATGACTGACTCAAAATCAGTTGGGCTTTAGACCCGTAAGAGTTCAAATCTCTTCACCAGTACGCCGCAGTATTCCTTTAAAGACGAGGGTTGGACTGTAAATCCAATGTCTTAGACTGGCTAGGGGCGGTACCTAGATGCGGCACCAGACAATTATTAGATGCGTGATTATTATTCAGTTACTTCATAGAGCCAATTTTTTCTATAACACACGACACTGAATAAATTTTTTCCGCACACATTGATATTTTTGTAGGGACTCTTTTGAGTCCCTATTTTTTTGTTGACTATTGGCTATATATTATGTTATAATATATTTAAGAAATCGGAAGGAGATTCAATGAGCACCTTTGTAACGTCTGATACGCACTTTAATCATGTCAACATGGTTGAGAAATTCTGTCAAGAATCGCGTCAGTTTAATACGGTCGAAGAAATGAATGAAGCTATTGTCAAAAACTGGAACTCTGTTGTATCTCCTGATGATACTGTCTATCATCTTGGTGATTGCTTTATGGGGCCGATTGATACTGTAGCTGAGTACGGTTCTCGTCTCAATGGAAAGATTCATGTGATTCCAGGCAATCATGATACCAAGAAGCGCATTGCTGAAATGGAAAAACTCGGCTGGATTATCGAAAACAAGGTATCTTGTATTGATTACAACGATGTCAGTTTCATTATGATTCATAAGCGTCCCGAGGAAATGCGTGGAGATAGCGCAAATATAATTCTGTACGGTCATGTCCATGATGCGGCTCCAAAGGGAATTGTTGATTGGACGTATCACGTTGGTGTTGACACGAATAATCTTACTCCTGTAAATATCCACGACATTTGGCTCGATGTTCAGATGAAGAAGATTGAGACTGGAGAGTAAGAATGAATCCTGTTGTTGAGTTTAAAAAGGAAGTTTGCGACTTGTGCCGCAAGTACGGTGTGTCCATTTCTCATGAGGATTGTCAAGGAGGATTTATTATTGAACCATATTCTAAACAAAAAGAAGAGTGGTTCATGGATGCGGAAGATAAAGCAACAGAGATTATTGAGTTTTAATGGAAGCTAATGATAATGAATAAAAAGATAGACCGCACATGCAAAACATGCAAATTTTATGTACATTGTTCATGCTATCGTTTCCCGCCAAATGTAATTATTGACCCAACAGATTATAATGTTTATACAGTTCATCCATCGCCTGCGCCTGGTGACAGGTGCGGCGAATGGGTAATTCATCCTAAATTGGAGGAACATGACTAACGATGAATATAAAATCTCATGTGAAGGTTTAAGCCATTGTCCGCAACATAAGTATGGTAAGAAGCGCTGGGGAGAGAAAGATTACTTTCATTGTGTCTGCAAAGGCCAGCTCCATGATACTATCGGCGAGTCTTGTTTCCTTTTTTGTGATGTAGACTCTGACCATACATGCGGTGAATGTGTTCACTGGCTAGGACATGTCACTTCAAAAGGAAAACGCCATGAGAAATTCGGTTCTTGCTTTCATAGGATTGGTGGCGTTGGAGCTTGGTGGCCCACATGCTGTCCTAAATTTGTTAAGAATGTCGATAGTATAAATCATTATGATTTTATCGAAGATTATGTTTTCCAGCAGACAGGAAAGAATGATTCTTCTCCTGAATGTCGCGAAGCACGAATGGCCGCACGTGAACTTTGGAGACAGAAATATGAGCGAAATGTATAGTATGCATCTTAACAAAATGACTGCTATGATTCTTGATTTCATTGTATATCTTAGTCAGCAGAAAGATATTGAGAAGATTGTCGATGAACTTAAAAATGTTGACCGTGCTGTTTTCTATGAGCTTGTTGTAAATGCTATGGAGAAGAATCCTTCTCATACTAGCATTTATTGCGCTGAACAGTTATGGGACATGGCTCCGCTTACATCTTTAGCTCTCTTGGATTGGCTTAATGATTTCAACGAATTTTATGCTTAATTTTTTCTTGATTTTTGGTTAAAAGATATGCTATAATATAGTTAAAGAAACCAATAGAAAGAAGAAATAATGGTTGAAGCGACTAATATCTGCGGCAATTGCAAATATTATGAGTCAACAGACCTTTGGTATTTAGGCATTTGCCATAAGCATCTGATTGAAGATGAACCTGAAAAAGTATGCGTCAATGATTGGATGTGCAATGATGGAGAGTATGACGAAGAGGAATACAATGGAGATTAGTAAATCTGACCGTGACGCAATGATTGATTTGCTTTATGACATGTACGATGCTGACTTGGTTGATGTTGCTTTAGAGACTCTTGGCGAGAATGAGTTATTTGACGGTATTCCAGCCATACTTGAAGACTATTATTATTATTTTGATGAAGATTATTAGACTTATCTATAATCTTATAAAGGCCAAGAAAGTGCAAGATTAGTTTAATGGTAAAACAGCAGGCTTATACCCTGTATTATCGCCAGATTAGCGAAAATTTTTGGTTCGAGTCCAAAATCTTGCACTATCTTGGTCTAAATCATATAATCGCTATTATGCGATTTTTATATTGTATAATTGAGTAAGCTACTTATTGGAGTAGCTACCATAAGGAAAAGCGAATAAACCTCAGCGCCTGCTTACTCAAAATTATTATTGAGGTAGAAACTGGGGAGATTATGACTGAAGAAATATGGAAAACTGTAATTTATCAAGGAGAAGAGTTCTCTCGTTTGTAGGTTTCAAATAAAGGTAGATTAAAAAATATCAAGACCGGAACGATTTATAAACAGCAAGTAGCAAAAAGTGGATATTGCATTGTTAGTATAACACTTGGTAGCAAAGAAAGTAAAAAAACGTTTAGAGTACATAAGGCTGTTGCCGAAACATTTATTCCTAATCCAGAAAATAAACCACAAGTTAATCATATTGATGGCAATAAGACGAATAATTGTGTTGAAAATTTAGAGTGGGCAACAAATCTCGAAAATAGTCATCATGCTTGGGAAAATGGTCTTATTACTGCGCATAAAAGTGAAAGAAGAAAACTCTCCGATGAACAGGTGAAATATATAAGAGAACATTATATTGCAAATGATAAAGTTTTTGGATGCCGCCCTTTAGCAAAGAAGTTTGGAGTGCATCATAAGACCATGCAAGATATTATAGAATATAAAACATATAAATAAACCTTGCAGTTATTAGTATGCTAAGCGGAGATGTGTCGTAATGGTATCGAAGAGGATTGCTAATCCTTCTAGGGTATAATGCCCTATCTCGGTTCGAGTCCGAGCTTCTCCGCTTAGCATACTATCATCCCGCCTTGTATATTCACGCCCCTATTGGCGGTGGCTTTGAAGCTGTGCCGAAAACAGCTTTTGCGGTAGAATAGGCAACGCCGCATATTGGCAGTGGTGTTAAAGTTGCGCCCGAAATGAGCAACGACTAGGAAGCAGAGCGCCGCGGCCATAAGGAAGCAGAACCGGACCAGTGTTCGGACTCGCCTCGAAAGCGATGTGTCCCGTGAGGGATGGGTAGCGTCAACTCCTGCTTCTGCCATATATTATGTAGGGTAACTTCTTTTATAGGAGTTGCCCTATTTTTTTATTGACAGACGGCAATTCAAAATGATATAATATATTTAAAGAAAAGCCAAGAGAAAGAATATAAAATGCCTACTTTCATTTGTACCGTATGTCAAAATAGAATTAAAGAGCATGGTAGCAAAGTTGATTGTGGATATTATAATGATGCTCGTCCGATGATTGAAGATACTACAAAGTTATATGATAAAAGTTTTCTCTGTCCTCATTTCGTTCATGTGCGGTATCACAATATAGATGTCTGTAAGTCAAAAAAGAAATATTCTAGTAAATATGATGCATTGTGTGCCGCAAAGACAGTATTTATCAATAACTCAAAAGTTTTACGTCCGTATAAATGCAAGATGTGTAAGTTTTGGCATTTAACACATCAGTGTAATAGCAATTATAACCCAGAAAAAGAGTACGACAAAGCTAGAAAAGCAAATCGCTTGTACGATTAGGAGATAAACATGGCTAACCTTTACATTCTCGCAGGTATTCCCGGCTGCGGCAAGTCGTTTTGGGCGCACGAGCATTACGCCGAACTTGATGCCAAGATTGTTTCGCGTGATTATATTCGCTTTGAGTATATGGCGAATGACCCTGATTTTCTTCCTTCTATGGATTACTTCAAGTACGAGAAGGATGTTATTCGTGACTTCTATAAGCAGATTAACGATAATCTTAATAATGGCACTAACGCTATTGCAGACGCTACTCACATCTCTTGGAAGTCGCTTCGCAAGACCGTTGAGAATTGCGGCAAGAACGCAGACGAGATTATTCTTGTGTACTTCAATCGTGGTCTTGACATCGCTTTGCCGCAAAACGCCAAGCGTGGTGGTGTAGAGCGTGTGCCCGAGGATGTTATCAAGCGCATGTGGGCTGGACGCTACATGCCTGCTCGTGCAAAGGCCGCAGGTCTTGTAGACGAGTATATGATTGTATAGAAGGAGATTAAATGGCAACTCAAATTACTCTGCCAAAAGATGCCGAAGGTAAAGAGGTTCCATTAGATACAGAGCTACTATATGACGAGTACGGGAATCAGCGCAATATTGTGAAATTTATATATCATCATGACTGTGCAACTAGTGCAAGAGGATGGACAGTCGAATACGATAATGGAGTTGAAAGATTCGTTTCAGTCATGTATCTGAACCAGCCCGATAACTGGAAAAAGCTGGACGAAGATTTAGATAAGTGTATTTTCAATAATGATTCATGTTATTACTTTAGTGAGTCTGGGATGTGTTGTGATTGCACTATTGACTCAAGCAGCATTGATTACAAATGCGATTCTTTGGTATTTAATTCAATTAAAGAGCGTATCCATAAGCTAAAAGACAAAGGATGAGTCTGCAATTATTGAAAATAATACCATATATGACCCCAAATAGATTCTAGATATTATCCAAGAGTAAGAAACATCTTATCCGTCTATTGGTTTAGACTATTATGTATATAAAATGCCACAAAAAATATAAAAATATATGTATAATCTTGCAGAAACTTGGGTATAATGCAAATATAGGAGACAGATTCGGTAGTGAATCTATAATTATAGTAATGAAAGAGTAGATATGTGTACATTTGATTATCCAGAACATTATAATTATCTTACAAAAGACCAGCAGGAAAGTATTCTAAGCTGGTTTAATACCACGAAAGACATTGAGCGTATTATCAGCACTTCTGTAAAGAGCAAATCTGAGCGTGAACTAAAGGTTTTTTCTGAGAGTCGTGAACGTTATGAAACGCAGCTTCGCGGTGCGCAGTCCATTCTACGCTCGATGGGTATCTTCGTTGAATATAATTGGCCCGGCCATGAGCATGAATATTTTCTAGCAACTGCGGCAGATGCTGAGCGTTATCGTAAGGAGCATGAGTAATGGCCGCATGTATTCATGGAGACGTATGCCGTGCATGGATGCGACAGACAGGCAGCATTGCACCATTGCGTGCTTCTTGTCCTAATTGTCCTTGGTTTGAACCTAAGTATCGTCCTTGTGATACTTGGTTTAATAGAGATTGTATGCGTGATTGGCAAGGCTGCCCAGTTGTAACTTGTCGCGCAAGGATTTAGAAAGGTATTTTATGATTGCTAATGATGCTCGTACGATGGTATATGATACTCTATATAAATATGAGTATGATATTCCCCAAGAGCTAGAAAATAAAATTAATGAAGAGATTGTCGCTGCGGCAGAGCGCATGAAATTCCGTTGTAAAGTTGAGCTTTTTCCTTGTGATGATGAACGAGCACAGGATGTAGAGTTTCGCCGCAGTATTGTCGTATATTATCATAGCTTAGGTTATAATTGTTATATTACACCAGACAATGGTAATTTTGTTTTAGTAGTGGAGTGGTAAATATGTTTTTTGTTATGATGGACTGGTTTGAAGATGGCGTTGATTCTTATCGTGGAATGAAGGTAATCCCTATTCTAGATGACGATGCAGATATTGCGCTTTTCCTCGCACATGATATTGCCTACAACATGGACGCTTGGGAAGAGTATGAGAAGCCGCACGATGTATATGTATTCCATAGTGATAACGGTATCTTCGATGAAGAAGATAATTTTGTATGTTCTTATTTAGATTGCGATAAATTTACTAAATGCGTCGAGCGCAAGTTCAATGGGCAGATTCCTAGGTACTAATGGTAGGGCTAGAAATGGCCCTATTTTTTTCTTGCTGTAAGCCATATAAAATGATATAATATATTTAAGAAATGAAGCAGAAAGGATTTTATATGGCTTCTGAGTTTGGTTTTCGCCCGTGCAAGATTGAAGATTTGAAAGGACAACCAAAAGTTCAGAAGATGCTGCGAATCTATATTAAGGCAGCGCAGATTAAGAACGAATCTTTCCCGCATACGATTATCACAGGCCAATCTGGTTGTGGCAAGACAGCGACCGCTAATGTAATTGCTCATGAGCTTGGCTACGGATTCAAGGCTTTCTCTGGTCCTGCGATTAACGATAAAAGGGTTATTGACGAGATTCTTCTTAATCTTAAAGAGAATGACGTTCTCTTCATCGACGAGATACATCGCATTTCGCAAAGACTGCAAGAGTCTCTTTATTTTGCAATGGAACAGTTTGAAGCAGACGTAGTAGTAGACGGTGTAGCGACAAGAGTAAGCCTGCCGCATTTCACTCTTATTGCTGCAACTAATCTTTATGGCGGTCTTAATGATGCACTCTTAAATCGTTTTCCTATTCAAATTAAATTGGCCGCATACTCTAAAACTGATATGGCATCTATTGTAGAGAAGATTTGCCAAGAGAAGAAAATCAAGATTGATGAAGAGAGTATCTATAAGATTGCGGCAACTACTCGCGGCATTCCACGCAATGCTAATTCTTATGTAGCCCGTGTATATGATTTTGCTTTGGTTATGAATGATGGCGTAATCAATCCTGAAATCGTTGATGAAGCTCTATATGTGATGGGAATCAATAAGTTTGGTCTTAATCAAGATGATATGGATTATATGAATTTCCTTAATAGCAATACTCGTGCTGTAGGTGTAGATACAATTTGTCTTACTCTTGGTATGGATAAAGATACTGTGCAGACTAAGATTGAGCCTTATTTGCTATCTAAGTGTTATATTCAAAAGCAGCCGCGTGGTCGTGTTATCACAGATTTAGGCCGTTCAATGATGGAAGAATGTGAATAATGAATACAGAAGTTATTAAAGAAATTGCGAATTAGCTTGGAATTGCGGCAAGCGCTGTTACGAAAGACGTGATTCCCGCATACGCTTCATATGTAATTGCGGTACGTGTTAGTTGAGCTATCATCTTTGCCGCTCTTGCTATTGCTCTTTTGGTTGTAGCTCGATTTTGTATGACTAAAAGTAAGGAATATGTTGATTGGGAGCAAGAAAAACTAACAAAGTATAAGCGCAGTGATATGAGAAATAAATACGAAGCTCTTGAAGCTACAAGTTATGTCTGCTATGGTCTTGGCGCACTTTTCGCTGGTATTATGGTTATAGAACTTGCGCTTATGATTCCTTGGATTGCATCGCCTTATGGTGCTTTCGTGCATCTTCTGATGCCGCATTAAAAAAGTTCTTGCGTTTCGCTATATATTATTATATAATATATATAGACCAAGAGGGGAAAGGAAATTACATGATTGGCTCAATGGTTCTCTATAAGGCTCTGTACGGCGATGTATATGGTGTAGTTGTGGATGTTCTTCCATTCTGCGATAGTCTTGTTATCGTTGATGAAGATGGCGTATTTCACACCGCTAAGCGTGAAGATGTCTATTATCTTTAAAGGAGATTATATGTGCAAGTATTGTAATTTCAAGATGAATACCCGCTGGGGCGAGAGCATCGACTGCACCGACTATGACAGCGCCGATTCCGACGTTGGTATGTATATTCATTACTCTGATGTAGATAAAGCCTACTACCTCATGGGCGAGTATTACGACAAGGGCATTGATAAGCTCGGTTGGTCGCATGAGATTAAGTATTGTCCTTTCTGTGGCCGTAAGCTCTAAGGAGATTTAATGAATTGTAACCTTATCTCTAATATTTTGTCGGCTTTAGAGACTATCGCATATAATGAAGGTTGGCTAATTGGTGAATATAACGGCGAGACGCGCAGCACTTTCTACTATCGCGGTATAAAGTTTACAGTCGTAGGCCGCAAGCAAGTACCTGTTTATTTTGATATTTATTGTGAATATCAAAATGGAAATGATGTTACGTACAGCAAGATTGGCCGCACATATCTAGGTGAGAAAGGCGTGATGGGTGAAAGTCCTATTCAGAATTTTGCAGCCATGCTTTTTTGCGATATGATAAAGGAATCAAAAATCCTTACTATTTTCTAGTTGACCTACGCTCTTTAATATTATATAATATTATTAAAGAAAGCCAAGAGAAAGAAGAAAGATATGCGTTACGTTGTCGAATGTGAACTTAGTCGTTTCCAAGCATGGTCTGGCGGCAAGACTTGGTTGAAAGAGCTGATTGACCATCCAAAGGCTTACGATTATATCGTTGACCTGATTGAAGAAGCTGATTTGTACGGAGATGGCGAAATCCGTACTGAGACTGATATTAACGATTACCTTTGGTTTTACATGGCAGATGACCTTGAAGAAGCAGGATTCCTCAATGAAGACCATGAGTGGATTGAGGATAACGACGAAGAGGAAGAGGACGAAAATGATTAAACTGTCTGTCGGAGATTACGTTACCTATACTGGTCCTGCTGGTCTTGTAAGTGTCGTTAAGATTCTGCACTTCAATAGTAACGGAACAGTCCTTGTCAAGTACCTGAATGGTTCTACCGTTCACGTACCAGAGAATAAGTTGTCTCTATATTAATTGTAAACAGGGGCGTAAAGCCCCTGTTTTTGTTTTCCAAGAGAGGAAAGAAAATGAAGAGCGCTAAGGTTTTGTTTGACACTATTTACGGTAAGTGCAGCAATGGTGATATGTATAGCTGGAAAGTGTGTAAGCCTGAAGAGCATGATAATGTGGTATCATTTGATGTGCGGCAAAAGGCAGATAATCAGCTTCTTTGCTCTTGCACCCTAAGTTGTTTTGAAGAGTACACATGCGATGATGATTATCCTGTTGGCCGTGTACATTTCTTGTTCTACGATGGTTGCGATGCTTTAGAGCTAAATGTAGAGGATTATAAATGCGAGGTCAGAAGTATATACATGAATGATATTATTGACATGGCAATTAAGATGCTATACCGATAATTTTATACTTGCGGCCAGTCTTATATTATTATATAATATATATAAAGAAAGACAAGGAAGGGATAAGACATGACCCAGAGTAGCAAGAAGTTCAAGCAGACTATCAATAAGATTTTCGCCAGCGTCAACCATGTAATGCGTATGTGCCATGAAGACGTGGCAATTGCAAGTATGGACGAGCAGACTTATACTTATTCTCGTGGTGATAAGCATGTGACTGTCACGGTTTGCGTTGCTTGCGATGATTTTGAGTATGTGCCGCGATTCACTATTGCCGCAGCTGACAGTGATTATGTTGAATGGCTAAAGGTATATAGCGCGGGTTATATGGAGTGCGCATATGTCTATGCTACTATTTGTGATGTGCTGGGAGTGTAAAATGAACAAGTTTATGAATCAGCTTATCCATGATTTCATGTATGACAATATTTCTAAGTATCCTTGGCATATTCTTGACATGTTTGAAAAGAAAGAGGATAGGCTTTATATTCGAGTTGCTTCTGATATTTCTTATAAGACTGCCGAGTGTGATATTCATATTTATCCTAATGGCGATTTGGACGATAGCGATTCTGCTGCTTACAATTTTGTGCTATGTTTTTGAGACGGTGAAGGAGAATGCGCGGGAACTTGCGTTGGTCTTTTAGACCGTATTTCAGATGCCGCACATGTTCTTGATTGTCTATTGGCCGCAAGTGATTTTGATAAGGATTAATCATGAGTTATTATTTGACTGATGAGATTATTGAGAGTCTAAAAGAATACGCCGCAAGAGTTGAGAAGTTTTATCATGAGCGTCAAATTTGTCATTTTGATTGGAAACCTGCGCGTATTGAAGTAGATAGAATTCATCCCAATAAGGTACTTTTCGATATGGTTTATCTTGATGATGAATCTCTTATGGGCTGTGTATCTATTGAAGATTTAGTGACTTATACTGGACCTATTTCAGATGCGCGGCATAGTCTAGTTTTTTCTATTTGGGAGTACTGTCCTTATACTGGTAATGCAAACGTTCATTTTGTTATGCCATATCATGATGATGTTTGTGATTCTATTGGACAATATATTTATAGTTTTGTAGACGAAATTGACACTTTAATACGTTGCTATTAGGAGAGCTATGAACACATTTGAGAAAATCTATAACGCTTTGAAAGATTATTGCATTAACAAGAGCAACACTCGCTGGACTGTTGGTAATATCAAATTTTATAAAGATGAGACTGATTGTGTTGATACATCTTGTTCTTTTGATATTTTCCCTAAATACAACCAAGAGCCATTGGGTAGTTGCAATATTTTCATAATTAACAAAGAGCCTTTTGTTGATAGCCTTACAGTTGTATTTAACCCTTATAAAGAAAATGCTGATGGTATTGGTAATGTTCGTCCAAGCATCGTTTTGCCGCCAACTCGATACGTACAATCTGGTGAACTTCTTGGGCGTTATTTCTATCTCTTGGTAGACGAGCTATATTATATGACTGCTTTTTAGGCCGCACGTCTAAAATTTTTCTTGCAGATGGTGAAATAATGGTATATAATATAAGTATACCAAGAGGGAAAGGAAATCATATGAAGCGCAACGATTACGTACAGTATCTTAACCCCTACACTCGCAAGTTCATCATCTGCCAGATTGAAGAGATTTATGGCGATGGTCATGTTCTTCTATATGCGGTCGATACGAACGAAGCATTTCTTGTCAACACTTGGGAGCTTTTGTCTTATTAAGGAGTAAATATGCTTTATCCTTACGAAGTTAAGTCTAATTATTATTCTGAACCTGAAACGTCTCGTCTTGAAAAAAATATTGGCCAATGTCTTGCTTATTACCCCGGCGATGATACTTGTTGCACTTATATGCAATTTAATGAGATTTCTGCTTCTGATTTTATGGTATTAACTAAATATTCAAATGCAGGATATGATATTTCTATTAGTGGTCTTAGTCCAGATAAAGTTATTGGAAAGAATAGATTTCTTGTTAAAATTTTTTGTGATTGTAAGGAATAAACATGATTCAACCTTTAGAGTTTAAGCGTGAATATCTTCATAATAATCCTTCTCATACAGACAAAAATACTAGCCTTGAGACTATGCTTTAAAGTACAGCGCCTATGACAATACTACGTATTGTACCCTTTATCTTATTGGATTGACCGCAGCTGATATTAAAGTCCTTGCCAAGTATGCCAAAGCTGGATATAGTATTGCTATTCATACAGCACATCATTGCGATGATACCGATGATGTAGAAGTAACTGTCTGCTATCATTATTAGAGGTAATATGAATATTTTGACTCATTGCGAAACTAATGAATTTTTTAAATATTTTCTTAAAAAGACAATTTTTATGTCGCCTACTCAGTTTATGTGGTGTTCAGTTTATGCGGGCTGTGATAAATGCACTCTTAAAAACGTTAAGAAGGCGATTGATTTATTAAATAAATATCATTTTTTCGCAGATTGCAGAGTTGAACCAATAAAACCTTTTTGGGAACTTTGCGATATTATGGTCACTATATGTATTCCAGCAGACCGTGAAAAGTGGTGGCAAGATTGTGGCCAAGCAATTTATCAACGGTTATTTTATCCTATTATCCGTCATTAGTTCAAAAAAGTTCTTGCGTCCTGCCTAAAATTGCTATATAATATAATTAAAGAAACCAAGAGAAAGAAGTTCCTTTATGTGCAAGTATTGTGAATATAGTGGCAATGTTAAGTTTGGCGCCAATATGCTTGATGATAGCTATAGCGAGGGTGAGGGTTATTCCATCACTATTTGCGATGTCTTTAAGAATCCGCAGCACAAGTTCATTTGCATTGAGGACGAAGATG
>UMHC01055715.1_pt1 | contig 25487 bp, 42 predicted proteins | sample 1965381 | NCBI WGS metagenome assembly UMHC01 (sample SAMEA4836083, study PRJEB28245) | human gut metagenome | biome: gut microbiome; material: fecal sample | place: Denmark | collected 2008 | reverse complement strand
TCAATGCGATACTAAACGGAAAAAGGCTGCTTCATTACTGAACATGCCCTCTTTTTGGAAAAGTACCTGATATTCAGGTGTTATTTTGAGTTGAGAACACTAAAACCAACATAGGAGCCTACATGAAGGCGAATTTTGGTGTCTCTAATGCCGTTGCAAAGATATATATATTTGCTGGTATTTAAAGTGCTCGAAATAAGGTTTTTCTGCGATAAAAAGCGGATTTTAAATGTATAGAGAAGAAAAGCGTATGTAGTCCGAACATAAAGATATACATACGCTTTCTTTTTAAATCTTTGATTATCACTAATTTATATTGATTACTAATAGATAGTATTAGTTCGTATTAGTTAGGCTATATTTTTCTGGGGTATTAAAAAGGGACCCTAATATATTTTATGGAGTATAGTATTGTCCAATATCTTATAGTTAAGAGTATTTTTTGGAAACTGGACGGATGAGAATGTCAATGTGCTCATTCTGGAGAATGTGTTGAACCGCTTTCCAAATATCCATTTTCTCAATTCCTGCTATTTTTAAGGCTTCGATAGCCATCGTATTTTCAATAAGTCGAAGATAATCTTCTTCTTTTAGTTCGATGTATTTTTGTGATTGAGATTTTAACTTTGCCATGACTGCTCCTTTCCTTGTTTGTTTTTGATTTTACTTTCCATATATTTTCTCACAGAATTGACTGTATTTCATTTTCTGTTCAATATGCCAAATCAAGTCTATGTCCAAATGCCTTGCAAGTCCTAAAATTGAGATTAGCATATCATTGATGATAGTGGAAAAGTCATACAACCCATCGTGTCTCGCAGGAAGGGTGGATATGGCATAGATAGTCTCTGTAAAGGTTTCGTCTTTACAAGCTTCAGCCATATCATCTATACGAACATTGATATCTTTCATTGTATGACCAATTTTTATATTTCTGAGTCCTGCCAAATCAAACAAACGGATAGCTGAGTCGGCCAATTTTTCCTCTATAGAACCTTTGATTGTTTCGTTGTATATTACTTCAAAACCTCGTTCTTTCGGAATTTCGGGGTCTAAGCCTTTGTAGATGCGGCTTGTTTCAATCTTTTTATTGAACCAGTCCACGTTAGCATGCTTATTGAGCCTATTGCTTCCGGCGGCTTCTACTGCTTTCATCAGCTCAGATATTACAAGACACAGAAAATGTTCATTACTCAATTCGCTATCATGGAATCCATGTTCACATGTATCTTTATATATTCTGTCACGAAGCAAGTTTAAATCATATTTTTTCATTCCATTCCTTTTTTGAAACCTATGCCTACTGTTTGCAATCTCTTTATGGCTTGTTTTTCATAATCCATTTTGGCTTTTTCGCTGATTCTATTCTCCCAGCAATCGACACAAAACGGACCGTCCGGAGCATTATAACAACCTCCTTTTATGGACCTTCCACAAATTTTACATTGCAATTCGTTATTCATTTGATTCATGTCTCATTCTTTTAAGTTCTCTTTCTATTTTTGCTAATTCGCGGTACAGATGTTCTGTAGCTATTTCAATAAGAAGCATTCTTGTTGGCTTGAAGGTTTCAACCGATACGGAATTGACCTCTTTAATGATTACTCCTAACTGTCTTTCAAGCTCATAATGAAATCCACATCCGGTATATCCGGTTCCTCGTAAGGCAAAAACTCTTCTTGCGAGTTCAGGCAATCCTTTTTTTACGCGGATGCGCCATTTATCATGCTTTTTATCTCTTCTGTGCCGAGCTTCAATGGTTGAATCTTCGACAATTTTTCTTGCGTCTATTTTGTCCATTATAATTCTATTTATTACCAAAATCTGCGGGCGTTTCTCCCCATTTCCTATTGTCCCAATGGCGAACTTCTATTGTGTCTATACGGGCAGACATTGCCCGAAGAAAGACCTCGGCTTTATGAAGCGCCGGACAACGGCGTGAAGAGGCTGTGGTCTTATTTTGAAACCATGTGATCGCTGTAAGGCTATCCGAGTAGATAACCGCTGGGGTAAAGTTGTTTTCGAGTATGTATCGGACGGCGGCTACAATGCCTAAGAATTCCCCGATGTTTGCCGTCTGGTTTCCGATTGCTTCCGAGAATAACTCTTCTCCCGAAGAGAGATCGACCGCTCGAAAACGGGTTAATCTCTCTTTCGTGGAGTGAGCTGCATCGGTTGCTATACCCTTCTGCGGTGGGTTCATCGAAGTTCTGACATTCGTTTCCCTGTATAGATGAAACCATCCTTTTCCATTCGCCGGACTAACATCTCCGCTTGTTGAAGGTAATCCTGGATGACACCTTCTTTGTTCGCGATGTCTTTGCGTTCATTGAGAATGGAGAGCAATCCTTCCATTGTCCGGCTTTGGGGACCGTTACCGTCTTTGGGGTCAAAGAAAAATACCTTGTATCCAAATTTGACAGTCACCTGATAAAGTGACTTTGGTACAAGGACCGTTTCTACTTGTGCTCTAAAGAGAGCCGGGGTTGCCGCAACAACCACGTAGCCGTTTGCCTTATGCATTTTTTTCAGCTCTACGTCGTAGAGAACGTTGGGTTCAACTTTGCCTTTCAAATTTTCTGAAAGTACGCAAATCTGTTTCCCGTATCTTGAGTCCTCGCGAACTCCTTTCAACTTATGAGTTACGGAGTTGCGGGATACAAAACCGATTAATTCTCCCGTGTGCTCCGATTTCGCAAATTTTAATTGCGATGTTTCTGATGCCATAAATTATTCTTTCATCTTCAATCTGTATTTTCAATCAATTAATAATCTAATAACTCGTTCAAATTTTACTGCAATACGGCAAATGTAAGGTAATAGTTTGATATTTACAAACTATTTAATCCTTAATTTTCAAGCTGTTACAGGCGAAATATATAGGGAGATATGTAATTTACCAGAGCCTTTCTTTCTCTGTAAAATGGCTGAAACGCTCGTCAGTATCAGAGTATTGGTAGAGGTTGTTGCATTTCCAATATCTATATATTTTTTTCCCGGCAGGTATACGGTAATTTATATCATCTGCTTTCAGGTATTGGACGCCTTGTTTCGTCCCGTGGTTCATCCACTTGGCACAATCGGGCAGGTTTGGGTTGGGCTGAATATAAAGTTCCATCTTCTTTACGCCCTCAACAAAAATGTTGTGGATTTGGATATCTTTATCCACATTGTACTTGCGGGCAAAAAGTGCAAAATCGCAGATATCGGCATCCATCAGACTTCCACCCCAATGTATAGGAGCATCGTGCTGGAGACGCTCGAAAGCGTCAAGGATGGGTTTACGGGAACGGATTTCTTCGAGGCGTTCTTCGGTAACGGCATTCGTAGTGACATAGACTACTCTGAAACCGTTTTTGGTGCTGTCCACCACATGAAGGTGGGTAACGACTTCCTTTGCTTTGTTTATCGAATTATCCATCGGGTCTATATCATCTCCTGCACAACCTTTAACCAGTCCGATGATGATAATCAGAAGGACGATGCAGGTAGTTGGTCCGATGATAATCGTAAGAAATACAAAGTCGTCGGCTTTTTGTCTGAAACTCATAGGCTTTCTAAGATAGGACGACCGGATGCTCCCCGAATTTCCGATATGCACACGGAATGGTTTGCATCGGCCAGTTTGTTCATGTATAGTTCTATTTCATCAGCAGGAAAACGGACGAATGGAATTGTTCCGAATACTGTGTATTGCTTTAATTGAGTCAATTGGGTAAGAACATCGGCATCGGAATAATAGGCTTCGAAGTAATCTCCAACATGGAAAAGAATAATGGTAGCATTACCATGTTCTTCCTTTTTTTTATTGTAAGCCTGATTGATTCTTTCTTCTTTTTTCATACTGATAGATGTATATAACTTTACTGTAAATGAACCGTATAGGCTTTCTGTTGTAACTGGTTAAATGACGGAGTTTTATCTTCCAGTTGCCATACGTATGAAAGTCTGCAGGCAAATATACAATAATCGGTTTATAAAATTACTTGATTTTGTTCATTTTCAACATACCCATTTTTTCAGGAATATTTTTATTCTTGTTCTTTACGTTGCTTGTAGATATTCCGAAGAATTTCCACAAATTGAGTGAGTGTACAGATCTCAACGGTCTCTCCAGATGGTTGTCCATGGAATAAGGGAGTGAAAAGCAGCTCAAAGTTATCGCTAATGGAAAAGCCTCCATACAATATTATTCCACCTTTTACACGATAGTATTCACCATACATGGTGTAATCGGCAGGCGGTGGTGCAAAGTTGTATCCGGACATTGCTTCCGGCAGGGCGTTAAGTATAGGCAGTATTACTTCATTAAGAAAATTGGGACGTTCCAGTTTCTTTTGATTCTTAGGTGCTTTACTTCCAAATTGACGATAGTACTCATCAAAATGTATTTGATAGTCTTTCATTGCTTTTTGAATATCCATAAGATTGTTGTTTATGAGTGATTGATTATGTAGCTCCGCAACACATTTCTCCGTATGCGCCAGCGGGTAATTTCCATTTTTCATCAGAAGGTAAGATAACCGGTTGGTTATAGTTGTAACCTGTTGCAAGCTGTTTCAATTCTTCAGTGATGCTTTTATAGGGAGTTCCGGCTGCAATTAAGCCAGGTAAACTAATGTTTCGCTTCATTGTCCAACCGAATTGTTCTTCTAAAGAGATGACTTTTCCCATTTGTTGAGGACTGATACAGTTGGCACTTGCAAACTGGTTTTTGTTTCCAAAAACACAGAACTTGCAGGAACAACGGGACCATCCCATGTAATAGCAAGGATGGACTCGTATCCGGTAGCGCCCGATAATATCCCAGACTTGTTGTTCTTTCCAGTCGCGTAAAGGCCGGAAACGGTCTACATGACGAATTATTTGTCTACCGTCCCGAAGGTCTGCCCTGTCCGGCTCAAAGATGGCATAGTTGGCACGAGCGGCTGATTCTTCACCTCGCTCTCCACTTATTACCAAAGTTCTGATATTCCGAAAACGTGGTTGGTTGATGATTGCAGCCGAACATACGTCTATTTTCAGATAGGACGAACACCAACGCACTCTAAGGTTGGGCGAGCATTGGGGAAATCTCAAACGAGTGCTCAATTTTCCCCGCTTACCTCCAGCCTTATTGATTTTCCCATCCGGGCACTCAAAATAGTTTGGGGCTGTCCGTGTATTGTCACGCATCATTTCACGATAAAACCCACCCTCTTTCCATTGATAGTAAATGGGTACATTGAATGCTTCAGCGAACTGTCTACAGTAACTGGGGGTAATTTCCCAGTCAAAAAAAGTGACTCCTCTGCCATCCACTTCTTGATGCCAAAGCTCAATGTGGTCGATAGGTACTCCGTGATCAAGCAGGTAAAGGAAAGATGCTGTACTATCCTTTCCCCCTGAGAAACTCACAATGTATTTGTTGTAACCAAGTAAATCGATTTCATTTTCCATAAGCAGAAATACTATGTTCTTATTATAAATATTGAAAATCAGCAAAACTGATGTGAGCGTGGTACTGAGACGGACGTATCTTTCCTTGTTTATTCGTATAGAAAGGAAAGAAATCATAAGTTTTATCTAACCGGCATGGATAATATCCACCATGCTTTTTCCATTCAGTAAAATGTTCGTAGTACATCCGAACATTCTCGAATAACTCTGCTAAATCAATACTCCGTATAGGAATAATTACGCCTTTTGTTCCGGCTTTCCATGAAGGGCGACCATTATAGTTAATAAGGTCCCGGATAAGGACAACCTTTCTGGCTCCCTCTTTATAAGTAGGAGGCAGATTATAAAGAGGTTGATACGGATAACATTCCGCTGCACTCAGTGGAGGCATGGGGAGTAATTTCAGCTTTTCTTTGTTCATAACTATATTCCTGTTTATTAACTTTTTAGTATCTTTGCAGCGATGCTCTGAAAGAGCTATCATTTTGTAGTCAGTTTGGTACTTTTGAAAGCGGCTAAAATTCAAATACATAACCGAACTGAAAGGTAGTTCGTATGTTGTCAAACGACGATATGCGTGCCCGTTCAGTTATATGGTTATGTATGGGTTGTTAGCCGCACCTCAAAAGTACCTATTTCTGGATTGGGCACGTTTTTTATGCCCCTTCCTCAACAAATAATGAGAATATGGAACGATATTATTTTAGCCATAGTATCTGGGATTTACCTTGTTGGGTTATCGTTGGATTTGTCACTCTTGTATGTCTTACCTGCGGCTTATCATATCTTGTGTACATCCAAGAAAAAACCATTCAAGATTTGAATAAGAAGGTTATTCGTTATGAAGGTTCTATGGATGTAATGAGAGCAGTAAAAGAGGTAGAGTCTTGGAATAAACGGATATATGATGATGAATACTGGTGGAGAAAAGAGCTGGAAAGGGATATGGATATAAGATGACTTATCTTCTTCATCATTCTTAAACTTGTCCTATATTACTTAGGTAATCTATAATCGTCCAATCTCAATCATGGAACATCTCGAAGTATCGTTCACATGTTATTGTTGGATGAATCTTATATATTGCTCCTGATCATTAAAGAATCCGTCATTGCAGTAAGCTGCAAATTTATCGGGAGTAAATTTGATTGTCAGTTCATCTTCCTCATGTTCGCTATTATAATCAGCAATAATTTCAGTGTCGGTAGCATTACGTTCGAGGCGGGATACCGGAAATACGTAGGCAAATAATTCTTTGGTTGATGGTTTAGTAGATGTGCCGGCTAACAAGGAACGATTCTCTTTTTGTATAATAGGACGCAGATAACAGCTCAGGAATTCTTGATCGTCATCTTCAAAGATGTCTCGGACTGTGATATGCCATAAATGCGTGTTCGGGTCCTGGCGCATGCTTTGAATTTCTAATACCATATTTTCTCGATAATCGGCAGCTTCGTTGCCAAAGGTATTACTTATAGTAGTTATCGCACTTTCAGTCAGGCATACAATATCCCCAGGATGGAATATTTTTTCAACCTGTCGATAGTCTTTTGTCTGTGATATGTCTTTGAGGTATTCCCGAAACTCAGCAAGGTTATCCTTATCAGACCGAAGATTTTGCCAGTGTTCGGCTGCGTAATCACGGATGGCTTCATCGTCTGCTTCTGTGTATTCGGACATCAGCATAATTGCTCGTTCATGCCATTCTCCACTTTCAGCTAAGTAGAGAAGCTCTGTGTCTATTTCATCTTCTGCATGTTTTTCTTTGTACCATTCCCATAGGGTTACTAACCAGTCTATGTTGATAGCAGCCAGACACCAATCGGAAGAACGTTCTCCTGTAGAATGGTTTAGAAGAGTACAAGTCTGTTCCTCTTGATTGATTGCTTCGAGTGTGCAATAATAATATTCCGGCTCTCCTTTTTCATTTTCATCTTCAACAAAAACTTTGTGTGGAAGAATAGTATCAAGGTCAGGTATCCAACAAAGACGGTTGATAAGTTCGTTTTCTATGATTTTAATTTCTTCTTTTGGTTTCATACTTGTCCTGTATTTATTGTACTTAATTTTACTTCTCCCTGCAGGAAGAGTTGCTGTTTGTAATGACGATGCTCTCGTATGGTGGCAGCCAATTGTTCTTTACTTTGCCGATAGAAGCCTTTGGACTTCTTTTCTTTCAGACGTTCACGGCTATGTTCGTATCGCTCAGGTTCAAGAACGAAGGTGATTAACCGGCGACTAACACCAAACTGCTTTGCGAGTTTGCGCTGACTGGTATCAGTGGTATAGTAAAGGAGTCGGATTTCGTCTTTTTGTTCAGGAGTGAGTTTTTGTCTGCGGTCATATTTTGTACCGCTAATCTTTATTTTTTCGCTTTTGTAGGGCATAGTTAATTGAGGATTTTTTGTCCGCAGTCGGGGCAGTAAGTTATACTTTGTTTATCAGAGAAAAAGGAGCGCCACTCTTTACAATGAGGGCAATCTTCCTGTACGCCCTCGGGCGGCAAGATAGTAGAACTAAGCCAACCGTCTGTATCGTTAAGTGCCTTTGCATAGGCATCGTATTCAGCTTTCGTTTTGAACTCGATTTCATCAACAACTCCTCCGTTTTTATTCAACCATCTGGTTGACGGAACTTTATTGGTTTCTTCATATCGGTTTACGGCATCTTCACCGAATATTGCTGTTGCTTTTATCATTATATATTTGATTGATTTTTTAATATTGATAGGATGATATAAATGGAATACGTGTCTCAGTATGACATCTATAGACACAGATTTGAAGTCTTTAAATGTGACTTAGTAACAAATAAAAAGCGTCAAACATCTCTTCAATACAGAGATTTGCAACGGGAACCAGACTTTTCTGCGTGTCGTTATATTCCAAAGCAGCATATAATATCCCATCCTGCAAACTGAATTCAGTGACACAACAAGAATTATGGTCTTCATCACAGACTTTGCATGAATACCCTTTTACTGATAGTGTCTGATTGTCGCATTGGGCTATGACATCTTCCATTTTTTTAATTAACTCTTGACGAAAATTCTGACTTCGTTTCTTTAAAGTCTCAATCTGTTCCATTTCAGAAAATGATAGTGGATTAAGTATGTCAAGTTCTTCAGCATACACTTCCGCTTCACCAACTCCGTTACCTACCAGAATCATCCGATCATCGAAATCTACTATATCCTCTTCAGTAACATCGGAGTTATATTCATCTTTAGGGTCCAGCACTTTATATTCACCAGACGTTTCATTGGCAGGATCATTCCACCATACCCGTTGTCCTTCTTTAAATATTCTCATGATAATTAAAATGTTAGTTTCGCAAAATTTGTATTTAAATGCTGTTTGAATATTCATTAAACCTTGTGATAATGAAGTTTTCGACAGTTGCATCTTTATCTGTATCGGCTAATCCGATAAGTTCCTGTAAAGAACGTACATAATGGAATACCCTATCAGCCGTATCCTCGGAATAGTCTGCCAGAGAGATAATTTGTTCGCCTTCGCTATTATCGTCTTTAAACCTTATGGAAACATGAGCATAATGGGGTTCTTCGTTTTCATTGTCATTCAGGTAATAATTCCACCCTTTGAGGATGGAAAGTTGAGTGTCATTCTGTATCAGCTTCTTTGCTTGAATAGCTTCGAGTACATTATCACGAATACTTTCAAGCCAGTCGGGGTTTTTGAAAGCCACACCGACATCGCTACTGTAGAGTGTTGCTGCAACGTTTTCGAATTCATCTTCGACATCAATACTGATTCCTTTAGAGTCAAGTGATACCGTTTTAACAGGTGAGTCGTACCAATTTTCATCATCATCACACCAAAGTACAAACGTCGGCTTCTTGACCATTCCATCCAGTTCAATTTCTGAGAGACTGCTTTCTTTCAGGATAGAGATAATATTAGTAATAATGTCTTCACGAAGATTTGTGATATGTGGTGTAAAAGTGGGAACTGAAGACTTGCAGGTTGTTGCGGTATCATTACTGTCATTTTGGGGAGTCTGTTCACCATATACTTCTTTTCCGGTTAGCAAATAAACTTTCTTTTCGCTATTGTCCGCTGCAAGGGCATATTGCAGCCAAGAACACAATCCCTTTTTTTCGTTGGTTGTTGAAGTATCGAATAAAGATGCAAAGCCTCCTCCAAAGTGCGATATTATAATCAAATCGCTATCGAACAGATTTAAACATGTGATACCGAATAGTTCGCTATCTGCATCCTGTTTAACGTAGATGTTTCCGTTTACCGGCAGATCACCCACCATTCGGGAGAGATTCCGGATAGATATTTCTTTCATTTTCGTTGTCTTTTATATATAAAGTGTAGGATGATAAAATATGAAGGGGTGAAGAACTCACCGTTTTATTACTTTTTTTGCTGTTTCTCCGAAGTGTCTTTAATATTTCGGTTGACAAACGTAGTTTCGGGGCGTTTGTATTTGCCATTCACATAATCATTTGCGACTCTCTTGTATGTTAAGCCACAAATAATTCCACCGATGTCCAAAAAGCGAGCGTCGTATCCGTTGGCATCTATAACGGGATAATTTCTAAATGTTTCAGGAAGAATGTCTTCAAAGACAACGGCGACACGATGACCTTTCTTTAATACCTTCTCGCAGTCTGTCCAGTTCTCACCGCTGAACGAAAAGGTAAGGTCGTAATTTTTATATCTACTAAGAAGTCCGGTGCGGTTGAATACCTTTGTGTAATCATAAAACTGGATATCCGGATATAGCTGAAGGATGTTTTTGCCGTCCAGTATAAATTCTTCCGGACTGATGTCGGACGTACAATTAAGACGTATAGCCAGTGTCATACCGACTGCATCCGCTTTTTTTCGTGCCTGATTTATTTCGTGTACAAGTAAACGCATAAATGCCGGACGATTCTCAAAGAAAAGTTTTGTTTTCTTGATACGTGATTGTTGAATTGGGCCACCATCCTTATAGGTCAAGAGTTCGATTTTGTTCCTGCCGGAACCATTCAAACAGTATTTGCAGCAATTATCTGAATTGGGACATACTTGATACCCACTCAAATTACCAGGGGTAAGATAAACACCGTAAGTCATCACATTCCGTTCGAGACTTTTAACGAGTTTCGGAGAGTTGCAGCCACCAAGATAGCTGATTCCCACTGTCTTTTTTATTTGAGCAGGAGTTAAAGTGGAATTTTTCTGTTTCATAAATTGATTCTTATCAGAAACAATAAAAAAGCCAGGACCGGGTGATCTTGGCTTAATCTATTGTTTTTGTTATATTTAAAAAAGTAAAACCGATAAAGACTTATGTTCATTATTTCCCGTTATCAGGTCTGCGCGGCTGTTCTGTTAGAACCATGCGGTGACCGGGATGTATCAGTTTGGGCAAATGGGTATCTTTCTCATGTTTTTGTTTTAGTCAAAATAAACAGACTCCCATTCCGTCCAGTAGCATTCTCCGTCATCCTCCTCCGCATGGCTCAGATCTTCTTCCATCTGTTCCCTGTCACCACCGTACAGAGCAAGGGCACATTCCTCCGAGCAGGCATATTCCCCACCCAAATAATAGCCTTCCATCATCGGTTTACCGCAATGGACACAACGACGGACATTTTCATCATCGGGGTCGATGGTCGCCGTCATAAGCTCATCTATTTTCTTACGATACTTCTGAGCCACTTCAGCAACAATATCCGGCTCCATGGCCTCACTACGTGGGGACAGTGGATTCGTCCTGACTTCCCTGAGTTCCCGCAATGCCATTTCCATGGCCGTAATCTCGTCTTTTCCCTCTCTTTTCCAGAGATTGAGACTTCCTTCATAATGATTGGAAAGTATCTCCTTTTGCATCTCCTGTGTCATAATATTATGCTTTTGATTGTTTTACAATGTTGAAATTCTCATATCCGGCTGACCTCAGCTCGTCCAAAAGGTCGCTGTATTCATTCTCCGATGCCGGTCTGGTTACAGCTATCGTACCACTATAGTCCGCTCCGCTGTGTTGTCCCAAGTGCATGTATGAGGTAACCTCCCCACGATACCTATTCCAAGGTATATCCGGAAAAAGGGCGATGACTTGCCCATCTGAATATTTCCTAAAGGTCACTCTCGTCGTTCCTCCCGCAGATTTCGCTTTCGATTGCATAGTCTCCGTAATTTTTAAATTCGTAATCCAGCTCGCTGACGATTTCCTCAATATCATCGTCTGAGATTTCCTCGACGTTCGGATTGCCGATATCGAGGCGCACTGTCAAATAAATGGTTCTTGTTCCCATATCCGTATGTTTTTAAATGTGACCTGTCCAATCTACGACAGGTTGATGAAATATTTTCTTATCTGTTTTTTGTAATTGTCACGACTTAAAAAGTGAAACCGATAAAGACTTTGGCATCCCCAGAAAGGAGACGTTCATGGTTTACATCATCAAATTTGTGAGTACTGAACTTTTTGATTGCCGGAAGAAATTCGTCACGTACCCAAACCGGAGCAATATCCGATTCTCTTAAACGAAAGAAATCTCCTTTCTTCAGTTCGCGGATTGTTTTCTGTGTGTAAACAGAAGCCGGTTCTTTTTCATCGTATGCTATTCTAATAATTTTCTTTACCTTGCTGACCGGAAAAAGAAATTCTTTATCTGTAACGTAATAAGCGATTAAGTTATCTGTTCCAGCAACTTCTTCCGGTGGATTTTCATCGTAAAGGCCGTCTTTATCCAATTCATCCAACAGCGATTTGACAGAGATGCGGATGCAGCCAATCGAATCTCCCATTTCAAGATAAGTACTGGGATATTGGATTCCTTTATATTCAATAGGTTCTGAATTTTTCATTATCATTTCATTTTTATTTTTCAAAGAGTAGCTCTTATGGTATAACATAAGGGCAAATTCACGTTTAAAAAAGCCGCCTTGACACCTTACGGTATCGCGGCGACTTCAATCATCATTATGGCGAACGATGTATTTTTATTGAGGTTGTTTATTCGTCTGATTAAATTTATGGATGGCACTGTTTATATTACCAAAAGCAGCAATGGCAACCTCTTCCGGAGAAGGGTGACACTCTTTCAAATCATACGAATGTTGGATAAACTGTAGAAAGTCTTCATTATTGAAATAGAGCGAATAGTCCGTTTCTTCCGGAACATTTTCCGTTAATTCCTGTAATTGATGAATTGTATGATAAATATGTCCGGGACTAAGAGAGGGGATATATGTATCTTCGATATCTATATTCTTGTCCAAACATTCATCTATACAACACTCCTTCCAATTCTTTCTTTCGTCTGCACAAGTATAATTGACAATCTCTTCTAATAATTTTTTCAAGGGATTATCTGAATATTCTTTATTGACAGGAAGTTGAATCCCAGGAAATTCGTCAAGCTGCACTTCGGTGGCAGACAAGAATGTTATTTGGGGAGCGGAATCAATGTCTACGTTTTTACCTTCGAAGATAAGTGGTGCAAGCATTGAGACCAACATATCTATTTTTTGTTCTCTGGTCATAATTTCAAGCTTTAATAGTTAATCTAAATCCTCGCAATATGGAGTATCCTGATTTTCATTTTCAGAATCAGGGTCAATATCATGGTATTCCAGAATAAGATTCTCTCCTTGATGCTGAGTCTGATTATGATCTTTGAAGAACTCCATATCCCAGTCACTCAGCCGGTATTTCTTTCTGTTCTTTTGGAGATAGGCATATACAAGTTCTTTTGAAGAGAAGGGAGCAACGAGTTGTCGGCTATTGTTCGTGTGCCATTCATCACAAGTATACAATAAGTAAATAACCTCTTTATCCGGTTCCCCCGTGAGATTCTCAAATTCAAAGATTGCATTGTCCGGGCTACCAAAAGCCAGCCGCATTTTTCCTTCCATGTCAAGTTCCGGAAGCATTTGCTTCAATCTGCTGTTTACATAAGAACAGAACAACGGATTTTCAAGATATTCCTGACATTGTTTGTCTTCTACAGAAAGTGCGATGTCGGTTCCTGAGTAATCGTCAGCAGAAAGGACTATTTCTTCCGCATTATATTGGTTTTCTACTTCACAAACAGCCAACGAAGGCGTTTCTGCATCTATCTCAATGATTTTACTAAGGGTTTCTTCGATAGCAATTTTATACTTTTTCATGACGTATTTCTTGTTTTATGGGTGAATATCCTTTTTATTATTTCGTTCCATTATTTTCTGTTTTACTATTTTCATTTCCTTGTCATTTGCCGTGCGGCAGAGCGGACAACTACCGAAGGCGGTTTCCTTGTGAGCTTCAATGAGTTCTCCTTCGGATACCATATTTCTATAAATTTCAAGGATATATTGCCATACCGGTGAGGAACTTGTACAAACGGATTTCTCACGAAATGTCTTGACATGCAGTTTCTCAATAAATATTTCGAAAATTTTTTCTCGGCTCTTGTATAGGTTCCTGCGCTTGGTTCGAAAAGCGTCACGGAAGACTAATTTGATAGTCATGTCGTGTATTTCATGGTAATACGCCAGTTCTTCCTCCTCGGTCAAGTCAAGGATTTCCCCGTAAGTGTCGGTACGCAGGTATCTGAAAGTCGTTCCTTTATGAAGGATTTCCTCTACGAGTTTGATATGTTGTTCAAGGACGGGACCCGAGAGCGACTGCGGGTGGCAATAAAGGCGAGTTTTATCCAGAAAGACGTCAGGACAGCCGTTTCTACGCTCTTCTATGCTGAACCCCTGCTCGGCGAACAGGCGTTTTACCTCGGTGAAGAATGCTTCAGATTTCTCTTCCGGCATACGGCCCCCGTCATAACCGGATTCGACACGAAAATAGGTGTCAATATATACATGTTTATCCATGATTTCTGTTTTTAATGTTCTTGGTACAGTTCATTTGTTCTCAGTCTGTTTATACGGAACGTTGTCTTGATACTGGTGTTTTGGCACACTTGTACAAGGAGATGTTTCCAACGCAGACAATGAGGAACGGGAAGTGAAAGTAGCGATAGCCTCGGCAAAAAACTTGTAAAGGATACGATCCCTCAAGAGAAGAGCTTCGTCGCGAGTGATACCTTGTATCCGGGAGTCGTGCCCGTCGATAAAATTCTGAAGTTCGGCCTGGTGCAGTACATCCTCGCGCTCGTAGTAATCCGGGACAGTACTCTCGATAAAGTCCCAGAATTCTGCGGTGATGGGAAAGGTTATTTTTAGTTCCATTATTTAGATTGATTTATATTCTATATTCATTGTCCTGACTATCCTTGATAAGTATAGCCTCTAAACCAGTGCGGCTGGTTGCCGTAAACCGGAAAATTTAGATGTGGATGGAGGCGAAAACCTTGTCGATATCTTCCTGTGCCAACCCGATATAACGTCGGGTGGTTTCGAGATCGGAATGATGGAATATCTGGTTGAGCAGTATCAATGCTTCTGCCGAACGCCCCATCAGTTCATAAACATAGCGTCCGAAGGTTTTGCGGAAAGTATGCGTGGAAAAAGCTTTTATCGGCAGGTGGTATTTGACCCGGTACGTTTTGAGCAGTCGATTGATGTATTCCAGCGAATATGGTTTTCCAGTATGCGGGTTGGCAAAAATGTACTGCTGCGTATCGGGATTTCCGAGTTGCCCGTAAAGCATCGTGTTCTTCTCCCGTACCTCCCGGTTGAACTTGATCAGACGGTTCTTCTTTGTTTTCTGCTCTGTACGCACCAGTTCATTCTTGCCCAATACGTCCTTCCAGCGCAAAGCCCGGACATCTGATGCCCGGAATGCCGTACAAAATGACAGCCAGCAATATGTCTCCCACAGGTACAGCCCGTCTTTCTCCAGTTCTTGTAGCAGACGGCGGTACTCCGTGATAGGCAGATAGTCGGCTGTCGTCAGTTGTCCCTTAATGCGAGTCATAAATCATTTAGTTGAGTTTTTCGGATAACAGCAGGTCTGCCAACGCACCGTTTTGAGGAATCATCGCGGGTATGTCCGTCTTGCCCGGTTTATAAAGTTCAGTGGCAATGTTGTAGATGTCCCAAAGGGTGAGTTGCCCTTTTTCAAGGTTGAGTTTAAGCAGGTCTTCGGTAAATACGGAAATCTGTCCCTGATTGAGGGGATAGGTATCCACCTGCGAGGAGAGCCGTTTATCGGAACTATCGTGTGAAACCCGTAGAGCAGTCAGTAATCCAATGAAAGCATACAGTTCCTGTGGTGACACTATTTTGGACTTGAGTTTTTTGATGCGCTCACGGTCTTGTGTCATCTGCTCTTCGAAATTGCCAAGCCATTCATCCACCCGGTCGAAGAGTTGCTCGTTAGAGAGCTTGTCCCGTCCGTAGTTCGATGCACTGCGCTGGGGAGAAAGGATGCACTGGTTGTGGCAGATTTTTACGCAGGGACCGATGGCCGCCTGAATGCCGTCCTGGTGGTAGGCTACAACCAGCGTAGTGGTCAGTTCGTCTGTTTCCCAGTTCTTGATGCGGATCGTGGCATAGATTCGGCGAAGAATATGCGCCTCGATGGCCAATGCTCCAAACTTCTGTTCCACCTGCGGCAAAACGACCACGCCCGGCTGATTTTTGTTCTTGTTCTGGGCAGCGAAAATCTCTTCCACCTCATAATTGAGGTTGTGCTTCTCGCAAAGGTTCATCATTTGCTGGATGACCTCATAATGGTAGATGCCTTTCAGAGGCTTGCCGTAGATGTCATTCTCCTTGTGTGTGCGACGGAGCGTGTCAAGCGTCATGATTTCAACGTTGTTGTTCTGAAAATCGAACTGCATGGGAGCAGTCATGGTTGTTAATGCTGTTGTTGCCATAATGATTGATATTTGAAATGTTATACAATAAGAAAGGCGGCGAACTGTTGTCCACCGCCTTTCCGGAATTTAATATTTTATTTTGCCTATTCAGACAAATAATGCCTGCATATTAGTCTGTAATCTGATTTGTCCTATATTTTGTTCTTTTTTATTCTATATATCCTGATTCAGCTAAAAAAGCAGAAACCGGAGATGAAGAGGTAATGTCAGATACATAACCTTCTGTTAACTGTTTAGTTGTTTTGGATGATCAGGACTAGTTGCTGTAAGCTGGTGATTTTATAATCCGATGTGTGTCCAGAATGCCCAATAAAAGGTGTATAGCAGAGAAAGTCCTTTCCTCTTTCAGGATAAGAGAAACCTCCGAAAACCCGTCCACCAATTGTCATTTTATAGTAACCACCGTTCAAACCATACCGTTTTTTGTCCGGTAACTGTAACTGTGGAAAATGCTCTTTCAGAGCATTAAATAAAGGTATGATAACACTTTCTACAGCGTTGACCGAACAGCGGAAGACTTTGTTACGATTTCGATAACTACCATCAAACAGCTTGTCTACCTCTTTGGAATAAGCTGTCTGCTGATCTGCAAAATCGGATAAAAGTTTTTTTATGTTCATTGTTCTCATATTATTATTGTCTTTCTTTTTTCAATTCGATTTTCATCTGATTAATTAATTCCTCACAGAACAATTCCCAATCTCTTCCAAATCCAGGGAGTTTCTGACTTAATTTGTTCAAAGTCGGTAAACTGATTATTAGGCTTTCTTCCTTTATCAGTGGAAGTACATTCCTGAAACAGACCCACGCTTCACCACGGAGAACAACATTACCCCAACAGTCGTCATAAATAAATTTCGACTTTATCATTTTCTCGGGAAAAAAGTTTTTTTAAGATAACTGATAGTGGCGCACCAGTAAATTCAAGTGGAGGGCGAAACGTGTCACTCATGTAATCCCGTACTTTTACAAAGACATCGTCCCCTTTTATGAAGACCTGATTTGTGGCTTTTACATTATTTTGTCCTCCCCATATATACGGCAGACCAAAACTTTCAGCAATACCTTTTATTTCGAGCGGTTTGGAAAGTTTCGGCATTCCATAGCGCCTTTGGCTGATAAGTTCAAGGCACATCGCAGGATGATAGATAGAAAACAAGTCTTCCGGTTGGCCGAGGCGCCATAAGATGTCGGTATCCATCCTATATTGTATAGTTCGGGAGATTGTGCCATTAACTTTCAGATACTTGATTATAAAAGTTCCTGCAGGGTGATTGAAAATACAACCGCCATCACACTTATATGAAGCGAATTTTTCTAACTGAAGGATCTCATCCGGTTTTGTTATCGCCATAGGGTTGTTTTTTAGTTGTATTTGAATTATTCAGGATTTCAAAGTAGGAAGCAGTGAGCTGATTCATAAATGCGAAGTGTTTTTAAATTGTATATGTTATCAAATCGTCCAGGGCACTTTGTCATATTCCGGCAGATGTTTGATTATATAATCTGCGATATTGTTGGCAAAGAGTCGAAAGAATGTTAAGCAGTCTTTTTCTCTTGATGTAAGAGGGCGTAGTTCTTCAAGATGTTCTGTCTCAATCTGATAGAGCGCGCAATGAATAGATTTGTAAAGTGCAACCGGAGAAAGCGATACTGGGTTTTCACATGGAATATGCAGTATTTCACGCTGTTCGCTGATTTCCTGGTCCAGATGCCCTTCATAATGATGGCGATATTGTAAGGACACACACAGCACTTGAAGTTCCATCAATGTGTCAATAAATGAATTGACTTCTTTTATGGCGGATTGTTCATTTAATGTTCGTTTATAGCTATATATTTGGGGCGCTATCTGTTTAAGACTGAATGAAACATGAAAGCTGTTTGTTTTAATTATACATACGATTCCCTTAGCAATGGAAGCAAAATGCTTATTGCTGCAAATAAAACTACTCATATTAATAAATGGATTAGGTGATTAAAGTTGTTCTTTGACTTGTTGTAAGAATTTCCTGTTCAGTTGGATTTTGTCGATCATGATAGCTTGCCATCCAGGTTTTGTCTTTGCATCCAGAAGTTCGTTGATGAAAGCGATCCATTGTTTGACAGGTTTCTTTTTTAATAGTGTCAACAAGCGTTCGGCTTGTATTTCCCAGTCATGGAATTCGGGAGACCATGGAGTATCCATCATTTCGGATATGTTAATGATGAATGTATTTTTAGAAATAGGCTTGATAGCGGGGTTTTGTCCAACACTCCGTATCATATTTTCAATGGTCTGAATAACACGGTCACGCTCTTGTTTGTACTGTTCTTCCAAACGGTTGAGCTCATTGATTTTATTGTTCAGAAAGCCCATCCGACAAACTCCCTTTTAACTCCCAGTACCTCACTTGGCTCAGTGCTTCCACATTCACATTGTCCGACTGGTTGGCCGGAACCACATTGGCATAAATCAATGCCCCAGTGGTTGACACAATGATTGCAATTGCAGAATTTTTGTGGGCTATGTTCTCCAGTGAAACCAAGTTTATCAAAGGTTTCCCGGCTCATACTATTCGTTGCGCCATTGTCAAAAGTAATAGTCATGGCGCCACAGATGCATTCTTGAATATATTCTACTTCCATACAATTAATTAGTTCTTTAATGTTTGTATTATTCGGCAATGGATAAGTCATGCCATTTTGGATCGGCTCCTACAATTCACATAAGTATGTTTGAGGAGAAGAACTGGAACGATGTGAAGCTATTGGGAAACTTCTACAGTTTGCCCGGTTAGCTGTGGTAGTGAAAATGCATTTGTCCAAAATTCCTCGTTTGTATGTTTGCCGAATGCTTCATATCTGGCACCTCCATCACGGAGTATCACGATCTTGTAAAAGTCTAAGCTATTTTCAGGTTGAGGCAGTTTGTCCAGTTCGTTATCATCCAGTTCTACAAATACCCAGTCTCTGTCTGCCAATAGCTCTTCGATGTCAGGTTCTCCGTCATCTCCAGATTGAAAGAATTCTACCGAACCGTCATAGAACCTTATTGATTGAAAATTATAATCATCCGCAAAGGGCTTGATGGTTTCTAGCCTTTTTGTCTGTTGTTTTCTCCATTCTTCTGATAAGTGAATAACTGCGAATTCGCAGCAATCCCACTCACTGTTTGTTCTTGCCCTTATTAAAATATGTTCTGTTGGTTTATCTGATGTTCTCATTGTTTTGAATTTTAATGTTTTACGAATTGATGTCAATATTGATAGAATCTCTGAAATTTCCTCTTGGGTACAGACCGCATCTATTTTATCACCATCATTTTATATTGCAGCTTTTGTTATCAGATGGAAGACCAATAGTTCTGATCTTGCACCTTCTCAAAGAAGAGGTCGTTCCGCTCTTTCCACTCATCGAAGTCGTCAAGCAGATCCTCTTCATTATCAATTTCGTTTATAGCATCACCATGTTCTTCGCCATAGCTTTTCAATTCATATGGTTCGGGATGTCTAGCATTCCGAATCATGTCTAATGCGTTTTCTCTATTCATTTTAAGTCATTTGTCCTTCCTGAAGTGTTTCCTGAGTCAGGTATTCTTCAGGGGGAAGGTCATCTTCAGGGATGATCTGATATTCCGATTTCAATTTTTCGCAAGATACCTCCTGGTGCTCATCATCCACCCATGCCAAATAGCCTTCTGTACCGCAGCAGGGACATATCTCTGCACCAATAGGGAGAAGCATGGTTTTACCGCAGTTGTTACATCTGACAAAATCCCCGAAATCTGTAAAGGCATGTAATTCTTTCGGGTATTCTTTCCTTATCTTGTCATTATAGAAACTTTCTATTTCAATCATATAATCTTTTTCGTCCCAATCTGTTTCTGCATGGATTTTTTCGAATTCCCTTGCCCAGTCGATAAGGTTCATGACAACCTCACGGGAATTTTCATTATCGCATAAATGTTGTACGCCAGCATTATAGGAAATGTCGGCTACAGCCTCAAGTAGTTTACGACTTCCGACACACATCTTACCTTGTACCTGTAACCATTGTTCGATTTCTAAGCCGTCTTCCTCGACTGTTTCATTATGAAGGGAGAAACATGTCCCGTCACCATTATAGCAAACCAGAACCGGATGTTTGGTTGCACGGCTGATGCGTACCAGGACTTCATTGGATGTAAGCAGTTCCGAATCATCGTTTTTGATAACTACGGAAAGGGATTTGTTCAACTGTACGAATATTTTTTGTTCTTCTTCAGTCAGTATTTGTTTTGTCAACAGGTATTTGCGCATATCCTGTAAGAGAGTATATATCATAATTTACTTGTTTATTGTTCGTTTGATAACTTTCTATCTTAAAATTGTAGGAAAAGTTATTTCTGATTGTTTTTATCTGGATTTGAAAAAAGAAAATCGTTGAAGAATTCCGGAGTATCACTGTGTCTTTCGATTACCGCATCATAATCGGACAAGTCGATAGCACGTAATTCTTCTTCTATATCTTCTATATTTTGTAAATGCGGGTTATTGTTCCCATTATGTCCCAATGCCCAAAGACGTTCATTGGATAACGAAGCAACCAGGTCGTCACGGTACTCTTGCCAGTTGATTTGTTCTTTTTGGGGAGGCGTGAAGAAGTTGAAATATTCTCTGATACGATATATTGTTGCGTCTCCATCCTTAAAATAGAATTTAGCAAACATTTTACTGTTATCTGGCAAATTGGTAATTATTCCGGTCAAGCATGTTTTATTCTCCCTGATTACCAGTTTTCTTTTACCTATTGTTTCGTTTAATATAACTTTCATTTTTGCATCTTCAATTTGTTTTCGTATAAAGTATAGTACCGTTTCAACGCCACGGATGCTGTTCTCGTTATTTTTTAGAGTATAATAATAAGCGTTTGCTTCTTTATAATCGGTACAGGCTTTCTGAAACCGATATTCTTTGGCATCATTAATTTGCTGGTATGTGAGGTCGTTACCTATAAATTCGTCCATGAAATAAGATTTGGCATATCCACATTCGTCTGGTTGTGTTTTAACAACGGCTTTCTCTATGTCGTTGCATCTTTTGCCAAGTAGCGAGAGAATTTCGCTGATATGCTGTTCATAATACTCGTAGACGAGAAAACGGGCGTAACCTTCGTATTCTTTCCGGTGGATCTTTCCAGCAAAATACTCGAACCAATTGGCATCACATTTGGTATGTTGTTTCGTGACTCTGAAGATACCGTATTCTTCACCGATCCATGTGAAGTGTGAAAGTACTTCTGTCTTGATTGTTTCATTATCATGGTACTGCCAGTCCCATTCTTCGTATTGTTTGAGAGGACGCATTGCCTGTTTGGTTATCCAATCTTCAAAACCGAAACGAGTGACGTATGGGAGATTTTTCACGACTTTGCCCCATGCCTCGTTGCAAGCTTCGTCCAAAGACAGGAAACTTTCCGGGAACCGCTTTCTATCGGCATGGTCCCGAAACAATTCGTTCCATTCTTTATCACAAATAATAAGCGTAACATTATCTTTTAAAGAGCAGTCCTGTTCACAACATCCGTAAGGGGCATCTGCAAGCGTTGACCATTCGTGGACGCCAAATCCGTCATCACGGCTGAGATACCGGTGTGGTTTACCTTTTTCCGTTTGTACTTCCCATACTTCTATACATTGACCGGAGTCAATGTGGTGGAGGCGTACTTTAATTTCTATTGGTTTTGTTTCGTTTTCCATAAATCAGTCAATGTCGTATCCGATGAAGTTGTCATCATTAATTAATAAATAGTAATAACCATTGCCACAATTCCTATATTCTTTGGAAAAATCGGCATTGATTTCATAGATTCCATCGTTATTTTCATATACTGCGATCCAAAGTCTTCCATCATAACCACGAAAATCAAATCGACCGGAGTCGAAAGTTTTCTTATCTTTAAGAGCTTCTTTGAAATTTTGATAATTGGCTTCTCCACACCATTTACGGATAGCTTCTAAAGAAATTACTTGTCCATCAATTCTCGTACCGGTTGTGATACTGTTTTCGAAGAGAGTTTTACTCGGGTCAGCATTCAAGATATTGCGGATGTATATATTTGAGAAACTGGCTTTGGCTGCCAGCTTCTGGTATTTCCGCACAAACCACATATTGATTTGCTGAGGACTACGAGGTCTTTTTGGGGATGGATAATATATTTTTTCAATGCTGTCCCAAGAGTTGAAAATAGGACCCCGTTTACGTTGCTGGGAAACTATTATTCCGATCTGCTCGTATTTACGGTTGATGAACAGGCGTCTTCTTTTACCGTCAATCCTGACATATAGCCTTGCTGGATTTGCCGGATTGCGTAAGTATTGTTCGGCTTCGTGCATGTTGTTAATCAAATATTATATTTTCGAGTATTCTATCAGCATAGAGAAATTCAGCATTGTCGCAGTAGTAAGAGATTGTTTCATCAATCTCAATGGCTTCATAAATGTCCTGACATTCGATATAATTACCAGATTCGTCTTTATAGCCCGCTTTATTCCGTTTGATAGTAGCTTTCCCTCCTAAAGAACGGACGATAAAAGCGACATCTTCTGCCAATTGGGGACTAATGGTAGAAAAAGAAAGATGCCCACGGTCATCAACATAACCGTCGGTATCCATCAGCCCTTGCATCAGCTCTTTACGTTCTTCAATGGTCGCATATTTATATTGTTCCGGAATAAATTTTCCGAAAGCACTGTGACCGGCAAGTCCTAATTCTTTGAGAGCATTGATAAGTGCTTTGTTATATATCGTATAGCCTTTAGCTTTATTGGCTTTCTTTTGCTGGTAATGCGTCATATCGTAACCGGTACGAATGAATTGCTCCGCAATCTCTTCATCCATAGTAGTGAACTGTACGGCATTATTATTAATGACAGTATCAGTCATACAACCGTCACCAATCAGTGCTCCCAGAATATACGGAGATATTGGTTTGGAATGTTTGTATCTGCTTCCTTGAGTGAACTGTACTGGAGCGCATAATGGAATTATCAGATTGTTTCCTTTATACATTCCATTTCTTTTCCGTTGCATCCAGTCATATATCATTCGGGCAGTCCAAATCCGTTCATTTAACAGATTACCGTCCAAGTCTTTTTTCTTTGTCCGTTTTCTACTCTGATGCAATTGCCATAAATGTCCTTCTGAACAGTCGAAATGGGTTCCGTCAATAAAATATATACGGAAAAATTCGTGAGTCTCTATCGGGTGCAGATAAACAATCCGTTGTTGTGCCCCGGTTGTTGCTGAGGTTATAATGTCGCCAACCTTTAAATCCCGAACTTTTCGGAATCCAAACGGAGTACAGACAGTGGAATCCAATAAGCCCATTTTTCCACCACCTGCACTTCCACCACCCAGTATGAGCTGGGGAAGGTTCTGCGAATGACATTTGACACATTGTGGCTTGTATTGCGGATTGCCCTGTTGGTCATATCCAATAAGTACTTGCTCAACCTCGCCACCACAATACGGACAATAATTGGGCTGGAGTAACTTCCAAAGCTCATATTGTCGGGGTGACGGGCTGAAGTCGATATGAAGGTTACGCGGTGCTTTCAGTCTGTTTGCTCCCATCAGCCTTACATAATCTGAATTGTAATATCCTTTTCTTTAGCAAGGATTGCGTTGAGTTTATCAGATGTAGCACGGGAGTTGGTTACCTTCCCTTTGACCGTATTAAAGCCTACAATAATGCAACCGGCAGAATCTTTAGCTGTATTCCCACTGTGAATTAATATGCCGATAAAGTGTGGCACATCGTGAAGATAGGGTAACCGGCGTTTGAAACGGGGGCTGTACTCTATGGTCACTTTATAAGTTCCTGATGGAATAGCAGTCTCTGCATAGACTTTTTCTTTGCAGGTACAGTTGCGACCTTTTGGGGTATTCGGACAGGTTGTAGGAAGCTGCCTTACTACATCTTCGACAGTGTTGCAGAAGAATGTGCCGTCAATCAGAAGATCACCGATAGTATAATCGGGACCTATAAATTTTCGTTTTAGGGTGAGTTTCATTCTTTGATACAATTAGTTCGTTGTATCGAAAGAATAGGTGGAGGGTCTGTAGATGGTTTGGAAAGAGGCAGGGATGTCTTAAACAACAGTTAGATTTCTGCTGTTTAAAGTATCAGAGAATGATGCTGGCGGGTTATTATATCACTTTATATAAAGAAGTGAGTATGCCATTACTCGTTGTAAATATGAATGTTCCATTGCTGAGGACGCATTCATGAAAACATGTATCATTAGGGTCTTTACCTATAAGCTGTTCCTTGGCGGCAAAATCAATTATCTGCATTTCAACTCCCTGTATACAGGTTTGGGTACATTCTTTGGGAATTTCTGATAGTTGTTCAAGCAAAATCTGATTTTTCATAATTGTCATTTACCAGGCTGTCCCAGTCTGGTGGATTTTTAATGCAGAAAGCGTGGGACATTAGCCCACTGCCATAACAGGTACCGCCAAGCACCCAGATGCACAAATGAGTTAAGCCCACGCCATGCGTAGGCATTTAACAATTTCTTGTGCATCAATATCTCAATTGGCGGTTTCGTTATGGCACAAAAAAGCTAAACGCTTTCTATCTTTTCTAAAATGTCATTGCAAATATAGCTCATTTTTTACTATGATTGCAAATATAACGAATGATAATATATTGAATTACTTGATATTCAATAATATTAAATACTTTAGATGACTCTATATAGAGAACGCAAGTTTACATTTTCTTTGGTGAATATGAAAGCTCCATTGACAAGGATGCATTCATGGTAATATATTCCTTTCGGATTACTTTGCAATAATTTATCTTTGGTTGCAGAGTTGATTAATTACAGTTCTATACCTTATACAGTAGCATACATGCTGTTTTCTGGTAGTGTCAACAACAATCCGAGTAATAACTTGCTTTAGATATAATAAAAAGTGAGACACTGCTTGTTGCGCCCGTGGTCCTGGTAAACCTATGCCCGCAAACAAATAAAGCCTACGCTATATAAGCGTAGGCATTCATACTATTGCTTTTTGTGAGTTTTGAGATTTCTTAATTCTTTTTCATCGCATTACCTCCATCCCATGAACATACGAGCCGTTTCCGCATCGTGGTGATCGAAGAAAAGACTTTTACCTGTATCGAGCTTGGCGATGGCAGTCATGTCCTCGTCGGAGAGCGAAAAGTCGAAGATGTCGATATTCTGTTGCATCCGTTCGATGTGGGTCGATTTGGGGATGATGATGAC
>UMHC01046699.1_pt1 | contig 25711 bp, 28 predicted proteins | sample 1965381 | NCBI WGS metagenome assembly UMHC01 (sample SAMEA4836083, study PRJEB28245) | human gut metagenome | biome: gut microbiome; material: fecal sample | place: Denmark | collected 2008 | reverse complement strand
TTCCTTCAGCCAGGAATAAGATTCCTCCGTCAGTTCCGCGGTCTCGCTGGGATGTACGCCGATGGCTCCGTATATGTAATCGTACTGCTCCATCAGCTCTAACACTTTCCGGCAGGATGCCAGGCTCGCACCCACATCCACCACCCGGGCAATGCCCTGCCCCGGCAGATCCGCTAGCAGTTGTTCTCTGTCTTCGTTGAATGCATCATCATCATAATGCGCATGTGTATCAAATATCGCAGTCATATAAAATTTCCTCACAGCATATCTATGCAAAAAAAGAACCGTCCCCAGAGCTCCTATGTCTCCAAAAACGATTCTCTCGAGTGCACCGCCAGGGGCTCGAACCCTGGACACCCTGATTAAGAGAAAAGGCTTCCAAGGGATATTTTAAGTCGTTTTTTAGCGGTTTACGCTACGGGAACCGTGTGATATAATAGGCTTGCTGTTGACTCTTTCCAGCAGGAAGGAGGTGAGCGTCTTGGAGTTATTAGTCTCTTTTATTATCTCCGTCATAGCAAGTGTAGTCGGCTACTACATATGCAAATGGCTGGACGGTGATGAATAGCAACAGTCAGCCTAGCAACAAAAAGCCCCGGGGTAGCATCCCGGGGTTTTCTGCGTCTTGAAGTTAGACATTAGTCTCTCTTTGGCTAAGTTCAATATAACACGGGTTCCCGGGTTTGTAAAGTTTTTTTGTCCGACAAAATAATTTCCGGAAGTGTGGATCCGGCTATGCTGCATGTATGTTTGTCGGACAATTATTTCTCTATTTCTTTCCAGGATGATTCTACAAAGTCCTCATATCGCAGATCTTTGTCTGCAGGATCTTTTGTGTCCAGTGGTCGCATATTCCAGTTATTTTTGATAACTGGCTTACCTGTCCCCTTCTTGTTCCGTTTCCTATTGCTGGTAGTCGTTAGTTCGGACTGATCTGTCAAGATCTTAAATACCAGGTACCCGAACATGACAATTAAAATTGAAAACATCATTGCTATTCCTTCATTCATAGTGATCCCCCTTTTATCTATGGTGTTTTATCCAAGCTTGGAAGCTGATGACTCTAGCTCCGTGCTTTCATTTTCTGCTGTGCACATGATATTGCGTTTTCCTCTGTTATCTGCTCGGCGGTAGCGATCAATTAATAGCTGTTCCTCTGGTGTAAGATCTGTTGATTCTTTTCCTGTTAATAACCATTCAACTGTTGTATTTAGGCATACGGCTATTTTATACACTTGTTCAGCTCCTGGTTTCCTTTCGTTCCAGCGTCTTATTACTCCGTTGCCTATTCCTAGCTCTTTTTCAAGAGTTGCTATATTAGTGCCCTTTTCCTTACTTTTAGCTTTTATTCTTTCGACTATATCCATAATTTTCTCCAAAATATTATATTAGGCGCTTGGCTATTTTATTGTTGACTTTTAGCCGTTCGGCTATTATACTGTACTTGTAGGACAGAATTTATCCTACTAAAGTATATATACCTTAAATTGTAGCACAAACGCGCGCATATTAAAAGACCGGTGATGATAAGCCCTGTGTGGAGTCGATCCGGGTAAGAAGGAGGTAATTTGATGCTCATTGATGTTCACGTTAATTTATATCGCTGTAACCGTATCGTATCAGTGGATGCTAGTACGCTTCATGTAGTGGTGGAACGACTGCAGTATGATCTCTTTTATAAGCTGTATAGCTTTACCGATCAGGGTCAGATGTTGATTCGCTCCTCTGAGAGCATGGATGAGATGCTGGATCTATATGATTCATATATGAAACAGGCAGAGGAAAAGCGCAAAGCAGCCTATGGCGGTCAGCTCTCTTTCGAGGATATTCTGGGAGGTGACAGCAGTGCCGGATGATCTGATCAAGAAGTCGATCCGGCTTCCAGCAGACCTGGACGAGTATGTAAACAGCCAGAAGGGCACGACCTGGACAGACAAGCTCTGCCGGATCCTGGAAGAATACCGCTCCGGTGACGAGACCAGGGCGGAGGAACTGGCATACTATGAGCAGCGCATGAAAGCCAACCGGCAAAAGATCTCGGAGCAGGACAGTCAGATCTATACTGTCGCTCGGTCGCTGGATCATCTGCACCGTGCCCTTGAAGACCTTAACTCCCTGCCCTTCACGTAACCCCGGCGCCTGTCTGTCAAGCGGTACGTGGAATACCGGAACCGCCGCCCTTGCGGTGAGGATATGCCGCGAAAGCCGCTTTACAGACCCGCTCTCCCGACACTTCCCCGCCAGGGGAACAGGAGCCGCCCTTGCTGCTGTTTCCCTGCGCCCTCACGGCAGTGATAACGGGTCAAGGGACGAGTCCCTTGTCGCCAGCGGGGCGCGACCCGCCCCCCGGAGGGGCACCCGGACAGCCGCAGACCCGGAACAGAAAAGAATGCTGATGTTTATTAAAGTTGAACAAGTTATTTGTGGAGAGATAGAGCGGTGGATTTTTATTGATCCCCGGACTATCCATGTGGAAGCTGATCGTTCTGTGTCTGATCCTAGTCGAATTGTTTATTTTATGTATGCCAGATCTAAGTCTGAGGGTAAAGTAATCGTTCGTACTTCTTCGGATGCTTCTGAACTTCTGGATCTGCGTGATACCTATTGGAAACAAGTCGAAAAACACAAATAACCAGAAAGGAAGATCCCTATATCACAGTCAACCGTACCTGATCCTCCGGAGTGTCTCACAGATTCTTCGTTTTGGGATGAAAACAAGCAATCTTTTCTGGACTGGCTCCGGGAACGTCATAATTATACACCGCTTACGATCAAGCTGCTCTGTAAGCAGACCGGCGGTGATTACAACAAAGTCATGAGCTGGTACCGTCAGCGCTACCGCTATGAAAATGATAGAAAACAATACCTTATTAACACTAACCCTTTTCTGAAAATGGAGGAAAATAAAAATGGCTAATGTAACCTTAACAAGCAAAGCAAAAATTGTGATCTTATTCGCTAACCAGTATGACATGAAAGATGAAGCTGGTGACAAACTTGCCGGCTGTTCCGTGCACTATATGTTCTGGGGTGAGAACGGTGAAGTTCTTGCGTCTGAGGCGGAGTTTGACCCTACCAAGCCGGTAGGTGTGCAGCGTGCAAAGTGCTCTGTGGATTCTGTGCTGCGTAACAAGATCGTAGTCGCTCCCGGTCTTTATGAAGGTACTTTTGAAATGGTCGTAGGTGCCGATGGCAAACCTGTGAACCGTCTGCGTGATGTTGCCTTTATCTCCCATTTGGAGATCAAGCCGAAGGTGATTCCCGGCTTTGTAGTCCAGGGCATGATCCAGCCGGAGACCGCTCCGGAAGCTAAGGAGCCCGGAAAGGCTGCTAAATAATGGACGAGGTTGTGACCGCCTCCCCCGGGGAGGATTCCCCTTTACATACAGAAGCTGACACGGTCTATCTTCCTGTCACCGTATCCGGTGGCAATGCGGATGTGATAACCGGCAGCGATACCGGTGATTGTGCTGCGGTAGATTCTCCGGAAGGCAACAGTCCCTACACTGTTGTCTTCTCCGCAGATGCACCGGACTATTCCGAAGCTCTGCAGATAATCCATGAGGATCTCTTGCAGACGAATCAATATCTGTCAGAACAGGCTGATACCCTGGCAGAGCAGCTTGCAGCCTCCCAAGATCAGACCGTCAAGATCCAGGAGAACACACTGATGATATCTATATGCCTTGGCATCATTGCCGGGATGCTTATCATGCTGGGCCTGTGGAATGGGAGGAAATGATGGATATATTTACTTACGTGTCTATTGCATCGCAGTGTATGATCATCGGCGCCGTCTGCGAATGCGTAGCTATATTAACGGGATATGTATGTTTCTACATATTCCAGCTCATAGAAGGAGGAAAATAATATGCCTTTATTAACTGTTACTGCTCTTGCTGAAGCTGGTGCAGCTGCATCTTTCGATGTTGCCGCTATCATGCAGGCTGCTGTTACCAGCGTTCAGGGTGACCTGTTCAAGGTTCTGGGTATTGTGGTACCCGCTGCTGTCACCATCGTCGGTGCAAGTGTTGCCGTTAAATATGGTATCCGCTGGCTGAAGTCTCTGAAGAGTGCTTAAAAACTGAATAGTCTCTAACCGGGAAGGGTGAGGAGCTGAAGCTTCCTGCCCTTTTTTGGTGCTGTCGGACAAAATTGCTGCAGGTTTGACTCTGCAGTGTGACTTTTGTAGGACAAACTTTGTCGGACAAAATTGCTGCAGCACGCCGGAGATCTCCGGGACTTTGTAGGACAAGAAAGGTAAAGGTGGAGGAATGAGAACATGGTATCAGGATGACTATGTGGGTGGATTTATAGATGAAAATGGACATTTTGACGTCTGTGAAGAGTATAACCTCTCGGATGCAGATTCTGATAAATATGCTGTGGAAGTGCAGAACCATGATGGCTATTATGATTCCAACGGCAATTATGTAGCTTTTGTGGAAGAGAGGTGATCGTAGAATGGTAACTTATTTTGATGAGAAACACTGCAGGGAATACGGATGCATCTATTACGATCCGGATGTCATTCTCTGCTGCAAGAGAAATTTTAAGGATCCTGTTGATGGCATGGATGCCTGTTGTGAACCTCCGGATGTTCGGGATGATGGCTTTCATGCTTTGTTAGATAAGAATTTTTCGGAGGGGGGATAACTATGCAGAAAAGAATATCAGCGCTGTTGCTCGCCATGGTCATTGTGATCGTCAGCGTGCTGGGTGGGAATACATTGAAAGTTAAGGCTGCATCTGTCGCAGTTAGCGAAGAATTTGCCGTGGAGCTGACTATGATGCTTTATAATCTGCTGGAAACAGTTGCTATATCTTCCGGTATCAAGGACGGACTGGATGATTACGAATCTGGATCCTCGCTTTATGATGCTTTTATTGCATCTGTGGAAAGCATGGCTGAACCGCCTTTTTATGATACCATCATAACGCAGCCAGATGGTTCCCAGATGACTGTAAAAGAAGCTTTGGATGCTGCTGAATCTACGCTCGGAAGTAATGCTTTGAAATTGCCGACTTCTGAAACGTTTGCAAAATACCGGGTAATCTCCGGGACTGGCGGCAATGAACCGGATCCGACTCCTACTCCGTCCTCTGATCCAGATAACACACCGGTGCCGGATACTGGGTATAAGGATCCTTTTACATATATTCAGGATGTGCTGGTTGCTGGTACGCTTGTCTCAGCTATGGCCGGGTTCTTTGCCGATTTAATTAACGGTAAGATTGACGGAATAGATCCTGATAATTATATCCCTGATGGAATGTTTACTGGGTATCCTACGGAAAGCAATGCTGGAAAAATTAATATATATGCCTCTTATTTTTATAATAATTCTTCAACTCTTTCTGAAGAAAAATATTCGTATAATGCTACTAATGAAGATTGTTTTTATTTCCTAGCATCTTATGGTACTACCGCTTCAGGTTCTTATATTTTGAAACCCGGTATTTATTATATTTCCTCTGGTCGAACAGTATTTCCAAGTTACTCTTTTTTACAAGACGATCTTGGTAATGCTTTCACTTTTAACTGGATTTCTTATCCTGTTCCGGATACAGGTTACTGTTTTGGAAATTATACTATTGTTTCCAATATTCCTATTTTTGCTCATTTCGGTTTCGATGCATATTGTAAAGGGGATACTTCTATGCTTTTGCATGCTCCCGATATTTATGACTTCCCGGATCTTGCAACATCGACGGCAGAGCGGCTGCAGCCTCTCACCGGCTATGAGTTTGCTCCGGGGCGGCTCCCTGGAATCAACGCTGCATTGTCTACGGCTGCTGCAGCTTTACCGGAACCGGGTCTTGATCCGGCAGAAAATACAGAAGCTTATAAGAATGCTCTGAATGCTGCCCTGACTGCAGCCTTGCCGGAGCCAGCACCGGAACCTGAACCGGAGCCTGATCCTTCTCCGGATCCCGGCACTGACGGAGAGGGGGAATCTTACAAGAGAGATCTCCGGCTGATCTTCCCTTTCTGTATCCCTTTCGACTTTATACATTTTATCCAGGCTCTGTCTGCTGATCCGGTGGCTCCCTGCTTTAAGATCCCGATCAAACTGGACTCCCTGGGAATAGATATGGTCCTGGAGTTAGATCTTGCCTGGATGGATCCGATTATGGAGATCTTCCGGCTGGGGGAGCTTGGCTGCTTTGTGATCATGCTCATGGCTTCGACAAAGAAAATGATAGGATGGTGATTTTATGGCAGATATGCAGGCTTTACTCAATGGATTTTTAGATTTACTGATGAAAGCTTTCCCGACTTCTCCTTTTGCTGACACAATCGAGAAGTTCAGCAAGCTTCCCTATCTTGGTTATATTAACTGGTTTGTTCCTGTTTCTGAAATGGTCGCCATTGGCTCTGCCTGGCTGCTCGCCATTGGTGTCTATTATATTTACTCGATCATTGCCCGCTGGGTGAAGCTGATCGAGTAGTCAATAAGGGGGAATTATTATGATATCTTTGTACTCCGGGACTCCCGGATCCGGCAAGAGCTGCCATGCGGCCAGGGAGATTGCTCTCCGGCTGCAGCGTAAGGATTCCGTGGTGATCGGTAACTTTTACTTTAACACAAAAGCGGTAAAGAAATGTAAAGGCGTATACCTTTATGTCCCGAACCATCGTCTGGATCCGGACAAGCTGCTCCGGTTCTCCCGCCGCTTATCAAAGCATCTCGGCCGCAGGCTCCGGGAAGGAGAGGTTAAGATCTACATAGACGAGGCACAGCTGCTCTTTAACTCCAGGGAATACGCTTCCCCGGATCGGCGTGCCTGGCTGTCCTTCTTCTCCCAGCACCGTCATTATGGCTATGACGTGATTCTGCTCGCACAGTTTGACCGGATGCTGGACAGACAGATCCGGGGACTGATCGAATACGATTTCGTACATCGTAAGATCTCCAACGCCGGAAAGATCGGTGCTGTGCTTGGGTTCCTAAGCCGGGGGAATATGTTCGTTTGTATCAAAAAGTGGTATCCCATGAAGCAGACAGTGGATTCCAACTTCTTCTGGGCGAAGAAATCCGTCTATGAGCTCTATGATTCCTACAATCATTTTGAGTTAATTGACGATAAAGTGAACAAAAAAGAGGTGCAGCGCATGAGACGGATGAGCGGGGTTTAAGGGGCCCCGCGAAGCCGGCGCAGGCGCTGGCGCCACGCCCTGTAATACGTGGTCTCAAAAACCATTGTCCGACACGGTGAAACGTGCTCGTATTCTAACAAAAATGGTGGAAAACTTTTTTCCCCGAAACGGCTTTTGGGGAAAAATCGCAAAAACCGTGTTTTTGTCCGACAAATTAAGTTTTAGGGGGTCGAATATGCTCGACAAAAGACAAAATAACGATAACATTCTGTATCATGATATGCCCCTGGAGGATCAGTATGAGTGGTTTGGATACACACACAAGAAATTCCTGCATAACATCGATACATTCTATTATAGCGTGAAGTTTCGGAACGACTTCCGGCTGAAATCCAAGGATCCGCAGGTCGAGAAAATGCGCAAGTTCTTCAAGCTGCAGTATTCGTATCTGAACGGAAACGAAGACCAGCCGGAGTTATATCTGCCGAAACTCGGCAAGAATCTGTATCTGAAGCCGGTGACCTTCTCCCGGTTCTATACAACCTGCTTAAGCTATCCGGAGTACTTTGATATCTTTCTGGCTCCGGTAGTTCCAAAAGCGGCAGACGGTGGGGAGTCTGTCACCTGTGAATGCGTGGTGCAGATCCGCAGCTACATGCTCTGGATCATGGGTGTAAAGGATGCTTTTGAGAACAGCTATGAATATGTCAAGAACATAGCTGCATACTTCGGTCTGGAAATCGATTTCGTCCAGGAGAACAGAGTAGACTATTGTTGGCACAGCAATTACCTCAAGGATCCGGAAACATTCTTTGCACCGGAAAATTTCTATAAGATGCGCGTGGATCGCTTCAAAAATGCAACCTATGTCACAAACAAAGTCGGATCAGAGGACTACGAGATCGATTATGTGGCGCTTGGTAAGCGGTCAGATAAGGTATTCGTCCGCATCTACCAGAAGACCAGGGAAGTCATCGAGCAGAACTACAAGCCCTGGTTCTTTCAAATCTGGGAAATGAACGGGTTGATCTCTAAGTATGACAAATGGGTTTATGAGCGCTGCTATCAGAAAAAGAACTGGTTTTACCGGTATACTGCAAGACTGGAGTTCTTCCTGGAATACGGACAGGATCCTTATTATGTGAATTATGTCCGCAGTATCCTGGATGGTACACTGACTATAGAAGAGGATACACTGATCAAGCTGGCGGATAAGCTCACACCAAAACTGAACTATGTGGTCAACGTGGAGTATCAGACCATGCGCCGGCATTCCAAGAGCTATGACCTGATTCCATTCAAGGATCACCGGAATAAGGGAGAATGTAAAAGGATCTACGATTACCTGGACAACCGGAAGCTGATCATTGATTACCTCACGGAAAGAGTATTTAAGATGGTGGAAAAGGTCGGAGATCCCAAGAAGTACCGGAGACCATACTGTGGATTTTGGAAGGCGCTTAGATCTACGCGCTGTTTAGATATGAAAATGACACCGGATGAAGTGAAACTTGTCCGGAACTATAACCGGCGCCTGAATGTGGAATCCATGAAAAAGCGCGTGATCGGGTCAGCGGTGACCCTTGGCATTTATACCCGGGGGATCAATGAAGACAGTCCTCTGCAGGATTGTTTTGAAGCTCTGCTGAAAATGAACGATAATGATATCATGGAAGCACAGAGATATAAACAGAAAAAACTCCGGCAGTTCAACGAGGAGGAACTTGCCGAAGTCTTCGAGTCTTCTGAAAAGCACCGCTTCCGTCTGCTGGATGAAAGTGACGGCACTCTTTACGCTTATGATAGTATAAAGACATTAGATTTGCAAGGGGGATTTTCAAATGATGACGATCCGGCAGATCTATGATCAGTATATCTATAGCCGGAGCACTTACTGCAGTAAGGAAACGATTGAAAAATATTCAGATGATCTGAGATTGTTTTTCCGGTTCCTGGAACGTAACTATATTATTTCCGTGGATGCTGCCGGTTTTGACGCGCTGGATCAGGAATCTATTTATCAGGATTACCTGGTTTACTGCAGAAATAGAAAAATAAAAGACTCTTCCGTCCGGAGCTATGCCCGATCGATAAAGGCTTTTCTGCGGTACTGTTATGATGAAGATTACTGCAAGGACTATCTGAAAAAAATCAAGATGCCAAAGTCTGACGCAGCACCGGTGCTTCCATTGTTTGAAGCTGATGTGATACATATCGACACGCTTCTCGACCGGGAGACGGAGCAGGGTCTGCGCAATTATTGTATCTTTCATCTGATGTTAGACTGCGGACTCCGGCGTCAGGAAGTGGTGCACTTGCAGGTGCATGATCTGAACGCTGCTCAAAACATTCTATCGATCAAGAAGTCAAAAGGAAATAAAAGCCGGTTTGTATTGATCCCGGACTTCCTGATCGTAGCTCTGCAGCAATACTTTGAACTTATGCATATCAGATCCGGCACAATGTTTTTGACTTTGCGTACCAGGAAGCCGATCACTTATAACACGATCAAAATGTTTTACCAGGACATGAAAGTTGAGTCCGGAATAGATCGGCTGCATGGTCATCTGCTCCGGCACACTTTTGCGATCAGCTTCCTGATCGGCGGCGGCAACCTGGAATTCTTGCGTGTTTTCATGGGTCATTTTGATTATGTATCAACAAAGACGTATGTAGAACAGGCTACGCAGCTTAAGATCCTGGGCGCACCGGTTTACAAACTGGATCCGATATTCTTCAAATTCGGTTATTGATCTATCAGCAATTCTTTAGTTCCGGGGACAAAAAAAGAACCGTCCCCGGAGCTCCTATGTCTCCAAAAACGATTCTCTCGAGTGCACCGCCAGGGGCTCGAACCCTGGACACCCTGATTAAGAGTCAGGTGCTCTACCAACTGAGCTAGCGGTGCATTTTCTGTGTCGTTGTTGCGTCTCCCGCAACGACAAGACATATATTATCACATGGTTTTCAAGAATGCAAGTACTTTTTGAAAAAAATTTAAATATTTTTTTCGATTTATTTGTACAATAGGTGAAATTACTGTTTTTTACGGGCTTCCTGGCACTTTTTGCAGTAGCCGTACAGCTCTAATTTGTGTCCGGTGACAGTGAAATCTCCGGTATCCTGCTCTAAATGCACATGTGCAAAGGGGCAGCTGGGCAGCGGAATCCGCTTATGACATTCCAGGCAGACCGCATAATGGGTATGTTCCCCGCGGTTCAATTCATATACTACGGTACCGTCTCCCATGAACGTTGTCTTCTCTACCATTCCATGTTCTTCAAATGTTGCCAGAATCCGGTAGATCGTGGATACAGCATAATCGCTGCCTTCGTGATCTCTCTCAATACGATTGTAAATCTGTACGGCGCTGAGGGGCTCGGTCGCTTCCTCCAGCACCTGATACACGCATTTTCTCTGTTTGGTCCATTTTAATCCCTTGGGATAAGAAATATCATTGTGTTCACATTTATGTTCTTCCATAGATATCTGTCCTTTTATATCGCGATCTCGAGAGCGCAGTGCTTTCCACCTCGAAACACTTCGTGTTCCTCGCTGGACGGGCGTCGCCCTATCAAAATTGGATCTGCCTCTTATGCCTGCAAGCAGTCAAAGAGTCAGCTCTCAATTTTGGCACTGCTTGTGCCTACAGCCAGTTTATCACAATTCCTGTCAAAACACCAATCACATATAAAATTCCCACGATTTTCAGATTTTCCTTTTTATCCGGGTTCACGCGGAACAACACCAGCAGTCCTACTCCCGCTCCTACCAGCAATCCGGACATCATGGCTCCAAGGCTGATCACACCATTGATATACAATTGCGTTATGGTCACAGATGCTGCACAGTTGGGGATCAGTCCCACCAATCCTGCCAGCACAGGTCCCAGTATGGGACGGTTCAGGATCAGACCGGCCAAAACATCTTCTCCCACAAAATGCAGTGCTGTGTTCAGAACAAATCCAATGACTATAATGAAAAAGGTAATGTGAAGCGTATGCTTTACCGCAGATAGAAAAATGCCATCCTTTTCACAATGGCAGTTCTCATGCTCACAGATTTCATGAATGTGTTCTTCCTCTTCATGGTCATTTTCCCCATGTCCGTGAACATGATCATGAGGATGTATCTTCCTCTCACGGACCAACAGATCGATCACAAACCCGGCTATGGCACCAATGGCGGCTTTCGCTCCCAGCACGCCCAGTACAAAGCGGATATCCATTTTCTCCGAAATCAGGATCGGCAGCATCTCATCAGAAGTGGACAGATAAATGGCTATCAGTGTTCCCAGAGTGATCACCCTGCCTGCATATAAGTTGGATGCTGCTGCCGAGAACCCACACTGAGGCAGCACACCTGCCACGCCACCGATCAACGGTCCCATTTTACCTGCTTTACGCACCATATGTGTGGTCTTCTCGCCAGCCTTATGCTCCAGATATTCCATAGCCAGATAGGTCAGGAACAAAAATGGCACCAGCTTTATACTATCTATTAAAGTATCTAAAATAACTTCCGACATGACTCTTACCTTTCCATACTTTCTTTATCAAATGAATACTTAATCATATATTTGTTCTAAATGCAAATGAGTTGCATTTGCATTTAGAACTATAACACATTTTTTCACATTGTCAATATTTTAATTATAAAAAATGCGCTATGCTATGATAAGCTACGAAAAGCAAGAGAATGCCCACCCGGGCAAAAGCCAGCCGGTATACCGTCTTATTATTGCACTTCGATCAATCCTTTTTTCTTCCATGCTCCGCTCCGCCAGCGCAACATCATGCCGACCGCACGGCAGCATTCATCTGCTGTCAGACCGATATAAGCACCCACTACCGCCAGATGCAGCTGTATCCCCAACAGATACGTTCCTCCCGCTGCACACAAAAACATGAAAACAGCTCCGAGGATCACCGGAAATACAGCATCTCCACTGGTTTTCAGTGCATTTCCGTATACCAGATTTGTGACTCGTCCGGCTTCCAGGGCAATGTCAATAAACATCAGCTTCTGCACTAGTTCTACCATACTCTTATCCTGCGTGAAAAAAGAGATCAGGACCGGGGCACTGACTGCAAACAGAAATTCTGTTCCCATCGCCAGTACCGCTCCGATCGCCGCAGATTTTTTAGTCTGCTTATCACATATTTCATATTTTCCCGCACCCATATACCATCCGGTCATAATGGCATTCGCCTGGGCAAGTGCACTTCCCACACAGAAGGATAAATTCGTGATCTGTGCCGTATAGGAGCGGGCAGCCACATTGATTCCCTCCGTATCCATCTGGTTCAGAAAACGGATCACCAGTGTCATCGCTATATTATAAATAGTATTCTCCAAAGCGGAAGGTAATCCGATCCGGATGATCTTCCGCAAAATCTCTCCGGAATTTACCCTCTCCGAATATTTTTTTGCAGGGATCAGCCGCCGCACAAAGATCACTATCAATATCAGATTCACTACTTTAGAGATCACTGTTGCGGATGCAACCCCCTGCACGCCGAGGTGGAATCGAAACAGAAACACGGCATTTAATATAAAGTTCAGAATATTACCTGTCACAGTTGCGATCAGAGGCTGTTTCGTATATCCAAATGCACGCAGATATCCTGCCAGTATGGGAATCATTGCGTTCAGTATACTTCCGCCTCCTACGATCCGCAGGTATTGTACGGCAGGCTCCTTCAATGCCGGTGCAATACCTACCACATACAGAATCCCATCGGAACAGAAAAACAAAAACACAGACATCACAACACCCAGGATCCCATTAAACCATAATCCCAGAGTCTTTGCCTGACAGGCGATCCCCGGTCTGCCCGCACCGATATTCTGTGTCATCACAGCCAGCATTCCCATAGAAACTACCGAATACATAATAATGAACACACCGATATAAGTATTTGCTGTTCCGACTGCTCCGACTGCCTGATCTCCCACAGAAGAAAGCATTAAGGTATCCACCATTCCGGACAACATGTAAAAGATCGTCTCCAGACACAGTGGTACAAATAATTGAAATAATGACTTATTCTGTCCTTCCATCGTAGGTTTTATATCCTTTCTGCGGTTCCTATAAATTTGCATTTTCATTTTGCAACTATTCAGAATACTATTCAGAATAGTTCCTTCAATTTTTACATATTACTACTTTATCTTTGCTAAAACTTGCATTTTTACCACATGAAATTGACTTATTTCTACTTTTATAGTAATCTGACCATAATATCCCCCGATCCACTTCACAGAAAGGCCTGCCTATGTACCCCGAATTAAGAGAAGAACGCATTCACGGAACAAAAGAATTTCCTTTTAGCTGTTATCACCTGCATGATATGCCTGCTTTTTTTCAGATTCCTGTCCACTGGCATCCGGAGGTCGAGATCATATATGTCCGCTCCGGCTCTCTTAATGTCATCATTGAAGGGGAAGAATACGAAGCGGCCGGCGGCTCCGTATTCTTTGTGAATCCCGGTGAGCTTCATTTTATGGGTTCCGCAATTCCGGGCGTAGACTATCATACCCTGCTGTTCCCACTGGAATTTATTTCCTTTCAGACGGATGATCTGTTGGAAACGGAGTTTCTCCTTCCCTTGCGTAACCATGAATTGCTTTTGCATCATAATCTTTCCCACGAAAAAAGCTGCCCTGACATCATTTCTCTCATCCGTGAGATCCTGTCTGTCAGACAGCTTCCAAATACATTGAGCGGGCATTTCCGATTACGTATTTTATTGTTGTCACTTATCCAAAAAATTGCTGCCTGCGGAACCATTAACCCGATGGGCTCCAAAAGAAATGATCCGATGCAGCGTGAGATACTGACTTATCTGCAGTATAACTACACGGAACCCCTTCGGTTGGAAACCCTGGCAGAGCAATTTCATTTATCCGAGAAATATTTGTCCCGCTATTTTAAGCAGCATTTTCATCTGACTCTGACGCAATACCTGATGCATCTGAGGCTGACCCATGCCTGCCATCTGTTAGAGAGCACCTCTCTGCCGGTTACAGAGGTTGCCCTGCAGTCCGGCTTCCCCAACGTGAGTCATTTTATCCGCTGCTTTCACAGGACATATCAGATGTCTCCGCTGCAATATCGTAAACAGCTGCCCTATCAATGATCGTTTTCAAGAGCTCTTCTTGCAAGCTCCAGACATCCCATAATGCCCTGATCATCATGAAGAGATGCCGGTACCACATAATGCTCCATGTCTGCAAGTTCATCCGTTACGATATAGCCATTGATGTATTCCTTAAGTTTCTTGCGGATGAGGGGAAACAACTGCTCCTGGTGCATGACACCACCGCCTAAAATGATCATTTCCGGAGATACCGTCATGACATAGCCGGTCAGTGCCTGAGCAATGTAATCTGCCTCCAGCTCCCATACTTCCGGGCAATCTGCCAGGTCCACTGCTTTCCTGCCCCAGCGTTCTTCGATAGCAGGGCCTGCCGCCAGACCTTCCAGACAATTCTTATGATAAGGACATCTTCCGGCATAAGTATCTGCGGTCCGCTTCGTGATCAGCACATGTCCGGTCTCCGGATGGAGCATTCCGTGATGCAGCTCTCCGTTACTATAAATACCACCGCCGACACCGGTGCCGATGGTCAGATACATGACGCACTTTTTCCCTTGTGCCTGTCCGAAAGTCACTTCGCCGAGGACAGAACCATTCACATCTGTATCAAATCCCACGGGGCAATGAAGTGCCTCCTGCATCTGCCCAACAATATCGCAGTCCCTCCAGGCCAGCTTTGGCGTGGTTGTGATATAACCGTATTTTTCGGAATCTCTGTCCAGCTCAATGGGCCCAAAACAGGCAATTCCCAATGCATCGATCCCCTTGTCCCTAAAATAAGCGATCATCTTAGGAATCGTCTCCTTAGGCGTAGTTGTAGGAATCGATACCTGTTCATAAATTGTACCATTCTCATCCCCAATAGCGCAGACCATTTTTGTACCGCCGGCTTCCAATGCACCCAGACGTAATTTTGCCATATAAACTCCCTGCCTTTCCAGATTCTGTCTGTCAAATATATCCCGAGCTTTTCCTTCGGATTCTGCTCTCTGTGGTTAGTATAGCAAATCCTTTTCTCCCTGTTAATATCAATTTTTATGGAGTTTCTCTCTCTTTTTAATTTTCTCTTTTCCGGGGAATCTTTCCTATGATATACTTGTTATACTGTTCTCAGTTACACACAAATTGCAGGAGGTTATATCACAATGAAAAAAATATGGATCGTCGGTTCCCTCGGTCACATGGGGCAGGCGTTGATCAGGTTGTTAGACATGATGGAATATGAATTATACGAAACCGATAAGGACGAGCTGGATATCACGGATGAACATGCAGTTTCCCTGTTCATGCACCGCAATCGTCCCGATGTCGTCATCAACTGTGCAGGATATCATCCTTCCGCCGGTGCAGCGCAGTCGGAGACAGATATGGCTTACAAGGTAAACGCCGTAGGTGCGAGAAATCTGGCGCAGTCTGCGGAGAGCATTCAGGCAAAACTCATACAGATCTCTACGGATGATGTATTTTCCAGCGCATCCGACACACCCTATAATGAGTTCGATGATGTAAATCCCGTAGGACTGTTTGCAAAATCCAAATACGCCGGAGAGAAATTCGTCATCCAGCTGATGACCCGCTATGTCATTATCCGCAGTTCCTGGATCTATGGCATCGGCAAAGACTTTTTGAATGAAGTACTCGAAGCTGCCGCGGACCCTCAGGTATCCACAATGGAATTGCTAAACAACGACCGTGCGGTACCTACCTCCGCTGCAGAGCTTGCACGCGTGGTAAAATTTTTCATCGACAACGACCATTACGGTATCTATCACGCCGTATGCAGCGGCGGTTCCTGCACACGCCTGGAATTCGCGAAAGAGATCCTGCGTCTTGCCGGAAAAGAGGACCGGCTTACCGTCACAGTAAAAGACGGCACCCCGGAGAAATATTCCGTACTGGATAATATGATGCTGCGTCTTACCGGCATCGAAGAACCCAGTGGCTGGAGAGAGACACTGGCTTCCTACATGAAAGAAACCGGAGGACTGGAATAGTGGAAAAACACAAAGAAGAAAAGAAAAAACTCGGTTTGTCCACCAAAATCTTTATCGCCCTTTTAACCGGTGCGGTATGTGGTGTGCTGATTCATTATTATATGCCGGAAGGGTACTTTAGAGATACGATTCTGATCAACGGTATTCTCTATGTACTGGGCAACGGTTTTATCCGCCTGATGCAGATGCTGGTGGTTCCTCTGGTATTCTGCTCCCTGGTCTGCGGTGCCATGGCCATCGGTGACACGAAAACGTTGGGAACTGTTGGTGTGAAAACGATCCTGTTCTATCTATGCACCACTGCTTTGGCGATCTGCGTGGCACTGGGTATTGCCAGTCTGATCAATCCCGGCGTTGGCTTAAATATTGCGTTGCCGGAGGATGCCACCGAAGTCGCGACCACCCAGGTAGATTTTGCGGAGACGTTGTTGAATATTATTCCGAAAAATATTTTTACCTCTCTGTCCGCCGGAGATATGCTGCCGATCATCTTCTTTGCTTTATTTGTCGGCATTCTTCTGGCTGCCATGGGCAACCGGGTCTCCACTGTGGCGAACTTTTTCAGTCAGTTCAATGACATTATGATGGAAATGACGATTGCAGTCATGAAAGCAGCCCCTGTCGGTGTCTTCTGCCTGATCGCCAAGACCTTCGCAGGTATCGGCTTCGACGCTTTTGTGCCTATGCTGAAATATATGGGAAGCGTCATTCTGGCACTGGCGGTACAGTGTTTCGTGGTATATCAGGTCATGCTGTTTGTGTTCACCCGGTTGAATCCTTTTAAGTTCATTAAAAAGTTCTTCCCGGTTATGACCTTTGCGTTCTCCACTTCCACCAGTAATGCGACGATCCCTCTGTCTATCGACACTCTGTATAAAAAAATCGGTGTCTCCAAACAGATTTCGTCCTTTACGATTCCTCTGGGTGCCACCATTAACATGGACGGTACTTCCATTATGCAGGGCGTAGCAGTTGTTTTCATAGCACAGGCTTACGGTATTCCTCTGACCCCGGCTGCCATTGCTACTGTCATTGCCACCGCGACGATCGCCTCCATCGGTACTGCCGGTGTCCCCAGTGTCGGTCTGGTCACCCTGTCCATGGTACTGACCTCCGTGGGACTGCCTACCGAAGGCATTGCACTGATCATGGGTATCGACCGTATCCTGGATATGCTGCGTACCGCTGTCAATATCACCGGTGATGCCATATGTACCACTATCGTGGCTAAGCAGCAGGGTGCCTTTAATGAGAATACTTTCCGGGCAGATAACTGATCACCTGTTTACAGCTTTCCAGATGGCTTTCACCGTATAAAAAAAGAGTGAAACATTCTGTCTTGTGCTCAAGTGCACCGTCAGAAGTTTCACTTTTTTATAGCTCGCAGCTATTCTATTTCAGTTTATTGAGTTTTGCCCGGTTGGCAATAACGATCAGCCGCATATCCTGTGTCAGAGGTTCTTCCGGATCGATATTGGTATTTACATTTTTTCCTTCGATGATCGCCACCACGTTAATGGAATATTTTTTCCGCAGATTCAGCTCGATCAGGTTCTTCCCGATCCACTGCTGTTTGACTTCCATTTCCACCATAGACACATCCTGGGACAATTCGATAATGTCCATGAAACCGGAGCTTAACAGATTTTTGGCCAGGTGGATCCCTGACTCACTCTCGGGGAATACTACACGGTCTGCTCCTACTTTCGTAAGGATCTTGCAGTTTATCTCAGTGGCGCATTTGGCGATAACGGTCTTTACGCCCAGTTCTTTACACAGCATGGTTGCCATAACACTGGCTTCCAGATGATTTGCCATGGTCACAATGACCACATCAATATTCGCAATACCGATCTGTCTCAACGCTTCCGGATCTGTAACATCTGCACATTTACAGTATGGAATCTCTGAGATTGCCGCATTGACAACTGCCTCTCTATTGTCTACCGCCACCACCTCTGCGCCGTTCTCTGCCAACTCCTTCGCCACACTTCTTCCATATCTTCCAAGTCCAAATACTGCATAGGTCTGATTGATTCCCATAGTCTCTTCCTTCCTGTTGCTTCGATCTGCTTTATCCGACGCTGATCTCTTCTGTCGGGTTCTTCACAATATTTTTGTTCTTTTTCTGCGTGCTGAATGCCACTACCAGAGATATGGGGCCGACTCTTCCCAGATACATGGTCACGATAATAATCAGTTTTCCCCAAAGATTCAGCATGGAAGTCAGGTTCCTGCTTAATCCCACAGTAGCTGTGGCACTCACTGTTTCATACACAATATCTATCACATCCGCATCTGTCACTGCAGATAAAAAAATCGCGGACAACGATGCGATGATAAAAAACATACCTACAACTGCTACCGATTTATTCACCGCCTGCTTCGGAATATTTCTCCCAAAAAGCTCTGCATCCTCCTTATTACCTATGGTGGCAAACATGGATACCAGCAGCACTGCGATCGTAACTGTCTTCATTCCTCCTGCGGTTCCCACCGGAGAGCCGCCGATCAGCATCAAAAGCACCGAAATGATCGCAGAGGTATTGGTCAGATCCTCTTGTGGAATCGTGGCAAAACCTGCGGTTCGCGTAGTTACTGCCTGGAACAGGGATGCCCAGATCCGTTGCGGCACCGTGTAATCCTGCATCGTCAGGGGATTATTGCATTCAAAAATATAAAATGCCGCCGCTCCCACTACAATAAGTATTCCTGTCACCGTGAGTGCTATTTTACTGTGAAGCGTCAGCAGTCGGAAACATTTGAGCTTCTGACTCCGGATATTTTTCAAAACCCGCAGTACATCCCACCAGACAATATAGCCTAAGCCCCCCAATATGATCAGCAACATCGTGACCAGATTGACCATTGGCTGGAATACATAGCCGCACAGACTGTCTTCCGCCATAATATCCATTCCTGCGTTGCAGAAGGCAGATACGGCATTAAAAATCGAAATCCATATGCCTCTGAGTCCGTATTCCGGCACAAATACTGTCATGTACAAAAGAGCGCCGCATCCCTCCACCACCAGAGTACCTATGAGGACCTTGCGGAGGAATCTCACGATTCCGGAGATATTATTCAGATTAAACACATCCTGCAGCATCCACCGGTTACCCAGTCCCAGTCGTCTGTGCAGTCCCATCATCACACCGTACATGACCGTAATGACTCCCAGACCTCCCAACTGGATCAGAAACAGGATCACGATCTGTCCCCAGACGCTCCAGGTGGAATATGTGGGAACCGTCACCAGACCGGTCACACAGATGGATGTGGTAGCCGTAAATAAAGCATCTATATAAGGAACCGCTTCTCCGGTAGCTGAACTGATGGGTAATGCCAGCAGGAAGCTACCCACTAATATGGCACACAGAAAGCTAAGCATGATCTTCTGTGTCGTAGACAACTGTATTATTTTTTTACTGTTCATAACACACTCCATTCCGCCGATGCTTTATCTCATCAGTGGAATCGCTAATCAAATTTCACGGGTGCAATCCGCAATGTTATGATTATAACACACTTTTAGATAAAAAACTCCTATTGGAGACAGTTTGTTGCCGAATCCATCATAGGAGTTCTCTTCTGATCTTATTTTTCTTCTTTTATACTTTAAATCGGTAGCCCACACCCCAGATGGTCTCGATATACTGAGGTTTTGCAGTATCTTTTTCAATCTTCTCACGGATCTTCTTGATGTGCACGGTAACGGTGGCAATATCACCGATAGAATCCATATCCCAGATCTCACGGAACAATTCTTCTTTGGTAAATACATGGTTCGGATGCTCCGCCAGGAACGTCAGCAGATCAAACTCTTTGGTCGTAAACGTCTTCTCCACACCGTCCACATAGACACGTCTTGCAGTCTTATCAATACGGATACCGCGGATCTCCACGATATCATTCTGCTGCTTCTGGTTGGTTCCCACCAGTCTCTCATAACGGGCCATGTGCGCCTTCACGCGGGCTACCAGCTCACTGGGGCTGAAAGGTTTGGTCATATAGTCGTCCGCCCCCAACCCTAGGCCGCGGATCTTATCAATGTCGTCCTTCTTCGCTGATACCATGAGAATGGGAATATTTTTCTCCTCGCGGATCTTCTTACATACTTCGAAGCCGTCCATGCCGGGCAGCATCAGGTCCAAAATGATCAGATCATAATCGCCTGTCAGAGCGGTCTTCAGTCCCTCATCTCCGGTATTGCAGATATCGACCTTGAAATCACTGAGCTCCAGATAATCCTTCTCAAGATCTGCAATTGCTACTTCATCTTCAATAATTAAAATCTTACTCATTATTTACCCTCCATTTACAGAATGTCCTTGCATCATCGGTTATCATGCTATTTCTGTTTCATTCCTTATTGATTCCTTATTCATTACTTGGTTCCACCCGGCTGCAGTTCAATGTATTTTCTCAGGACAAAATGCATACAGGTGCCTTCACCCTCTTTGGCTGTTGCCCATACATAGCCACCGTGATCCTCGATGATCTTCTTCACAATAGAAAGTCCGATGCCACTGCCGCCCTGGGCGGAATTGCGGGAAGCATCCGTGCGGTAGAACCGCTCAAAGATCTTCTGCAGATCCTTCTGCGCGATTCCCTTGCCGTTGTCCTCGATCTCTACCCGGATAGCATCCACTTCGTCGAGAATACGGATATCAATGTGCCCATTGGGCTTGTCCATATATTTTACGCTGTTACTGATAATATTATTGATGACCTTCTTCATCTGCTCCGGATCCGCGATGACAGCTGTGTCAGGAGATACCAGATTCGAATAGTTCAGCTTGATACCCCGCTGCTCCAGATCCAGTCCGACTTCTTCCACACAGTCGCCGAAATAATCCGCCACGTTGATCCGGTGGAAATTGTACGGGATCCGGTTATTATCAATTCCGGAATAAGTGGTCAGCTCGTTGATCAGACGATCCATATCAATGGCTTTATTGTAGATGGTCTTGATGTATTTATCCATCTTCTCCGGCGTATCTGCCACACCGTCCATGATTCCTTCCACATAACCCTTAATGGCTGTGATAGGGGTCTTCAGATCATGGGAAATATTGCTGACCAGCTCTTTGTTCTGCTTCTCATGCTGGGTGTTCTCTTCCGTGGATTCCTTCAGCCGTAAACGCATGTCCTCATAATTGCGGTAGAGATCACCGATCTCACCCTTGGCATCTGTCTCCAGAACATAATCAAAGTTGCCTTCCTTGATCTTGCGCATTGCCACGTTCAATTCATTGATGGGTTCAAATACGCCCTTGTGGATCCACTGGGTCAGCATCAGGCTGGTGAAGATCAGGATCACTATGATAGCCACGAACATATCGATCAGCAGATGTCTCGAGATCAGCGAATTGACCTTCGTGACGATAAATACGCTGCCCGGTGTTCCATCCCGGAAAGTGAAATCAATCTGTTTTACATACTTCTCCAGTTCATTGTAGAAATATCCGCTGTCATCCGACAGATTCTCTTCACCGTAGGCAGGCAGTTTTTCAAAAATCTTCTGTGCGGCATCTTTATTGCCGGCATAATACATCTTATCACCTTTTCTTACAATAATGTAAGTAGACTTCCGCGATACCTCCTCATTAATATGATCCAGATATTCTTTATCTTCCAGCCTGCTGCTGTCTTCCTTCACCTGGTCCAGCAGCACATAATACGCCTGATCCGTGGTGTTGGTGAATTCCCTGAAATTCTCCGACATCATGGAATAATCAATATCCGTCAGGCTGAAACCCTGAGAGTAATTCATCAGATAAATGGCAATCATCACAAACGCCATGATCGTCAGCAACAGCGGAAGTAATATAATACTTATAAATGTTACACGAAGTCTGGTTTTAAATTTCATATTACTCTTGCCTTTCAGCAACCTGCAAACTTTCCGTGACTTTAGTACACTGTGTAGCACAAGTTTGCGCGTGTTTTATACTTTACTTTCGCTCATTATAGCATGATTCCTACCTTCTGTGTATAAAGGAAGCAAGAATATCATTAAAAAAATATAAACAAAATTTTTTCATTTTTCTGTTGACATTATTCTCACATCATGTATAATAAGCTTATAAGAAACAGTAATCATTACTATTATTGAGAAAGGGGCTTATCATGGCACTGAAACGAAGCAGACAACGGGAAATGATCAAATCCTTTCTCATGGGACGCAAGGATCACCCTACCGCTGATGTGATCTATTCTAATCTGAAGCAGCAGGATCCGAACTTAAGTCTCGGTACCGTCTACCGTAATCTGACTCTGTTGTCGGACATGGGAGAGATTTTACGACTTCGGGTCGGTGACGGTGTTGACCATTTTGATGCCGATACTTCCGAACATTATCATTTTGTGTGTACGGAATGCGGAAGCGTCATTGATCTGGACATGGATAGTATTGATTCCATCATGGAGACAGCCGGAGAGAGATTTGACGGCCGGATCCGGGGACATATCACTTATTTCTATGGCACTTGTCCCGCCTGCACCAGGGTTGCTACGAAGTCCTAGTTTTCTGAATGAAAACAGACTTCGTTCCATAATATATTTGTGCAGATAAAGCACACGCAAAAAGAGAAAACTAAAAACAAAACATTTCATTTGAGAAAAGGAGAAAAAATTATGGCAAAGTATGTATGTCAGGTATGTGGTTATGTTTATGAAGGTGATGCGGCTCCCGCAGAGTGCCCCATCTGTCACGCTCCCGCTTCCAAATTCACCAAGCAGGAGGAAGGCAAGACCTGGGCTGCTGAGCATGTAGTAGGTGTAGCAAAGGGTGCTCCCGAGGATATCATTGCTGATCTGCGTGCGAACTTCCAGGGTGAATGCTCTGAGGTTGGTATGTATCTGGCAATGGCAAGAGTAGCTCACAGAGAAGGTTATCCCGAGATTGGTCTGTACTGGGAGAAGGCTGCTTACGAAGAAGCTGAGCACGCTGCAAAATTCGCTGAGCTGTTAGGTGAAGTCGTAACCGATTCCACCAAGAAGAATCTGGAGATGAGAGTAGATGCCGAGAACGGTGCAACCGCAGGTAAGTTTGATCTGGCTAAGAGAGCCAAGGCTCTGAACCTGGATGCTATCCATGACACCGTTCATGAGATGGCTCGTGATGAGGCAAGACATGGCAAGGCATTTGAGGGTCTGTTAAAGAGATACTTTGGCTAAGCTACAAGCCATGTAAGGATAAAATAAAAAGTCACTGGGAGGACATTTATGTACTTCCAGTGACTTTTTATTTTAGATTTATACGGCGACAGCCGTCCATGAGCAAGTCACGCAGTGACTGCGAATGGGTTGCATGGCGCCAGCCTTAGGAGCGCGACAGCCCTTATACGGTTCCGGAGATCACCAGCGTGCTGACGCCGGGATTGATCCCCCACGCTCCCGTAACGGGATCCTGGGTGTAAGTCGCTGCGGGTACGGTAATACCTCCTGCGGTTCCGGTAAATAATCCGGTAGTCGTATCATACGTATAGTTTGTTCCCTCTGCCCATGCAGTCCCATTAAAATTCACAGTCAGATTCTCCAATACGGGATTAAAGGTATCTGTGATCACGACACCGGTAGCTGCATCTGCTGCCGTATTCCCCAGATTCTGTATCAGGAACGTATATGTCAATGTTCCATTCTCTGTCACAGGTACGGGGCTGACGGACTTTGTGATCGTAAGAAGCGGTCCGCTTGCCGCATTTACTGTCTCGTTCACAGTAACAGGAGTGACCCCTGCCCCGGCAATCGTCGCCGTATTCGTAATGGAAGCCTCTGCTGCCAGCGGCGCATAAGAGTTCACCTCAGCCTCATAGGTTAGTGTCACATTGCCTCCCGCAGGCACAGTAATTCCTGTGATTGTCAGAGGAGGGCCTGCCGTTACAGCCGGTGTTGCCTGTAAAATTCCGTTTGCATAGTATTTTACGGTCCCCGGAATATACGTCAGAGGTGTCAGTTCTCTGGTATTAAACAAATACTCTCCCAGATTATCTGTTACTGTAATTCCGTTAAATGCTGTAGTGCCTGAGTTCACAATGCTGATCACATACGTCACATTTTCATTCTGTCCGTAGGTATCCCGCACTGCTGTCTTGGTTGCAGACAATACCTCCGTGATCTCACCCACTGCTATATTGGAGTTTGTAATCTCATTTCCATAGCGAAGCTGTGCCTGGTTCGTAAATCTAGCCATATATTTTTGTATCCTTTCATTGTATTTGGATTTACTATAATATATGACTGTTTTTAAGAAAGTTGACGGATTCTGTCACTGCATTTCTTGACTTTCCTCTTCCACCTCCGTATGATGGAATCACAAGCATTCACTGGCGCTGCCCCAAAAAACATTGAGGATTCTACATGAAGAAAAAAGTATTTAACATCATCCAGATCGGCGACAAAAGTAACCGTCTGAGCCGGCTCTTTGATATTTTTATTGCTATCGTTATCTGTGCAAATATTCTGGTGACTTTTCTGCAAACCTTTGATGAGCTTGCTTTTTTATTTCCGGTATTTCATGTGGTCGAGGTTCTCACTATTCTGATCTTCTGTGTGGAATATATCCTGCGGATCTGGACTGCGGACTATCTATATCCTGATAAAAACGAGTTCCGCTCCCGGCTGCGGTTTCTGATCTCCTTCGACGGCATTATCGACCTGTTGACAATTTTACCCTTTTTCTTCCTGTCCGGTATGGTCATCTTCCGGATGCTGCGGGTGGCAAGGATCTTTCATTTGTTCCGCCTGAATGCACGGTATGATTCCTTCAATGTCATCACTACGGTATTGTATGAAAAACGCAATCAGATCATTTCCTCCGTGTTCATCGTACTGATCCTGATGCTCGCCAGCAGTCTGTGCATGTACAGCGTGGAGCATGATTCCCAGCCGGAAGTATTCCGCAATGCCTTCAGCGGTATCTGGTGGAGCATGTCAACGCTGCTCACCGTAGGCTACGGAGACATCTATCCCATCACCACACTTGGCCGGATCATGGCGATCTGTATCGCCTATCTCGGTGTCGGTGCCGTGGCTATCCCCACCGGTATCATCAGTGCCGGCTTTGTGGAACAGTACCAGCGCAAAAGCAGTCTCTCTAATATTAAAGAAGCAGATATTCATGAGATCGCCGAGATATTCGTAGATAAACGTTTCGCCGGCAAATCCGTGGAGGAAATGGAAGAGGCAGAACAGGTCACGATCTTCCTCATTCTGCGGGAAGATCTGTCCATTCTGCCTCAAAAAGATACGATATTAAGGTTAAATGACATCATTGTCATTCGTGGGGAGCATTCCTAATCTGCTTCCGTCGCTGCAGTTTCCGTTTCCACAGCTTCCGTGGTTTCTGTTTCAGCAGTCTCCGTCGCTTCGGTACTTTCTGTTTCTTCGGTAGTCTCCTCCACCAGATCATCCAGTGTATAATTGAAGCCTGTCACCACGTTGGTGGCCACGACATACACTTTCATTTCCGAAGGAAATGCAATGTAATACTGGCTGGGCATGGAATT
>UMHC01048792.1_pt1 | contig 26031 bp, 25 predicted proteins | sample 1965381 | NCBI WGS metagenome assembly UMHC01 (sample SAMEA4836083, study PRJEB28245) | human gut metagenome | biome: gut microbiome; material: fecal sample | place: Denmark | collected 2008 | reverse complement strand
GCTGCCAGCCCGGGGCACACATCTTCTGCCCGAAAAAAATTCCGGCAAACTCAAGCTCGGGCGGAATTTTCCTCATAAAAGGCATATCCGTTACGCCCTCTTCTTTTTTGCCGGTAGAGAGCCTCGTCCGCCTCAGCATACATTTTTTCAAAAGTTTTTCCGCGCATGCCAAATGTAATACCGGCGCTGCACGATATTCCCTTTTCTTCCGAGGGAATCAGGCGGGAAATCTGCTCACATACATGCCGCACACGCTCGGAAATGAGTTTCGGATCGCTGCAATTACGGCAGAAGACTCCGAACTCATCTCCGCCAATCCGTCCAATCAGATCGCCACCGCGAAATGAATTTTTAAGAATGCCTGCGCTTTCCCGAATAATCCTGTCCCCCTCCCGATGGCCATAAGTGTCGTTAACATCTTTAAAGTGATCCAGATCAAACAGGATAAGAATATCAGTCCCACCATTATTCTTGGCAAGCAGGCGAAAAATCTCAGCCTCAAATGACTGTTTGTTATAAAGCTCGGTAAAGGCGTCCCATTTCAATTTTTCATGCGCAACCAGAACTTCACGCTTTTCTTTGTCTATATCTTCAAAAGTCGTGACAATTCGATGCAATACTCCATCATTATATTTTAGAAATTTTACCCTTACACGATACCATTGAAACTCACTCCCATCATCAAAAACAGGCTTACATAATATGGTAATATCATTTTCTGTATTACTTTCATTTAAAAAAAACTGAAAAAATTTTTCATAATAGTCAGGATGGATATATTTCTTCCATTCATTATGAATATCATTCCATTTTTTACTTAAAATATTTTGTTGATTACTATGCATGGAAATAATTTTAAAACTCTCTGCAATCTTTGTATGCATATTGTAGGTAGTAATAATAGACTTATTCATTTCTGCAAGCATATTAAAATAAAAACGTTCATATTCTCTTTTTATGTTTTTTATCTTTTCTTCATGAACATCAAATGTAAACATAACAATTAAAACAGGCATCCCATTTTTGTCAGTTTTATGAACAAAAAATTTATTACGTACCCAACGGTACTCACCATTTGACATTAAACAGCGATAATCAAACTCATGTATACCCATACTCGCATTTTTCCTGATATTTACAGGAGAAAGCATCATATTACAATACTCACAATCATCCTGAAAAACCATATTTCTTGTTAATACAGACACCAGCTCTGAATATTTTCCCTTATTATTACAATATCTTGATATCTTTTCTGTATATATCGGAGCATAAAATACATCATGTTCCAAATCAATATACAGTATAGAATCAAAATACCATGCAATAGCCATAAAAATACTGTCAATCATATCATTGGAATCATAAAGTGAAAGAAAATCTCTTTCGTATGGCATAATACATACCTGTATATGTGATTTGAAAAATTTAGAGTTGCTTCAAGTCGAAAATGTTTCAATTTAAAAATGCGCTGAAAGCTCAAGCAGAAAAACTATAACATAATCATGATTCAACTGGATGGTTTCTTTTCAGAAGTTTTTCCGACACCCATGCCGCCACAAAGTCCATTCCCCCATGCCTGTCAACCTTGAACCATGAACTATGGGACTCATCCAGCTTTTGCCAGCGCTGAAACCGAATGCCGAAGCTCCTGAAGTCGGCGGTCCCCTGTTTGTGGACGGCCCGCATGATGTTTCCGATGATAAACACGCGATACGGAGGTTTGCCCTGTCTGCTGAAATCTCCTCTCAGCAGCATCTGCTCTCCGGGAAATATCCTGGAATATATGCCGCAGGTGTTCCTTACATCGATTCTCATCCCCGTAGCGGAAATATCCACAAGCTGACAGGAATCAGCTTCCAGTTCCGTCCAGTTCAGAACAGGCAGTTTTGAGACCCCGCCTTCGCTCAGAGAGCCATGCCAGACCTTGAAGTCGGGCAGACTTTCTCTTGTCAGGCTCACCCGCACGCTGTCCCTCCGCTGGTTATGGCTCATGAACTCCGGCATGGAAAAAACAATATACATGCTTTTGTCCGGTCCATTGTACAGCCTTACAATTCGGGACGTAAAGTCACACGGAATTCTTTGCCCGTCATTCACCGTAAAATAACATTTTGCCTCCCCTCCCCATATGAGAGGCTGCCTTGAAATATCCTCAACCAGACATCGGACGGCAAAATGATCCCCTTTTACGGCTACACAGGTGGAACGCAGATGAGATATCTGAAACTCGTCAAGAAAAAAATCCAGATGGAACCACACACGCTGCTCACGCGCCAGTTCAAGGTAATACGTGACATAGGCCGGGTCATGTCCTCCATATGACAGCGGGCTTCCTTCTTCCTTTTGTTTTTTATATATAACCATAGACTGCCCCTTTTCATGACATGAAACATGACGGCAATATTGCTTAGAGCATTCTGATATCGAAAGTATCTGCCAGCCCGGGTCCCATGTTCCCAGCCGCAGGTTTCACACCTGAAGCCTTCGGTTCACTCCGCAAGTCCACTTGCGGCGGCTCCGGATATGGCTGAACCCTGCGGCGCCTTCCACCGTTGGCGCACAGCACCCCACGGAGGAAGAAAACGGAGATGAGCCTAGCACCGCTCAACTCCGGGAACTTTCCCAGGGCGAAGACGTTCTCAAATGAGAGTCCAGCAGCCTGTAGAGCACTGACACATCAATGGGCTTGGCTATATGTCCATTCATGCCTGATGCTACGGCGGCAGCCACGTCTTCACTGAATGCATTGGCCGTCATGGCAAGAATGGGAATGGATTTCGCGTCCGGGTGTTCCGAAGCACGTATGCTCCGTGTCGCCTCATACCCATCCATGACAGGCATCTGCACATCCATCAGAATAATGTCATACTGTCCTGGTTTCGAAGCCGTAAAAAGTTCTACCGCCCTGGAACCGTCTTCGGCACACTCTACCGTGGCCCCCGTCATTTCAAGAAATTCCTGGGCGATCTCACGGTTAAACTCATTATCTTCAACCAGCAGAATACGCCTCCCCGTAAAGTCATAATGCGGGGGGGCAGTGCTTTCCACCCCTGTCTGCCGCACTTCGGAAACTTCCGCTTTCGGGTGCGTGACGCTTCGTGTCATTGAAGCGAGAGTGTTGTATAGATTGGAGGCGAAAAACGGCTTGGCGATGAACGCATCAACGCCGCTGGCGCGGGCTTCCGCTTCTATCGGCCCCCAGTCATAAGCGCTGATAATGATGATGAGAGTGTCCGGTCCGACTTCACTGCGGATGCGGCGTGCAGTTTCTGCTCCGTCCATGTCGGGCATTTTCCAATCTATAAAACATACGTCATAATCATCACCGCATTCATGGGATTCGTGTACAAGTTTCACGGCCTCCGCGCCGCTGAGGACCCATCGGGTACGCAGTCCCATTTTATCCAGCAGCAGAAAAGCATGCTCACAGGTATCCCGGTCGTCATCCACTATCAGTACCTTGAGCGGCTCCAGCCGGGCTCTGCTGCTGTCCTGCTGGCGTCCGCTGATGCCGAAGGGGAGTTCCACGGTGAACTCCGTTCCCCTTCCTTCCTCGCTTTTCACAAAAATGGTGCCGCCCAGCAGGGAAACGAGATTCTTGGTAATGGCCATGCCAAGCCCTGTGCCGCCGAATTTTGAAGCAATGGAAGAGGTCGCCTGCTCAAAGGGGGTATACAGCCGCTCCACAAACTCCTTGCTCATGCCGATGCCCGTATCGCGGATGATAAAACGGAAACGAACGCTGTTGTTTTTCTTGTAGATCTGCCGGACTTCCAGTCGTATGCTCCCCCCCGCCGGAGTGAACTTGACGGCATTGGACAGAATATTGATGAGAATCTGATTCAGACGCAAAGCATCGCCGAGCAGTTCCTCTTCATCAACCCCGGAAAGGGACACATCAAAATCCTGCCTCCTCTCCTGCGTCTGAGGCTGTATAAGATTGACGACACCTTGCAGGGCCATCTGAAAATTGAACGGCTCATGGGTAATGGAAAGTTTGCCGTTTTCGATTTTTGACATATCCAGCACGTCATTGATGAGACCGAGCAGATGGCGGGACGACTGCGCAATCTTGGCCAGGCAATCCTGCACGCGGCCCCGGTCATCAAGCCGGGTCAGGGCAATGGTGGTCATGCCGATAATGGCGTTCATCGGCGTGCGAATTTCATGCGACATGTGGGAAAGGAAGCTGCTTTTGGCTGCATTGGCATTGCGCGCATTTTCAAGAGCATCGCTCAATGTCTGCTGGTAGGCCAGAGCCTCGGTCTGATCGGCCAGCACGATAATCCGCTGCGTCAGAGTGCCGTCCGAAAATACAGGATACACCCGTATCTTGAACTGCCTCTTTTTTTCCCCAAGCGTGATATCCCGTTCCTCTATTTCCGTGAACGTGCCTCTCTGCAGCAGACTGCGCAGCCACTCGGCATCCCTGTCCGTCATAAGGGAATACAGCCTGCCGGAATCCTGACATAAAACTCTTGCAGGCATGCCCATGATGCGTTCGCTGTTTGAGCTGACATACTCAAACGAGCCGTTGCCGCGCGAAATGAAAAATACTTCATCAACATTTGCGGAAAGCAAGTTAAAAAGTCTTTCGCGATATGCAATTTCCCTGATTCTACTCCTCTCCAGCCTGTTGGTGCGAAAAACAAACCAGATAAGGGCAACACCGACGAACAGGGCGGCTATAATGGAAAAAAAACGTATTTGATCCATTTTAACCAGAATTGCAGCGCCTCTGAGATCAGCCTGCCTGCTCAGACTGTCCAGTGCGCCTTCCAGCTTGTCGAAAAACGGAAGAACACTTCGGGCATAGCAGGAATAGATCTTGTTGAAATCTGTTATCCCCAGCATTTCTTCTATCATCTGCCGCCGGGCTTTCCGTATGTCGAGCATGCCCTGTTCCAGGTTGCTCAGCTCTGACGTAGCTCCTCTGAATCTGAGCCTGATTTTTTCCAGCGAGGCATCCTGCGCGCTCTCCTGCTGCTTCAGCATATCCTCTATCTGAGCCCGGGATACGCCGGGCGTGGCCAGAAGCGCAGGAAGCGTATCTCTCATACCGTAGAGGCGGGCTTTCATTTTCTGCGCCTCTCGTGAAACAGTATAAGGGTATTCATAAAGCTGTGTGGTTGAATCGCTTATCTTATACATGGAAAAGCATACAAGCAGGACATAGCAAAGGGCCACAAGGCACAACAGGATCACCCAGCTTTGTCCGTTACGAACACTTCTGCACCTTCTCCCTTGCGTATTATCCTCCATGTCATGTTTTGCGCCATAAGCTTTCATTGATACCCTACGCTGTTCTTTTATTATACAGGATCAGAAACCGAAAATGTTTTCGTTCCCTGAACTCGCAAAAAGGAATAATCATGCCTCAAAAGACAATCACCGCCACTGTATGGCCAAAGTTCGATTTTCCCCGCCAATCATCCCCCAAGTACGCCGCAGATACGTTCATAGGCGAGGGATATCTCCGGCATCATGCCGACAGCCTCCTCCCACTCTCCGGCCCGGATATGGCGTTCCTGCCGAATCACAAGCTCCTGCATGGCCTCACAGCCGAGAGTGCCGCATACGCTCTTCAGCGTATGCGCCGCCATTGCCGCCGTCTCCCGATCGTTCGCGGCAATGGCGGTCCGCAGCGTGGCATAGCTCTTTTCATCCAGAAACTTCTGCCAATAGCGTTCCGCCATTGCTTCATTTCCCATAAAACGCTCAAGGGCACTGCTCACATTAACGCCGCCTGCCTCAAGTTTCGTCTTTCTTGCCTGCTCCATACCTTCCAACCTCACTCGTGCACCTGCTCCGAACTACTGCTGTAAATATTGCGAAGCCTGCCCTCAATATCCTGAAAACATGCCAGTATCTCCGGGTTGAATACTCCGCATTCTCCTCCGACAATCATGGCAAGAGCCTTTTCAAAGCTGAAGGCCTTCTTGTAGCAGCGAGGACTGACCAGCGCGTCATACACGTCGGCAATGGAAACTATCTGCGCCCACAGAGGAATGTCGTCCCCTGTGCGGCCTTCCGGATACCCCCGTCCGTCCCACCTTTCGTGATGAAATTTGGCAATATCGCAGGCATATGTGAAAAACGGCAGCTCCCGCATCTGCGGAATCCTCTCCAGAAGCTGCGCCCCTTGTGTAGTGTGCGTCTTCATGATTTCAAATTCTTCAGGAGTAAGGCGGCCGGGCTTGTTCAATATGGCGTCGGGAATGGAAATTTTTCCCACGTCATGCATAATCGCGGCCAAGGAAACATGTTCTCTTTTTTCCGCAGAAAACTCACTGCACAAAGGAGAATTTTCAAGAAACATTCTGGTAATGTCATATATTCTCCGAACATGCTCACCTGATTCTCCACTTCGGAATTCAATAGCTGTTGAAAGTGATTCTATCATCCCCATATTCAGCTTTAAAATTCTTTTTGCCTGCTCCAAAAGCTGATCTCTCTGCTGATCTACTACACCTGAAAGTCGTTTACGCGCAGTAAACAGTTCAATAACAGAATTTACTCTGCGCTGTACAATATATGGTGAAACAGGCTTGGAGATGACATCCATTACCCCGTATTCATATGCTCTTTTAATAATTTGGCCATCTGTTGCGCCTGTAATGAGAAATACAGGAATATGATTAATGATTCCGTCCTTGCTGAATTTTTCAAGCACCTCGATTCCTCCCATCACAGGCATGATCACATCCAGAAGAACCGCACATATTCGTGACCCGTATGCATGGATCTTATCAAGACACTCTTTTCCATTTTGAGCCGTTTCAATGGCATAAGATGCGGAAAAAATATTTCCAAGTACATCACGATTTATCTCATCGTCATCAACGATAAGAATTGTATCAGGAACACATGTCTCGCGTATGAATGAGTATTCCATAATTATAAAAATTAATGTAGAAAAATGTATAGTTACACATCATCAATATTGCGTCTTTATAAACGCAAGAAGCTATCCGAACAAATTATTTCCGTTCATACATGAAATACTACATGAAACAAATCCTTTTTTTAAGAATTTCAAACAATTCCACCATACTCTGCATCAGACAGATACAATTTTCAATAACTCTTGACAAGCTGTATCTGATGTTACCGATTGCAAAATAAAAATATAAATTTTGATAATGTCTACATGCAATAAATGCGGGAAAGGGCTGAAGGACAGCCTCGCCTCCCCTCATACTCATGGCCGTTTCCTGAGTCAGAACGATATCTTGCCGTAATCACACGTATATTTTTTGAAATTCATGAAACACAAATCAAAACCGCCTTTTCATGTCAAGAATGCATGAAAAGGCGGTTTTCCCGCATGGTGCGCAGGTTCTGCCATTACTGAAATGTCGGTGCGGGAAAGCTCACGCGCACCGTTGTCCCCTTCCCTTCCTCACTTTCAAGTTCGATATGCGCATGGTGCAGTTCCGCGATATGTCTCACTATGGAAAGCCCAAGCCCTGAACCTTCCGCTTCACGTGATCGGCTCCTGTCAACCCGGAAGAACCGCTCAAAAACACGCTCGCGCAGATCGGCCGGGATACCAACTCCGGTGTCGGCAACCTCCAGCACGACTGTGCTGTCGCCCTCACCGTAAACGTATACCCGTATATTGACCTCGCCTCCTTCCCGGTTGTATTTGACGGCGTTTTCACACAAATTGAACATCATTTCTTCCAGCATGGGACGCAGGCCCAAAACCGGGGCAGCCTCACCGGAGGCATGAAGACTGATGTTCCGGAGGCGCGCCGCATTTTCCAGACGGGCAAGACAGAAGCGGGAAAGCTCCAGCAAATCGACCGGCCCGCTTTCATTCGGGGAGGCCCCCACGGACAGAGCCTCGTCCAGCCGCGAAAGCCGGATAATATCGTCCACCATCCTGATCAGGCGGTGCGCCTCATCGTAGACGGCGGAAGCGAAGTGGGGCACATCTTCGGCCTTTACCATGCCGTTTTTCATAATCTCCGCAGTACCGGAAATGGTCGTCAGAGGCGTTTTCAGCTCATGGGAAACATTGGCGCTGAACTCGCGGCGCAGCGCGTCGCGTTCCTCCTTTTCCGTCACATCCACACACAACAGAACGCAGCCACCGGGCTTTCCAGCCTCGCCGCGCGCCGTGTTGACATATACCTGAACCCAGCGACCACGTCTGTGCAGGAGGGCCTGCCCAGCCCCCTCCTTCCGCGCATTTTCCACAGCCGTCCGTAACGGCTCCTCACGATTCAGAGCCAGAAGAGAACTTCCGACAGGCAGGGTGTCCAGCCCGATCAGGCGAGGAGCCACTGCATTGCAGGAAAGCACCTTGCCGCCCGCATCCAGAAGGATCAGCCCTTCGGTCATATTTGCCGCCACATCCTCAAATTCCCGCTGTCTGCGTCCAAGTTCACGCATTTGTGTTTCAATCTGCGTCTTCTGAACGGCAAGACGGCGCAGAAGCGGCGTCAGTTCTTCATAACTCTCTGCGCGTTCGGGGTGATCGAGATCGAGATCGTTCACAGGCCGCACAACCCTGCGGGCAATGCGTCCGGCAAGCCAGGCCGCAAGCAGCATGGATGCGGCAAATGCCAGAACGACCGCAGGCAGCATGCGCCACATCACACGCAGCAGAGAATCCTCCGTGCCGGAAAGCCGCAGCACACTCCCGTCACTCAGGCGAAAAGCCCTGTACACAGTCTGCTCACCCAACGTGCTGGAATAGCGCACGCTGCTGCCCGTTCCCTGCTCAACGGCCTCCCGGATTTCCTCACGATCGGCATGATTCGGCAGACGGCGTTCACCTATGCTGTCATAGAGCACCGTTCCATCCGGCGCGACCCAGCTGACGCGGCTGAGTCCGGTGGAAACATGTTTGAAATAGTCCAGCCCTTCCCGTTCAATCCCCTGACTCAGGTAATGAGCCTCGGCATCAAGACGTCCCATGAACGCACTCAGCATGCGCTCGTGGGCTGCCCGCATGATGAGTGCGGAACAGCACAGCAGGATGGCAAGAGAAACCAGCACAATAGCCCAGAAAATACGCCTTTTCACTCTTTACGCTCCAGCCGGCCTGCCGCCGGACGTATCTGTGTCTGTCCGTTTCTGTTCCGGGGAAGGGCCATCCTCATGCCTCAAGCCTCCGGGGGACCATCCCGCAGCGAGGCGATATCCCACGCCGCGCACGGTTTCAATGCAGGAGGCCGCCTCTCCGAGTTTCTGCCGCAGCGTACGAACATGAACATCCACCGTGCGGGTCTCTCCTGCATAGTCATACCCCCAGACCCGTTCCAGCAGCTGGTCTCTGTCAAATGCCGCGCGGGGATGATCCATGAGCAGCCTGAGCAGCTCATATTCCTTGCGCGTAAGCGCCACAGGACTCCCGTTTACGCGCACCTCATGCCGCTCCCGATCCAGCTCAAGCGGCCCCATCCTGCTCAGCAGCGGCACAGGCTCGCTCCGCCTCCGCAAACGGGCGCGGACACGCGCCAGCAGCTCCATCATGCCGAAAGGTTTGCTCACATAATCATCAGCTCCGGCGTCAAGGCCGCGCACCTTGTCGAATTCATCCCCCAGGGCGGTCAGCATGATCACCGGGATATCCCGCGTAACCTCTCTGCCGCGCAAACGCCTGAGGACGGCGACCCCGTCCTCCTCCGGCAGCATGATATCCAGCAGCACCAGTTCTGGCAGTTCATTTTCCACTGCCTTGCGGAATTCGGAAGGCAGCTCAAAACCTCTGGCATTCAGTCCCACACTGTTCAATGAATAGACTACCAGATCCCTGATATTGCGATCATCTTCCAGAACATAGATCAACGTCTTTCTCCGGCATGTCGCCCGGTGAGGGAAAATTCCACCCACTCCGCGATATTCACGGCATGATCACCGATCCGTTCAAGATATTTTGCGATCATCAGAAGATCAATGCAAATTTCTCCCTGACCGGCGCCGCTGCTGATCAGCGAGGAGAGTTCCCGCTTCACCTTTTCAAACAGTTCATCCACCATTGAATCTTCGCTCATGACAGAACGGGCCAGGGCCAGATCCTTGCGGACAAAGGAATCTATGCTGCGCGTCACCATCCCGGACGTGACATTGGCCATATCTCCGATATGCAGCAGCGTGGTTCCTTCCCCGCAGGCAAGGCATTCGTTCATCTCGACAGACACATCAGCGATGTCGCGGGATTGATCCCCGATACGCTCCATGTCGGAAATCATCTTGAGCGCGGCGGAAATGGCGCGCAGATCGCCAGCCACAGGCTGCTGCTGAAGCAGCAGCCGCAGGCAGAGATTTTCAATCGCCCGTTCCTTGCGGTCAATGGCCTCTTCTGTGGATTCCACTTCGCGCTTCAGACCTATTTCGTCTTCCAGCAGCATGCGCGCGGCCAGGGCGATGGCTTTCTCACACAGCGCGCCCATGGCGATGAGTTCAGTGTTCAGTTCCTCGAGTTGTTCCTCAAAATGACGGCGCATCTAGCCGAACCTCCCGGTAATATAATCTTCGGTGCGTTTGTCGCGGGGCATGGAGAAAAGTTCCTCGGTGGGAGAGGATTCCACGACCTCCCCCAGCAGAAAGAACGCCGTGATGTCGGAAACGCGTACGGCCTGCTGCATATTGTGTGTGACAATGACGATGGTGTAGCGCTGCTTCAGTTCCCCCACCAGATCCTCAATGCGAGAAGTGGAAATGGGATCCAGCGCGCTGGTCGGCTCATCCATAAGCAGAACTTCCGGCCCCACGGCCAGCGCTCGCGCGATGCACAGGCGCTGCTGCTGACCGCCGGAAAGCCCCAGTGCGCTTTTCTTCAGCCTGTCCTTGACCTCGTCCCAGAGGGCTGCCCCCCGTAGTGATTCCTCCACGATTTCATCCAGCCTGACGCGGGATTTCACTCCATGGGTGCGCGGCCCGTACGCGATGTTGTCGTAAATACTCATGGGGAACGGATTGGGCTTCTGAAACACCATCCCTACCCTGCGGCGCAGGATATTGGGGTCTATATCCCTCACATCAGGGTGTCCGTCTCCATCCAGGAGGATACTGCCTTCAATGCGGCATCCTTCCACCAGATCATTCATACGGTTCAGGCACTTGAGCAACGTGGACTTGCCGCAGCCCGACGGGCCGATGAAGGCGGTTACCGCCCCGGACGGGATATCCAGGGAAATATCCCTGAGAGCCTTGAACTGCCCGTACCATAAATTCAGATTTCGTATTTCAAAGGTATTCATGAACGCTCCCGGACGAGCAGCGCGGCGACGGCGCTCGACGCGAAGTTGATGAGCAGCACCACAATCAGCAATACCAGCGCGGTGGCATGCGCCTCGTTGACATACAGACCTTCGGAAAGCAACGCATACATATGCACGGACAGCGTGCGCCCCGAGGAAAGCAGACTCTCCGGCATGGCGGCCACGGTGCCCGCGGTATACAGCAGAGCGGCACTTTCTCCCACAATACGTCCGATGGAAAGAATGACGCCCGAGAGGATTCCCGGCACGGCGGCGGGCAGCACAACACGAAAAATGGTACGCAGGCGTCCGGCTCCCAGCGCAAAACTGCCTTCACGCCAGCTGTCCGGCACGGATTTGAGCGCTTCTTCCGTGGTGCGCATGATCAGCGGCAGAACCATGACGGCCAGAGTCAGTGCCCCTCCAAGGATGGAAAAGCCCATGCCGCAGGCCACCACAAAGAGAAGAAAACCGAACAGACCATAGACAATGGAGGGAATGCCGGCCAGACTTTCCGTAGTCAGCCGCACCAGGGAAACAAGGCGGCTTCCCTTCCGCGCGTATTCCACAAGGTAAATAGCCGCCCCCATGCCTACCGGCGCAGCAAACAGCAACGCCAGCACGACCATAAGTACCGTAATGACAATGGCTGGCAGCATGGAGACGTTTTCCGTGGAATATTCCCACTCGAACAGACGGGGAGACAAATAGGGAAGCCCTTTGATCACGATATAGCCAACCAGCCACATAAACACGACGACGACCGTCAGAGCGGCCAGCCACACCAGCGCCCGCAATGAAAAGGAAACAGGGTCGAAACGAGCGCGGAGGGAAGACTGTTCCCGGGCGGCGCTCACATCACATGTCTGTATCTGAGTCATGTGCCTTGTCCTCACGCGCCCAGTTTCCGAAGCATGCCGCGTTTCACTGCGGAAAAGGCGAGATTGATGAGCAGAATGAAAACGAACAGCACCACAGCCGTGGCAATAAGCGCTTCACGGTGAAGATCGGCGGCATACCCCATCTCCAGCACGATATTGGTGGTAAGGGTACGCACCCCGCTCATAAGTCCGGAAGGAAGTACGGCCTGATTTCCGGCCACCATGATCACCGCCATGGTTTCCCCCAGCGCACGGCCCATGCCCAGGATAATTCCGGCCAGTATGCCCGAGGCGGCCCCGGGCATCATAACGAAAAATACGCTCCGCTCATGGCTCGCGCCCAACGCCAGCGAAGCTTCATACCAGGCATCGGGCACCGCCCTCAGGGCCGCCTCGGCCACGCCGGCTATGGTAGGCACAATCATGGCCGCAAGAATGATGGACGCTGTCAGGATACCCTTTCCGCTGCCGCCGAAATGCTGCATCAGGGGCACGAGCACAACCAGCCCGAAAAAACCGTATACAATGGAAGGAATGCCCGCCATGAGATCAATCATCTGTTTGAGAGGCTGCCGCAGCAGACGCGGACAGAAGTATACAAGAAACACGGCAGTAAGCACTCCCAGCGGCACCCCCATGACCAGGGCTCCCGCCGTCACACAGAAGCTTCCCACAATCATGGGAAAAATTCCGAACATTTCGCTGAGCGGCTTCCAGCGCAACCCGAACAGAAAATCGGGCAGACCTATCTTGAACAGCGCCGGAGCCCCGCCGGCGAACATGAAAATACAGATGAGGGCCACCGCGGCAATGGACGCGCATGCCGTCAGCATGAATACCGCGTGCATTACCGATTCCGAAACATTTTTCATGCGTTTTTCTCTTTCGTCCGGTGACCGGACAGAGCATATTGTGCATGGATACATGTCGGCCGGCATCTGAACCGAGCCGTTCCAGACATGACAAGGAGCGGTTCCGCCCTGAAACCACTCCGGACAAAAGCGGCAGGACTTCTCACTGCCTCTTCTCATCCGCAAGGTCGGGGACCTGGAGCATCTTCGCTTTGAAAATACTCTCGGAGTCGCGCATCGGGAGTCCGCCGCGAAGCCGGAGCAGCCGCAATTCACTTGATGCGCAAGCTCCGGCTTCGGGCATGAAACCTGCGGGGCAGACCCCGGATCCGACCGGCAGACATTTTCAATGGCAATACACTCTACATGGAAAGAACAGACCAGTCGACGGCGGAACCAGTGAACACGTTCCTGATCTGTTCACTGCTCAGGCCGTTTACAGGATTGGCCTTGTTCACAATGACCGCGATGCCGTCCATGGCCATGACTACGGGCTTGAGACCCGCCTTGAGTTCACTTTCCTTCAGTTCGCGGGAAGCCATGCCGATATCACAGATGCCGTCACGCGCGGCGTTCATGCCCGTGGTGGAGTCACTCAACTGAATTTCAATGGTCGCGCCGGGGTTGATCTTAAGATAGGCTTCCTTCAGCTTTTCCATGGCCGGAGTCACAGAAGAGGAGCCCGCCACCACAATCTTGCCGGCAGGTCTGGAACCGGCATAGGCTTTGGGCTGACCGACGCCGATATAACCGGCCTTTTCCACCACGGCCTGCCCTTCTCTGCTCAGAATGAACGCAAGAAAATCCTGCGCCGCGTTTCCTGCACTGGAGCTGAGCGCAAGGTTGAAAGGCCGGGAAATCTTGTATCCGCCATCTTTTATGGCGTCGGCCGAAGGCTTCACCCCGTCAATGGCCAGAGCCTTGACGGAATCGTTCAGCGAACCGAGGGAAATATAACCGATGGCATTCCTGTTGCCGGCAACGGAGGCCATCATGACGGAGGTGGAATTGGTGATTTCCGCGCTGTCCGTGGTCAGGTCAACCTTCTTTCCATTAACCTTTTCCTCCATCCCGAACAGCTCAACGAACGCACCGCGCGTACCGGATCCGTCTTCACGGGAAAGCACGGTGATATCGGCGGCGCTGGCGAATCCCCCGTTCAACGCCATGGCTCCGAAAGCCAGCGTGGTCAGCACGTATTTTCCGAACTTGTTCATCACATTCTCCTTCAATGTTTTACTTCATCCTTTTCAGATGTGAAAATGATATAAGATTCTCATATAAAATCTTCGGACAATACCTTGTTAAATCTATGTAAAATCACGCTCACTCCTTCTGGGGTGCCATTCCGTCTGCCGCCTCCCGGTATGATGTCACAGATGCAGGCAGGAAACGCGGGAACCCCGCAAAGCTCGTTTCCAGGACAGTTGCCGTCAGCACAACGTGTATTTCGCATATGCCGATTGAGGGCATCAGGGCCGGCCGATATGATGCGAACGTTCAGAACCCGAACTGTTCCATACCCCCGTGCGCTCCCCGCAGAAGCCATGGAAAAGTCGGCGCCATACGCCCTCAATCATATCCCGCCGGGGACGCATCCGGCGTGAACAGAAGAAGCATTGCATCCGCACATGACATCACCACCGTGACCCCGACCGGCAACATGACAATCTGTACGGCCTGGCACATCCTGCGCGCCGTCCAGAGGCAGTAAACAAATCCGCCAGCACCTCGTCTGTAAACATGCCCTGTACACAAAACCCGCCGGCAAGCGTCCGCCGCGATCTCGACGCCGATAATCGATATGTTTCCCCTGCTCTTCGCCACGCAGACCATGCTCCCCCCTATATCTTCCACAGGCAGCAGAATGCCCTGTCCAAGAGGCTGCCCGTTGCGGGAAGACTTTTCACGGCACAACAGCGCATATGCTCGCGCGTATGGGCCGCAATACCAGATGAAGTATGAAAGAAGCCCAAGAATTTCCGGCAAAATCTTCCGCATGGTGTCTTTTTGGATACATTCCCCCGTTATGCTTGCCGCAGTAAGAGCAGGCTCGGCATGAACCAACTTTCTCAAAGGCCGTATCAAAGCGGACGATAGTATGTCCTTTGGAAGTCGCTCCGGCGATGAATTCATCAGCCAGCAGATCGGATGTCCCCTGGCGGTGGGGACTGCCGGTGAGAACAACGATTTTCATGGGATTCTCTCCACTGCTCGTCAGAACATCGGCGGAAGAAGTGAATGGGGGCAGGAGGCTTAAGGCGGGCGTTCCCCCGATCACTTTCAGCATATAGCGGCGCGTCTCATGCCCTCTGCGACATTCTTTCCAGAAAACTTCAGGGATTACTGTTCGTGCAGAGACTGAGCCAACGGGGTTTCTTTCGTGTTGTCCATATCGACAGTCCTTGTGCTGACCCTGGGGGGGGGCGGGCAGAGCGCGTTCAGGGGAGCCGGTTATAGTCCGACTCATTGACGGGTTCATGCCATTCGTTTCTGGCATTCTCGCCCGGAACCTCGACGGCAAGGTGCACGAACCAGCTGTCTTTGGCCGCGCCGTGCCAGTGCTTGACTCCGGCGGGAATATTCACGACATCACCGGGATGCAGTTCACGAGCCGGTTTGCCCCATTCCTGATACCAGCCGCGTCCGGCGGTGCAGAGCAGAATCTGTCCCCCGCCCTTTGCGGCATGATGCGTATGCCAGTTGTTCCGACAGCCGGGCTCAAAGGTCACGTTGCCGATGCTCACCCCCTCCGTGGAAAGCATGTTCAGATAGCTGTTGCCCACGAAATACCGGGCATACGCCGCATTCACCCCGCCGCGCGGGAACACTTCCGTGATTCCGTTCATGTTTGCCTTCTTGTTGGTTGTCATATCGTTGTCGGGATCGCTGAATGCCTTTCTGACTTCTCCTGCCACAGCCTGCGCCAGGACCGCATGGTTTTCCGCCGAGAGGTGAATCTCATCCGCACCCCGGGCAAAGGGGACGACGGTTGCCGCGTCGAAAAAGAGAGCTCCGGAAGATTCCACCAATGGACGCAGAATGCCGGGGAGAGCTTCGCTTTTGGCGAGGGAACCCTCAAAAGCGTTTTTATAGGGACTTTGCCGAAGATTCAGTTTCGGAGGACAGATGACCAGCACCTTTGGTATGGGAAAATGCGTGCGTTGCTGCCATTCGCCTTTCTGAATAATGGAAACGAGCTGCATGATGCCGGATGCTATATCCGGGGCATTGCGGCCTCTGTCCTTGCGGAGGTCGTTCGTCCCCAGCATGATGATGACCATGTCCAGGGGCATATGCGAAGAAAGCGCTGCGGGAAGGTACGCGGCTCCGTTCATGCCCGCGCCGGGAATAATGCCGGTGCCGGAACGCTCCGGACTGTCCATATTGGTCGTGCGCCCGCTCAGCCCCTCGACCACCACATCATAATCAGCGCCAAGCAGAGCGGCCATTCTGCCAGGCCAGGCCGTGTTCAACGGTAAACGGTTTACTATCCCCTGGGCATCCTCAACATAGCCAAAGGTGTTGGAATCGCCGAACACCAGAATACGTTTCATGCCTTCGGCAGCCCCGGCGAAGACGGTGAATCCCAAAATGACAAGACCGCACACCACGGCGACCAGCTTTAGCCTTTTCATAGCTTCTCCTTGTTCCTGGTTGTGGCATGATTGATGGAACATTCATGTTTCTGTTTTCTGTGTAGGACGTTAGCCCTTCTCGCAAAAGAGCTTGTTTTGCCAAAAAATTGCCTTATTTTGTCAATGACTGTTCAAGAGAGGAGAAATAAGACAGGAAAAAGATACGTTCATAAAACGAGTGAAGAAGCGATTCCTTTTCCTGACAGAGGGAGGTATCGCGCATGACTGACGAAAATCAGAAAAAATTAAAAGAAATCAATGAAAAACTGAAAGAAATAATGCTGCGGCATATGGAAAAGCCGGACGTTTGCGCTTCCGCCATCAACGGACTGACGCTTGTGCGCCGTGAAACGGTCAACAGTTCGGAGCGTTGTTTTGAAAAGTCTCTGGCTTCCGTCATCTCCAGGGCAGCAAGCCCTCCATCGTGGGCACACAGGAATTTCATATACACACGAACCAATGTCGTGTTTCCGGGGTGGACATGCCGAGCACGTCCTATGTTATCGGCCCCACGCCGCCCCCCCCTTCCTTTCCCTGTTCTTTTACCTAGACAGGCAGATTCTGAGCGATCTGGTCATGGAAATGGAACCGGAGGAAAGGCCCTCTTTCATGGAAGGCCAGGGCGTATCCGTCGCCGATGCGGAACCGGAGTTCATGGAAACCATGCTGCGGCTCGCTGAACTTCCGGGCAAGCCGAACCAGATCCCCATCCGTACGCCGATCATCATGCGCGAACTTCATTATCTGCTTCTCACTGATCCGCAGGGAGGAGCTTTGCAAGGACTGTACACGCGCGGTTCGCGGAACAACCAGAATGAACGCGCGGCCAGCGCGGCGCTGTCCGCAGGCTATGAGAACGTGACACAGTTCAACAGGAAATACAAACACATATTCGGAGAGCCTCCGCATCGGGATATCAGCAGAAGAAGATACATGGCTTAGCTGGATATATGTCGAAAAGAAAAGAGCCTGTCCGGAAATGCTTCAGGCAGGCTCCGGAATTCCAACGGTTCAGATTTATTCGGTCAGAAGACCGATTTTACGCAGCCAGGCATCTGTGTTTCTTTGTGTCCCACCGGCTCTTGAACCGCGCACTTCAAAGCCTTCAAATATCCGTGCCTGGGGACATAGCCGCCTGAGATCCTGCTCGCCGCGTCCGAAGCGACTGCCTTCATGTGTACAGAATGGGATGACTGTTCTGCTGCCGACATCATATTTTTCCAGCAGGGTGAAAAACGGCATGGGGATGGTGCCCCACCAGATGGGGAAACCGATGAATTCAGAAAGTTTTTGCACCTTGCCGTTGGCCTTGGCGTTCCGCACAGCGGCATCGGGAAGTTTCATGTTGGCATCCTCCAAAACAGTCCGGAAGTGTGCGGCGAAAACCGGAAAAATTCACCTCCATCCAGTTGAATTCAAAGAAGATTCGTAGCCTGCTGGTATTTCGCCGTGCCTAAAAGGCGTGGTGGTATTGGTACCTGCGAATCTGCCAACGATTTTTGAGGGTGTCCACGTGGGTACTTGGATTTTGGTGGACAAAAAGAGAAGGGCCGGAACCACGATTTTCTTAGTGATTCCGTCCCGTTATGGACAATTTTGGACTTTCTGTTGGTGCCGAAGGGGAGACTCGGCACTTCGGTACCGTTATGCCTTGAGTAACTTGAAATAACTGAAGAAATCTTTCCGCTATTTCTAGCTATGCCCTACCAGAATGCCCCACTTTCGTCAAGAATAGCAACGGGTAAAAGCCATATGGTGACTTACCATAGACAACGAACGTAAGTTCGAGTCTCATTTTGAGACTCGAACTTACGTGCTTAACCCTCTGCTTCCTGAATTTGGGGGGCCTAATGTCTAATTGCGTAAATTTCAATTTTTTAAACGTTAAGTATTTTAATATGTTATATGAAAATATTCATGTCGTTATTTTTGCAATTAGACACTAGGTTTGATTCTTGGCAGACGGAGGCCCAAAAAGAACCCTATCGATGCGCCGTGTATATTCACATCTATTTATCCGGTAGTGTGGACGCTTCCGATAGAGGTAGTGGGAGCATACAACTATTTAGTCATAGTAAGAAAATCGTGTTGCGACTCTGGATCATAATGAGTTGTCGGGGCAACTGTAATAGATGCTTTTATAGCACTTTGTTTTGCGAGTGTCCGAAATCTAATCACTTCTTCAACTTGTGATATTATCTCGGCTTTTAGCGCATCAGACTTAGGAATAGGTAAAATTAATTCATAAAGGCGAGCACCGAGAGTATCGATTATATCTTGCGTAAATCGTTTGGAATAAATCTGCTCTTTAACAATTGGAGAGGAAAGTATTGCAAGTAAGAGATAAGGATGAATTTTCTCCTTATTTTTTGAACGTATTTTATAGATATGACTTTGGTAGACTATCTGTATATCTGATGCCGTAACTAAGGCACATGTTCCTACAAGATAAGTCCCATCTCTCACCATGAGTATATCGTTTTCACGAACATCTTGCTTAGACTTTAATTTTTCATAAAGTTCTTGGCTTAAGCCATGCTTTGGGTCTAATTTTATTTCCCAATTAGCAATGTCTGATGTTCTTATAAAAGGAATACATCCAGTACCATAAGCAAGTTTACCGACTTCATGTCCAGTTTTTACGGAAAGGAGACCACTTTCTACCAATTCTCCAAACTTTACTAAACTGTGTGTAGCCTTAAGCCTATCAAGGTGTTCTGTAATTTCTGGATTGTAGTATTTTGGTAGATATATTGAGTCTATAATTTTTGCTTCATTAACTATAAATCCAAAATGATCGTAGTCCAAAGAACCATTAATAAGATATTTTCTATACCTATCAATTATTTTTGGTATATCATCATTTGGGATCTCTAATCCTCTCGAATCATGCCCACACCATCTGGCAATGGCCATAAAGATATCATGGCCAATAAATTTATCTGTAGGTATCTTTTCAATAAGAACAGCACAAGTTTTCGCATGTGTGTAAGGCTGAAAAAGTTCTTCAGGGAGAGATACTATGGCTTTTATCCTCGCTACAGAACGTATATACTCAATAATATATCTATGGCTAGGATTACAGAACATACTCTCTGGAGCGATTATACCAACCCTCCCTCCTGGTTTTAGTAGTTCTATGCATCGTTCAATAAAAAGGATCTGAGGAGCTTGGCCTTCAAGCTCACGTTTGGTTTTCAAATATGTACAAGTCTCGCTGTCAAAACTCCATGCATACCCAAAATTATATTTTGATAATATTTCTGAATCATCTATTTTCAGCTTTTTACCGAACGGAGGATTTGTAGCTACAGCATCAAATTTTCCTAACGAAATATCTTGTTGTGTTGCAGCAGACCAATTAGATGGAAGTTCTAAAGAATTCTCGCAGAATACACCACCTCTTCCATCTCCCAATATCGCCATATATGCTTTGGCAACTTTACTAAGAAATTCATCTTTGTCGATACCACGTATATTTTTTATTGCTACTTTTTGTTTTTCCGCAAATGTTTCAGAATCAGGCCATGCAAAGTCTTTTGCTTGTTCTTCTACTAACCGCCAAATGGTTCTTAAGCTCTCGACAAGAAATCCACCACTACCACATGCTGGGTCAATAATGGAATCCTTTACATTGAGATTAACAAGTTGAAGAACTAAATTTATAACATTACGAGGAGTAAAAAATTGACCTTGACCACCTTTTAATGATGGTCCAATGAATGTTTCAAAAGCATCACTTAATACATCACGCTCACTATCAATTAAACAAAAAGGTTGAAGTGCTCCAACTACATATATAAGAGATTTATCATCAAGAATAATCTCATCGCGTTGATTGATAACATCATTATATTGACTCTTGACCTGCCTGAATAAATCTTCTTTTATTCTTTTAACAATATTTTTAGGATTTTCTTGATATCCAGCTCTAAATTTTACTTGATCTTCAGGTTTTGTAAATCTTTCGTCATGTATCTTACAAAATATAATATTTATAATCTGCTGGGCAAAAACCTCATCCCTAGTGATACCTACAGCATTTGCGGCAAGATAGTTCCTTATTGAGCGGAAAATACTTTTTAAGTTATGAGTAGCTTGTAAATCTTTTCTGTAGTATAATCCAATATCTTCTAAGCGTTGACCATATTTGGGAATTGTTGGGATTTCATCAAAAAGAACTTTACCATTTTCTTCAATTTTTTTTAAATAAAGAGACTCTGCGCCGTTGAACCATACTCCAATCCTAGCACGGCACAAACGCAAATAGTCCTCAAGTTGACTTCTGCCGTCTTTTCTATTTTTTCGCTTACACTCTACAATTATCAGCTCTTCTGATTCTTTTCGTTCTGCCGAGGAAAAAACAGCAATGTCCACCGGATAGTCCTTCTTTTTATCGGAAGGACGAGCTTTCACGCGCCATTGGGGATGTGTCTGTATGTGACCTTTCGGATAGAGGAAGTCTTCAACTAAAATTTTGGAAAAGACCTGAACGGCTTCAACCTCTTCCGGTGTGGCCTTTACCGTAATGCCGGAACAATAATCAATAATATCTGAGGGCATTTTTTCCTCTGTAGCGTTGTTGTAAACAATGTATAGAATTTCTAACCGGTAATTTCAGTCAAAGCAAGCATGCGCAGAGCTATAGCGGGATAAAATGGCCACCAATAAAGAGGAGTTACATTGAATGCCGTAAGTCCTTTGTAGTTTCTGTTCGGAATGAAAGGTTTTTAACTTTCGAGCCATGAACTCCATCCGGCACGTTACCTACGTAACCCTTGAATAAACTGTCTGTCTACTCACCCCATATTCCCTTGCTAGCTCTGCAACCTTCGCTCCGTTTGCGATCTTGACGCGGAGTTCGCTTACCTGCTCCTCGGACAAGATAGGCTTTCTGCCGACATTCTGATATTTTCCTTCTCGTTTGGCAATAGCAATCCCCTCCCGCTGCCGCTCCAGGATCAACGCTCGCTCAAATTGGGCGACGGCCGCGATAATATGGAGCTGAAGCTCTTGGAAGGCATCGCTTTTTCCCGCCGCACCGTTGCCGACAAATTCAAGTTTTTCCTTGTGGAATATGACCGTGACTCCCTTTTCTTTCAGGGTAGTGATGATGGAAAGCAGATCTTGGAGGTTCCGGGCCAGCCGGTCGATGGAGTGGACATGGAGCACATCGCCCTCCCGAATATAATCCAAGCAGGTTTGCAGCGCCGGTCTATTTGAGTTCTTTCCGGAAGCGTGTTCCTCAAAAACTTTATCCAGGTGAACGCCGTCCAGTTGTCTGGCGGTGTTTTGATCATGCGTGGAAACGCGGACGTAGCCAATATCTTTACCGGGCATGGTGGCCTCCTTCGGTTTTCTGTCAAAAAAATCTCTTTGAGCATTTATGGAAACTGTCCAAGAATATGGATTCAGGCTTTTGTTTGACGCTTTTTGTTACGAATCTGACTGTTCAACAAAGGTGTACCTTTCTTGGACGTGAATTATTGAATTTCCCCGGAGCGTATGACCGCTCCGGGGTATCCTCATAAGGCTGACGGTTCAGAGGCGTCCGTATCATCTTGTGACTCTATTGCCTTCTGTCCTTCTTCAATCTCTTCTGAAGAATCACCTTCCGATTCACCGTCCATGTATGACCGCCGCAACTCCCGCGCCGAGGGCCGTGGCGATGCCGCCGAGCACAAACCACAATAACCTGCTCATATCGTGTCTCCTTTTGTTTTAGGGTATTAGCCCTGGATTTTACTGCCGCAATTCGTGCAGCGGTATTTCATACGGATTTTGGCATCGATCCGTTCTCCAACCGCGTTGCCGGTTGCGCTCCCGGCCAGGAAGCCGAGCAGCGTGCCGGTGAGGGCCCCTATGCCTGCCCCTGCTGCTGTGCCAAGTATGGGGATGCAGGAGCCGATGGCGGCTCCTGCCGCAGTACCGGAACCGAGTCCCGCTAACGCCGTGCCCGCGCCGAGGGTTCCCCCGGCCACGGTTCCCACCTTCTCCATGCTTCTGTCCCGCACAACGAACTTGTTTGTATTGCACTTCGCACATGCGGGTATTGGATTTTTCATAGAACCTCCTTGAGATTAACGGTAAAAGAAAAGCGTTTGATGCAATGTCAAACGCTGGAAACATGTTTACGGATTTGAAGCGGAGTTTCAGTCCCGCAGAAGGCGATCAAGAGAGCCTCTCAGGCTGAGGCTCCTACGGTCATCCAGCCAGCCGAAGTCGTATTCGTAGGCATCGGAGCAGGAAAAGCAGACCAGGATTTTGTTACCATCTTCATCCTTAATGGTATCCATGTCGCTGATCGGCTGCCACGTTCCGCACTCTTGGCATGCTGCATAGCCAGTACCGCACTGTTCACAGCGCAGTATTCCGTTCCACTCTACCAAAACGAGTTTTGATTGACAGCAATCACAGGTTTCTGGGAAGGCACACAAGCTGTCATAGGGATACCACTCAGCCGGATAGGCGTATGTCTCATTACTGAAGTGATAACCGTCCTTTTCCACCCATTTTCCAGTGAGCCAAAGTTGACCGCCAGCATTGAGAATGGCGGTGCGGGACCCGGCAGTATCCTTTTCTATTTTGGGAATGCTGCCTTGCAGGTTGCCGTACCGGGAGAGCTTTTTCAGGACGTATAACTGCGTATCCGACAAGTCCTTTTTTCCTTTGCCGAGAACGCCGTTATGCACAAAGGCGGTTTTGCAGGTGATAGTCAGGCTTTTGAGATCATTCACGTTGGCGGATACAGGGAAGGGATGGCAGTTGGCCGGAGTAATGCCGCCGCTGGTGGCAATGCGGAAGTGGTAGATAACCGTATCCTGCTCCTGGATGGCTGAGGCATTCAGGGCATCCAGAAGGGCTTCCAGAGTCATGAAGCCCTTTTGAATCAAAAGGGCATCACGTCCCGGCCGGTGTATCACAAATCCGGCTCCATGCGGGTTGTTGTCCCAGCACGCAGAAAGGATCGTCATGGGGAGAGGGGCGTTACCTTGAGGTTTGACGGCGATTATGCACATTGCCGCTCCTCCATGAGCCCATGTGAGGCAAGATACTTGCCGAGTCCGGCATAGCGGCTGTCGTGCCGAATGAAGGCACAAAAGGGATTCCAGCTATCCCCATTGGCTATGGTGGCGAGGCTGACCTGGTTCTTGGTGAACTGGTGAACCGCATGGCAGAATTCTATGGAAGCTATAAATTCGTCCGGCTTCAAGGTTCCCCGAAACATCCGCACTTCGACGGTACGTGGATTCTGCCAGTTGACGGCCTGATAACGGTCAGGGTTGTTGGCGGCGTTTTTCCAATCCCAGCGGGAGAGCGCTTTGTGCTTACAATAACTGCAGTCGGAACGCCGCGCTATTTTGTGCATCAGCGTCTTGTTCGCGTCGAAAAAGGACTGGAAACGGATTTTATGACCTTCCTGCATCAAGCTCTTGCTGATGTGGATGTGCAAACCTTGCGGTTCGGCATCGCAGCCAAGGGCTTTCAATTGTTGCAGCAGGCCGCTTATGGCTTCCTCTTCCTGATGCCAATAGTGCAGCGTTCCCGGATGAGAGACAATTTCAAAGCCTCGATTGATGCTGGAATCGGACTTCATATACAGATAGGGAAAGTCTTCAACCACATCACAGGCTTCAGCAATGGACTCAGCTACTTCAATTTCCAACTCAAAACCGAAATAGAGTTTGTATTCGGCGCTGTCATCTTCTGTCTGGAGGAAGTTGTAAACAGGCTTGTAGCAGTAGTCATGAATCCTGTTGTCTGTGTCTTCAGCTTCACAATCGTCGCAATACCTGCCGCTCATCTGGTCATGGTACACCAGATGTCCGCAACCATCGCAGTAAGAGTAATTGTTGTCCCGGCAGGTCAGGCAGACATGATAGTCCCGGCCTTCGACAAAGTAGCTGTATTCATTCGGGGTGAGGTCGCCGCAGTCATGACAGCGGGTATAATGCCTCTCGCGGCAGTCCGGGCAAATGGTCTTTTCCCGACGCTCAAGCCAGTAGGCATCTTCTAGCGGAATGGTGTCGCCGCAATCGGCGCACACTTCGTAGTGCTCGTCAAAGCAGTCAAGGCAAAGCGGATTATCGTCAGGGTCGGAGCGTGCTTCGTCTGCATCAAACCAGACATGGCAGTTGTGGCATTGCTCATAGCCAAGCAGGGATGCACAGTCAGCGCCGCAGGCAACATCTCCACCGGGCAGGTCAATGCCGTCTCCAGCTATTGGTTCGCCGCAATGAGCACAGTAGTGAAGGGTATTTGGGATGAAGGCGGAGGTTTCGCTGCTGATATTCAAGATTTGTGTCATGGGAACTTCCTTTTTTGATTGTTCCAAAAAGAAAAGCCCGGCTGTGCTGTGCGGCACAGACGGGCTTTTGGCAGAGACAAGGGCAGATTGTATCTGCCGGATATGGAATATCCAGTAGTTTCAGATGCTTTTATTCAATAAGACTCCTTTAATGGTAAAATGTTATATGAAAATGAAAATCCCCACCAACCAGCAATGCGCTGGTGGGGATTTGTGAAGACCTTATTCAGTAAAATGATATATATTTGACTTGTGTTAAGTTATTGCCTTTTGCAGTTTCCATTGTTGATGGAAAATCTCATCCAAGGGACAGGGCATTTTACACACGCAATGCTAAGCAAGGATTAGTCTTCACTTCCATGCTGGCGAATGCATGTCGGCCGGTTTGCCGCTCGTTACCCCCGATCCTATCTTCCACATGGCCGAACTTGACATTCCACGTTGTATGACATAATTTTTATGCACAACAAAAGGAGTGCCTATGCCGGAATCGACTTTTACCATTCGGGTTGATGACCATTTAAAAGAAGCCTTTACAGAGGCCGCCAGGGTCAGCGACAGAACCGGAGCTCAGCTCATTCGGGACTTTATGCGTGAGTATGTTCAGGCGGCCAGGGAAAAGGCTGAATATGAGGAATGGTTCAAAGCCAAGGTGGAAGCCGGGCTTAAGGCCATCCAGGAAGGCAGAATTCTTTCCAACGCAGAGGTGCACGAACGCTCCAGACTCCGGCGCGAGCGCCTGCTTGCGGCCCATGAGGCTCGAGCCTGATGCAAGTCGTCTGGTCCGAACCCGCCGAGCAAGACCTTGACGCCATTGTGGAATATATTGCTAGGGACAATCTTCAAGCTGCTCTGGATATGGACAGTCTGTTACGGGAAGCGGCTGAAAGCCTGATACTGTTCCCGGAAAAAGGAAAACCCGGACGCATTCCAGGCACCAGAGAACTTATTGCCCACAGGCACTACACCCTGGTTTATGTCGTTGTTTCTGACACCATTCAAATCGTGACCGTCCTTCATTCCTCACGCCAATGGCCGTAAACGGAGTAATGGATAATCCCCTAACTCATTGGTGTACTGAGGGGTACCCATTTTTTATGGTATGCTTTTTTAAGGGTAAAATAGAAGATAATG
>UMHC01060758.1_pt1 | contig 26172 bp, 23 predicted proteins | sample 1965381 | NCBI WGS metagenome assembly UMHC01 (sample SAMEA4836083, study PRJEB28245) | human gut metagenome | biome: gut microbiome; material: fecal sample | place: Denmark | collected 2008 | reverse complement strand
AAGCCGCGACATCGGACAGCCGCAATTGACTTGCGGCGTATAGCTCCGATGGAGGCGTGAAACCTGCGTGCCGGAATACAGGGCCCCGGCCGGCAGATATTTTCAATGGCAAAACGCTCTGGCTGAAATATGGTGTCGGGCGATATGCCGGAAAACACGGCTATCGCTTGATGCTTTATGTTTGATAGACTGCAGAAAAAGTTGATCCTGTTCCATATTCTGCAGACCACCCAGTCTTGAGCTCTGCGGGGGGATTAATGTGAAATAACAGAATAAATTTATCAATGTCCTGTTGCGACAGAAAGCATTAAAATAATTATTGACTCTATTATAGAACAATGTTGATAATACTGTGCGGGATGTATATGCTTACTACGGCGTGGGCGGCAACATCCACTGCCGCAAAGGCAGCATGTATCCACGGCCGGCTCGCTTGCGCTCTCGTGAAGCTGTGCTTCACTCGGATCAGATCCTCGTGACATCACTTTCCTTCATGCGCACTTCCGGTGCGCGGGGAGACGGCGCTCCTGACGGGCTGACGCTCGTGCCCCGGCGGTCAAGTTTATCTCCGCGCCATGCTGTATGTAATAGAGCCTGAGTGTTTTACTGTTCAGAGGAGGCCAGAGAGATGGTTCTGGCCTGTGAGACGCCATCTGCTCTGTTCGTTCGTGTCTGGCATACTGGACGCTTTCTATCTTGGAAGTATGCAGTCCGGTTTTGAGTCTGCAGCCTGTTTTCATGTCATGAAGCACTGTTTCTGTTGTTCCCGGTTGTTTTTTGCTCTGGCTTGCGCGTCGACATATACGTTATGCGCAAATCTGCCGTATTACCGCATGCTTTTTTTCGGAAACGGGATTGTATGCGCGAAGGCTCTACTGTTATCTTTTGTTTATGCCTGCGCCATCTCGTATGGATTGTCGCTGTTCGGGAGACTGGGCAAGGTTCTTTTCGTTCTCCTGGCGTTTACGTCCGGGATAGTGCTCTATTTTTCACTCATGTATGGTTTTGCCCAGAACAAGGAGATGTTCGCCCTGCTCTGGAATACAAATCCGCATGAGGCACTGGGAGTATTCAGCCCGAAGCTTCTCCTCTTTGCCGGGGGAGGAGGAATTCTGGGAGGGCTGGCGGCGCGGAGCATGCCGGAGGAGCGACCCGGGCTGAGACATGGCGCGGAACTGATTGCTCTGGTCGTGATCTGCGCAATGGCCAGGCCTCTCCTGCCTGTGGAGCTGAAAGGGCGTCATCCGATGCCGCTGGGGTATCTTTCCCATTTCGGGCATGCCGTCAAGCAGCAATGGCGGATGCGCGACATGATCGCGGCGCGAAAAGAACTTCCCGGCCCTGTGGAGCGGGAAGCTGGGAGAGGAGCGGCCCCCTGTATGTCATTCTTGCCCTTGGCGAATCCCTGCGGGCTGATCATCTGGGGATTTACGGATACGGTCGGAATACAACTCCGCGCTCTGAAAAGCTGCCTCTGCTCATCTTTGAAAGATGTTACAGCGCAGGGGCAGGAACAACGGAGTCCGTTACCCGGATGCTGACGCGGGCGACCATAGCCAGCCCGGAAGCCGCGCTGACGGAGCAATCGGTGATCAGCCTGTTTCGGCGGGCGGGGTTCCGCACTGTCTGGCTGACAAATCAGGGCTCCATGGCCACCGGGGAAACATGGGTTGCCTCAATCGCCAAAGAGTGCGAATTGTTCCGAACGCATCCTTCAGTCTATACCATAGGAGGGAAGTTGCAGGATGCCGACCTGCTGCCCATGCTGGACACGGTTTTGACCATGCCGCCGCAGGATACGCTGATTGTACTGCACAGTTTCGGCAGCCATCTCAATCCTGAAGATCGCTATGCCGACATATTCCGTATTTTTTCTCCCGTGTGCGACAGATTCAGCGTAGCGGACTGCGCGGACGAGGAGCTTGTCAATTCCTATGACAACTCCGTACTTGCCACGGATGCCTACTGGGCGGGGTTGACGGACAGGCTGAAAGGATTAAATGCGCTTCTCCTCATCACTTCTGATCATGGGGATCGTCTGCGCGGCAAATACCGCGGGCACAGCCCGGAGCTGATGGACAATCCGGCTCTGCGCTGGATTCCGTTCATGTTGTATGCGTCACCGTCAATCCGGCAGGATGCGCTGCTTTCCGGCAAGCTTGAACATGCGAAGGCCCTGCGGGATCAGCCGATTTCCCACGATATGCTGTTCCACTCCCTGCTGGGCTTTGCGGGGATTCACACTCCCGTTTATCAGGAAGATCTGGATCTGTTCAGCGGCAAGGCCCGACCGCACAGGGATCCGTTTGTCACTCTCACCGGCATGGAACAAACCTCGCCGCTGTAAAGCATATTTTCACGCCGAAACAGAGAATATATGGCGCAGGAAGGCCGTATGCTCCTGCGGTGAGCGATGCCGCCTTGTGCCGGTTCCGTGCGCGTGCCGCCTGTTCCCCTGTTCATTTCAGGAAGTGGTGCAGCAGCCAGCTGAACAGAGGGGCAAGAAGAACGACCGCATACAAACGCACCATCTGAAAAGCCATGACTGCCGGAGCCTGATTTCCCATGTCCGAAGCCAGCCCTACCACGGCCTGAAGTCCTCCGGGGCTGGCTGCGAGCAGGGAACTGGCCGCGTCCATGCCGGTCTGACGGGAGATAATCCATGAGGAAACAAATCCGGCCGCAATAAGAATAAAGGTGGAAAGCGTCATCAGACCGGCCATATTGCGTATTTCCGTCAGCGCCTGGGCTGTCAGCATATTGCCGACTGCCACGCCGATGGCGATTTGCGCGCAGATTTGAAAAAGCGGCGGGGTCTGTATGGATATGGTTCCGCTCAGCTTGAAGGCCAGCACAGCCACAACCGCGCCGAGCATGGCTCCCCCCGGGATATGGAGAACGACGAAAAGGCTTCCTCCGACTGCTCCGCAAATGAGAAGGAGCAAAAACTGCATGGTCATAATCGGCCTCCGGGCTATCCTTTCAAGAAAACAATGGCACTCGAGTACATAGAGCTGATAATAAGAATTTTTGCCAGCATAGTTCCGGACAGCCCGAACGGCAAGGCTGCCCTTGCATGCAGGTGACGCGCGCTGTATCGTAAAACCGCCATGTCAGTGATTTTCATCAAAAATTCCTTTATGGTTTGAAAGTTCCCTCTTCAGGGGGAAAAGAGTTCCTGACAAGAGGGCAAAGCCGATGAAATCCTTTTTCGCAGTTTCTCCCTTGCGGGAGGGATGAACCTGCGCTCCCTGCCCGGGCGAAGCCAATCGGCGGATAGGACGACTGTGGATTGAAACATTGAAGTATTGATAAAATCCAGAATGGAGGATGAACCGATGGAGGCTTGTTATGTTACGGCACATATCACGGCTTTTCCAGGCAAGGGCGAAGCACTGCGGGACGTCATGCGTGCGAATATTCCGCTGGTCCGGGCAGAAGACGGCTGCCTGCGCTATGATTTGTTGTGCGCCGCGGATGATCCCGACTTTTTGATGTTCAATGAGCTTTGGAGGGATAGAGCGGCGCTTGATGCGCATCTGGCAAGTCCGCATATGCTGACGTACCGGGAAAAGTCTTCACCGCTTATTGCCGGACGGAAGCTTTATGTATGGAATGCCGTTGATGTCGGAACATATTAGGCTGTTTTGATTTGGAACTGCTTTTTCAATCAGGCGTTGAAGGATTTCGCCGTTGCAGTGCTCTGCAGAGCACTGCAACGGCGAAATATTCAAGAGTTATAACATTTCATGCTGCGGAGTCCGCGTAAATGCTACAGGCGTTTTCTTCCTCCGCCCATCTGGTAGCGTTTTTGGGCGGAGAGTTCCGCCTTGCGCAGTCGGAAAGACTGTGGAGTCACCTCCAGAAGTTCATCTTCCCTCAGGAAATTCAGAGCATGTTCCAGAGTCATGGGGCGAACCGGGGTAAGGATGATGTTTTCATCTTTGCCCGAGGCACGCAGATTGGTCAGTTTCTTTTCTTTGGTGGCGTTGACGTCGATATCATTATCGCGGTTGTGTTCGCCCACGATCATGCCTTCATAGACGGGGTCTCCCGGCACGACGAAGAGACGTCCGCGAGGTTCGAGATTGTACAGGGCATACGCCACGGCGTTGCCTGCGCGATCCGCTACCAGCGACCCGGTGAGACGGGTGACAAAATCGCCGCGCCAGGGCTCATAGCCGGAGAACGTGGAGTTCATGATGCCGGTACCCTTGGTGTCAGTGAGGAACTCGTCACGATACCCGATAAGTCCGCGCGAAGGCACTGAGAAAGTCAGGCGGATACGGCCGCTGCCGTGATTGATGCAGTTGAGCATGCGGCCCTTGCGGAACGCCAGTTTTTCCGTGACCACTCCCATGAAGCTTTCATCGCAGTCCACACTCAGCTCTTCAATGGGTTCCATTTTTTCACCGTCGATATCCTTGACGATGACTTCCGGGCGGCCCACGGTCAGTTCGAACCCTTCACGCCGCATGGTTTCCACCAGAATGGCCATTTGAAATTCCCCACGCCCCTTGACCAGAAAGGCGTCCCGATCCTCGGTATCCTCCACGCGGATGGAAACGTTGCGGAGAGCTTCGCGGTCAAGTCGCTCCCGAATTTTGCGGGCCTGAACGATTTTGCCTTCCCGCCCGGCCAGAGGAGAGGTGTTGATTCCGAAGCGCATGGCTACGGTAGGCTCATCCACATGGATACGGGGCAGAGCTTCGGGGGCTTCCTTGGTGCAGATGGTGTCGCCTATGGTGACATCCTCAATCCCGGCCATCACAATAATATCGCCGGGTTGTGCCTCTTCCACGTCCTGCATGGCCTTGCCCTTGTATATCTGAATGCGGGTCGCCTTGAGCGGGCGTACCGCTCCGTCGGCGCCGATACAGGCAAGAGCATCCCTGGTGCGGGCTTCGCCGTTGAGAATGCGTCCTACAGCCAGACGGCCGAGATAGTCTGAGTAATCAAGATCCGCCACCAGCATCTGGAAGGGTTTGGAGGGATCATGGGAAGGGCCGGGAATGTATTTGAGAATGGCGTCAAACAGAGGTGCGAGATCCTTGCGCTCATCATCCGGCTTGAGCATGGCGACGGCGTCACGGCCGATGGCGTACAGTACGGGAAACTCAAGTTGGCGATCATCCGCGCCAAGATCGATGAACAGATCGTAGACTTCGTTGAGCACTTCTTCCGGGCGGGCGTCCTTGCGATCGATTTTGTTGACTACCACAATGACGGGCAGGCCCAGCTCCAGCGCCTTGCGCAGAACGAAACGGGTCTGGGGAAGGGGGCCTTCGGAAGAGTCCACCAGCAGGATTACCCCATCCACCATGGACAGAGCCCTTTCCACTTCCCCGCCGAAGTCGGCATGACCGGGGGTATCGATAATATTGATGCGCACGCCTTTCCAGGTGACAGCACAGTTCTTGGCTGCAATGGTGATGCCGCGTTCACGCTCCAGCTCCATGCTGTCCATGATGCGGTCATCCACATGCTGATCGGCCCTGAACATGCCGCTCTGCCGGAACATGGCGTCGACAAGCGTGGTCTTGCCATGATCGACGTGAGCGATGATGGCGATATTGCGCAAAGATTCGTTGCGGGTGGAAGAAGTCACTGGTGTTATCCTTGTACTCTGCATAGTTATGTTTCAACCCCCGGTCGTCCCCATCCGCCGGCTGAGTTCGCAGCCGGCGGATGGGGACGTATGGATTGCCTCTCCCTCAGGGGAGGTCGCAAAAAAAGGGGCGCATCGGCTTCGCCGTCTTGGCAGGAACTCTTTTCCCCATGAAGGGAACACTCAATCCATAAAGGATTTTTTTGATGAAAAAACGGAAAATATCATAAATAATATGGAAGGTGCTGTCCAGCAGAAGAGTGCCGCCTTCCGGGCGGGAGGGATGCCGTCAGAGCAGAGCATCCGGAGCACACAGGCATCGTCTGCTTATCCGAGCGCTGTTAACGAGAATTCTTTGGAAGTGAAAGCAGATAGTTGCTGCCTTGTCTCTGCTGTCGCCATTCGCAAGTCTTCTTCGTCGCCTGACGACTGCCGCTCGTCAGCGTGAAATGCGGGTTGCCCTTGCGGCCATGTTTAAATAGAGCCGTTATGGAAAGCTCTTTTCAAGTTTATGGTTGATAAGGAGAATCATGCTCCTTTAACCGCCGGAGGCGCGAGCGTCAGCGAGCTTTGAGCGACGCCCCCGCCGCATGAGCATGCGGCACGGAGGGGGGCGAGGAGCGGTCGAATGTCTCGCGAAGCGCGGTCGAGAGCGGCAAAGCCGCGCGAGACGAACGTCGTCAGCCGTTGCCGGAGGCCTTTCACCGCGCCGGAAGTGCGGTTGCCTTCACTGCAGCGAATGCTGCTGCTGAAACGGGGCAGAAGAACGCCCACTGACTGCTGCATCAGCCAGAAATTTTTTGACACAGCCTTATGAAAAAGGGCCGCCGGAAAACGCCCCTGCCGGGAAATTGAAATATCCCGGAAATTCACGCTGATTCGTCAGAGTCTTCTTGCCGTCGGGCGTTCATGTTGCTACAATATGCCTCTGGGGAATGATTCGGAATGGGGAATTATTACAGACAAGGTGAAGCGACGCTATGGATTTCGGCACACTGATAGGCATCCTCGTTGGTTTTGGCCTGGTTATCGGTTCCATTGCCATGGGGCCGGAGCCGATGGGCTTTCTTGATTTGCCAAGCTGCATGATTGTATTCGGCGGAGTTTTTGCCGCCACGCTCATCAGTTTTCCGCTGGAGGAGGTTGTTCAGGCGTTCAAGGCGTCCGCCAAGACCTTTTCCAGCAAGCGCACGAAACCGGAAGATGTTGTGGATACCATGATCCAGGTGGCAGAGATTTCCCGGCGGGAAGGGCTGCTTGCGCTGGAACGTGTGCAGACGGATAACAGAGTGTTGAAAAAGGCTCTTCAGCTTATAGCCGACAGCGCTGAGCCTTCCCTGATCCATGATACCATGGCGCTTGAAATCGTCTCCATGAAGCGCCGGCACGGCATCAGCATCGCTGTCCTTACCAAGATGGGCGGGCTGGGACCCGCCTTCGGGATGATCGGCACGCTGATCGGTCTGGTGCAGATGCTCACCCAGCTTTCCGATCCGACAAAACTGGGGCCGGCCATGGCCGTAGCCATTATCACCACGTTCTATGGCTCACTGCTTGCCAACGTCATTTTCAACCCTCTGGCGGCCAAGCTGCAATCCCGCAGCGAGCAGGAAGTACTTAATCTCAAGATAATTTTTGAAGGGGCGAAATCCATTCTGGAGAACAATAACCCCCGGCTCGTGTATGAAAAGCTGGCTTCTTTCCTGCCGCCCAAAGTCAGAAAGGTGGATGCCTAGATGAGCGATATCGACGACGATGAGAGCAGCAAGCAGGAAGTTGATGAAAGTTGGATGGGGACATTCTCCGATTTATGTCTTTTACTTTTGACGTTTTTCATCCTGCTTTGTTCCATGTCCACCATTGAGGTTATCAAGTTCAAAAGCGTGTTCGGCTCCATGCGCGAGACGTTCGGCGGCATCCGGACGGAGGATCTCGAGTCCGGCGCGACGCACGATTCCATGAGCAAGTCCGAACAGGAGGAGCAGTCCATACAGCAGTTCCTGCGGGTTCGGGAAGAGCTGATGGAAGCTCAGCGACGCTCGTACAATGAAATTCGCAGCTTTATCACCACCAAGGGGATGGAGGGTGAGGTCAGCGCGGTATTTGATGAGGGGGTCATTACCCTGACTGTTCCCGCGTCTGTGCTGTTCGCCCGGGGAGAGGAAGAGCTTTCTCCGCAGGCTGAACCGGCGCTGCGTTCACTTCTGCATATTTTCATGGAAGAGCGGGATCAGAATATCAATATCAAGGGGTATACCGACAATTCGCCCGTTCCGCAGGGTAAACGCTATAAGAACAACTGGGAACTCTCGGCCCTGCGCGCGGTGAACGTGTTGCGCTGGTTTGTGAACGAGGGGGTGCCTATCGTGCGGCTGACTGCTACGGGTATGGGCGATCTTAATCCTCTCTTTCCCAATGATACACCGGAGAATCAGGCACGGAACCGGCGGGTGGAGTTTACGCTTGAGCGTCAAGTGAGGGCAAAATGAGCGACGAGGATTTCAGCACTGACCTGTCATTTTCCCTGCCGGAGGAGTATTCCTCGGAAAAACGCAGGGCCAGTGTACGCGTCAGGCCCATGGGAATGCGGGTACGCCTGACGGGCAGAGATGAGGTCTCCTTTTTTGAGGTGGATGATATAAGCGCAGGAGGGCTGCACATGAAATCTCCTGCACGGCTGTTTGCCGCGGGCCAGAACATCGTTCTGGACATTTTTGTCCTTGATCGCTGCTGTATAGGCGCGCTTAAGGCCCGTATCGTACGCTCCACCGAAAACGGCTGTGCGGTCGCGTTTGAGACGCTTTCCCGCGATCAGGAATTGAGGCTGGACAAAATCGTTCTTGAAATGCAAAAAAGGGCTATCGCGCAGCTCAAAAAAGAGCAGCAGGAAAAAGAAGCCCGCCGCGCGCGGGAAGAGGTCGCTTCCGCGGAATGCGATCCTTCCGATGTCAACTGCCTGAATATCAAGCTCTAGAGCGTTCCATGGGCCGCCCGTCCGTGGAACGCGCGGACGGGAAACCTCCAAGAAGGGATGCTCGTGGAAAACAACCACAAGGTTCTTATCGCCAATCGCGGCGAGATAGCCGTCAGGATCATGAAAGCCTGCCGGAAACTGGGTCTGGAATTTGTCAGTGTTTACACAGCGGAAGATTCGTCTTCCGGTCATGTACGCCTCGCGCGGGAAACAGGCGGCCCCAAAAGTCTGTACCGCATTTCCTCGTATCATGATGCCAACGAACTGCTCAGCGTTGCCGATGATGCCGGAGCCACGGCTGTTCACCCTGGCTATGGATTCTTTGCCGAAGATTTCCGTTTCGCCCGCCGCGTGACCGAGCGCAGCCGTCCTCTTATTTTCATAGGACCTTCCTGGCGTGTCATTCGGGAGCTGGGTGACAAAATCAATACCAAACGCCTGGCGCGCAGCCTTGGAGTCCCCACGGTACCTGGTTCCGACCGTCCTATTTATGATGAACTGGAAGCGGAAAAGGTGGCGCGCACGCTGTTTGACTTCCAGCTTCAGCAGGGGGTGGCCAGGCCTCTGGTGCTGGTCAAGGCGTCCGCCGGGGGCGGCGGTATGGGTATTGAAGAAGTGCGGGACGTGGATCTCTTCCGCTCCGTGTATCGCCGTATCCGCAACTACGCCATGCGTCAGTTCAAGGATGAAGGCGTGCTTATCGAGCAGCGCATCAGGGACTTCAATCATCTTGAAGTCCAGATCGTGTCGGATCGCAGCGGAAAGAATCCTGTTCATTTCGGCACCAGAAACTGTTCGATTCAGTCCACGGGCCTCCAGAAGCGGGTAGAGGTCGCTCCGGGCTTTGATCCTTCTTCCGTCCATTACGACTTTGACGCTGCCAGAGTGCTTGAGGATATTACCGGCCATGCGCTCGCCATGGCCCGGAAGGTGGGATATGACAACGTGGGCACCTGGGAATGGATCGTGACCAGGGACGGACATCCCTATCTGATGGAAGTGAATACCCGGATTCAGGTGGAAAACGGCGTTTCCGCCTCCATTGCGCGGGTAAACGGGGAGAAGGTGGATCTCATTGCCGAGCAGATCCGCGTGGGGCTGGGCGAGCCGCTCGGCTACACGCAGGAAGATGTCACCTTTGAAGGGGTGGGCGTGGAATACCGCATTATCGCGGAGGATCCTTCTGCCAACTTCACGCCCTGGGTTGGCAATATCGAGAGATTTTCCTGGGAAGAACATCCCTGGCTTTCCATGCATACTCATTTGCCGCCCCTGTCGCCCGAGGCCCCGTATGCCATTCCCACCGAATTCGATCCCAACCTCGCGCTGGCGATTATCTGGGGAAAAGATCTGAATGAGGTCAGGGAACGCGGCATGGATTTTCTTGAACATCTTGTGCTTGAGGGCCGTAACGGCAAAAGTGAAGGCCTGAAGTCGGATGTGGAGTTTCTCAAGCAGAACACGGCGCGCATGCTGCGCTTTTAACATTTCGGAAAGACCGGCGGCGTCCGGCTTTCCCGCAGGATAGAATTATGGAATGGGACAAGCAGCTCCAGCAACTTTCCGAGCGCCTCAGCTACATGCGCGATATCTTTCCCGAGAAGCATGTGGAGGATATGTCCCTGCTCGGTCTGCAGTTGGACGAACTGAGGCAGGGGATCGCGCGGGGGACGGTCAAAGATCCGCGCGAGGGAATTGAGTCGCTGGAAAATTTATTCTTTTTCATCGAATGCAAGCTGGAAGACAAGCTGACGCCGATGGACAAGGTACGTATTGTGCGACACCCGCAGCGCGTCTGTCTGCGTGACATTCTGGAAAATGTCTATGACAATTATACGGAAATAGGCGGCCAGGATGAGCATACCAATGACCCTGCCATGCTTATAGCGCGTGCTTATATTACGCGTCGGCGGGGCAAGAAGGTGTATAACCAGTCAGTCATGGTCATTGGCCATGAGAAGGGACACGGCGAGGAATTCCGTAACGGCGGTTCCGCCAAACCCTGGGGGAATGCCAAGGCGCAGCACTATATGCAGGTGGCGGAAACAGAAGGTATTCCCATTCATGCCTATATATTTACTCCTGGCGGGGACCCGGTCGAGGACTATCCCGGAGCCGCCCAGCAGATAGCGCGCAATATCTATGAAATGGCAGGGCTGGAAGTGCCCGTGGTAGCCATTTTTTCCGAAGGCGGTTCCGGCGGAGCGGAGGCTATTTCCCTTGCGGACAAGCGTCTGATGTTTTCACACGGATACTATTCCGTCATTTCTCCCGAAGGCGCGGCGGCCATTGAGGGACGGCTCAAGCGGGGGGAACGCTCATCCTCTGAACTCATTGAGCGCTGCGCGGCGGATCTGCACCTGACGGCTGACGACAATGTGCGCTTCGGGTATATTGATCGTGTGATACAGGAGCCGGTACTGGGGGCGCGCCCCTATCACTTTGAGTTTTTCCGCTCCATCCGCCAGGAAGTCATCCGCGCTACGGATGAGGTCGTACTCAGTGTCCGCGGCCCTGCTTCGCTGCGGGCCATGGCCCTGCGCGGACTGCGCGACCGCGAAATCAATCTTGATGATATGTATGTACGCTGGAATCTGTCCAAAAAGGCCCGGCTCCGCCTGGTGGAAAAACGCCAGAAGCATTTTCTGCGTCTGTCGGAAGGGACCTATTTCAGCGGACGTTCCTGGTGGAAGCGCGTGACGGATGAATGGTCCGCCAAGTGCAGTGAAATGTACAACAAACTCAAGCATGATCTGTATCTGAGCAAACGCCGCAGCGTGTCCAACGCACTGGAAGAGGCGAATGCCGAACTGGACATACTGAAATACCGCCTGACAGCACCCTGGCGCAGGATGCGCAGCGCTTTCAATCGTACGCCCAAGCCTCTGGCGACAGAGGAGGAATTGACAGCTCTTTCCGAATGGGATCGCACGCAGGAGCGCGGAGACTGGACATGGGTAAGCCCCAAGGCGCATGAGGATCGCGCTGTAACCTGCCCGAACAGCGCTCTGCATGGCTGCATGGATTTGTGGGCTCCGGATCTGTATAATGAGTTTGCCGGCGTGTGCACGACCTGCGGACATCATTTTCCCATGGAATATCAGTGGCTGATGTTCAACTGCTTTGATGACGGTTCCATATCCGAGTTTAATGAGGAGGTTCAGGCGGGCAATCCCCTGGCCTTTCCCGGAATGGATGAGCGCCTGGCCACGGCAAGGGAAAAGACCGGACTGCGCTGTGCCTGCATTACATTTGAGGCCAGGGTTGAAGGCACGCAGGCTGTTGTTGCCGTTCTGGCCGGGGCTTTCCGGGGAGGTTCCGTGGGGGCGGCTGAGGGCGCGAAGTTCGTGGCCGCCGCAGAGCGCGCGCGACGCAAGCGTTTTCCCTTCATCGTGTACTGTCATGGAACAGCGGGCATCCGTATTCAGGAGGGCACGCACGGCGTCATTCAGATGCCGCGCTGCACGGTAGCCGTGCGCCGCTATGTGGAAGCCGGCGGCCTCTACCTTGTTATCTATGATACCAACTCCTACGGCGGACCTGTGGCCAGTTTCCTGGGCTGCGCCCATTACCAGTTTGCCATACGCTCTTCAAATATCGGCTTCGCAGGGCCGGGGGTCATCAAGAATACCACCGGCCGTGACATCCCGCCGGATTATCATAACTGTTATCAGGCCCTTGCCCGGGGGCATATCCAGGGAGTATGGGACAGACGCGACGTGCGCACCAACCTTAAACAGGCCCTGCTCACCATGGGCGGAAGAAATCTTTATTACCGATAGGCAAGGTGTACCATGCTGGACGTGACCAGTCTGCTGGAATCAATAAAAGCCGAACCGTATACGGAAATGCCCGTGCGCGCGCCTCATACGGGCGTGATCAATTTCGCCGGGGTTCGGGAAGGCGACAGGGTGATGGGGCCCTGCGGAGAATGGAAGGAGGTGCCGGGCACGCGCATCGCCACCATCACGCGGGAGCATAATCCCAAACCTGTGGCGGCCTTTGACAAGGGTGTGATTCAGGTTCTGAATCTGGAGATGGAAGGGCATTTTGTGGAGGCCGGGACAGAGATCGCCGTGCTGCGCCATTATCTTTCCCGTGATGAGGTTGTACGCATCATTTTGCGTAAAAGCCTCCAGTTGTTCTGCGCCCCGGAGCGGGCCAAGTACTACTTTGTGCCCGATGTGGACAAAAAGGTGAAAATTTCCGGTTCGCGCTCCGTGACAGTGCAGGATGGCATGGAACTGTTCATTGTGTCCCGCATGAAGCGCGAGGTTCCGCTGATTTATCACGGCGCCGAAGGCGTGATTTATGAAGTGTATTTCAAGCAGAATGAAAACGTCGATGCAGGCAGTCCGCTGATTGGCGTCTGTCCTCCGGATCAGATTGCCCAGATTGAAGATGTGATCGCGCGTGTCCAGATGGACTGGACAGAAGCCGAGTAATGTCCGGAGTCTGCATGGCAGCCGGGAAGAAAACGATGTTTGTCGAAATCAGGAGATGGTGCGGGCATGGGCAGAATTTTGCAGATCCGCGTCAGCGCATGGACATATGACGAAGATGATGTTCTGCGCGCGTGGCCTCGGCTTTGTGCCGCTGTATGGCCGGAACTGGATAAGTGGGCCCCGGTGGGTGGCAGGCGCGGAGTGATGGAACTTGCTGAGGCCCTGCCCGATGTTGTTCGTTTTGGCGGATGGCCGGAGGAACTGAAGACACGGACGGCGGAAGCCGTGCGTGCTGTGGCAAAGTGCCGGGAGGGGCTTGTCCAGGCCCTCGCAGACTGGAAGCCCGAGGAGGCCAATCGGCTCAGTGACTCTCTGGAAGAAGCTCTGGATACTCTGGAGAAACTCATGCCCACGGACGCTTGAACGCCATCTGTGGAAGGCTGAGGACAGACTTGAGTTCCGGATACTTCCGGTTTACACTTGAAAAGGTATTTCTTTCAGGAAGATAAGAGCGTTTTTCCCTTTCAGCGCACTCTGAAGTCCCGGCCCGAAGGTCGGAAGTCAGGGCGCGACGGGCGGATATGCTCACCTGCAAAACTCTCTATTCGGAAGGGAGGTTCCCCCTATGCTCAATAAAGTTATGATTATCGGTCGTCTTGGTAGGGATCCTGAAGTTCGCTATACCCAGAGCGGAGCCCCCGTAACCACGCTGAATATTGCTACGGATGAATCCTATACCGACAGGGACGGTAATCGGACGGAGCGTACGGAGTGGCATCGTGTGGTGGTTTTCCAGCGTGCCGCCGAAACATGCGCCCAGTATCTTTCCAAGGGAAGTCTGGTGTATGTGGAGGGAAAACTTCAGACCCGCAAATGGCAGGATCAGAACGGACAGGATCGTTACTCGACGGAAATCAAGGCAGATCGCGTTCAGTTCCTGGATCGCAAGGGGGATCGCGGCGGTATGGAGGACGGAGGGATGGAAGAACCCGCGCCGCGCCGTGCCGCGCCGTCCGGCGGCAGCCGTGGGGGGGCAGGACAGCAGCGCCGCGCTCCTGTGCGCCAGCAGCCCGATATGGATGAAGACCTTGGCCCGGCCTTCCCTTCCGAGGCCAGCAATATGGACGATATTCCGTTTTGAAGGCGGCGTGTGCGGGATGCGCGGAGAGTCTCCCCTCCTGTCTGCGATGTGCGTTTCGGCAAAGGGAGAAATCCGCAAAGCAGACGGGGGGAGGATTCCTTCGGCACGGCTCTGGTAATGTTTGTGGTTGACGTGCTCCGGTTTCCTGAGACGCGGATGGCGGTGAGCCCGGAAAGAATCCTTGCTGCATGACAGTACGGCTTGGAAAAGAGAAAGGGGATTTTCCTGTCCTGCGGCGTCCGTGGAGTTTTTCAGCCGCAACGATGAGTGGAGCATACTGTATGCCTACGATCTTTTCCCACCCGGCTCCCATGCTGGCTCTTGCTCTGGCGGTCGGCAGCAGGGGCATTCCGGTTCCCCTGCTGTTGTTTGGCATGGTCTGCACCATTCTGCCGGATGCTGATGTTCTGGGGTTCAGGTTTGGCATCTCCTATGGAAATGTACTGGGGCATCGGGGCATTTCCCACTCTCTGGCGTTTGCCCTGACTGCGGGAGTCGCGGGGGCAATTGGTGCTCCTCTGCTGCGTTCCGGACGCATGAAGGCCTTTTGTGTGGGCTTTTTTGCCGGTGTCAGCCATACTGTTCTTGACGCCATGACAAGCGGGGGACTGGGCGTTGCCGCTCTCTGGCCGTTTGATCAGGGAAGGCACTTTCTGCCATGGCGGCCCATCAGTGTTTCACCAATCGGGCCGCGCTCTTTCTTTACACAGCGCGGAGTGGAAGTTCTGCTTTCAGAACTGCGCTGGGTGTGGCTGCCCTGTCTTCTGGCAGGATGCCCGGCGTTCGCGGTACGGCACATTTTAAATCGAAAAAACAGAAATGCGTGAATTTCTACGCCGTTATGCTCTGATTCTGGCCTGTTTCATTCTGGCTCTGCTTTCTTTCTTCGTACGCTGAACATATCCTTGACCGCCGGAGGCGCGCCGCGTCAGCGGCGTATGGAACAACGCCCCCCGCCGTATGGTAATGCGGCATGGAGGGGGCGAGGAGCGGAGCCGGGTGAAGCGCAGCTTCACGAGGGCGCAAGCGAGCCGGCCGAGGATACAAGTTGCCTTTGTCCGTGTGGAACTCGGGCTGTCTTTGCGGCAACGCATGTTCCGCCTCGCTGCCGGAGCGGAACCGCACGCCTCGCGCAACGCCACCAGCACGGTTCTGCAGCAGAGGTCAACGCATTACGTCTTGATAACCGCGGCACAGATGCTCCGCGGCGTGAAATGTTTCGGAGTGCCAGAGCTTTTCGCCATCGAAATGCTCTACTGGGCCGAGCAGGGTGAGACTCATCCCTGCTTTCTTTCTTCGCAAGGTGCTGTGCGTCAATGGCTAGAGCATTTTCGTCTTGAGAATGCTCCCGGAGTCAAGCGAAGCGAGACTTCGCCGCGACGCCATCCCCTTCTCCGGTGTCGCCGCAATTTACTTGCGGCGTATAGCTCCGGCTTCAGGCGTGAAACCTGCGAGCCGGAACATAGGGTCCTGACTGGCAGACATTTTCGAGGGCAAAACGCTCTGGAGGTTCCGTATCGCCCCACCTGGCCGGCGTCGCCGCAGTTCACCTGCGGCTGCTCCGGCTGAATGAAGCCTGCGGGGCAGAACATGATGCTGGCAGATATGTTCAATTGCAGAATGCTCTAAAGTTCTCCGGAAAGTTCTTTCCGGTACAGGATTTCCGCTGCGGCGTGCGGATCGTCCTGCGGCATGTCGAGACGGAAAATGCGGAGCCTTCCATGCTTGTCCATCTGTCGTGCATAAAGCCTGTCATAAAAAAAGAGAATGTCGCGCACGGCGTCTTCGAAGCGTTCACTCTGAACAGCCCTGCCGCAAAGAGTCGCACGTTCGTCCCCCAGACGGGGGCGGATACGTTCGATGCAGTCAGCGAGCGCGCTCTTGAACTCCGCTCCGGTATACAGGCGCAGCAGCCGTCTGATACGTCCCTCAAGGGGGACATGCAGCTCCACAACCCTGCCAGTGCGGATATGTTCGAACAGTTCTCCGCACAACGATACCGTACCGATACGGCGATCCTCGTCTTCCAGCCAGACGGGACGCGTGGGATCGAGCTTTCTCCACTGTTCAAACAGGGTATTTTCCATATGCTCATTGCAGGGCTGAACGCCCATGCCGATGCCACCGAAAGCCGAACCCCGATGGCAGGCAAGGCCTTCCAGATCCACCACCTGAGCGCCCAGCGCAGCGAGTTCGTGCAGAACTTCCGTTTTGCCGCTGCCGGTCATGCCGCTCAGGACAAGTGCATTGACGGGTTTTGCCAGTTCCGAGCGCACAAAGGATCTGTATGCCTTGTACCCGCCTTCAAGAATAAAGACGGAAAAACCGCCTGCTTCCATCAGCCAGGCCAGTGCCCTGCTTCGCATTCCGCCGCGCCAGCAATGCAGCAGAACTCTTTTTTCCTTCTTTCCGTTCCGGTTGATTTCCCGTCGGCCATGCAGGCAATTCCGGCAGAGCTGCCGCGCGCGGCCAAGTTTGGCCGCCAGTTGCGGCCCGATGAGTTCCAGAGCGACGTGCAGAGCCGCCTCGGAACCGCTTTTGGCATGGGCAGTCCCCACGGCCTCGCGCTCCTCGTCGGATAACAGGGGAAGATTGAGCGAGCCGGGAATATGCGCATGGGCATATTCCGAAGGTGAGCGCACGTCAATGAGCGGAAGACCTTCATCTCGAAGGCGCAGAAATTCAGAGGGAGATATGTATTCCGACATGGGAAGGAATATAGGACAAGGAAACGGAAATGTCAGTAGCGGCGGATGAACCGTTGCGCCCGGTTCTGCAAGGAGGAGCGGCTTTCGTCAAGGCTTGCCTTACCCCGCTTTTGGAGCTATTCATGCCGGAATGTCAACGCAACGCCTTCTTTTTCTCGCTCCTGCCCAGGCTGTAACCCGCATTTTCCCGCAACTGCGTGATGCGGGCTTTGAAGTTGCGCTCGCCGAAAATCTGAAAGGAGCGACTGTATTTGTACGCAAGTCCGGCCCCGGCCTGATTTTTGCGCGTCCCTCCCTGCCGGGATTTCAGGTTGAGGATCTGCTGGCCGTGAGCGCTGACGATGCGGATTTTCCTCCTGTCATCGTGATCAGTGAACGGGGGACCGCGGATGAAGCCCGGCGTCTGATGGGGCTTGGAGCGCGCGACTACTGGCTGGAACCTCTCAGTTTTGATAAAATCGTTGCCGCTGCGCGCGAGCCTCGCCCTGCTGTTCCCGTTCCCTCGTGCAGTACGCTGGGAGGGCATCGCCCGGAGTCGCGTCCGTCCGGAAGCGGCAGAAATGCGCCGCGTATCGTAGGCAGCCATCCCGCCATGCGGAGAGTGATGGCACTGGCCCGCCAGGTCGCTCCCTCGCGCGCCACGGTGCTCCTTTCCGGAGAATCCGGCACAGGCAAGGAAATGTTTGCCAGGACGCTCCATGCCTGGAGCGATCGCGCGGACGGCCCGTTTGTTGCCGTCAACTGCGCCGCGCTGCCTGAGCATCTGCTGGAGAGCGAACTTTTCGGACACGAGAAAGGTGCTTTTACCGGGGCCATTGCCCGCAAACCGGGCAGGTTTGAGCTGGCCGACGGCGGAACCATTCTGCTGGATGAAATCTCAGAGATGGAACTGGGGCTTCAGGCCAAGCTTCTGCGTGTTCTTCAGGAAAGCGAAATTGATCGCGTGGGCGGTACGGAAAGCGTCAGGGTGAATGTGCGCGTAATCGCCACGACAAACCGCAATCTGGAAGAATGGGTCAGGGAAGGAAAGTTTCGTCAGGATCTTTTCTTTCGCCTCAATGTCATTCCCCTGCGTCTTCCCTCTCTCCGGGAGCGAGGAGAGGACGTACTGGAACTGGCCCGTTTTTTTATGAACATGTATGTGCGGGAGTATGCCCTTCCTTCCACCGAACTTTCTCCCGAGGCATCCCGCTGGCTGCTTGACTATGACTGGCCGGGCAATGTGCGTGAACTTCAGAATCTCATGGAACGGGCGGTTCTTCTTGCCGGGGGGAAAGCCATTCTGCCGGGGCATTTTCTTCTGGATCCTGATGCGTGGCCGCTTTTTGCGGGCGAGGAAAGCGACTGCGCCGGGCAGAGTGAAGACGGGCCCCAGGCAGGGAACCTCGACGGGAGCGCAGGAATCGAAGCGGAAACTGACGTGCCCGTTTCTGACGCGGATAACCCGCGGCTGCGGGAGGAGGGGGAAAAAGCTTCGGAGACTCTGTTCTCCGGCGCTGTCATTCCCCTGCATGAAATGGAACGCATCATGATTATGAAGGGATTGTCCGCCACTGACGGCAACCGGACGCAGGCCGCCGAGCTGCTGGGTATTTCGGTGCGTACTCTGCGCAACAAGCTGAATGAGTACCGTGGAATGGGGCTGGAAATCGACTAGTGCGGCTTGATTTGAGTGTGCAGAAAAGCGGCGCGGAGGGATTTGAAGGAGAGACTGATGCAGGTATGGCCAGTCTGTTCCTGGATATGCTGACGATATGACTGATGGAAGCATTTGCTTTGTCCATGTTGTCGGAGTACGGGATTTCCGTGAGGTCCCGTACCGGGACGGCCGGAGGCGACGCCCGGCCGCTTCGGCCCGTTTTGGAGCGGGCACGTTACCGGAAAGCGGCTCCGGCGGGGCCGCAGTTTTTCGCAAAAGGCGGATGGAATGAATATTGCGCGCAAAATAATCAGGGCTCACCTTGTGCAGGGAGAAATGTCGCCCGGCAGCGAAATCGGGATACGCATGGATCAGACGCTTACCCAAGATGCGACGGGCACCATGGCATGGCTTCAGTTTGAAGCGCTGGGGCTGCCGCGGGTTAAAACGGAGCTTTCCGTCAGCTATGTGGATCACAATACCTTGCAGATGGGGTTCCGCAATCCGGATGATCATCGCTTTCTGCGCACATGCGCCGGAGCCTTCGGGGCAGTATATTCTCCTCCGGGGGCGGGGATCTGCCACCAGCTTCATCTGGAAAATTTTGCCAGGCCGGGTAAAACCCTGATAGGTTCAGACAGTCATACACCCAATGCAGGGGGGATGGGCTGCCTTGCCATCGGCGCGGGAGGGCTTTCCGTTGCGCTGGCCATGGCCGGGGAACCATATTTCCTTCCCATGCCCAGGGTTGTAAGGGTTCTTCTGCATGGTCGACTCAGCGGCTGGGCTCAGGCCAAGGATGTCATCCTGCATCTGCTGGGCCTTTTATCCACAAAGGGCGGTGTGGGCAGGATCTTTGAATACGCGGGGCCCGGCGTCTCCTCGCTGTCAGTGCCGGAGAGGGCGACGATCGCGAACATGGGAGCCGAGCTTGGCGCGACGGCGTCGGTTTTTCCGTCTGATGAGCGGACGCTGGACTTTCTCCGCAGTATGGGGCGGGAGGATGAATGGAGCGAACTGTCCGCTGACGAAAACGCGGCGTATGACGAGGAACTGGAAATTGACCTGTCTGCGCTGAGTCCTCTGGTTGCCTGTCCGCATATGCCGGACAAAGTTGTGAGTGTGGCGGAACTGTCGGCATCTTTGCCTGAACTGCATGTTGATCAGGTTGCTGTGGGATCATGCACCAATTCATCCTACGCCGATTTGCGTCTTTTCGCTGATATTCTCAAGGGGCGCAGGGTAAATTCCACGACTGACTGCTGCGTATCCCCGGGTTCGCGTCAGGTGCTCGGCATGCTGGCGGAGGATGGTGCGCTCATGAGTCTGCTGGACTCCGGCGCGCGCGTACTGGAATGTTCGTGCGGACCTTGCATTGGCATGGGCAGTTCTCCCGTAAGCGGCGGTGTTTCCGTACGCACGTTCAACAGGAATTTTGAAGGGAGGAGCGGGACCAGGGATGCCCAGGTATATCTGGCGAGTCCGGCGGTTGCGGCCCAGTGCGCTCTGGCGGGGCGTTTTACCGATCCCGTGACATGGGGAGAAGCCCCTGCCCGGGTTCCTTTCCCTGCATGCATACCGGACAGCCGCAGGCACTTTATCTTTCCTCAGGAGGAGGGGGACTCTCGCCCCGAGATCGTGCGAGGTCCGAATATTGTTGCGCTGGAACGTTTTTCCCCGCTGGAGGATCAGCTTGAGGGAGAAGTTGTGCTCAAGGTCGGCGATGGCATCACCACGGATCATATCATGCCCGCCGGGGCGGAAATTACCGCACTGCGTTCCAACGTGCCTGCCATTTCCCGATATGTGTTCAGCCGGGTGGATGCCGATTTTGTCCGGCGCGCCGAAGAAGCGCGGAACAAGGGGAAAGGCGGCGTTATCCTTGCCGGGGAGAATTACGGACAGGGGTCCAGCCGCGAACACGCGGCGCTTGCGCCGCGGCATCTTGGCATCCGGGTGGTGCTTGCCAGGTCTTTCGCTCGTATTCACAGGGCGAACCTGATTAATTTCGGCATTCTGCCCCTGACCTTCGTTGCTCCCGCTGATTACGAGATGCTGCACTGTGGCGGGATTCTGCGCTTTTCATTCGCGGAACTCTTCCCGGGAGGAGAAATGGGTATTGCCGCGGCAGACACAGTGGTACGCGTTCGCAATGACCTGTCTTCCGCCGAACTGGAAACCATCCGGGCGGGCGGCCTGCTGAACAGGGTGCGCACAGGAGGGGATTCCCGGCATTAAACAGGAGGAGCTGGCGCTGTTCACGGAATTGAATGGCGCGAGTCCTCCTGTCCCCGTTTCCCATGCTGCCATCCTCCCGCAGTGTGGGAGCCGATGAAGAAGCTGATCCCCTGCTGGGGAACGGGAGTCATGACGGGAGACGCTTCTGCTGAAAGATGCTCTCAAAACGAGATAGTGACCGGCTGCTGGAGCCGGTTGGCAAACATACCATTCAAGGGAGTCACCATGCTTGACGGCATCCGCGCCAACGCCCAGTCCTGGGGAGTCAAACTGGCGTTTGGCATCATTATCCTCGTCTTCGTGTTTTGGGGCATAGGTTCCTATACCGGCCCCAAGGGCTATGTCGCCACTGTCAACGACATGCACATCACGGAAATCGAATTCCAAAAGGCATATGGCTCAATGGAGCAGAACCTGCGGGCAAGCTATCCCGATCTGACACCTGAACTCCTCAAGGGGCTTCAGCTTGAACAGCAGGTACTCCAGCAACTGGTGATGAAGAAACTGCTGGAATCGGAAGCCGGGCGCATTGGTCTTGAGATCAGCCCGTATGAGCTGCGTCTTGCCGTGCAGGAGATGCCGTACTTTCTTGATAAGGACGGCAGATTCGACAAGGATGAGTATCTTCGTGTACTCAAGGCTTCCGGTCTGACTCCGGCGCAGTTTGAAGCCGGACTCCGGGAAGACCTGCTCCCGGAAAAGCTGCAGAAGCTGCTGACTGCCGGAGCCTGGGGATCGCCGGAGGAAGCCCGTCTGCGGTATATGTATGAGCGGCAAAAGCGGAGTGTGGACTATATTCTGTTCCCGATCTCCGACTACAGCGCGGTCTCCGCTCCTTCCGATGCGGAAGTCCGGACAGCATATGAGGCGAGAGCTTCCCGCTATGCCTTGCCCGCGCGGGTGAAGCTGGAATATGTCCTGCTTGATCCGGAGAAAATGGCTGAACCTTCCTCTGTCAGCGACGAAGCCGTCGCTGCAGCCTATGATGCACGCAAGGCCCAGTTCGCCGAGCCGGAAAAGATACATGCCCGACATATTCTGATCCGTGTCGGTGAAGAGGCTCCGGAAGCGGAGGTGAAAAAGGCGGAGGAACGCATCAATGAGGTTGCGGCAAAAATACGTGAAGGGCTGGATTTCAGCGATGCCGCGAAGGAATACGGACAGGATCCCAGCGCCGCGCAGGGCGGAGATCTTGGCTTCTTCACCCGGGAACAGATGGTCAAGCCTTTTGCTGATGCCGCATTTGCCCTGGCCGAAGGGGAACTTTCGGCGCCGGTGCGGACACAGTTCGGTTTTCACCTGATTAAGGTGGAGGAAAAGCAGGCCGCCAAGCAGCGGACGCTGGATGAGGTGAAAGATGAACTCCGTGCCGCTCTGGCCGTAGATGCAGCAACTGAAGCTCTGCAGGCAAAGACGGATGCTGTTCTTGCCGCTGCCCTGGGAAATGGTGACATGAATGCCGCCGCCGCGCGAGCGGGGTTGCAGGCGGTGGAAACCGGCCTGGAAAGCGCCGAAGAACTGACACAGTCTCTTGGGTTGCGTCCCATTGATGTACAGGCTGTCATGAGCACTCCCCCGGGCACAGTGGTGGATTCCTCTTTTGCGACGCTTAAGGGGACGCTGGTAATCCGGGTGACGGAATCCGTCCCCGCCATGACTCGTCCTCTGGATGAGGTCAGGACTGAACTTGTGGCGGAACTGACCAGGGAAAAGGCGATGCAGGCCGCCATGGACGCCGCTCGAAGTGCGGCAGCGAAAGGTCTGGATGCCGCGTTGCTGGAGCGCGTGAAGCGTTCGGAGTTCTTCGGGCGGGACGGCAATGTTCCCGGACTCGGGTTTAATATGGACATGGCGAGAGCCGTATTTTCCGAAGAGGGAAAGAATGCCGTTACCGGGGCCAAATGGAATGCTGAACCATGGCGCATGGAAGATGGAGCGGTTCTGGTGCGCCTTGCCGCCGTGGAAGAGCCTTCGGCGGAAGAGTGGAAGGCGGCTGAACCCATGTTTCTGAGTCAGCTTGACAGCAGCCGGGCTTCCGTACTGTTCCAGAATTTTGTCGCGCTGCTGTACGGCAAGGCCGATATCCGCGTTCTTAATCCCGCCCTGATTCAGAGAATGGAGACTGAATAGGAAATGTTGAAATAAAGTTTTCGGAGAGTTGTTTCAGAGGTATCCTGAGGGAATGTGATCATGAAGCGGGAGTGCCTCGGCAGGGGAGCAGCCGTTCAAAGACGGCGGCTCCCCTTGACTTAATGATGGTGAGAGGGCTATCATCCTGTACATTGCTTTGCGTTGTTCCACCTGATTTCAGGTTCGTCCGGACTCTTCATTTGAGTCGTTTCCAAGGAGGAGAGGATTTCATGAAAAAGCTGCTGACACTCGGCCTGGGCGCGTTCTTCGCTGTCTCCATGGCCATGCCCGCCTTCGCCGAGCAGCCCGACATGCCGCAGGAGCCTGTGAAGATGGCTCGCACCAAGAAGCCGGTAATGTTTCCCCACAAGATTCACACCACCCCCAACTGTGCGGAATGTCATTCCACCATGCCCAGGCACTTTCCTCCTCTCGCGCTGGATGTCAAACAGCAGTGTACGGTTTGTCATCACCTTGTTGGCGGAGAGGAAATTGTCATGGCCTGTTCCAGTTCGGGATGTCATGATGAATTTGATCCGCGCGACAAGAGTTCAAGCAGCTATTATCGCATTGCTCATGCCCGTGATGTGGCGGAAGGATACAATTCCTGCCTGAGCTGTCATTATGAAGTAGTAAAGACAAGGCCGGAGAAGAAGCAGCTTCTGACTGCCTGTTCCGGTTCCGCCTGTCATCCCAAGAACTGAGGTTCCGCCGGAGGCTTTTCGGGCCTTCGGCGTTGTTTTTTCGACCTGCGTCGTCATGACGCCAAAGGAGTTCAGCATGAAGAAGCTGCTTCTTTTCGGGTGCGGTACCCTGCTTGCCGCTGTGTTGACTGCTCCCGCGCTTGCCGCTCAGCCTGCCGTTCCTTCCGGGCCTCTTACCATGTCCCTGACCAAGAAGCCGGTGATATTTGACCATGCCCAACACAGCAGGCTCGAATGCGGAGCATGCCATCATCAGGTCGCCGGGAAGGAAAACTATCAGAAATGTTCCACTGCCGGCTGTCATGACGTGCTGGGCGCGAAGGATAAGAGCGAACACAGCTATTACCGTATTGCGCACGACCGTAAAATTGCCGCACCATATCACTCCTGTATGAGCTGCCATACTGAGGTGGTCAAGCAGATGCCTGACAAGAAAAAGGCCATGACCTCCTGTATTGGCTCTTCATGCCATCCTAAAAGTTAGTTCTGTACATATTTCAGGTTGCCGCGGGCGGGATATTTCTTCCGCCCGTTTTTGTTTTGCGGCAGTATGAGAGGCCGCTCATGGCGCAAATGCCGGTTCACTTGCCTGGCGTGCCTTTTATGTGTAGTCTGACCATGTTTTGACTTGGATGTCTGAACTTTTCCCTTAAGCAATTTCAGTTTGAAGTTGCTCCCGAAGTCGAGCGGAGCGAGACTTCGCCGCACCGCCGGAGCAGCCGCAATTCACTTGGGGCGTTAAGTTCCGGTTTCAGGCGTGAAACCTGTGCGCCAGAATTTGGAATCCTGGCTGGCAGATACTTTCAATCACAAAATGCTCTAACGAGGATCATATGGAAAGCCCGGACGAATTCAGGCGTGCTGCCGTTGACGTTGTCGCTCCTTCCGATGCCTCCGCTCCGGATGCCGACGAAATCATTGATTTGACGGATATTGTGGAGAGGGGAGAGATTCCAGCAGGGGATATTTCCCGGAAGGACAGCACGATTGCGGAGTCTGGACGGGAAAAAGCGGAAGAGGCTTCTCTTGATGTTCTGATGGCCGATTTGCGTGGCAGCGGGAACAGCGATGTGCCGGAGGAGGATCTGAGCAGCGAGTTTGATCTGGATTCATTGCTCGATGCCGTGGTTAATCAGCAGGATGGAAGGGACGGTGTTTCTGCTTCGGTAGAAGAAGGTCCCGAGAGAGTGGACACCGTATCCATGGCAAATACTGCGGACGCTGTGGCAGATGATGAAGAGTTCGATGCGTTGCTTCAGGATATTGTGGGGGACATCGAGCCTTCTCCTTCTTCTGAAGTGCCGGCAGATGATGAGGAAACAGGGGAAATAGGTCTTGATGATCTGGATTCGCTACTTGCCTCTCTGGGAGATGCCGGCTCGGAAAGGCTTTCCGATGAGTCTGACAAAAGGGAACCAGGTGAGGAGAATCCGGAAATTGGTCAAAAAGTCTCTTCCGTTACTCCTCCGTCCGGAGGGGATTCCTCCGGAGAACTGTCAATGGATGAACTGGACAGTCTGCTGGATTCACTTGAGATGCCCGGGGCGGATGCCGTTGTTCCCGGGGGAAACGCAATATCTGAGGAACGGGAGAGTGCGCTGACAGAGAAAGTTCTGCCTTCATCAAAAGCGGAAGGCGGAGTAAATCAGGTGGTTTTTGACGCATCGCTGAAGGGAGACGAACAGGAGATGGAAGAAGAGTCCGGTCTGGCGGATCTTGATCAGCTTCTGGATTCCCTGATGGCGAATGAGCCGGAAAAGAGGGATGAGCCTCGTGCAGCTTCTGAGAGTGACGAAAAAGGTTCCGTTCCCGTCTCCATAGTGGAGGAATACCCTGAAGAAATGCTCTCCACGCGGGGTAAGGGCCATGTTTCGGCAGGGAACGCTGAAAAAGGAATCATGTCTGCGCAGCAGGCGAAGGGGCCGGAAGAGGAAAAGCTCAATTTGGAGTCGCTTGCCCGGGAACTGGCGGACGTAAAGACGGCGTGTGATACCGCTCTTGCTGCTGCCGTCGCGCGCATATCGGAACTGGAATCCCGTCTGGCGGATGAGCAGGAGAAAGCAGTGGCGGCGGCCTCTTTAATGGAACGCCTGGATGCTGTAGACTCGCGTCTGGATGAGCTGGGGCAGGCGCTCGCTTCTGAAAGGGCCGCGGCAGAGCCGGACGAGGAAGCGATAAGGACTGTTGTGGCGCGGGAGTTGCAGAATGAGGGCAATGCGCCGTCCTGTGTCGCGGGACTGATGGAACGTCTGGATGCTGTTGACTCGCGTCTGGATGATCTGGGGCAGGCGTTCGCTTCTGAAAGGGCCGCGGCAGAGCCGGACGAGGAAGCGATAAGGACTGTTGTGGCGCGGGAGTTGCAGAATGAGGGCAATGCGCCGTCCTGTGTCACGGGACTGATGGAACGTCTGGACACTGTTGATTCGCGGCTGGATGAACTGGGCAAGGCGCTCGCTTCTGAAAGGGCTGCGGCAGAGCCGGACGAGGAAGCGATAAGGACTGTTGTGGTGCGGGAGTTGCAGAATGAGAGCAATACGCCGTCCTGTGTCACGGGACTGATGGAACGTCTGGACACTGTTGATTCG
>UMHC01060971.1_pt1 | contig 26823 bp, 19 predicted proteins | sample 1965381 | NCBI WGS metagenome assembly UMHC01 (sample SAMEA4836083, study PRJEB28245) | human gut metagenome | biome: gut microbiome; material: fecal sample | place: Denmark | collected 2008 | reverse complement strand
TATTCCGCACGGTGACGCTGCCGGTCGTCACGCCCGCCATTGCCTCCGGCGCGCTCATCGTGTTCTGCATGTCCATTGAGAACTTCGGCGTACCCACCATTATCGGCAATGATTACAAGGTGCTTGCGGAGCAGGCGTACAGCGAGTTCGTCAGTGAAATGGGCGGAAACCCGTCCATGGCCGGAGCGCTCAGCACCGTGCTGGTCATGGTGACGCTGCTGCTGACCATACTCCAGAAGTTGTGGGTGGAACGGAAGAATTACGCCATGTCCGCCCTGCGCCCGCCGGAAATCCTTCCCCTTTCCCCGTGGAAAACCCGGCTGGCCTGGCTGTTCTGCGCGGGCGTGGTATTTGTTTCGCTTGCGCCGTTCATGGTGGTTCTGGTGGCGGCGGTGACCAGGACCAGCGGGCCGGTCATGCATTACGGGCAGTTCAGTCTGGATAACCTCAAGCTGGCGCTGCAGGCCGCGCCCCGTCCCATTCTCAACTCCTTCTTTCTGGCTACCACGGCAACCTTCATCGGCATGTTCTTCGGCATGGCGGTAAGCTACATTGTTGTGCGCAGGCGCGGGATGGCAGGCTATACGCTGGATCTGATCATGATGCTGCCGCTGGTCATCGCGGGATCGGTGCTGGGCATTGCCCTGGCCGCTACCTACAACAAGGGGCCGTTCGTGCTGACGGGAACCTGGGTGATTCTGGTGCTGGCCTATTTTGTGCGCAAGACGCCGTTTTCCGTAAAGACCACTTCCGCGCTGCTGCATCAGATCGACGCTTCGGTGGAGGAAGCCTCCGTCAATCTGGGTGTGCCGCCCCTGCTTTCGTTCATGAAGGTCGTGGTGCCCGTGATGCTGCCGGGCATCATCTCCGGCGCGATCATCATGTGGGTGACGACGCTGGCGGAACTCAGCTCCACCATCGTGCTGTATTACGGCCCGTGGTCCACCATGACGGTGCAGGTATTCCAGTATATCGGCAGCGGCGACTTCGGTCCGGCATCGGCCTACGGGGCCATTCTCATCCTCTCGGTCATCGTGCCCCTGTTCCTGCTGAACCGTTTTCTGGGGCGCGATCCCATGCAGTCGCTGTAGGGCTGAAGGAAACGCCCCTGAAAGGCGTTTCCTTCAGCGTTCGTTCATGCCCAGCCGTTTCATCTTGCGCTGAAGAGTGCGGAGGTTGAGCCCCAGAGCGGCGGCCGCCTCGCCTCTTTTCCAGCGGCATTTTTCCAGCGCCTGGCGGATCATGCGCTCTTCCATCTGAAGGGTGGCGTCTTCCAGCGTCAGACCGTCATGGAAGTCGGGCAGAACAAGCCCGGCGCGGCCGGCTTCGCCCAGCGAATCCAGCGCGGCCTCGCCGAAGGCCGCGTAACGATCGAGAAAATTATACAGCTCGCGGATATTGCCGGGCCAGCCGTAATGTTCCATGGCCAGCCGCACGGGGAGGGGAATGTCGATGGATGTTCCCCTCTTTTCCATCCATGCCGCCGTCAGCAGCGGCAGATCGGCCAGACGCTCGCGCAGCGGCGGCAGGGTGATGGAAAGCACATGCACGCGGTAGTAGAAATCCGAGCGCATGGTCTTTTCCCGGACCATTCTGGTCAGGTCCTGATTGGTGGCGGCAATGAGGCGGAAACTCGACTCGCGCGGAGCCGTGCCGCCCACCGGGGTATACATTTTGTTTTCCAGGGCGCGCAGCAGCTTGACCTGAAGCTGAAGAGGCAGTTCGCCGATTTCGTCAAGAAACAGCGTGCCGTTGTTGGCCGCGCCGATATAGCCTTCCTTGTTGCCCGTCGCGCCGGAAAAGGCCCCTTTGGTATGACCGAAGAATTCGCTTTCCATCAGTGATTCGGGGATGGCTCCGCAGTTTACCGGAACATACGGCCCCCGTCTGCCGCTCAGGGCATGAATGGCGCGCGCGGCCACATCCTTGCCGGAGCCGGTTTCTCCGTAAATGATGATGTTGCTCTCCGTTTCCGCCGCCTTGAGTACGAGTTCATATACCTTGCGCATGGCCTCGCTCTTGCCCACCATGCCGCCCAGACCGAACAGGGAATCGGATGAGGTCTTGAACTGGCGGTTTTCCTCGCGCAGGCTGAGTTCCATGAACTTCTGCTCGCTCACGTCCATCATCAGCCCTTCCAGATACCACAGTCCGCCGTCCGGCCCCGTGACCCCCTCGCCCTGATCCCATACCCATTTGACGCGTCCGCCCGGCAGAATGAGCCGGTACATGGCCTGATAGGGCTGTCCCATGACAACTTTGTCGTAGATGGATTGCCGCTGACGCGGCAAATCGTCCGGGTGCGTCATCCTTTCGATGACGTTCTGATTCTGCTCGATCATGTCCCCGGCGGGAATGCCCAGCAGGTCAAAACTGCCCCGGCTCACAAATTCCAGCACATATTCAAAGCCCTGCTCGCTTCCCCGGGCCTTTTCCACCCGGCAGCGGTAGGCCATGCCGGGAATATGCTCCAGCAGACGATGGTAGCTTTCCTCCACGGAAGGCAGAAATTCGTGCGTCATGGCGGACTCCTTGCGGGGATGTCGCGGTATGCGACAGATATGTCGTGTCTGACACGGAAGAGAGGCTCCGTCAAGGCGGAAACGGCGGCATATCCGGTCATGCGCGGCACAGGCGCGCATGGCACGAAAAATGCTTATTCTTCCGCGCAGATTCTTCCCGGCCGTGAAGCGGCGGGAGGAACGGCATATTTCGCAACCATGCGGCGGCCGGATTGTCCGCCAAAGTCTTTCCCGGAGGACGCCATGTCTCATCAGCAAAGCATCCGTATGACCCGCAAGGGCGACCTTATTGATCTCGATATGGAATCCGGCCTGTTCGGCACGCTCCATCTGGACAACGGCGCGGTTCCCGCCGAGGAACGCCCCGGCACGGCGAAAAAGCTGCTTGCCGCTTCCGCGCTGTACTGCTACTGCGCCGCGCTGGACAAGGCGCTGGAATCGCGCGACGCCAGATACCGCAGCATCGAAGGGCGCGCCACGGTGGAAACCGGAATCGACGACAAGGGACGCGGCCGTGTGGTAGGCATGACTCTTGACGTGACGGTGCATATGGACGAGGAATACGAGTTCATTTTTGACCGCGTGGCCAAAATCATGCGTCAGGGCTGTCTGATCACCGGTTCGCTGGAAGGCGCCTTTCCGGTGAAATACAATCTTGAACTTGACTGCGACGAGGAATAGCCTTTTCCCCGGCGGCGCGCATGCGCGCCGCCGGGGAAAGCACGGTGTGAAACGGCCCCGGAACACACGCTGTTCCGGGGCAATCTGGACAGGAGGGCGATCATGAGCGGCGCGGTAACAACCTACGGTCTTCTTTTCATTGCCATTCTGGCGGAAACCTTCGCCACATCAAGCCTGAACGCCTCCCAGCAGTTCACCAGACCTGTTCCCACGCTGTGTTCCATTTTCGGGTATGTCGTGTCGTTCTATACCTTTTCCCATGTGCTGAAGAGCATGCCCGTGGGCATCGGCTACGCCATATGGTGCGCCCTCGGCATCGTGCTCATTTCCGCGGTGGGCGTTTTTTACTTCAAGCAGCATCTCGATCTGCCCGCATACATCGGCCTGGGCCTCATCATCGCGGGCGTGGTGGTCATCAATGTCTGTTCCGGATCGGTGAGGCATTAGAGCATTTTCGTTTTGAAAATGCTCCCGGAGCCGAGTGGTGCGAGACTGAAGCCGCGACATCGGGCAGCCGCAATTCACTTGCGGCGTACAGCTCCGATGGAGGGTGAAGCCCGCGGGCCAGAACGTGGAATCCCGGCTGGCAGATACTTTCAACAGCAAAATTCTCTCGTGCGCTTCCGCCCTGAACCTGTTCCCGGATTGGGCGGCAGGTCTGTCAGAAGCGGTAGCCGAGCGACAGATTCAGCCGTTGCCGCTCGTGTTCCTGCGTCCATATGTTTGAATCCCGTCTGACATAGGTATATTGCAGCGTCGGCGTGATGTCGTATTTTTCAAGCAGGCTGGAAGAGAGGGACGCGAAGACCTGCCATGTTCTGTCCCTGCGCCGCGTTTCAGCGATGCGGTAATCGCGGGCGATGTACCACTGGGCGCCATGATAGCGGGCATCGGTCAGACTCAGTTCGCCGAACAGGGAAAAGCCGTACGGCAGAACGCGGTAAAGACCCAGTGCACAGCGCAGGCTGTCGCTGCCGTAGGCGTCGGCTTCGGCGTTTTCCCTCTGAAAGGCCAGCCCGGCCTGAATAAAGGTTCTGTCATTCAGGATATAGCGAACCTGAAGGTGGGAAAACAGGCTGTCTCCCTCCAGAAATTCATTGACATAGCTGTCATTGTAGCGGATGCGCGCCCAGGAGAAGGCTCCGCCCAGCAGAAAGCGGTTCAGCATCCATTGCCCGTCAAGGCGGATGCCGTATTCCTCGCTGTATTGCCGCCCGGCGTACCAGCGCTTGCGGAATGTGGGTTGCAGGCTGATTTCTCCCTGCTCAAAGGTATGGCGCGGGCCGCTGGCAAGAAAAAGCTGATAGTCGTCAAAGTCGTTCCGCTCATATTCGAGCGCGTTCAGGCTGATGGTGCTGCGCAGGCCGAAATCCCTGCTGAAGCGCAGATAATGGTTGAGTGTTCCGCCCACGCCAAGCCCGATGCCGCTCTGTTTTTTTTCCAGCGGGCGGCAGAGCAGCATGCCGCCGAGAGCGATGCACTCCTCTTCGCCGCCTGACGCCTGATTGAGGTTGGAATCGGGAACGAGCGCCGCGTTGAAGCCGATGCTCCAGTCCTTTCTGCGCCGGATCTGCGTCAGGAACTCGTCCACCTTTTCCTGCACTTCCGGCGGAAGTCCGCTCCCTTTCACAAGTTCAAACTGGAGTTGGGCGTCTTCATAGTCCCTGTTCAGAAAGTAGGCCCGCGCCAGCTCCAGACGTACCCTCGGCAGGTTCGGATTCCGACGCAGAATGTCCAGAAACAGGAGAGAGGCTTCCCGAAAGCGGCCTTCCAGCATGAATATTCCGGCCAGTTGAAAGGCCGCTTCGATCCGGTACTCCTGAATCCGGCCGCGCGCGATCAGTTCCTGATACAGGGCGGCAGCCTCGTCCCTGCGTCCCTGCCCGGCAAGGATGCGGGCCAGAACAAGGGCTTCCCTTTCCGTAAGGCGTTTCTCTCCGGCGGGAGCGGAAGCTCCCGCCGCCGGAGGGGCTTCCCGCTCCGCGCCCTCCGCTGCGGGAAAGGGCGCAAGCAGCGCGGCAAGCAGCAGAAGCAGCGGAAAACGGGACGGGGAGAATGGAAAGCGCATGGCCTGCCTACTGTTTTACACCGAAGGAGCCGTCGAACATGAACCCGTCTCCGGTGATGTCGTTTTTCGCGCCGATTTCAAAGCGCCCGGACGCCTCGCTGGCGGAACCGGAAGGTCCATAGAAATTGCCGCTCAGGGATGCGCCTGTTATATTTTGAGGGAATTGAATGCCGGAGGTGTTGCCGTTATCCGTGACGGTGGGCATCTGTCCATCACCGTGGAATTCGCTGTTGTATACGTTGAACTTGAATCCGATATTGTAGAAATCCGGGAAATTCATGGCCAGATTGCCGCTCTTTCCTCCAGTGTCGATGGTCAGCGTGGCGTCCCCCTGGAAGAATTCCTGAACAGGTTTTTCCAGCGTGGTTCCCCTGTATTGTGTCGCCATGGCTATGGCTTTTCCCGTGAAATTCGCATTTTCCGCCGGAACCGCATTATGTGCGGAATTTCCGCCGCTGACAGGGATAAAGGTAATATCTGCATAAGGATCACCTTCTGTGTAGGTTTTTGACTGTCCGTTCCACTCGAAGGTGCCGACCCAGCCGGATTTTACTCCCCATGCGCCGAAAGAAGCATACATCAAATCCACCAGACCGGAATTCAGAGCCATGAATTCTGTTGCACCAAGAGCTGTTCCGGTGAAATAGACTACTGGTTTCGCGGGATCCTCGTTCATGGGACCCCAGTCTGCGTGATCATACCTGGTTCCCCGCCGATCTTCTTCAAGGAAGTTGGCGGTTTCATCCGTCATATCACCAATTCCAATAACCAGTTCAGGCCCGTTTTCACCGTGCTGCGGGAGTTCGGCAAATTGGAATTTCCTGAGAACTCTTTCATTCGGGCCTCCATAGTCAGCTATGATATCTATGGAATTGCCGTGCCTGATAGTCAGCTTCTGTCCATCAACATCGGCGGTGAGCCCGTCGTTTTTGAGCGTGGCTTCCAGTCCGCCGTTGTCTCCTGTGTTGGAGTAGTCCTCCGCAAGATAGCCCTGTTGGGGCATGCCGCCGGTGATCTCACTGGCGGTGATGGTCGGGCGCGGAGCCAGGGGAGTGCTGCCGCTCCCCCCGCTTCCTCCGCCGCCAACGCAGGCCGTCAAGGAGACAAGGCCGACCGTTACGGCGAACAGCATGGATTTTTTCGATACTGTGTTCATGCAAACATCCTCCCGTTATAAGGTTATGGTGATATCCATTCGCTTCTTTGCATCTTCCGAAACAGAGCACGGCGGCGGAGAGTTGCGGATGACGCGCCGACATTCCGGAGCAGGATGGCGTCACCGCACATATTTTCCCATGGCCGCGCGTATGGGCGCATAGAAATGCTCAGCATCCGATTTCATGGCGGCAAAATGCCAGGTGTTGAACAGCGGCACCTCGCGTTCGCCCAGAGCTATGCTGCACACCTCAATTTCCGGTATCGTCTCGTCAAGGATGCGGATGTCGCCCAGAGAGGGAAAACTGGCGCGCAAGTTCATGGCGATAACAATATCCGGATGAATGATTTCCATTTGTTCACGGAAAAAATTCCGCTGGCTTCGGGAACTTTGTTCGACGAATTCCGCAATGGTCGGCGTATCCGCCTGCCACGAGCTGTTATCAAGATATTCATGGCTGAGCTTGGACAGGTTCATGAATGCGAAACTGACGCCGCCGTCATTCCCGAATGTCTCGGCAAGCCGGGCGGCATCCGGTATGCTGTCCCATTCCGGCAGGTCGTGGTTGATGCCGTAGGCGACTTTCAACATGCGCCGGAAAAAGGATGACCGGTTAACGAAAGTTCCTCCGATTTGTTTCTCATGAATAGCATTATACAATATATCAATATAACTCTGTCCCGCGATATCAAGAGATTCTTTTCCGATAAAAAGAATCTTGAAACGCTGCGCAAGATAGCCGGGAAAAATTCCATCCGTAACAAAATAGTCGATATCGTATTTTTCCCAGAAGCCGATTGACAAGAGAAAATCGCTCCATTCGCGGAACAAGGCATCAAGGTTTTTGTTAAGAGTATGCTCTTCTTCTGAAAAAATTGCCAGACTTGTTGTTTTCATTACGGAATTCTCCTTCAATAAGAGCGGCTCAAGCTGGAAGATATGCCGCTGACAGGTTGATGAATTATTTGTTTTTCAAACTGATAGATTGTGTTTAGCGTATTATCAACATCTATGGATGGTTTTATATGTATAAAACTTGTCTGTTATTCTTGATAGTGAGTTATCCTGAAAAATGATGCGGCATGTTTTGCGGAAAATCCGGGCGAAAGGATCGAAAAGTTGCGGAAAAAAGCCCTGACTCAGGAACGGGCGGTTGAACTTGCCGGTATTACCGGGGAATATTGGGAGAGGTGGAGCGGGGCTGTGCCGCTGTGTCCTCGGTGGTGCCGGACGGGGTGTTCAAGGTTCCTGGGGCATCCGTGGCGGACGTCATGGAGACGGAGCATCTGTATACGCGTCAGGAGATATTGGAAAATCTGAAACCTGCCTCCGGCAGTCGGATGCTCACACCCTGCGCCTGTATCTGCGCCTGCTGCGCACCTTGCAGATGCAAGCGCCGCAATTTTTCTTTTGAGCTATTATGATGTGGTGTTGAGACTGACCTTGACCGCCGGGGGCGCAAGCGAGCCGTTCGTGGATACATGCTGCCTTTCACCCGTGTGGAACACGGGCTGCCTTTGCGGCAACGCATGTTGCCGCCTGTGCCGCAGCAAAAATATACGTCCCGCATAGCGGTATCGGCATAGTGCCATAATTGCCTTTCCCTTCAATGAGCAGGGACAGCAATGATTCCGCAGTTCCTCCCCTTGTGTCCTGCCCGGAAGTGGTATAGAGCGGCCATGCCGCCTTTCGGGCAGATGCTTTTGTCCGGCCGCGCGGTTCATTCCGGATTTTTTGGGGGGAGGAGCCATGCCTGTTTCAAACATTCAGACTCGTGCGACGCTGATCGGACTGACGGCTCCCGTGTGCTGGGGGATGACCGTCGGGCTGATCCGCAGCATTACGGAATCGTTCGGTCTGGCCGCCGGACTGACGCTTCTTTACGGCGCGACCATTGTATTTCTGTATGTTCTTCTGGGCAGGCCCCGTCTTCGGGCATTTCCCCGCAAATACCTGTTTTTCGGCATTCCTCTGGCCAATGTCTGCTCAATCTGTTTCTGTCTGTCCATGTATCTGTCCGCCGGAGGACAGCAGACGGTGGAAGTGGGCATGATCAATTACACATGGCCCTGCCTGGTGGTGCTGTTCGCCATTCTGTTCAACGGGCAGAAGGCCGGATGGTGGATCGTCCCCGGCGTCATTGTCAGCTTCGCGGGCATCATGCTTGTGCTGGGGGGAGAAAGGGGTATTGATCTGCCGGGCATATGGGAGCACGTGCAGGGCAATCCCTGGAGCTATGTGCTGGCCTTTTGCGGGGCTGTGGCCTGGGCCGCCTATTCCAACCTGACCAGAGCATGGTCGAACGGGCAGAATCCCACGCTTGTGGTTTTTGCATTGGACTTCATCATCTTTTCCGCACTGTGGGGCGCAGGATACGGCGATCTTTCCCACGCGACGCTCATGGGCTGGATCAGCGTTGTCGTCGGCGCGATTGCCATGGGCGGATCGTATGCCGCCTGGAGCTACGGCGTGACCAGAGGCAACATTACCATTCTCGCCATCGCCTCCTACTTCACGCCTGTTTTGTCCTGCCTGTTCGCCACGGTCTGGATCGGGGCCAGCCTTGACGCGTCGTTCTGGAAAGGCGTGGCGGTGGTCGTTGCAGGGTCGCTCATGTGCTGGAGTTCCACCTATTTCCGGAGGTAGGGCATGTTGTGATGCTCTGCGGAGTCGAACAAGGCGAGACTCCGCAGAGCATTTTCAAACCGAAAATGCTCTGACGCGCGTTGCGCTTGCGGCTGAGGGCGCCGCGCCTCCCTCCGTCCGGTATGGCCGTAGTTCGCCTGCGGCGTAATGCTCCGGAGAAGGCGCGCCGGATTCCGGCGGAAAGACAGGTGATTTCTTCCGGAATCCGGCGCGGGAACGCAGGGTGTTCAGCGGCTTTCCCGAATGAGGGCGGCAATGCGTTCCAGCCCCGTTTTTACTGTATCCCGCGACGGGCCATAGGAGAATCTCACCCAGGAGCGGTAAGGTTCCTCCGCCGGCCGGGTGCGGTAGGGACGCACATCGAAGAATCGGCCGGGCACGGTCATGACTTTTCTGCTCAGACAGGCATGAAAAAAGGCGTCCGCATCGTCGAGGGGCGCGGGAAGATCACGGATACAGGCCCATACATAGAAGGTGCCGCGCGGCTCGGCGGCGGGACGGATGCCCATGGCCGCCAGTCCTTCCAGCATCATCCTGCGCTTTACCGCGAATTCGGCGCGCAGGGCGCGCGTTTCCTGCTCCGCACGGGAAGGCTCAAGCGCGGCCAGTGCGGCCCGCTGGGTGAGCATGGAAGGTCCGCCGTCCACCGCGCTGGCGGCACGGTTGAGCATCTCGATGATATGGCGGGGACCGACAGCCCAGCCCGCGCGCCAGCCGGGATAACGGTGGCTTTTGGTCAGGCCGTCGAAAATGACGACCGGGTCCCTGTCCACGTCTTCCACAAATTCGGCGGCGGAAACGGGGCCGTTCGCAGGAGAGCCGTCTTTCTCATAGATAAAGTGAGAATAGAACTCGTCGCTGCCGAGCAGGCAGTTTTCCCGCCGTGCCGCGGCGACATAGCGCTCCAGTGTATCGCCGGAAATGAGTTCGCCCGTGGGATTGCAGGGATTGGAGAAAACAAGGGCGTCGGCGCGTTCCTGATGGATGAAGTTCTCCATCTGCGCGGCGGGGATGGAGAAGGCGTGTTCCTCTTCCGCCCGCATGGGCAGCAGGACGCAGCGGTTGCGCAGGCTGTGGAGATAATCCTCATAGGCGGTATAATCGGGGTTTTTGTAGGCGATGCGCGCGCCGTCCGCCAGAATGGTGAAAAGGCGTGTCAGGGCAAGGCGTCCGCCCGAGGCGAAGCTGACGTTGTCCGCCGTATATTTCGTTCTGCCCCGGCGGTATTGCCGGTTGACCATGTCGGCAATGGCTTCGCGCACTTCCTCCGTGCCTCCCACGGGACCGTATGCGTGATCCGAGGGAGAGAGGGACAGGCTGTTGATGCGTGCGGGCGCGCCGGGCATGTCGCCGACTTCCGGCTGGCCCTGTCCCAGATTGCACCATTCCGGATGTCCGTTCCGGAATCCCAGTTTGGAGGCTTCGTGTACGACCCAGATGACGCCCATGTACGGAACGTCCCGGACCATGGGGAAAGAGGCAGATGCATCCATGGAACATGCTCCCTGAAGTTTGCGGTCCGAGCATCTCATGATTGAAATGCTCTATGGTTTCGAGCAGGGCAAGGCTCATCTCTGCTCTCCCTGTCCGTAACGCGCTTCGCGCTGAAGGCCAAGGGCGTCTTGACGCCGGAGCAGCCGCAACTCATTTGTGTCTGCTCCGGCGGAAGCGTGAACCCTGCGAGTCAGAACATGGGGGCCTGGCTGGCAGATATTCCCAATCACAGAAAGTTCATGGAGAAAAAAGCGGGAACCCTGTTCTGCGGGGTTCCCGGAGGGAAAAGGCTGACTGGGGGCGGCGTCACTGCTCGAGCGTTTCCAGCGGAGTAAAGGTTCCGTCCGGGTTGGGGCGGAACACGAAATGCTCTTTCAGATAAATGATGTCGGAGCGATGCACCGACTGCAGTTCGGCCAGAATGGCGGCCCTGGCCACGACATCGGCTCCGGCGGTTTTGGCCAGGTTTTCAATGGCTTCGATGGATTCGCCGGTGGCGATGACGTCGTCGATGAGCGCGACGCGTTTTCCCCTGAGTTTTTCCGCATCACAGCCGTCAAGCCAGAGCGTCTGTTCCTTCTGCGTCGTCACGGAGCGGACGGAATGGGAAACGGCGTTCTGCATGTAAGGCTTGCGGCTCTTGCGTGCCACGACGAAATCTTTCATGCCCATCAGACGGCTGAGTTCATAGGTCAGGCAGATCCCCTTGGCTTCGGCGGTCATGAGGACGTCCACTTCCGGCAGGCGCTTCATGAGTTCGGGGGCGACGGTCTGGATCAGTTCGGTGTCCGAAAGAACGACAAAACTGGCCAGGGCGAGATGATCCCCCACCTTGACGAAAGGCAGTTTTCTTTTCAGCCCCATGATTTCAAAGTCAAAATACTGCACCATATCCTCCGCTTGCGTATTGCGCATGAAATTGATGTTCGGTGAAGAAAGGCAGGCCGGAAAAACGGAGCAGGGCGAAACGGCGCTGTCGGTACCGGAACGCCCTGCGGAAGGGGTTCGGCAGGATTACATGTAGACGGGCGCGCCGGGGCCGAGCGGAATGCCGAGTTCCATCCAGATGATGAGGAAGAGCCCCCAGACGATCAGAATGCCCAGAGCGAACGGCAGCATCAGGGAAATGATGGTGCCGAGGCCCACGTTCTTCGCGTATTTCTGCGCCACCCCGATGACAAAGGCCATGAACGGTTCAAGCGGAGAAATGGCGTTGGTGGTGGAATCCGCGATGCGGTAGGCGGCCTGGATGAAGTAGGGGGAATACTGCATCTGCATGAGCATGGGTACGAAAATGGGGGCAAGCAGAGCCCATTTCGCCATGGCGCTGCCGATGAAGAAGTTGATGCAGGCCGTGAGAACAAGGAAGCAGATGATCAGCGGAATGCCGGAGAAGCCGGTATCCTTGAGGAAGGCCGCGCCCTTGATGGACAGGAACATGTCCAGGTGAGTGTAGGAAAAGCTGGAAACAAACTGCCCGGCGGCGAAGCAGAGAACGATGAACGGCGCAAATTCCCGCATGGCCTTGCTCATGAAGCGCACCACGTCCTTGTCGCTGCGGATGACTCCGGTAGCGGCTCCGTAGGGAAGCGCCAGGGCAAGAAAGAAGCCGAACAGAATGGGAACCAGCGAGTCAAGGAAGGGAGAAGGGACGATGGTGAAGTTTTTTGGGTCGCGCAGAATGCCGTGTTCGGGCACAACTGTGGCCAGAATCAGCAGCAGATAGACGACGCATCCGATCAGCGCCCAGCGCAGGCCCCGCCGTTCCAGCGGCGTGAGGGACATATCCTCGGCCTCCATCGCGCCCTCATGCATGTCCATGCCTGCAAGGCGGGGTTCCAGAAACTTGTCGGTGATGAACACAATCAGTCCGGTAAGCAGGAAGGTGGAGGCGCTCATGAAGTACCAGTTGACGGCGGGGTGAACCGTAATGGCGGGGTCGAGAATCTGCGCCGCCTGCTGGGTAATGGCTGCCAGACCGACGTCTGTGCCCACGACGAGAAGATTGGCGTTGAGACCCGCCGCGCAACCAGCGAAACCGGCCGCCATGCCTGCCAGCGGGTTGCGCCCCAGCCCCTTGAAGATCATGGCCCCAAGAGGCGGCACGACCACGAAGGCCGCGCTGGAAGCCATGTTGCCCATGACGCCGCAGAAGGCGATGATGGCCGTGACCATGCCTCTGGGCGCGCTGAGAATGGTGCCGCGCAGCACGGCGGAGAGCAGCCCCACTTCCTCGGCCACGCCCAGTCCCATCATCATGACCAGGACAAGGCCCAGCGGCTTGAAGTCCACAAAGTTTTTCACGCAGTTTTTCAGCAGCCAGATCAGCCCGTCGGCGGAAACGAGACTCTGCACGACCAGCGTCCTGCCCTTGGGGTCAACCATGCTGACTCCCTGGAAAAGCCACGAAAGGAGCATCACGATAAAGGTAAGCAGCACGAAGATGGTGACGGGGTGGGGCAGTCTGTTCCCGGCGCGTTCTATCAGGCCGAGAATGCCGGAAAGGTTTTCGATTCTTTCTTTCGCCATGAACGGGAACTCCTTGCGGCTGAAGAGAGATGGAGGGGAAAACAGCGTACTTTCGTCCCGGGAAGACTTCCGGAGTCGAACAGGGCAGGACTCTGCCCCCCTGTCCGGTTCCGCCGCAATGTGCCTGCGGCGCATGACTCCGGCGGGAATCTCCCGGGGAGGCGAGCCGGATGGGTCAATCAGGATCGCCGCTGGCGAAGGCCGCGCGGACAGCCTGCCGCAGTTCCGCGTCGGAGAGCACGTCGTAGCCGGTCATGGCCATGGCTCGCGCGGCGAGGAGCATGCCCCTGAAACCGCATTCGGAGTTGCTGGCTTCCGCAAAGGCCGGAGTGTGTCCGACAAGGTGCGCGCCGCCGATGGAAATATAGGGATGGATTGACGGCGCCCTGAAGCTTACGTTGCCCATGTCGGTGGAATAGCTGCTGGGCACTTCTTCGATATAGCTTTCGCCCAGCAGGTCAAGGTTGCCTGCAAAGGCGCGCAGCAACGGCATGTTGTGGCGCATGGTGTAATAAGGATGGGCGGAGTGCCGCCAGGAAAATTCACAGCCCAGGGCCTGCGCGCAGCAGCGGGCGCAGTTGACCACGCGTTCGATGGCCCGGTCCAGCGTTTCCGGCCTGCGGGCGCGCACGCCGTAGCGCAGACGGGCAAATTCGGGAATGGTGTTGATGGCCGTGCCGGTATCGGTCAGAAGACCATGGATGCGCACGTCAGAGGTCATGTGCTGGCGCAGGCTGTTGATGCCCATGATGGCGAGCGCGGCCGCGTCCTGCGCGTTGATGCCCTGTTCGGGCGCTCCGGCGGCGTGGGCCGCCCTGCCGTGAAAGTCCATTTCCAGATTGGCGCGGGAAATGAGCTGCTGCCTGAGAATGGTGCGGCCTTCGGCATGGGTGGAGATAACGGCGTCCATGCTGTCGAACAGGCCCGCCTCCGCCATGGGAACCTTGCCGCCCGCATCCCGGACATTGCCTTCCTCGGCGGGGGTGCCGAAAACATGAACCGTTCCCGCGGGCAGGGAGCGGGACAGGGCAATGCCCGCGGCCGCCGCAGCCACGCCGAACATGTTGTGCCCGCAGGCATGTCCGAGCACGGGCAGAGCGTCGTACTCGGCAAGAAAGGCGATATGGGGGGCCTGGCCCGAACCGGCGGCGGCATGAAAGGCCGTGGGCATGCCGAGCAGTCCGCGTTCCACCGTGAAGCCGTTCGCTTCCAGAAAGTCGGCAAGGCGGGCGGAAGACCTGAATTCCTGATAGCCCAGTTCCGGTTCGGCAAAGATCGCGGCGGCGATCTCCTTCATCTGCGCCGATAGATTATCGACATTTTCTTGCAGGGCAAGTTTCTCACGCGGCATATCGGACATGGCGACTCCTTTCCATGAGCGGTTGATGGAATGGGCTGGCAATCGGGCGAGTCTACCCGTTAGGGCGGCGGGTGGCAAGGGACTCGCGCCGAAGCTGCGTCAGGGATACGCGCGCCGCCTTGTGACGGTCCTGTTCAGGTTTTTCGGATGCCTGACGAAGAGGCGGAACTTCACGGGGTGGAGTGCCGCCATACATGACAGGAGGATGGCCCTCATTGAACTGAAAACAGGGCTGCATGGATGGAAAAATACATTTGTATTCCGACCCGGCTGTATAGTTTCATGTTATGCGGTACAATAACAAGAGTCGTCAATGCTGCATGGCGCTCCGGGCGTGCGTCTGAACGCAAATGCCGGCAGCGCGATACTGCCTCGGCGGTCTGCGAAAACTCCTTTCGGGATGCGGGCGGAGAAAGCTGCTCCGCCGGACCAGGATCGGTCAGGCAGCGCGGTATGCAATAAATGTTGAAGAGGGGAGTCATAATGACTTTGCGGGGAAGGTTGATAACGGGCTTTTCGGCGGTGTTGCTGCTGATGCTGATTCTGAGCGTCCTCAGTTTCTGCCTGACGGAGAGGATGAGCGTTCATTCAAAGATGGCCGGACATGTGGACAAGGGCAGGGTCTTCCTGTTGAGCGTGCAGACAGGTTATCTGAGATTCGCTGCCTACAGGGAGCAGCAGTATGCCGAACTTTCCCTGAAAAATCTGGATTCAGCCATCGTCGAATTTGAACAGGCCGTTCCCATAGCAGTTACCCCCCAGTTCAGAGAGCGTCTGGAGCACGGCATCAGGGAACTGCAGCGTCTTAAAGGCGTTGTCGTGGGAGTGCTTGCGGTATTGGGCGAGGACAACCGCGCTCATGACGAAGCCGAAAGGGGGTTTGAAAATCTGCTGAGAAGTTTTGACGCCCTGAGCGACGGGCTCCGCGCCGCAGCAGACGTGCAGGGGAATGAACCGCACAGGCAGAACCTTCTGCTGCAGCTTATGGCCTTGCGCAACAAGGCCAACAGGGCGCGGGCCGCCGTCAATGACTTGTCCACGAGTTCCCCTCAGGAAGAATTTGACAATGCGCTGGAAGATCTGAAAACCATGCAGGCCGCGGCCGCGGAACTGGAGAACCGTTTTCAGGCTTCGGCCGAAAGCGCGCGCATGGAGGCTCTCGCCAGCGAGATGGAGGGGTACTATTCTCATGCACACGCCTATCTGAGTCTCGTCAGCGGCGAGGCGAAGGAGCTGAAAGCCACCGGCGCGGCTTTCGGAGAGGTTGAGAAGCTCGCTGCGGAACTGTCGGAGTTCGGCGTTTCGCAGGTGCAGCAGGACAATCGCAAGGCCAATGTGATAATCCTGTTGTTCTCCGCCATGGGGTTGTTCCTCGGAGTTCTGATTATCTTCTGGCTTTCCCGCAACACGCTGCGGCAGCTTGGCAAGGACCCCGGCGAACTGAACGCCCTTGCCGGACGCGTGGCGGACGGCGACTACAATGTGGAGGACGGCAGCAAGAAACAGGGCGTTTACGGGGCCATTGTGGAAATGGTCCATGCCCTGAAAACCCATATTGAAAACGCGCAGCGCGAGTCCGAAAACGCCAGGGAGCAGTCGGCCAAAGCGCAGCAAGCCATGCGGAAAGCGGAAGTCGCCGGACAGGAAGCCCAGGCCAAGACTCGGGCTCTGCTGAGCATCGCGAACAGGCTGGAAGAAGTGGGCAACGTGCTTTCCGCCGCCTCTGCCGAGCTTTCTGCCAGGATTGAGCAGTCTGACCGGAGCGCGGCGGAAAGCGCCCAGCGTCTTTCCGAGGCTGCCGCGGCCATGAACGAAATGAACGCCACCGTACAGGAAGTTGCCCGCAATGCCTCTTCCGCGTCTTCCGCCTCCGGCGACACCAGAAAAAAGGCCGAGGCCGGCGCCCGGGTGGTGGAAAAAGCCGTCCGCAGCATTGAGGATGTCCACCATATCTCGCTGGAGCTCAAGGGGGACATGTCCCGGCTCAATGAGCACGCGCGTTCCATTGATCGGATCATGGGCGTCATATCGGACATTGCGGATCAGACCAATCTGCTGGCTCTCAACGCCGCCATTGAGGCTGCCCGCGCGGGCGAGGCCGGGCGCGGATTCGCCGTGGTGGCCGACGAGGTGCGCAAGCTGGCCGAAAAGACCATGGCGTCCACTCACGATGTGGGCAACGCCATCAAGGCCATTCAGGAAAGTACCGTCAAGAGCACGGATTCCATGGACAATGCCGTGGCCCAGATCGAGGAGGCCACGCATCTGGCCAATGAATCCGGACGCGCTCTGGAAGAAATCGTGGCCACGGCAGACGCCACCGCCGATCAGGTCAACGCCATCGCCGCCGCCAGTGAGGAGCAGTCCGCCGCCAGTGAGGAGATCAACCGTTCCATCCTCCAGTGCAGCGACATGAGCGGGCAGATTGCCGAAGCCATGGCCGAGGCGGCCAGGGCCGTGTCCGATCTGGCGGTGCAGGCACAGGGGCTCACGGAATTGATCCGTGAAATGAAAAACGCCTGACAAACGCTTTGGTCAGGAAAGGGCCTGTGGGGGGAACCGGCCGTATTGTTCCGGTTCCCCCGTTCATGGAGCATTCCGATGGCGAAAAGCTCCGAAGTTTATTTCAGATCGATTCTGTCCAGAATCCCCGCCAGCCAGGCCAGCGCCACGCCGTAATTCGTCATGGGCACGCCCTGCGCCGCGGCGTGTTCCTGCCGTCCCAGCATGTAGGTACGGTTGAACATGCAGGCTCCGCAATGAATGACAAGGTCATATCCGTTCAGATTTTCCGGGAAGTCCGTACCCCGCACCCATTCGATATGGAGTTTTTCTCCGAAACGATTGCGCAGCAGACGGGGAATCTTGACGCGGCCGATATCTTCCGGCAGCGGCGCGTGGGCGCAGGCTTCGGCAATGAGCACGCGGGAATCCGGCCCCAGACGGCCCAGCGCCCTGGCGCCTTCGGCAAAGGCGTCAATATCGCCCTTGTAACCGGCCATGAGTACGGAAAAGGAAGTCAGACGGCTGCCTGCCGGTTTTTTCGCATACACCTCGCCAAACACCTGGGAATCGGTGATGATCAGTTTCGGCGGTCGGACAAGGGTGTCCAGCGCGGCGTCCAGTCTGTCCGTGGTCACGCTCATGATCAGGCATTTCCTGTCCAGAAGATCCCTGATGGTCTGCACCTGCGGCAGAATCAGGCGGCCCTGCGGAGCCTGGATGTCCTGCGGCATGACCAGCAGCACGAGGTCGCCGTCGGATGCCATGCCGCCCGTGATGCTCCGGGCGTTCCAGTTTTCCGGCACAAGGCGCGCCAGGGCATCGCGCAGGGCGTCCATGCCCCGCCCTGTGGCTGCGCTGATCGGGACAGGCGCGACCGGGTTCACGCCGCCGCCCTGCATGTCGAGCGCGTCCGCGACTCGCGCGGCCAGCTCCTTCAGGGTGTCGCCGTTTTCGGCGGCGGGCACGGTGTCGGCCTTGTTCAGAACAATGAGCGCGGGTGTTCTTTTCTCGACGAGGCGCACGAGCCAGTTTCTTTCTTCCGCAAGAGCGGCGGAAAGCTCCTCATCCGTCAGGGAGCGAAGCGCGTCAAGCGCGATGACCACAAGAGCCGCATCCGTTTTTTTCAGGGCTTCCTCCGTGCCCCGCACGCGCAGTTCCCCCATGGGGCCTTCGTCATCGAAGCCCGCCGTATCAATGAGAACACAGGGGCCGAGGCCATGAATCTCCATGGATTTGTACACGGGGTCGGTGGTGGTGCCCGCCGTTTCCGAAACAATGGCCGCCTTGCGGCCGGTAAAGGCGTTAAGCAGGGAAGACTTGCCCGCATTGCGGCGTCCGAAGATGCCGATGTGCAGACGGTCGGAACGGGGAGTGTCATTGAGGGACATGGCAACACCTCTTTGGATATCGGGGCCGCGGACATCATGGTCACGGACGCCCGGAGGGGCATGGGGCATGGATGCCTGCAAGGAGCCGGGACTGGAACCGTTACTTCCAGTCCCCCCGATCTGTCACGATCTCGTAACCGATGCCGGCAATCCTTTCTCCAAGGGAACGCAGATTTTCCGCCGCTTCATCGCCGTCGGAGATCTTGTTGTCGTACAGCAGGTATTTTTTTCTGTGCCCCGGCGGGGAGAGGTTGGGCATAAGCACATTGGCTCCTGCCAGAATGCCGCGCTCCCGGCCGTCGCCCGCCGCCGTGCCCAGAGCGGTGGTCGCGGGCAGCAGCGCACGCGGCAGCATGAGGCGGGTCAGAGCCAGCATGACCAGCGTTTTTTCCACGCTTCCTGCCGGAACCTTCCTGAACGGCGTATCATGATGCGGGATAAACGGGCCGATTCCCGCCATTTCCGGCTGGAGTCCGCGCAGAAAGCGCAGATCCTCGGCCAGATCGTCCGTGGTCTGCCATGGTGTGCCCACCATCATGCCCGCCCCTGTCTGAAAGCCCGCGGCCTTGAGTTCGCGGAGGCAGCGGCGGCGGGCCGCGAAGGTCTGCGCGGCGGGATGCAGCCGGGCATAATGGGCCGGATTGGCGCTTTCATGCCGCAGCAGATAGCGATCCGCGCCCGCTTCCCGGAAGCGGCGGTAACTTTCCGCGCTGCGTTCTCCGATGGACAGCGTGAGCGCGCTGTCCGGCCACCCGGTTTTGACGGCATGCACCAGCTCGACGATGCGATCGTCCGTAAAATGCGGGTCTTCTCCTCCCTGGAGAACGAAGGTGCGGAAACCGAGTTCATGGCCGCGTGCGCAGCAGGCCAGAATTTCCTCCGGCGTCAGGCGGTAGCGGGCGGCGCGGGCGTTGGAGCGCCGGATGCCGCAGTACAGGCAGTCGTTGCGGCAGAAATTGGTGAACTCGATGAGGCCGCGCACATAAATGCGCCTGCCGAACGAGGAAAGCGCCGCCTCCCGCGCGGCGGCGAAAAGCTCCGCGCGGAGCGCTTCACCTTCGGAACCGCAGGCGGAACAGGCGTCGATGACGCGGACAAGGGCGGCGCGATCCGGCATGCCGTTACGCTGCAATGTGCCGATGACGCCGGAAAGAAGTGTGAAATCGGTGGTCTGGGGCATACGGCTCACAAAGGATTTAAGAAAAGTTTTTGAAAAAGGAGGGGGTGTGGGGGGGAGGGAAAAATTTTTTCAAAAGTTTTCCCTCCCCCCCACATGCATTCAAAACCTCAAATCCCGTTCGCCGTTCCTGATGCGCTCCAGATAGGCGGCGGCGCGGGCGCGCTGCCTTTCGCTGGGAATATGCTCCAGCTCCCGGGCAATCATGGCGGAACCGAGCGCCTTCAGCTCCTCATCCCCATAATCCGTCATGTATTCCTGAAAGGTGAACAGGGCGTTGGGCAGGCAGCAGTTGCCGATCTGGCCGGACTTGGCCAGCGGCATGAAACGATCTCCGGTGCGCCCTTCACGGTAACAGGCTGTGCAGTAGCTGGGGACATAGCCGTCTTTCACCAGCCCCTTGAGCACTTCCAGCGGCGCGCGGTGATCGGCCAGATCGAACTGCGGTTTTTCATTGTCCGGAATCAGTTCGGGATGGGCATAGCCTCCCACTCCCACACAGGAACCGGCGCTCATCTGTGAAATGCCCACGTTGAGCAGTTCATTGCGGAAGGATGCGCGTTCCCGCGTGGACAGGATCATGCCGGTATAGGGCACAGCCAGCCGGATGACGGCCACCAGCTTCTTGAAGTCCGCATCATTCACCAGATGGGGGAAGTTTTTGAGGTCTATGCCTTCGGCAGGCAGAAGGCGCGGCACGGAGATGGTATGCGGCCCTACGCCGACCACGGCCTCCAGATGTTCGGCATGCATGAGCAGGGCTACGGTTTCGTAGCGGAAATCGTACAGGCCGTAAAGCGGGCCGATGCCGACGTCGTCAATGCCGCCTTCCAGCATGGCGCGGTCCATGGCTTCGGTGTGCCATTCGTAGTTCTGCTTGGGGCCGTGATGCACGGCCAGATAGGTGGGCTTGTGGTAGGTTTCCTGAAACAGGATATAGGTGCCGATACCCGCTTCCTTGAGTCTGCGGTAGTTTTCGCCGGTGGTGGCGGCAATGTCCACATTGACCCGGCGGATGGCTCCGTTCTCGAATTTTTCCGCGTAGATGGTACGGATGCAGTCCAGCACGTAGTCAATGGGGCAGTTTTTGTCGTCTTCGCCGAATTCCAGCAGCAGGCGCTTGTGACCCAGTTTTTCAAGCGCGCGCACTTCCTCGCTGACCTGTTCCTGCGTGAGCTTGACGCGGGCGATGCCGTTGGCGCAGCGGAACCCGCAGTATTTGCAGTTGTTCACGCAGTGGTTGGAAAGATAGAGCGGCGCGAACATCACGATGCGCTTGCCGTAAATGCGTTCCTTGATCTGCTTGGCCAGATGGAAGATGCGATCCAGCGTGGCCGGATCTTCCACATTCAGAAGCACCGCGGCCTCGCGGTGGGTGAGGCCCCCGCATTCTGCAGCCCTGGCGAGGATGCGTTCGATGTTGGCCGGATCGGCGGCGAGGCGTGTCGCTTCTTCAATGCTGGAACGTACTTCGGCGTCGTCAATGAACTCGTTGGCGTCACGGGATTCGGGATTATACATGCCGGTGCTCCTTAGAGTGCTTTGCTTTCGAAAATATCTGCCGGCCAGACCCTGTGTTCTGATCCGCAGGTTTCGCGCCGCCGCCGGGGCTTTACACCGCAAGTGAATTGCGGCTGCTCCGGCGGCGCGGTGGAGTCTCGCCTTGCTCGACTCCGTAGAGCATTTCAATGGCGAAATGCTCTACTGCTTCGCAATGGCGGATTTGACTGAAACTCCCGTCAGCTTGCCGAGTCTGCCGGTCATGGCGGAGATTTCTTCCATGCTGCCGTCCACGACCAGCGCGATGACGGATACTCCCCGGTTGCGATAGGGAATGCCGAGACGGCCCACGATGAGATCGGCGTGCTGATGCAGGATGGCGTTGATGGCGGCGCTGGCCTCCATGTCTTCCACCACGATGCCCACGGTGCCCAGACGATGTTCTTCCATGTTGTTTCCTTGCGGGAGGCGGGAGGGAAAAACGGGCGCGATTTTCCCCGCCGGGAAAAAAAGGCGCCTTCCCGAGTAAAGGAAAGGCGCCGGACGGATTCCGCAAGGGGCGTGACGGCGGCTCTGACCTTTCCGCTGGGAAGCGCTGTCGGGGCGCGTCTTTGCGGTCGGGATGCCGGAAGGGTGCGCCGCGCGGGGGCGGCATCCCGCCGGGGAATGAATCCCCCGGAAGGACAGATTCATGATAATCATGGAAAGGATAGTATGCAAGCGCGTCCGTCCCGCGCCTTCCGCATGAGCGGTAATGCTCCATGGAATGAACATGTCATGGCAGATACAAAATATAACAGAAATGATACATCTGATGCATGTTCCAAATTGTGCGTGCCGCGCCGACTTCGGGGGGATTTTCTTTTTTTTGTTACCGGAATGATACATATTCAATAAGATACACTCCTGTTTATATTGGTATAATATATTGATTTTATATATAAAAAAGATGTGGCACGGAGCTTGCTTCATCAGGGCGCAGACGGCGTGAACATTTCGCGCCGTAAAACGTCAATGCCAAGACAAAGGAGTCCGTTATGCCCACTCATGTTCATCTTACCGGCGTATTACAGTACAAGCCCGAAAAGTGCTGGAACGGATATACGCTGATTCCTTCCATCATAGGTTCTTCCACGGCGCAGGGCGCCGTGCTTTATGACATGAACGGACGTATCGTCAACAAATGGGAGGGAGTATTCGGCTGTTTTGACAACAAGCTCGTGCCGGGAGGGGATATTTACGGCACGACAATGCATACTCCCGGTTACTGGCTTGATTGCACCAATATTGTGCGGAAGGACTGGAACAACATTACGCAATGGGAATTCCGCAATGGCGAGATCCTGCCGGACCTTGACACGGGAGAACCCATTCAGAGCGCCAGACAGCATCACGACTATCAGCTTGAAGGCAGCCCGTGCGGCTACTACATCCCCGGGATCACGCCCAGAAAGGACGGAAAGATGCTGGTCAACTCGACCGTGAACCGTAATCTGCCGGAATTTTCCCCGCATCCTGTGGGGGATACGAAGATTATGGTCATCGATCAGGAGGGGAACTGTCTGTGGTCATGGAGTCTGTTCGATCACTGGGATCAGCTCGGCGTGGAAACCATCGGCAGGGCCGTGCACTATCACTGCGCTCCGGTGTTCGGGCGGGCGGACTATGTGAAAGCGACCTACTGCAACAATGTCAACTGGATAGGCCCCAACAGATGGTATGATGCCGGAGACGAGAGATTCCACCCGGACAACATCATTTCCGATATCCGCATTCTGAATACATCGTTCATTATCGATCACCGCACGGGAGATATTGTCTGGCGCATGGGGCCCGACTTTGAGGCGGACAAGAAGCTTCAGGATATCGGGCAGATTGTCGGTCAGCACCATGTGCACATGATCCCGCGCGGGCTGCCCGGGGAGGGGAATATTCTGCTGTACGACAACGGAGGCCAGGCAGGGCTTGGCAGGCCGACCCCCTGCGCCCCCACCGGTTATTACAACGCCACACGCGGTCATTCGCGCGTGCTGGAAATCGATCCCGTGCGCATGGAAGTGGTGTGGAGCTACAACGACCGCAAGCGCGAATTCGCCGATAACGCCGAAACCCAGGCCATTGCGGATTTGCTTTACAGCCAGTACTGCTCCAGCGCGGATCGCCTCCCCAACGGCAATACCATGATTACCGAGTTTGTGTGCGGGCGGGTCATCGAAGTGACGCCGGAGCGTGAAATAGTATGGGAGTTCATCAATCCCGGCGATATGGTTTTCCGTGCGCACAGGTATCCCTATGACTGGTGCCCCCAGGCGCAAAGACAGGAGGAAATCCCCGTCACTCCGGTAAAGAACAACCGGATGACGCTCCTGCCTGACGGTACGCCCGTACTGGTTGATGACGATCCGTTCTTTGCCGACGAGCGCCTTTCGCTCGTTCCCGATCAGAAGAAATGACGCATCGCACGGGTGCCGGGCATATCGCTCCGGCATCCGCCGGGCAGGCACTCCGTGCCGGGAAGACGCATCCTTTCCGGCACGCGCAATCCCGTGATTTCCACCATGCCAGAGGAGTCCACCGTGAAGCAAGAGCAGATGACATGCGAAGAAGATTGGCCTGTCGGCAAAAAGGCGGCCTTTTTCACCCTGACCGTGATTATTCTGTTGGCGATCATAGATTTCATGGACAGACAGATTGTGGCCTCGCTTCTTCCTTATATCAAGGAAGAATACGGAGCCACGGACTCGCAGCTCGGTCTCATGATTTCCATCGTCAACTATTCCATGGTGATATTCGTCATTCCTTCCGGCTATCTGATAGACCGGTGGAGCAGGAAGAAGATGCTGTCACTCATGGCCATAACCTGGAGCCTGGCAACTGCCGCCTGCGGGCTGGCGGGAACCTTTTCCCATCTGGTTGCGGCGCGCTTTTTTGTCGGAACGGGAGAGGCCGGCTACAATCCGGCGGGGCAGACTCTTCTGTCCGCCAGTTTTCCCCGGAGGCTGAGGGCAAGCGTGTGTGCCGCGATCCCGGCTTCCATGTGGCTGGGCGCTCCGCTGGGGCTGATGATCGGCGCGTTCATAGCGGAACACTGGGGGTGGAGGCATGCCTTCGGAGTTGTCGCCGTCCCCGGCATAGCTCTGGGCATTGTGGCCTTGTTCTGCAGGGACTTCAGGACGGTTCGGCAGGATATTCCCGGAGAATGCGGCGGCGGAGAGGAGCCGGAGAGAGAGCCATACTGGCGAACCGTTGCCTCCCTGCTGAAGATGCCCACCATGCCGCTTCTGTTTGTCGGTCAGGCGACCGGACTCATAGCCAGCTATTCCTTCACCGGGTGGCTGCCCTCCTATTTCAATCGCGTGGCCGGGGTCTCGGTGACCACCGCCAGCAGCTACAGCGCCATATATATGGCGGCGCTGGCGGCAGCCACGCTGATCGGCGGCCCGATTCTCGATGGCCTGTTCAGAAAGGGCACGCCGTTTGCCCTGCGCGTTCAGACCATAGCCCTGATTGCCGGTTTTCTTCTGACGGCGCTGGCCTTTTCCTTCCTTGCGCCGGGAAGTGTCGCTCAGGTTTCATTGCTGGCCTTCCATACCCTGTTCACGGCCACCGTGGTTACACTCGGGTTTGCTCTGGTTCTCAATCTGGCGCAGCCTCAGCAGAGGGCCACGGCCACCAGTCTGATCGTTCTGGTGCAGAATGGCCTGGGCAACGGGTTCGGCTCGCTGCTGACGGGGGTGTTGTCGGATGTGTTCACGTTGTCGACCAGCATGCTCCTGATTACGGGAAGCTATCTTGTGTCCGCCGTCTGCTTCTGGGCTGCAAGCCATACCTATGAAAAAGACCTTGCGACGGTAAAGCATGTGACGGTTCGTTTCTAGAACGCCTGATGATTGAAGATACCTGCCGGCCGGAATGCACGTTCGCGGCCGGCAGATTCCGCGTCCGGAGCAGATGGCATTCGAGAACGCGGCGCGCGGGACAAACGGCTTTTTCCCGGAGTATTTTGCTCTTGAAAGTATCTGCGGCCAGGCCTCTGTTCCTGACTCGCAGGTTTCACGCCTCCATCGGAGCTTAACGCCGCAAGTGAACTGCTGCTCCGGTGTCGCGGCGGTGTTTCGCTCCGCTCAACTCCGGGAGCATTTTCAAAATGAACATGCTCCGAATATTCCGCAGATCGGATTCAATGCGGTATCGCAAGGGTGCCGCGCCCGGCGGCCCGTGCTCAGGCATGCTTATCGGATATGCCGTGTTCGCGCATTTTGCGGAAAAGCGTGATCCTGGTGATGCCGAGCGCGTCCGCCGTCCGCTGCCTGTTCCAGCAGTTTTTTTGCAGGGCCTGCGCGATGGCGTTTTTTTCGGCTCGGGCAAGCTGTTCTTTCAATGGGACGTCTTCCCGTTCCTCCGGCATACCCGGAGTCCGCGTCTCCTCTCTCCCCTTCACCGGCACGGGATGAAAAAATTCAAGGCTGCGTTCGGCGGCATAGCGCATGATGACATTTTCCAGTTCTCTGATATTGCCCGGCCAGCTATGGGTGTACAGTTTTTTCAGGACTGTTGAGGACGGCGTGAAGGATATTCCGTTGCGCCGGAGAATTGCGTTGACAAGGAGCGGAATGTCATCCTTGCGCATGCGCAGCGGCGGCAGCGTGACATCCAGAACATTGACGCGGTAGAACAGATCCTCACGGAATGTTCCTGCCCGCACCATGTCTTCAAGATTGCGGTTGGTCGCCACAATGAGACGGAAATTGCTGAGAAGCTCCCGCGTGGAACCTACCGGGGTATAGGTTTTGTCGCTGAGGGCCTGGAGCAGTTTCGACTGGGCGCGCGGGGAAAGTTCCGCAATTTCGTCAAGAAAGAGCGTGCCCTGATCCGCCTTGGTCAGAAAGCCTTCAGCGTCACGGATTGCGCCTGTGAACGCTCCCTTGACATGCCCGAAAAAACTGCTCTCGAAGAGTTCGTCCGGAATGGCGCCGCAGTTGACATAGGTGAAGGGACCGTCCGCCTTGGAACTGAGCTGGTGAACCAGACGCGCGGCCAGGCTCTTGCCTGTGCCGGTTTCTCCATAGATGGAAACGGTAACCAGAGAGAGGGCGGCTCTGAGCAGGTTTTCCATGGTTTGCCCCATGACGGCGGAACGCCCTGCGAACATGGTGAGCAGTTCCTGATAGGACTGATGCCGCTCCTTTCTCTGGGCTGCAAAGACCCCTTCAAGCAGGAAATCCCGTTCCTTTTCCGCCGTGATGTCCCGGACCAGAGAGAAATTGGCCTTTTTTCCGTTGACCCGGATGATGTTGGGCCATGACTGCGTCCAGACCTTTTTTCCCTCCCGCGTGCGCTGAGGCCAGTGCAGAACAGTATGGGCGCTGCTCGCTTCGGTCAGCGAGTTGATGGTTCTTTCATGATCACGGGCGGCGGCATCTTCCATGCTCAGGAAGACGGATGTGCCCATGAGTTCCTCCTGAAGTGTGGAGGAGGAGTATATTTCGTCAATGAGCGGACGGGACAGATAGAGGTTGAGTTCGTTCTGATTGACGCCGAACCATGCGTCCCCGTTGCGGTCGAGACAGTTCAGGAGCCGGAAGAGATCCAGAGAGGGGGAGCGGACAAAGTCGTAACTCGGAAAACCGGCCCATGCGTAATAGGTGAAGGTTCTCCCTTCTTTTTCGTCAGTTCCGCGGCCGTAAAGCAGAAGCGTGGGAAAGGCTTCCGGCTTTTCTGGCGGAGGGGCAAGGCAGACGGCGCATTCGCTGTCCGTCCGGCTGAGGAGCATCGCTTCGGGAAGGCACAGCCGGGA
>UMHC01026768.1_pt1 | contig 27023 bp, 23 predicted proteins | sample 1965381 | NCBI WGS metagenome assembly UMHC01 (sample SAMEA4836083, study PRJEB28245) | human gut metagenome | biome: gut microbiome; material: fecal sample | place: Denmark | collected 2008 | reverse complement strand
CCCCCGCCGACAGCGGCAGTGCTGAAGGGGCGGCCGACAAGTACCGCCTGCGCGCCCAGGGCAAGCATTTTAAGTATGTCCACTCCGTCACGGATACCGCCGTCTGCAAGCACATCCACACGACCGCGCACGGCTTTGACGATTTCCGGCAGTACTTCCGCCGTGCCCGGAGTGTGATCAAGTACACGGCCGCCGTGATTGGACACGACAATGGCATCGACTCCCGCGTCGGCGGCAATGCGGGCCTCATCTTCCGTCATGACGCCCTTGATCATGAACTTGCAGCCCGCGCCGTGCACGCGGGCCGCCATGTCCGCGAGATCTTCCGGTGACTTCGGGGACACGGGGCGTCCCTGCTTGCGCAGGGTGATCAGACCCGCCGCGTCCACATCCACGCCGATGACAGGGCAGCCCGTGGCGGCGGCCTTGTCCAGCTTGCGGTTCAGTTCTTCGCCGTCCCATGGCTTGATAAAGGGAATTCCATGTCCTCCGGCCTTGCGGATGGACTCGAAGGCGCATTCGTGGATGACATCGCCTACGCCGTCACCTCCACAGCCGATGATTCCGGCATCCCGGCAGCCAAGCATGATGGCATCGGCGTAATCGGCTTCCGTTACCGGCCCCCCTCCCATGTTGAAGGATACGCCGCCGATGGGCGCGGCCAGCACGGGAAGGGCCAGATCAAGCCCCAGCACGGAACATGCCAGGTTCGGCTGCACTGCTCTGTGCAGACAGCGCATGGCCAGACGCACCTTTTTCAGCGCTTCCACATTGGCGCGGAAGGCCGACCCCGTGCCCAGGCCGCCCATGCCCGGAACTTCCCCGGCGCAGGCGCGTCCGTCGCATACCGGGCAAACCCGGCAGTAACCTTTCATCCGTTCTCTGGCCTGTTGCCTGACAGCGGCATCCATAGCTGCTCTCCTTGCAAAAATGTGAACGGGCCGCCGTTTCGGGGCGGTCCGGAAAGTCAGTTCGCGTACTTCTCCTGCAGTTCCGCCCCGGCTCGCTCCACGGAAACCTTGAAGGCCTCACGTTCCGCACGCAATGCTCCGGCCAGGCTTTCGTCATGCAGGGCAAGAATCTGTGCCGCCAGCCACGCCGCGTTGCGTGCTCCGGCCTTGTCCAGTGCCACCGTGGCCACGGGAAAGCCCGGAGGCATCTGTACGGTGGAAAGCAGCGCGTCCATGCCGCCCAGAGCCGAACCGGCCACGGGAATGCCGATGACAGGTCTTGTGGTGCGGGCAGCCACTGCCCCGGCCAGATGTGCGGCCATGCCCGCCGCGCAGATGAACACCTGGCATCCGTCCTCTTCGAGTTCCCTCACCAGCGCCTCTGTGCGTTCCGGCGTGCGGTGCGCGGAAGATACCGTGAAACGGAAGCTGATGCCCAGCTTCTTCAGAACCTCCGCACACGGACTGATCACAGGCTCATCCGAGGCGGAACCAATGAAAATGGCAACTTGCGTCATAATTTTTCCTCATGTTCTGCCCCGCAGATTTTGCGCCCGAAGCCGGAGCTTGACGTTGCGGGGGAACTGCGGCGATGCCGGCTAGGAGCGTTGCGGCGGCGTCACGCGCCGCTCCGCTCCGGGAACAGTTTCGCTTTGAAGATGCTCCAGCCCCTTGCTGCCGATGTCGCGGCGGCAGAAGGAATCGGGCATGGAGATACGTTCCATGGCTTCATAGGCCCGCGTCCGGGCCGCAGAGAGAGTTTCGCCCATGGCGGTTACGCACAGCACACGTCCGCCATTGGCGAGGATTCTGCCGTTATCGTATCGTGTCCCGGCCTGGAATACGCGGACTGCATCAAGGGCTTCCGCTTCACTGATGCCGGAGACTTCCATGCCTTTCGGATAGGAACCGGGGTAGCCGTCGGCGGCGAGAACCACGCCGAGAGCGGCCTCATGCCTGATCCTGAGCTTATGGTCTGCAAGCGAGCCTTCAACGCAGGAGCGCAGGAGGCCGAGCAGATCTTCATCAAGGCGCATGAGCAGGGGCTGGCATTCCGGATCGCCGAAACGCACATTGTATTCCAGTACCCTGGGACCGTCGTCGGTCATCATCAGCCCTGCATAAAGGATGCCCCTGAAGGGGGTGCCGCGCCGGGCCATTTCCCGCAGAACAGGGCGCACCGTCAGATCTGCCATGCGCTCAAGTTCGTCGTCAGGCAGTACGGGGGCGGGGCTGTAGGCGCCCATGCCTCCGGTATTGGGCCCCCTGTCTCCATCATATGCGGCCTTGTGATCCTGGGCGGACGGCAGAGGCAACGCCCTTTCTCCGTCACAGAAGCAGAGCAGGGATACTTCCTCCCCGCGCAGAAATTCTTCCATGACCACGGTTTGTCCGGCCGCACCGAAGCGGCCGGAAAACATGTCATCCAGCGCCGCGTCGATGTCATGCTCAGTCATGGCGATAACCACGCCCTTGCCTGCGGCGAGTCCGTCCGCCTTAATCACCAGGGGCGCGCCGTGCTTCGCGGCAAAGGCTCCGGCGGACTTCCTGTCGGAAAAAACGCCGCAGGCGGCGGTGGGAACTCCGGCGGCCTGCATGATTTCCTTGGCGAACGCCTTGCTGCCTTCAAGACGTGCGCATGCGGCGACCGGCCCGAAACAGGGAATGCCTGCTTCGGTCATGGCGTCGACTACCCCGAGCGTAAGGGGCAGTTCGGGGCCGGGCACCACAAAATCCACATGATGTTCGCGGGCGAAGGCGACCAGGGCGGGCACATCTCCCTCGGAAATCGGCAGGTTCCGCGCCAGTGACGCCGTGCCGCCGTTGCCGGGCGCGACGAAGATTTCATCCGCCTCCGGGCTTTGTTTCAGCTTCCAGGCAAGGGCGTGTTCGCGCCCTCCCGAACCGATGATAAGTATGCGCATGGGAACTCCCGGCGCGGATGCGCCGTGTTGTCGTGACGGACCCGGCGAGGTCGGAGCGATGAAGACCCCGGCGAGTCTTTTCCTTTGGTGGGAGCCGTGTTAGAACAGCTTCCACGCAAAGTGGTTCCGGTGGAAAATAGCCGCATCCCGCGAAAATGACAACCGCCGGACAAGTCGTGTGGAGTTTTCCATGTCTACGCCGTACCATGTTCCCGCCCTGTCGGTCGCTCCGGGCAAACGATTCATTCCCTGCTATTCCCCTGGTGAACTGGAGGAGCGGCAGCTTGCGGGGGTGCGCTGGACGCTGGCTCATGCCCTGACGGGCAGCCCCCAGTATCGCGCCAAACTCGGGGATGCGCATCCCGGGGATATCCGTACGCTCGATGATGTGAGAAAGCTCCCCTTTACCACGACCGAGGATCTGCGCGCCGGCTATCCTCTGCCCCTGCTTTCCGTGCCGGATACCGAGGTGCTCCGCGTCCACGCCTCTTCCGGCACCACCGGCAAGCGCAAGGTATTGGCCTATACCCGTAACGACATAGACACATTCGCGTTTCAGATGGCCCGCTGCTATGAGCTGGCCGGGCTTACCCCGGCAGATCGCATGCAGGTGGCCGTGGGGTACGGTTTATGGACAGCCGGGGCCGGTTTCCAGCTCGGCTGCGAGAAATTCGGCGCGCTGACCATTCCTGTCGGTCCGGGCAATCTGGATATCCATCTTCAGCTTCTTCAGGATTTCGGCACCACCTGCATCGGATGTACGGCGTCCATGGCCCTGCTCATGGGGGAAGAGGTGGAGCGGCACGGGCTGCTGAAGAATCTGAAGCTGAAGCGGGCCATTTTCGGGGCGGAAGCCAGCAGCGCCAAGATGCGCGCCGCAATCACCGAAAAACTGGGGCTGGAACACTGTTTTGACATCGGCGGCATGACCGAGATGTACGGCCCCGGCACGGCCATTGACTGCGAGGCTCATGAGGGGCTGCACTACTGGGCCGATCTGTTCTATATGGAAATTATCGATCCCGAGACGCTGGAACCCGTCCGCCCCGGCGAAATCGGGGAGATGGTCGTCACCAGCCTGCGCAAGGAGGCTGCTCCGCTTATCCGCTACCGGACACGCGACCTTTCCCGCTTCATTCCCGGCGAATGCCCCTGCGGCTGTACCATGCCGCGCCATGACCGTCTGCTGGGCCGTTCCGATGACATGATTATCTTCCGGGGCGTCAATATCTATCCCGGTCAGATTTGCGATGTGATCCAGCATTATCCCGAGCTGGGGGGAGAATATCATATTGAGCTGACCCGCGAGGGCGCCAGAGATTTCATGCTGCTCAAGCTGGAACGCGGGGCCAATGTTTCCGCCGATGGAGACGATGCTCTGGCCGGACGTTTTGCGGAGGAACTGCACAAGGCTCTTCTGGCCCGCGCCGCTGTGGAAATCGTCGATCCCGGCAAGCTGCCGCGTTCCTTCGGCAAATCCAAGCGTGTGACGGACTTGAGGCTGGATTAGAGCATTTCGCTCATGAAATGCTCTGCTTCAGTCGGGCAGGGCGAGACTGAAGCCGCAACGCCGGACAGCCGCAATTCACTTGCGGCGTAAAGCTCCGGCTTCAGGCGTGAAGCCTGCGTGCCGGAACATGGGGGCTGGCCGGCAGATGTTTTCGAGAGCAAAACGCTCCAGGAACGATTCACACTACACGGCATTTTTCGCTTTTAAACCCGCCGGAGTATTTCCTATGAACGCTTCATATTCGTTGCCGCTCTGGCCGGGCAGACAGCGTGTCCCCTGAACGGAGCATTTGAGCAGAGTCCTGGAACTGCTCCAAACCGGCAGGCACCTCTCCCGAAAATCAGGAAGAGGTGCCTGCCGGTTTGGTTTTTGGGGGGGCTACAGAGAGTTGTACACGCCGCCCGCAAGGGCGCCGAGGCCGCCGCCGACCAGTGCGCCGACGCCGGCGCTGCCCCCTGCGAGGGCCGAAATGCCCGCACCGGCCAGCGCGCCGCCGGTTCCTCCGATCAGGGTATTCTTCTGGGTACTTGAAAGCTGGCAGCCGGAGGCGAGGGCGAGCATGAGAGCCAGAGGCAGAACGACGATACTTTTGCGAAGATATGCGGTCATGGCGATATCCTTGTTATTGTTGCAAGAACATGTTTCGCTTTGAGAATGCCCCCGGACCCGGGCGGAGCAGGACTTCGCCGCGAAACTGGAACAGCCGGCTCACTTGCGGCGCAGGTTCCGGCTTCAGGGGCGAAACCTGCGCGCCGGAATACAGGTCCGGCCGGCAGATATTTTCAAACTCGGTACACCACACAAAGATGGGGAAGTGTCCGTTACTTGCCTGCAGGCAGTGCGGGAACAATCAGTTCCTTCCAGACAACGTCAAGGACGTGCCGATCACGCTGACCGGGATGTCCGCTATAGAAGGTGTCGATACGGTCGACAATGGCCTGTCGGGGAATGTCTTCAAAAACGACGACCCAGCCCCGTTCAAAGGGGGAAAGCCCGAGATTGTCCAGAGAGGGCTGCTTGCCGTTTCGTTTCGCCTGTTCCATGCCCAGAGCGTATTCCACGGCGATGCCGTTTTCCAGTCCGAACAGAAAGCTCAGTTTGTTGTCGTTGCTGGTATCTTCCCATACGTAGCCGTCCAGCTTGGCAATCTGCGCAGCCTTGTCCGGAGCGGCCGCATGGGACAGGACAGGGAGTACAGCGGAAGCGCACATGGCCAGAGCGGCAAAGGGCAGTAACAGTTTTTTCATGACATTCTCCTTGATGCCTGTTCAGGCGCAACATGTTCATACCTTGAAACAAGGGAGAAAGGATTCTCCCTTCATGAACAGGTTTTGTGCCCTATTCCTCCGCATGTCAATGAGTTGTTTCCGTGTTACATATCCTCATCTTCTTCCGGAGTGTCCGGAGCGGCGTCGGCAGAGTCCCCTCCCATGTCGATGACGCGCACCCCTTCCCGGATATTCCGGAGAGCCTGGCGGCGGAAACGGCGCAGCCAGTTGCCGTCCGGGCATTCCGGTGCAAGCAGGGTTTCGGCGAGCCACTCCGCGCTGTGCAGGACGGGCCGCTTGTTCAGGCCGTCTTCTGTTTCCATGGTCATCAGGGTTCGGGCAATGCCGAGACGGCAGGAGGGGCAGCCGACCAGTATGGGGGTATCCGGAGTAAGCGCGGGAAGCACCGCGGCCAGACGGCCGCGCTTGCGCTCGCGCAGCGCGTTATAAATTCCGGGCGAGGTATAGGCTCCCGTCCCGGATTCTCCGCAGCATCCGGGAGTGAGCGTGATGCTTGCACCGCTCAGGCGTTCCAGCGCCCGCGCGGCCTTGCCGCCGCCTTTCACGGCCTTTACTCCGGACCATTCCGGGTGACAGGAAGCATGATAGAGCAGTTTTTGTCCGTTGGGGACGGCGCAGTGGGGGAGTCTGTCCGCCAGAAGCTGGACAAGATCACTCTGGGGCAGCGGGGAGCCGTCCGGAAGAGCCAGACCATGACGGCTCAGGCTGTCCCGGCAGGAGCCGCAGGCTGTCAGGGACATGGCGACACGGAACCCCGCTTCGGCCGCCTCACGGATGCAAGCGGAGAGTGCTTCGCGGTTGCGCTCCAGGTTTTCCCTGTAGTTGCCCTCTGCACCGGAACTGAGCAGCGGATAGCCGCAGCACAGGTGTTTGCGGGGCATGACGACCGGAACCCCCGCGCGCATCAGCAGAGCAAGTGCGGAAAGCGCGATGCGCCGGTAGAAAAGGCTGCCGCCGCAGCCGGGGAAATAAAGCACGGCATCCACGCCGTTGGCGGCGCGGTCGGCTTCCCGCGCCGCGGGCAGAAAGAGTCCGCCCCGGTCAAGGCGCAGGGCTTCATAAAGATTGGCCATGCCCAGTTCCGGCCCCTTGTTGTTGAACAAGGGGCTTTCCAGGCGCTCGCGCCACATGCGCGGCACAAAACCTATGACCCGGTTCTGCACTTTCTGCCCCAGCGCGGCGGCTTTGGCGGCCCTGGGCACGCGCCGGGCAGGGTCGTGCGCCAGCCAGTTGAGGACACGGGCCTTGATCGGATGCCCGCCCATGCCTTCTTCCTTGAGAAATGCCAGCATGGCAAGCGCCACAGAGGCGGATTCAATCTTGACCGGGCATACCGAGGTGCAGCGGCCGCAGCCGGTGCAGTGCTCCACCATATGCCGCAGTTCCTCAAGGAGGGCCGGAGCCGGCTTGCCGCTGGTGGCCTGGGCATAGTAGACGGCTTCGGTAATTGCGCCGAGTACCATGTTCTTGTTGCGCGGATGGTACTGGTAGGAGCGTTCAGGGTAGACCATGGGACAGACCTGCTTGCACTTGCCGCAGCGGGTGCAGGTCTGCACGGTTGTCAGCAGCTTGATGAAGCGTTCCTTGTCCTGCAGGCCGCTTTGCCGGATATCCTCAATCAGCCGGTTGAATGAGAACGTGAACGGTCGCACGGGCAGTTCGCGCTGCACCAGTTTGCCCGGATTGAGAATATCGCGCGGATCCACCCTTTTCTTGAATTCGCGCAGGGCGTCCATTTTCTCCCTGCCGAGGAAGGATATCTTGGTGATGCCGATGCCGTGTTCTCCGGATACCGCGCCGCCCATTTCCTGTGCGCGGGCCATGACCTGCATGGCGGCCTCTTCTGCCTGCTCCATCATGTGCGGGTCATTGGAGTTCACCGGAATATTCACATGGCAGTTGCCGTCGCCCGCGTGCATGTGGCTGGCGATGACGATGCGGCTGGCCCGCATGTATTCGGCGATTTTTTCGATTTTTTTCGCCAGACGGGGGTAACGTTCTTCCAGGGTTTTCAGAAATGCCTCGGCCCGGTGCAGCACGTCTTCGTCTGTAAGTTCTTCCGCGGAGTCAGAAATCCCGGGGCGCGCGGCGTGACTTCCGTTTTCCGGCACGGGAGCGGTTCGCGGCGTTTTGGGTTCCTCGCCCAGGGCAAGGCGCGAGGCAAAGGTGAATTCCCGGTTGACTTCGCGATCCTCCAGCGGGAAACCGGGCAGACGGCCGACCTCCTGCAGGGCGTACCGATAGGCCGCCGCGCTCATTTCCAGATTGAGCGCTTCAAGAAAATGGGCGAAATCCGGAATCGCCCGCATGGGGATGACCACGTCCTCATTGATTTTAAATCCGGAAGTGCGTCTGGCGATGGCGGAAAGCTTGTGGCGATCTTCCCAGAACAGTTCTCCTTCCTTTTCGTCCTTCGCCACGGTTACGGCCACATATTCATTGTCGCCCACCAGGGCTACAATTTCGTTGACGCATTGATCGAGCAGATATTCATCATTTCCGTCCACCTGCACGATGATTACCGAAATGGGGTCGCCCGCGTGCCGTATGGACTTGCGCTGGTAGCCGATGGCCTGGACATATTTGACGTTAAATTCTTCCAGCGCGGAGAGACGGGCATAATCTCCCTCATTGCGGATGCGATCCCGCAGAGCGACAATTTCCTGAATGATTTCCGCAGCGGGACGCATGGACTTGCCGAATACCTCCAGCACCATGACGCGGGAAAAGACAGGCTTTTCATGCAGGGTGAAGGTTGCCTCGGTGATGATGCCGTCCACGCCTTCCTTCTGCATGCCGGGCAGACCGCCCAGTGCCTTGTTGGTCACGTCCTTGCCCAGGCCGGGCAGACGTATTTCATCGCCTTTCAGCTCCACCACGCTGCGCATGCCGCCGGACGGATCCCGCACTTCAAATACCGCTGTTTCTTCGGGCAGAATCTTGTGACGGGGATGATCAATCCGCTGCACGTCAATAATTTCTCCCGTGGGGGTGACCATGCGCCAGGACAGCAGGTTATCCAGCGTAGTGCCGTATTCAAAGGCGAAGGGGCCGCCGGAGTTTTCCGCCACGTTGCCGCCTATGGTGGAAGCCGTCTTGGAAGCGGGATCGACCGTGAAAAGAAGGCCTTCCCTCGCGCTCCGGTCAATGGCGTCCTGGGTGATGACGCCCGCCTGGCAGGTCAGGGCAAGATGTTCCCGGTCCACGCTCATGGAAGTAAGCCGCGTCATGTTGACGACCACGCTGCGCTTGAGCATGGGGACGGCTCCTCCGGTCATGCCGGAACCTCCGCCGCGCGGGATGACGGCGAACTTCATGTCATTGGCCAGACGCACCAGAGCGCTGACCTGTTCCGTAGTCGCTGGCTCAACAACCAGCAGAGGGAGTTCCATGCGCAGGTCGGTGGCGTCAGTGGCGCATTCCACCAGGGAGCCGGGGCGGGTGAGCACACAGTCCTCGGGCATGACAGCCTTCAGACGCTCCACGAGTTCCTGACGGAAACGGCGTTCAGCCTCGTAGGCGCTCCAGAAAATGGTGATGCCTTCGCTGATGGTCGTCACATATTGCTGGGCCAGAGCCTGGGATTCGCGGGTGAAGCGTTCATTTACGCTGGCCCGCACGGATTCGGGCTGGATAAAGGGATTATAGGCGATGAGGAAAAGCTCTTCCGCAATGGAGATTGCCAGTTCCCGCACGGATTCGGGCCAGTTCTCGAACGCTTCGAGATTTATGCGGAGGATGCGGTTGACAACGAAATCCTGCGATATGGAAATGTGGGGGCCTTTGTGCGCCATGAAACTCTCCTTGTACCCCATCGGGAGACTGAACCCGGAAAGGGGGAAGCCCTTCTTATAGCGCGTCAAAACCTCCGCACGCAAGAAGAACGGAAAACTTGACCAAAGTGAATTCTGTGGATAATAAAAATAAGATCAGGTGTTATGTTTCTGCTCTGCCGCAGAGTGGTATTGAGACTTTTTGACCGTCGGAAGCGCGGGCGGCAGCAGATATGAAGTGACGACGTTCTGCCGCATGGGCATGCGGCAGAAACCTTGATGCAGTCCACGGCTCCGGTTTCAGACGTGAAGCCTGCGGGCTGGAGCGACATGCTCCGGCTGAATGCGGTGGAAGCGTCAGGCAATGCGGAAGGAGGGGACTTCCGGCGAAAGGTAGTGGATTTCCACCTCAGCGCCGCCCCATTCACGCAGTTGAGCGGCGAGTTCTTCCGCCGCGGCGGGAAGTTCCTTTTCCGCATTTTTCGTCAGCATGTCCAGATTGATGGCCGCACGGGAGGTGGAGGACCGGAGCTTGCTGCGATCGCCGTTTTTCCAGCACCAGGCGCGGCAGAATACATCCCGGCTTCCGGAATCCATATAGATGATTTCACCCGCGGGAGGGTGTTCCAGCACATCGGGCTGGGCCAGAGGCACATAGCATTCTTCCCCGGTTGCAAAGGTGAGAACAAGGTCTCCGGCAACGACGTCGAGATCGTCGCCTCCGCAGGGGATAAGACGGCGCAGGCTCACGCAGTTGAACAGCGCTACCAGCGTATTGACGTACGGCAGTTCGGCCCCCTTGCGCACGCGCCTGATCAGGTTGATGACCGAGGGCGGATAACGCTTGGGATTGAGATGCATGGAGGAAAATGCCTCCGCCCAGGGGCGCAGGAGGGGGTGTTCATACGGTGCGGCCAGAACTTCGTCACGGCGGACGGCCTCTTCGCATTCACGCAGAAAGGCAAGAACATCAGGATGCTCACGGCTGTTATCCATGCCGCGTGCTATCAGAACGGCACGGCGGAACGCAGGGTAGATGCGGAAGACTTCCGGATTGATGATATAGCGCATGATATTCCCCATGAATGACATTTTCCCCTGTTGCCCTGTTTCGCGCCGATGTCGGGAAAACATCGGCTCCTGCGTTTTTTCCTGTCATGACCTGTTCAGGGGAAGTGGAAAATCCCGGTTTTCGGCTCGTATTCCGAATTGCGGAATACGAGCCGTCGCGAACGGGCCGAAACCGCCTTTTCGGCGAACCGGGCCGGCATTGAATACGAAAGTATTCAACCATTTATGATATGGTACGAAAGTATGTTGCTGCTGAATGCATCTGTCAGCCGGAACCATGGGTTCTGACCCGCAACGTTTCGGCTCACCGGAGTCTTGCCTTGCACCCCGGAGTCGAGCGGAGTCGGGGCAAAATGCTCCGAACTCACCGGGATGATGCGTAAAAAGCGGTTCAGCGTCCACTTTTCAAGCGACTGGAGATGTTGTTCTGCACCCATTTGGCATCCAGCCATTCCAGAGGCTGAACAGGCACTCCGGAAACCAGCACGCCGAAATGGACATGGTCGCCCGCCGCAAGGCCGGTGATGCCGGTAGTCCCCACGGTCTGCCCCGCCTTTACCTCGTCCCCCGGCTTGACCCGGAATTCACTGAGATGGGAGTACAGAGTCATGAGTCCCAGCCCGTGATCGATCACTGCAATATTGCCGTAAATGCCGAGTTCCTCCGTAAAAATCACCCGTCCGGCATTGGCGGCGGGCACTTCGGCGCGGGCCACGGAAGCGAGATCCAGACCGGTATGAACCTGATGATCTATTTTCTTGCCTCCGGAGGTATAGGTGCGGGCGTCCCCGAAGTTGGCCTTGACGGCTGAACGGGGCAGATGCTGGAATTTGCCCTTCCACAGAAAAGACGGGTTGCTGGTCTGGCCCAGCTCAAGCAGCTTCGCGTCATTGCGCAGGCGTTCCCCATTGTTGACGCAGATATACTGCTCCAACGTGGGAGCATCCGGCTTTTCAGGGCAGAGCCGGGCGAGTTCGGCGGATTTCATGCTCAGGAACTTTTCGCTGATGGGAAGTGTATCCGAAGAGAAGTCACGTCCGATGGCATTAATCAGAAGACGGCTGGACGTAATATTGCCCGCGTCGTCTTTTGCCATGATTTCCGGCAAGTAGGTGGCCGTGGTTTTCTGGTAGGGGAAGGCGAACAGGCATGCCCAGGAGCCGTCGGCCTGTTTGTAGGCCGGGAAGAAAAGATCCTCGGAGCGGACGCCGGTTTCCCGCACATCCTTGTTTACGGTATAGACAATAAGAGCGCTGCCTCCCCGGCGTATGGCGGGCGGAACCGTACGCACGGCGATGCGCGGAGGCTGGGTATCCATCCGCACGGGAAGGGTGAGGGTGGAGGAGTTGCCCGCTCCGAATCCGGCGAATGCAGCGTCGCGGGCCTTGATCTCCAGTTCGAAGGCGCCGTCGGGCAGACGGGTCTCGCTCAGGTCGAAGTTCAGTTTCGCCTCCCTGACATCCTTGGGAAAGTCACGGCGCAGCACGGTCATGGCCCTGCCTCCCCGGCGCACTGTGACCTGAACGGAGCGCAGTCCGGAATCGTCGGAGAGGCTCAGCTCAAGAGGCTGGGCCGGGCCGAGGCGTTCCGGGCTTTCAGGAACGAGTGCAATAACCGGGCCGGCCATGTCATGCAGGAGCGTGTAAGCCCCCGCCCCCGCAAGGGCGAGGCAGAACAGCAGAAAAATGTGTGAAAAACGAAGGGTCGATTTTTTTCTCATGGCGAAAGAGGCGAAATATGGTTCGCCGGGAATGTTTCAGGGTTGCTTCAGCGGGCGTCAGATATTTTTGTCCAGCAGGATCATGGCAAGACGCAGAAAGTCCGCCTCGGTCAGAATCCCTACCAGCTTGCGTCCGTCCAGGACTGGGAGGCAGCCGCACTTGTGCTCGAACAGCAGTCTGGCGGCTTCGCGCAGCGGGGTATCCGGGGTCACGCAGTCCACATCGCACTGCATGACATCCGAAACGCGGATGGCGGTGTCGATTTCCTCCTGAACCTTTTCGTCAATGTCCGCGAGCCTGGAAATGGTGCAGGCCAGAAGATCCCGATTGGTGATAAGGCCCACAAAGTTGCCTTCATCATCGGTTACCGGGGTATTGCGGATCTTCGCGAGCTTCATGAGCGTGCGCGCGTCGTTCAGGGTGTCTGACGGCTGCAGGGTGAAAACGGTATCTATCATGAGTTCGGAAACATGATGCATGGGACACTCCTTGTCCGTGGAGGCCGGAGGCCGGCTCTGTACGCCGCCGAAGCGGCGGAAGGATTTGAAGTCTGGATAATTACCAGCTATAGTGGCCCATCCGGATGTCCCCGTCAAGGGGAACGAGGCGGGTGACGCTCTTCGGCGGGGTCCGGCCGGAATGAGGACGGACGAGACAAAGGACAGAGACAACATGCACTTTGCAGATATGGATTACCGCATACCCCGTCAGCGCATGGTGCGCGAGCAGCTGGTCGCCAGAGGCATCCGGGATGCCCGGGTGCTGGAGGCCATGGGAAGCCTGCCCCGGCATTTTTTTGTGCCGGAGGGGCTTGTTCCCACCGCCTATGACGACAGGCCTCTGCCCATAGGGCACGGGCAGACCATTTCCCAGCCATGGGTCGTCGGGCGCATGTGCCAGATGCTGGAGGCGGAACCCGGCATGAGCGTGCTGGAAGTGGGCACCGGATCGGGGTATCAGGCCGCCGTGCTGTACCGTATGGGGCTCACCGTATTCAGCGTGGAGCGTCTGCGCCCGCTGTACATGGAGGCGCGGGAACGCCTGACGTCGCTTGGCATGCATAACATACGCACGCTGCTCTCCGATGGGACGCTGGGCTGGCCGGAGATGGCTCCCTTTGACCGGATCATCGTGGCGGCGGGGGGGCCCGGCATTCCCGAAGCTCTGGCGGAACAGCTGGCTGATCCCGGCGTTATGGTCATCCCGGCGGGCAGACAGCGGGGAGCCCAGAGACTCGTTCGCGTCCGCAAGGAAAACGGACGGGTAAACATGGAGGACTGCGGTTCGGTGGCTTTCGTCGATCTGGTGGGAAATTGCGGCTGGAGCCAGAAATGACCGGCTGCCGTCCCTTCTGTCGGAGAGAAAAATGGATTGACAAAACGGCGTCTCGATGAAAACCCTATGCATGCTTTCTCGGGCTGCGGGGAAAATTGCGCGGCATCCGCCGCAGGGCGGAGCGTGCCTCACGGCTCGACAGATCAGGCCGAAATGTTTTTGCCGGATATTCCGGGAAGATTTTTAAGGAATACGCCATGGCTTCCCTCCTGTCGCTCTGGACGCACATAAAGCGTCTCAACTGGGCTAACCGGATTACCCTGCTCCGCATCGGAGCGGTTCTGCCCATTGTTGTCCTGATGCATTTTCCCCGCCCCCTGCTGTGCTGGATTGCCGCGGTACTGTTCGTACTTGCTTCGCTCAGCGACTTTCTGGACGGGTATATCGCCCGCCGTGAAGGTATGGTCACCACATTCGGGAAGTTTCTTGATCCTCTGGCTGACAAGCTGCTCATCTGCTCGGTGCTGGTGCAGATGGTGGCGCTGGGCTGGGTGCCCGCATGGGTGACCATTCTCGTCATCGTGCGCGAGCTGGCTGTGACCGGGCTGAGAGCCGTCGCCGCGGATCACGGCGTGGTCATCGCGGCGGACAGGTACGGCAAGTGGAAGACCGTGCTTCAGATTGTGGCGATTGTCCCTTTGCTGATTCACTATTCTTTCTGGGGGCTGCCTGTGCACGGCGTCGGGATTTTTATCCTTTACATCGCGTTGATTCTCACGATAATATCGGGCGTTAATTATTTTTATCGTTTTTACTGCGACTGGAGCCTGTCCCGGAGCGATGCGGCCGATGCGCCGTCCTCCCCGGAACATTCCCGTCAGAAAGCGTCCTGACGAAAAGGGGCTTGTATCGCAGGGGATTCAGACATGAGTGGTCGAGACGGCGGTTCTTCGCTCTCCTTTTTCTGGCGCTTTGCCATTCTCGCCCTGGCGCTCTTCATGAACGCCACCCTGGCGGTTCGTCTGATGTGGGGCGATCAGAGCGTGGGAGAATGGCGGAACCTCAAGGGCCTGCAGAATGCCCTTTTCGCGGAGCTGTCCGGCCTGGACAAGCGCAGGGCGGAACTCAGTCTGGAAATACGTCTTTTACAGACCGACCCGGCATATATGGAAAAGATAATCAGACAGCGCCTCAACTATGTGCGCAATGACGAGATCCTTTATCTCTTCGATGACGCCGGGGAGGAAAACTCCCCATGGACAGGAGCCGGAACGGATGAACACCCCGAATGACGCGTTCCCTGACGGACAGGATCGAGATTCCCTCTCGGCGCCTCAGCCCGCGCGGGAGTCAGGAGAAGGAAGCACCTCCCTCGGTGAGGCCGTGAAGAGGGAGAAGATTAACTGGTATCGCGAGGTGCTGGAGCTTGAGCCAGGTTCCAGGGTCTTCCTGCCGTTTGCCCGTCTGCTCGTCGAGCAGGGCTGCTCCGATGAGGCGGCTGCTGTATTGAGGCGCGGGCTGGAAGCTCATCCCGAGTTCATTGAGGCGCGTCTCTTGCTGATAGATGTGCTGCATAAGGGCGGACATCCTGCCGAGTGCGGCGCCGAGGTGGCGCGCCTTGCCGTTCTGTTCAGGGAGTATCCCGGATTCTGGGATGCCTGGAGTGAACTTTCCGCCGCGGAGGGAGCCCAGGCGGACCTGTCGGCGTCCCTTGGGTTGCTCGGGGCCTTGCTGCGCAATTCCAGCGTGACGCTGGCAGAGGTGCTTTCCGCCGGACTGCGCGCCATGCAGCGTTCTGCATCCGGCGGAAAGCCGGGGGCTCTGCCGCAGAAGGTGGAGCCGGAAGCCGGCGTGCAGGGGGACGCGGAGGAAGCTCTTGAAACTGGCGTGGCTGAGGAATCCGTCGGAACCGTGGCGTCTGGCGATGATGTTCTGCCCCGTGAAGAAAGTTTCCCTGTTCAGGTCCTTTCCGCCGGAGATTCAGTTGAAGTTCCGGCGGCGGTGTCTGCTGCAGCGGGAGACCGAATCGCGCCGGATGAACTTTCCGTCCACGCTTCCGGTGAGGCGTCCGGGGAAGATGTGGAGCTGGCCGCGTTGCGTGAGGCCGCGCGTGAGCTTGACGATTTCAGGAGCGGTTCCGGCAGGGATGGAGCGGAGGAGGAGAAATGCGGCGTTCCGGCGGAAGCCGCATCCGACGCGAAAGAGACGACCGAGGGAAAATGTTCGCTGCGTACCCGTTCCATGGCAGAGATTCTGGCCGAACAGGGAGATCTGCGCGGCGCCATCGACATTTATGAGGAACTGGCGGGAGCGGCGCTGCCGGAAGACCTGCCGGCCATTTATCGGCGGCTGGACAGCCTGCGCGCGGCCCTGGGCGGTGCTTCCGTTTCCCTGAGCACGTCCCATGCGGGGATTTCTCCCGTGGCCGCATCTGCTACCGCGAGTTCTTCCTTCACCTCTGCCGTGGTCCCTGCCCACGCTTCAGGACCGGATGCCATGTCGGGCGGAAGTTCCGTTCAGGTGCGCGCGGTGGATGCCTCTTCATCGCGGGGAATTTTGGATATGCTGGAAAAGCTGGCCGTTCGTCTGGAAAATCGGGCCCGTTAGCGGCCCTCAGCAGGAGTTCTCTGTGCGTGTTTTTTTTCGTCTCGTTTTCAAGTGTGCCGTGCCGGCCTGTATGCTCGTTCTGCTGCCGGGTTGCAGTACTTTGACGGAGACCTCGGCCTGGAAAAAAACCAGCGGATTGTACTATACCTATGTCAACCGACCGGTAAAGCTGGATCTGACATCTGCCGAAGCCCTGCCGGAAGGGGAAAGCAGGCTGGCTTCCCGTCTTATGGCGCTGGACTGGCAGCTTACAGGGCTGGAACGCACTCTGGAGGCTATGGGGGTACCGGATCAGAATGCGGCGGATATGCTCCTGCGCCGCTTTCCCTGGCTTTCCGGAGTGACGATTCTGGACGGAGACGCCAACGTGTTTGCCGCGGTTCCTTCCATTCAGCTGAAGCAGCTTGACTATACGCCGCTGCTGGCTGTTCCTCCGAAGAGTTCGACGCGCGCCCTGCGCGCCTGTGTGCAGGATACGCCGCTGGGGCCTGAAATCATGCTGGCACGCCCGATCATGCGCGAAGCCGAAGCTGTAGGCTTTTTTGTAGCGACATTTGATTTTCGTTCCCTGCTGCCATATGCCGACGCGTCCGGCGATATCGTGGCGCGCGCTCCGGGGGTGACGCTATGGTCGGGGGATCGCATGTATGACGAGACGCCCCTTGCCGGAGAGGATTGGGATGTCCTGCTGGGCGAGCGTTCTTTCGGGCAGGCGGGTGAAGGCGATGACGCAATGGTATGGGTTGTCCGTTACCTTGGCGGCATGCCTCTGGTGATTGCCAGCCCTGCCCGTTGAACGAAAAGGGATGCCCGGCAGGGCAGGAAGAAAGCGTGTGAATTTTCGCGGGAACTTACACTGAACATATATTTTGCCAGAGGAATGGTTCATGCCTGAAATCACAGTGACCGAGCATCTGCTTTCCACCCAGAAAACCAACTCCCCCCACGCCACGGGACAGTTCACCGCATTGCTTCATGATCTGATTGTTTCGGCCAAGATAATTTCCCGCAATGTGAAGCAGGCCGGGCTGGTGGATATTCTTGGCGGTACGGGGGAGGTCAATGTGCAGGGCGAACGCGTGCAGAAGCTGGACGAGTTCGCCAACAATGTGCTCATATACCGCATGCGGGCCTGCGGCGCGGTGTGCGCGCTCGGTTCCGAAGAGCTGGCAGAACCGCTGCTTCTCTCCCCCGGCATGGAGAACAGGGAGAGAGGGCGTTACCTCATTTTCTTCGATCCTCTGGACGGCTCCTCGAATATTGACGTGAACGTCAGCATCGGTACGATATTTTCCATATACCGCCGAGCAGAGGATGCCCGGGGCGAAGTGCGGAAGGAAGAGTTGCTGCGCCCGGGGCTGGAGCAGGTGGCGGCAGGCTACTTCGTGTACGGTCCCTCCACCATGCTGGTGTATTCCACCGGACAGGGGGTAAACGGATTTACGCTTGATCCGAGCATCGGCGAGTTTCTGCTGTCGCATCCCGATATGCGTATCCCCGAGACGGGTTCCATCTATTCCGTCAACAGCGCATACTATGCACACTGGGACGAATACGCGCGGGAAGCGGTAGACACCTTTGCCCGCCCCGCAGATCATGAACCCCACTCGCTGCGTTATGTGGGGTCTCTGGTCGCGGATTTCCACCGCACAATGCTGTACGGAGGCATCTTTCTGTACCCCGCCGAGGATCGCAGGCCGCAGGGCAAGCTGCGCCTCATGTACGAGGCCGCACCTCTGGCGCTGCTTGCTGAACAGGCAGGAGGACTCGCCATCGACGGGGCATGCCGTATTCTTGAAAAGAAACCCGAAGCGATTCATGATCGCACGCCGCTGTTCATCGGGTCCGCCCGCGATGTGGAAAAAGTGGCGGCCATTTACCGGCGGCGCGGCTGATTCTTCGGGAGGTACGCCCATGCTTGTGCTTGGGGTGGAAAGCTCTTGCGATGAAAGCGCGCTGGCGCTGGTCAATGAAGAAGGGATACTTGCCTCCGTCATGGCCACGCAAATTGACATACATGCGCTGTTCGGCGGCGTTGTGCCGGAACTGGCGTCACGAGAGCATGCGCGCCTGATGCCCCTTTTATTTGATGAACTGTGGCGGCGGGCCGGCTGGGAAGATGACCCCGAGGCCGGCTGGGCCGGAGTGGATTGCATTGCCGTTACGCGCGGCCCGGGATTACTGGGCAGCCTGCTGGTGGGTGTGGCCTTTGCCAAGGCTCTGGCCTTTGCGCGGGGCATTCCGCTCATCGGAGTCAATCATCTCAACGCGCACCTCCTTGTTGCAGGCTTGGAAAAAAAACTGGAATTTCCTGCACTTGGAGTGCTGGTTTCCGGCGGGCACACGCATTTGTACCGTATGGACGGGCCTGCGGAAATGGATGTTCTGGGGCGGACACTGGACGACGCCGCAGGGGAGGCCTGCGACAAGTTTGCCAAAATGGCAGGGCTGCCCTATCCCGGCGGGGCGCTGCTGGATGCTCTGGGCAGGCGCGGAAAGGCTGATGCGAATCTTTTTCCGAGACCTTACACGCATAATGACAATCTTGATTTCAGTTTCAGTGGTCTGAAGACGGCAGGGGCAACATGGCTGGAACGGCATCCCGAAGCCAGATTCCCCATGGGAAAAAGCCCGGCGAAGGAACGGCTGGACAGCGCTTCTTCACTCCTGTGTGATGCGGCGGCCTCGTATCTGCTGGCTGTGGCGGAAACTCTGGTGATCAAGGCGCGCCGCGCTCTTTCCGTATTTCGTCCTCGTTCGCTCGTCGTGGCTGGAGGCGTGGCCGCAAACAGTGTCGTGCGCCGTGTGTTCAGGGAGCTGGCCGAGCAGGAGGGGCTGGAGCTGCATGTGCCTTCTCCGGCGTTGTGTACTGACAATGGCGTCATGGTGGCATGGAACGGGCTGCTGCTGGCCCGCGCCGGATACAGGCACACGCTTGAGCTTTCGGCCATTCCCCGGGGACAGGCCATTCCTTTCGACTGGCTGCGGGATGAAATCCGGCCGTGCGCACAGACGAAGGCGTAAGGCCGCATGACGGAGAGCCTGCCCCGGAGCGTCTCCCTTGACAGTGACATGGGGCGAACCTACAATATTCAGATGGAACCGTATATCCATATGTTGTTTCCGACAATTCCGTTCGTGTCCGGGCATTGCGGGGGATAAGCCGCCTCCGGCGGACACCAACTTCACATGCAGCATACAGAGGAGTTTCTCATGTCCGAGCAAGTTACCGATGCAACCTTTGACAGCATGGTCATCAAGTCTTCCACTCCTGTTCTGGTTGATTTCTGGGCTCCCTGGTGCGGTCCCTGCCGCGGCCTTGCCCCTGTTATCGATGAAATTGCTCAGGAATACGCCGGCCGCGCCAATGTGTACAAGATGAATGTGGATGACAGCCCGATGACGCCCGGCCGCTTCGGCATTCGCGCGATTCCTACGCTGATTGTGTTCAAGAACGGCGAAATTGTGGAACAGGTCACCGGAGCCGTGGGCAAGTCCAACATTACCGCCATGCTTGACAAGGCGCTTGCATGAAAAGTTTCGACGCCCTCATTCTTGGGGCTGGTCCGGCCGGGCTGACAGCCGCGCTCTATCTTGTGCGCGGGGGGATGAGTACAGCGCTTGTGGAAAAAGGCGCTCCGGGCGGCCAGGTTCTCAGTACGGCGGAAATCGAGAATTATCCGGGTTTTCCGAAGGGAATCAAGGGGTGGGAGCTTGCGGATATGTTTTCCGCTCACCTTGATGAGTATCCCGTGGAACGGCTGCGCGGCGAGATTGTTTCCCTGGAGATCCCTGCGCAGGAAGGCGGCTGGTTTGAGGCCCGCTTTGCCGAAGACGGGGAGTCCGTGCGTGCCCGGAGTGTGATTGTCTGCACCGGAGCGCATCATAGGGCGCTCGGCGCGCCGGGTGAGGACAGGTTTACCGGGCGGGGGGTTTCCTACTGTGCGGTATGCGACGGCAACTTCTATCGCGGAAAGAATGTGGCCGTGGTGGGCGGAGGCAACTCCGCGCTTGAGGAAGCCCTGTACCTTGCGCGCATTGTTGACAAGGTATATCTGATTCATCGACGCGAAGGGTTTCGCGGCAGCAAGGTCTATGTGGATAAGATTGCCGCCATGCCCGACAAGATTGAGCTTGTCACCAGTCATGTGATTGATGAAATCCGGGGCGGGGAAAATATGGATGCCATTGCCGTGCGTCATGTCGGCAGTGGGAAAACCCGCGTCATTCCGGTGGAAGGTCTCTTCATTTATGTAGGCATGCAGCCCCTTTCCGGCTTCCTGCCCGCCGCGCTGGATATGGATGCCCAGGGCTTTGTCAGAACTGACGCCGAAATGCGTACCAATCTGCCAGGCCTGTTCGCGGCTGGTGATGTGCGTGCGAAATTGTGTCGTCAGGTGAGCAGCGCTGTAGGCGACGGAGCCACCGCCGCCACTGCCGCCCTGTCCTACCTGGAGCGAATGAATGGCTAAACTGCCTGTCCTGTCGTTGCTGGTCTGTCTCCTGCTGTCGGGCTGCGGTCTCATTGATGAATACTTCCTGCCCGTGTCGGAAGACACGGTGCAGGAAATTTACGAGAACGGCAACGACGCCATGCGGGCCGGGGAATATGCCAAGGCGGCGGAATCCTATGCCCGCATCAAGGATGACTATCCTTTCAGCCCCTATGCGGTAGAGGCTGAACTGTCGCTGGCTGATGCCTATTTTCTGAACAAGAAGTATGCGGAAGCGGCTGAGGCGTACAGAGACTTTGAAACCCTGCATCCGCGGCACAGCGCCATTCCCTATGTATTGTATCAGCTGGGGATGTCGCTGAAAAGCACGTATCGTTCAGTGGATCAGGCTTCCACCGAGGTGGCCGAGGCTCTGGAGTATTTTCAGCGCCTTGAGCAGAGCTATCCCGGAACGGAATACGCGGAAAAGGCGCATGAGCAGATTGCGGAGTGCCGCAGTCTGCTGGCTCAGCGTGAAGTGTATATCGGTGACGTGTTCTGGAGCATGGGCAATTATCAGGCCGCATGGACGAGATACCGCTATGTTCTTGAGAATTACGGTGATGTAACGGATGTGGCGGAATATGCCCGCAAAAAGGGCGAGAGTGCCTATCTGCGTTTCAGGGAAAACAGTGCGGAAGCTGAACGCGAAAAACGACAGGGGTCCTGGAAGGATTATTTCCGCTGGCTGTAGCTGGTTTGGGAGTCGATTCAAACAGCAGGAGTGTCTCCCGAAGGGGTGACATTCTCACCGCAAGGCAGATATCGTTTTCAGTCAGGCCGGTTCGGGATGTGTCCGAACCGGCCTTTTCTGCAAGGGACACAGGAGAGGTTCTTTACATGACAGGTGAATGACGATATATGTTCGATATCGAATATAAAAGGTTCGTCAGAACCATGCCGTGAGAGAGGGACAGCATATACGGCAGGGTCGGTCGGGGAGGCGCACGAGCGGTATTCTTCCCGGAAGAGTGGAGTCTGAATGCGGCGTGTCTGTTCATCTGGCAGAGCTGTCTCTCCACCAGCTCCTCATGGGCTGATCTGCAAGTATTACGCCCGAAGCCGGAGCTTGACGCAGCAGATGAATTGCGGCGGCATGGGATTATGAGAGGCGTTGCGGAATCCCTGGCCGCCGGCGCGGAACATTTGACGGAGAATGGTAAAATTGAAAGGCTCTGTGACAGTGCCGACTGAAAAAATGTTTTCACGGAGGAAAGGCATGTTTCAATCCACAATCGTCCCATCCGCCGACTGACTGAAGCAGCCGACGGAGAGGGGGCGTGCGGATTGCCCTCCCTGAAGGGAAAGGTTACGGAAAAGGATTTCACCGGCTTCTCCGTCTTGTCAACACCTCTTTTCCCCCTGAAGGGGGAGGTCTCAAACCGCAAAGGAATTTTTGATGAAAAGGGAAAAAAGCGCCGCGACGCTGCGGCTGGAAGTTCGTCAGAGTACCTTGTTCCCTCATATGATAAGAGCGGGAGAACGGGTATGGCAGGCTGTGGCGTATGATGAGTCCAATGTATCCATGATAGTGGGGAATGATGGTGTCATTCTGGTGGATACAGGCATGCTTCCGTCCGTAGCACAGGAGATCAGGGAAGAGTTTCGGAAGATTACACCGCTTCCGGTACGCGCAATTATTTATACGCATGGGCATGGGGATCATACGGGAGGTTCCCCGGTATTTGCTGCTGACGGAGAGGTCCAGATCTGGGCGAGATCGAATTTTGGGGCTGAAGTCGCCTTGTTTGAATCCGCCGGGCTCATGATGCAGTTCGGAGCCAGAGGCGCGCGGCAGAACGGAGCTAAACTGCCGCCGGAGCTTCGCAGCGGTACGGGGTTGTCCCCCCTGCGCGCCGTCATGCCGTCTGGTGCGGCGTTCAATGGAAAACAGGGGGCCATACACCCTGATCATTTTTTGGAAAACGAGCGCCGGGAACTGGAGCTGTGCGGTGTTCGCCTGGAGCTGTTCGCAGCTCCGTCGGAAACGGCGGATGCCTTGTGCGTATGGCTGCCCGATGACGGCGTGTTGGTCGCTGGGGACGCCATGTACCGTTCTTTTCCCAATGTATACCCGGTGCGCGGCATGCCCTGCCGGGATGTACCGTCCTGGATTGCCACCCTGGCGATGTTGCGGAAATACAGGGCGGATGCACTGCTGGTCGGGCATGGCGATCCCTGGATCGGCCGTGAGGCTGTAGACAAGGCTCTGACCAACTATCACGATGCCCTGGAACATGTGTTTCGGGAAACGGTGGCAGGCATGAACCGGGGACTTGGGCCGGACGAGCTTGTCCGCACGATCCGGCTGCCCGAGCATCTTGCCGGGCTGGATGAACTGGGGGAATACTACGGCAATGTCGCCTGGACGGTACGCGCGCTGTATGCCTCCTACTGGGGCTGGTTCGACGGAAATCCCCGCCGTTGCTGACAGGATTCGGCGCTTGCGAGGAAGCGGCCCGCATGGTTGAGCTGGCGGGAGGGGCGGACGCGCTCTTCCAACGCGCACAAGCAGCCCTCCATGACGGGGATGTGGGTTGGGCGCTGCGTCTGGCCGATCATCTCCTGGCTTTGGAACCGGATGCCGCCGAGTACCGTCTGCTCAAGGCTGATGCGCTTGATGCCATGTCCGAGGATATGCTGACCACTTCAGGACGCAACTATGCGCGCACTGTGGGAATGGAGCTGCGGGAAACCATGTGAGGAAGTCTTTTCAGAAGCGGGAACTGCGCCCCATGGTTGTCATGGATGGGGGAACTTTCCCAAAGCGGCTCGCATATAGGCTTCTTTCAACGGGTGCTCCGCCGGCAGACTCTCTCCCCAGAGCAGGTACATGAATTTGAGATAACGCGCGCGGATATCTGCTGCATGCCGACGCCGTTCCGCCGCAGCAGCAGGGGAGATGTTTTCAAGCAGGCGATGCAGAGTTGCCGCCCGATGGACGGGACGGTGGAAGGAATTGATTTCATTCCATGCCCTGTGGGCCATGGCATTTCTGCGGGCCTCGTCGGACAGAATATTTTGGATCGCCTTTTCAGCATTATCCGCCGCTACGGTGGCCATGCTTTCCAACATGCTGTCTGTCAGGGGCGGGGCGTCAGGAAAGCAGCGCTCGGCAAGGCCCGGAATGGTATAGAGCTGCATGTGTTCGCCGGGAAGGAACAGGATTTCCTGTCCGTTCCGGATACGCGGCGTAAGCAGGGCCGCGCCGCAGCCCATACTCTCAAAAACGCGGAAGTTCAGGTCTCCCTTTTCACAGATATTGATGACAAGGCGGGCGCGCGGAAAGAGTGTTCTGTAGTTTCCTGTTCTGATTTCAATGGGGACTTTTTTACCCAGCAGCTCGAAGAAGCGTTTGCGTAGCGGGGTAGTATCCTGGTTGACGGTTCCCACAAACAGGCAATCCCATTCTTTGGGCATATCGGGAAAATGAGGGGGAACTTCGGTTTCGGGCAGTGCGGGAGCGCAGGGAGGATACCACAGTACGCATTCCGCAGGGAGTCTGCCTCCTCTGGCTCTGGTAAACAGCGGCAGATGATCGCGCAGGCTGACAAGGCAGGCATCAAAGGCCTGTCCGTAAAAGGGCAGCCAACTATGGATATGGGTATCCACAGCATAGAAGATGGTAGGGCAGGGAAAATTCTCGACACCAAGCACAAAGGGCGGCAGACTGGAATCTCCTACCAGCACGGCATCAGGTTCGCCCTGACAGCGACATACGCAGTCTTCCCAGGAAAAAAACTCGCCCGGTCTGACTTCGGAACGGACAATATGCCAGTCGCGCAGGGCCTGCGCATCGAACCTCCCGGGGCCGCCGATCCAAAACAGTGTCTTCATAGTTCTTTCGTTGAAACATCTTTCCGCAAAGGGCATATGAAGGCATCTTGAGCCATATCTGCCTATCCGGTTCCACCGGGCCTGCGGTGAGAAGCCCTTGAACCTGTTCCATGAGTTGAGCGTAACGAGAGCATCCGCGCCGTCCCTGGCCGCTGTCGCTGCAATTCACTTGCGGCACAGGGGCCGGCCGGGGCATGAAAACTGCGGGGCAGAGCATGATGCTGAGCCGCAGATATTTTCAGCCGCTCTGGCGCGGCACGCCATATCCGTGCCGCCATTTTCCTTTTCAGAGAACGGCGGCACGGAAAAACGAAACAATAGTTGCACTGAAACTGCATCCGCTCCGGAGTCGCGGCGGAATCTCGCCTTAGAGACAGGCAATAACCTTGTCGCCCATTTCCCGGGTGGAAAGGAGCGTCTTGCCGGCTTCCATGATATCCCCGGTGCGGAATCCTGCCTGAAGCGTCTTGTGTACGGCGTTTTCGATGGCATCGGCTTCGACGCTCATGTCAAAGGCATGACGCAGCATCATGGCGATGGACAGAATGGTGGCCAGAGGATTGGCCTTGCCCTGACCCGCGATATCCGGTGCGGAACCGTGGATCGGCTCGAACAGGCCCGGCTGTGCGGAGCCGAGGGAGGCAGAGGGCAGCATGCCGATAGAGCCGGTAATGACGCTGGCTTCATCGGAGAGGATGTCTCCGAACAGATTGCCCGTTACAATAACGTCAAACTGGGAGGGATCGCGCACCAACTGCATGGCGGCATTGTCCACGTACAGGTGGCTGAGTTCCACATCAGGGTATTGCCTGCTCACTTCAATGACGACTTCGCGCCACACGCGCGACACGTCGAGCACATTGGCCTTGTCTACCGAGCAGACCTTGTTGCGTCGCTTCTGTGCTGCCTGAAAGGCTACATGCGCGATCCGGGCGATTTCATCCTCATTGTAGATCATGGTGTTCCAGCCGGTGCGCTTGCCGTCGCGTACTTCCGTTCCCGCAGGTTTACCGAAATAGATGCCGCCGGTCAGTTCGCGCACGACGATAAGATCCAGTCCCTTGCCCACAATGTCCGGGCGCAGCAGACAGGCTCCGGCCAGTTCGGGAAAGAGTGTGGCCGGCCGCAGGTTGGCGAACAGCCCGAGGGCTTTGCGGATGCCGAGAAGGCCCTTTTCCGGGCGGATGGCCGGGTCGAGAGTATCCCATTTGGGGCCGCCCACCGCGCCGAGCAGCACGGCATCCGCCTTTTTGCAGGCTTCCACCGTCGCTTCGGGCAGGGGGGTACCCGTGGCATCAATGGCCGAACCACCGATGAGAGCCTCTTCCGTACTGAATTCATGGCCGAATTTTTTCGCTGCAGCGTTCAGCACGCGCAATGCTTCTTCTACAATTTCCGGTCCGATGCCGTCCCCCGGCATTACACAGATGTGTTTTTTCATGGGAAAACCTTGTTGGGTGTGAGTTTTGCGGGGAGGGAAACTTCACAGAAGTTTCCCTCCCCGTATCCCTCTCTTCAGAACTTCATCATCAGGAGGGGGATAAAAACTGTCAAGGAAATGCTGATTAAAGCATTCTGCGGCCCTGCACCGCAAGACTGTCCGCAGTTCATGAACAGAATTCACTTTTCCCGTCAGATGAACGAGTTTGCGTACATTTCCCGCAGAGGCAGAAGCCAAAATCTGTATCATCCGCATATGTAAAGTGTTTGCGGGATGAGGGGGAGGGGGCTTTTTTCAAAAAGCCCCCTCCCCAATAAACAATCTATGCGCTCTGCATGCGTTCCCGGACGTAGGGCACAAGGCCCCCCTTGTTCAGAATTTGGGCCATGGAGGAGGGCAGCGGCGGGAAGGGAATATCCTCGCCTGTACTGCGATTGTGGATGACGCCTGCGGCAGCGTCGATATCCAGTTCATCGCCGTCATGGATCTTGTCCACGTCATCACCCACTTCAAGCAGGAGCAGCCCCATGTTGAAGCTGTTGCGGTAGAAGATGCGGGCGAAGCTGTGCGCGATGACCACGGGCATGCCTGCGCCGAGAATGGCGACCGGAGCATGTTCGCGGGAAGAGCCGCAGCCGAAGTTGCGGCCTGCGACCATGATATCCCCCCTGGTCACGCGCTTCACCCAGCCGGGTTCCAGCCCTTCCATGCAGTTTTCGCCCAGTTTGGCGGCATCCGTGGTAACCAGAAAACGCGCGGGGATGATCGCGTCGGTATCAATATGATCCCCGACCTTATGCGCCTTGCCCTTGAAGTTCATGGGAAAATCCTTTGCTGAATGTGGGAGCGACGTGTATCCAGAAATAATCCGGATGCTGAGTTTTCAGTCTACGCAAAAGAGCTTTTCCCCGCAAGGGATAGAAGTGGGAGGTTTCCGTAGAGCCGGGGTGAGAATCGTCTTGTCTGCCGGAAGCGGGATCGGAGTGAGATTGCGGTGCGACATATCCCGCGGAACAAAAACGTGGAGAGGTTGCGTTTCACGATCCGCTGTGATTTTCGACATACACGGCCTTGACTTTTGTCTCGCGGGGCATGCCAGTTTTTTTGTGATGAGCGCCGGGTCAGAAGAGG
>UMHC01042119.1_pt1 | contig 27138 bp, 20 predicted proteins | sample 1965381 | NCBI WGS metagenome assembly UMHC01 (sample SAMEA4836083, study PRJEB28245) | human gut metagenome | biome: gut microbiome; material: fecal sample | place: Denmark | collected 2008 | reverse complement strand
GCGGAAGGCGGCCCGGCGGAAACACGGGTCGCGCCGCCGCGTTCCGCGCCGGAAAGCACGAAACGCCCCAGCGCCCACGCCGCAACAACGCAGCCCAGAACGGAAAGCGTGCTGATAACCGCGGCGCGCAAGCCCAGCGTACGCATCTGGGACACCAGAGTTTCATCCGCGCCGAGGGACAGCCCCAGCAGGAAGAGCATCAGACGCACCGTCCATGTCAGGCCGCGCCCCACCAATGCAATGACGCGCTCCGACTTGCGCCCCATCCAGCCGAACGGCACTCCGCCGACAATCAACCCCATTTCCAGCAGCATCATCTCTCCCGCAAAATCAGTTTCCTCCCGCCCGCAGGCGTTTCTGCCGCTGCGGAACGGGAGGAAACTATAAACAAAGGGGAGTTCCGGATCAATTTCCCGGCGCCCGCCGGTTCACTGACGACATTTCCCGCCGCGTCAGTACGGGAAGGCGATCGTCTTGAGCTGGCTGAAGGCGTCCAGCGTTGTTCTGTAGCATTCCCGTCCGATTCCGGAAGCCTTGTATCCGCCGAAGGCGGAACCGCCCATGGTTCTGCCTGCGGCCCCGTTTATTCTCATGGTTCCGGTGCGTACGGCCTCCGCGACGCGCAGAGCCTTTCGCAGATCACCCGTGAATACGCCGCCGGAAAGACCGTACCTGCTGTCATTGGCAATGCGGATCGCATCCTGTTCGTCCCTGAATCTGATAAAGCTGAGAACCGGCCCGAAAATTTCCTCCTGAGCAATCCGCATGGCGTTATCCACATCCGCAAACAGCGTGGGAGCAATATAGAATCCTGAGGCCAGTTCCCCTTGAGTCAGTCTTTCGCCGCCCGTCACCAGCCGCGCCCCCTCCTGCCTGCCGATGGAAACATATTCCAGAATACTGTTCATCTGCTCCCGGTTGGCTACCGGGCCCATCTGCATGCCTTCCCGCCACGGAGCTCCGACTCCGGCCGAGCGCAGTCTTTCCGCCACGCGTTCCACCAGAGTGTCGTACAGCGGATCTTCCACCAGCACCCGGGACTGCATCGCGCAAACCTGTCCGCTGTTGACCAGCGCGCCGGATGCAATGACATCCACGGCGCGGGACAGATCCTGCTCATCCATGTCAGCGAAGTATATGCCGGCGGACTTTCCTCCCAGCTCCAGAGTCGCGGGTATAACGCGCCGTGCGGCGGCAAGCCCCACCGACATGCCCACGGATGTGGAGCCGGTAAAGGTCAGCTTGTCTATTCCGGGATGCTCAAGAAGAGCCTGCCCCGTTATGGAACCCCGCCCGTTCACGACATTGAGCACCCCGGGAGGCAGCACTCCGTCGATCAGCTTCATGAATTCCATCGTTCCCACGGGCGTGAAGCTGGACGGCTTCAACACCACGCAGTTTCCCGCCGCGAGCGCCGGAGCGAGCTTCCAGAAATCGAGCAGCAGGGGCACATTCCACGCGCAAACCGCGCCGACCACGCCAATCGGCTCACGGATGACCATGACTCTCATTCCGCACGATTCACTGTTCGTTCCATCCTCGCCGGAACGGATCAATGCGGCAAAATAGGGAAAATGCTCCCTGCCCATGGTCAGCATGTTCTCGGAAACCGGCAGAGGCCGTCCGGTTTCCAGAGATTCCGCGACACAAAGTCTGTGCATGTTCCGCACGATCCGCCCGTGAATTTCCATCAGCGCATCATAGCGGCGCGGCAGCGGCAGGCTCCGCCATGCGGGAAACGCCGCTCGCGCGGCCCGCACGGCCCGGTCCACGTCGCCGGAAGAGGCGGCGGAAACGGCGCACAGCTTTTCTCCGTTGGCGGGGCATGCGACGTCCATGCGGCCGCCCTCGCCTTCAACCCATTCCCCATTGATATACAAAGGGTAATGGGCATCAATTTCCTGTTTCATTGTCTCGAATGAACGCATGAATGTATCTCCTGAATGACAAGATATGACGCGCAAAGGGGGCGGAAAAGGGGAACAAGGGGCCGGGAATTTCAGACTTCCTTCACGCCGAACAGCCGGGCGGCGTTCGCGTACATGATCCGTTCACGGGCTTCGCCGGAAAGGGGCATTTCTTCATAGAGTTTTAAGGTATCCCGTATATGCGTGAACGGATGCGCACTGGCGAAAAGGATTTTATTCATCAGCGCCCCGTTCGCCGCCTCCACATACTGCATGAACTGAGGCAGCCTCAGGCACGCGGAAAAATCCATGTAAACATTGGCATGCCGCAGCGCCACACCCATGGTTTCCGTAATCCAGGGATAGCCGCCGTGGCTGATGATGATTTTCAGATCGGGAAAATCCGCCGCAACCCTGTCAATATGCCACGGCGCATGCTGTTCCAGCGTCACTCCGGGCATTCCGACGGAACACCCGGTGGTTATGGCCGCGCAAAGGTTCTCCTCGCTGCACAGGGCATAGAACGGATAATACTTCGGATCACCGGCGGACAGCCGGCTCATGGCGGGGTCAATGGAAATGCCGCGCACCCCGTTTCCGATTTCCGCGCGCAGAGCGCGCAGCGACTTCATCAGCGGATGAGGGTCCACGCCGTACAGACCGATGAAAAAATCGGGATATCTCGCGACGCTTTCCAGCATGCCGGGATTTGTGGACATGACATCTTCCGTGGAGGCGATATCCCGGCCGGTGACCACCGCCCGCGTCACGCCCAGCCCGCGCAGCATGGCGACCTCCTCATCAAGCGAAGCTGTGGGACGGGCGGCGAAATTCGTGGTTTCGCTGAAGCTTTTGTACAAGGGATTGCTCAGGATGCCCCGGAACGTATCCGGCGTTCCGGGGCGGAACCGTGTATCAATGATGCGCATGAAAAACTCCTTGCTGCCTGATTGGTGACGTTGTCAGCAGCCCCAAAAATTGCGGGCAGGTCGCGGCTTTGCCGCGCCATAAAGCGGGCAGTCTTCGAACCTTCCGGCAAGCCGCTGCGGCGGATCGCTTTGTTGCAGAGCCATGTTGACGGCGCTGTGCGTGATGTGCGGTTTTGCTCCGGTATGGGCGGCAACATTCGTTGCCGCAAGAGCAGCCCGTGTTCCACACGGGCGAGCGGCAGTCATCAGGCGACGCAGGAGCCTTGCGAATGGCGACAGCAGAGATAAGGCAACAGGTATCCACGGCCGGCTCGCCTGCGCCTTCGTGCAGCTTGGACGGCGAAAACTCCCTCAAACCGGGGCCTGCCGTATTCCGCCTCACCCCGGTTCGGGCTCAATCCCGAAGAAAACGCGCTAGATGCGGGAATGCTCGGTTCGCGCAATGAGATCGTCCTGCAGATCGCGGGACAATTCGGTGAAGTAGGCGCTGTACCCCGCAATGCGGACTATGAGTCCCCGGTATTTCCGCGGATCTTCCTGGGCCGCCAGCATGGTTTCACGATTGATGACATTGAACTGCACATGCCACAGCCGCAAGTCGCAGAAAGTGCGGATCAGCCCCACCAGATTCGCCGTGCCCTCTTCCCCGGCTATGCAGGATGGGGAAAGCTTGAGGTTCAGCAGCCGCGCGGCCCGCTCATTGTAATCCCGGTTCTTTGACGCGTAACTGGACATGAGGGAGGCCGTGGGCCCCTTCATATCCGCGCCCTGTACCGGAGAAGAGCCGTCAGACAGGGGCATCCAGTCTCTGCGGCCGTTCGGCAGCGCGCCCACTTCCTTGCCGTGGGGGACGTTGGCGGTCACGGAGACGGTCCGTATATCCTGACGGATGCCGGTTTCTCCCGCCCATGTGCGACAGTATTCCTGAGCGGCGCGATCAAGTCTGCGTCCGATTTCATCCGCGTACGGATCGCCGTTGCCGAAGCGGGGGGCGCTCTCCAGAAGACGCCGCAGGGCTTCCATGCCTTCAAAGTTGGAATCCAGAGCCTGTATCAGCTCGTCCATCCCCACCTTTCCGTCCTCATAGACCAGCTTCTTCACTGCCGCCAGAGCATCCACCACGGTAGCGAAACCGATGAGGTCATTGAATCCGAGATCAAGCCCTCCCTCGATTTTCTCGCTGGTATGCAGATCCCTGCATGACGCCATGCACAGATCGTGCAGGGCAGAACTCAGCGGCGTGGCGAAATGCTCGGCGCGCAGCCTGTGCACCAGCATGGTATCGGCAAAGGCGAAACTGAGGCAGTTGTTCAACTGCGCGACGAACGCGCTCCAGAACGCCTCCCAGTCCGAAAACATGCGGGGATCGCCCGTTTCCAGCCCCAGCAGCTCGCTCCCGTGCTTTTTCATGCGTCCGTTGCGCAGCGTCATTTCCAGCACAGCACCAAGGTTGACCTGGCAGCCTGCCGAAGTCAGCGTATCCCGGTTGGGCATGCGGATCTCGGCGCAGCCGGAGGCGGAATAGTCAAAGATATCCTTTTCAGGAGCGCCCTTGGCCAGATGCAGCGGAATAATCTCCTCGTCATTGAACAGCTTGGGATAACCCTGCCCCACCTTGATGGTTTCCGCCACCTCCCACAGGAAGCGCTGGGGCGAACGAGCATGAATGCGGACGGCCAGATCAGGATACGGCATGGGGGAAACGCGGCGCGACTCCAGAATAAGATAGCTCAGTTCGTTGGTGGCGTCGAAACCTTCCCGCGTCTGGCCGCCGATGGTCACGGCCTCCCAGTGGGCATAGCCTTCCTTGGTGGCCATTGCGCCGGAAGACAATGTAAGATCCGTGAACTGAGCCATCTGGAGCCACAGACAGTCGAAAATATCCAGCGCGCGGGCGGGAGTAATCCTCCCCTCCTCCCTGTCCTTCCGGTAATAGGGCCAGAGCAGCTGATCCATGCGGCCATTCGACACAATGCTCCCCGTGCGCTGTTCAAGTCTTGAAAAGGCCTGGGTAAACCAATGGGCCTGCACGGCCTCGTAAAAGTTCCGGGCCGGAAACTCGGGAACTCTCTCGCAGTTCTCGGCAATAAGCGCAAGCTCCGCCCGCCGGACGGGATCACGCTCGATTTCCGCCTTCCGCCGGGCAAGTTCCGCGTGCCGGCGCGCCCACAGCACCACTGCCTCACATGTGAGAATCACCGCTTCAAGAAACGGCTTGCGCCTCAGCCTGTCCACCGGGCTGAGAGGATTGAGCGCGGCCAGGCGCGCCTCGGCTTCCTCCCTGATGCCGGAAAATCCCCTGCCCAGCACCTTGGCATAGTCAGGAACCCATTGCAGGGAAGAACGATAGGATGCCGTTTCACTGACCAAGAAACGGGTGGAATATCCCTTCTCGTCATTGTAGGCCAGCCGGTGCGCTTCGGGAGGAAGGCTCCTGTTCAGAGCCTCATGAAAGGTTCTGCCTTTCCAGTAGGGCGCTATTTCCTCCGCCGCGATGCGGACGTCCTCTTCGCTCACGTTCAGGGGAGACGCTTCCCTGTGCGCAAGCGAGCGCAGAGATTCGTCCATGAAATCGCCGTTCAGTTCGGGATACAGAATGCCGTAACGCCCGGCGTCGGTGCCGCAGCGCCCCACAACAAGCTGCATGGGCTCCACATATACCGTAATGTGCTCGGCAATATGCTTCAGCGCCTTTGCCCAGCGCAGCACCAGGGGCTGCCCCTCTGTCCGTCTCATGGATTCCGTGAACAGCCGTCCGCGCTGTACGTCGATGACCGGCGTCATGCCGTCAAAGGTGTCCAGAATGGCGAACAGACGGGGATGCTCCTTCCGGTGGGGGTTGTCTCCGCCGCCCGCGAGTTCCCGCAGCAACAGTTCCTGATCGGAACAACAACATGCTTCACCCATGATAACTCCTTGTCATGCCCTCCGCTCGGGACATTCCGTTTTCCGGCTCAGTCAGTCTCTGTTCAGACGGGGAAGCCGCGCATTTCTTCCCCGCCCCCTGAAAGCAAAAACCATGCCACCCTCCCGAGCCGGAAAAGCAAGGAAAATCATGAATAAAAATACATTTAAATTCAATGTATTACAAACATATTTCCTCTGCGTCGCTCTCTCCCCTCCTCTGCAGGACAGGGAAGTCAAACATCCTGCCCCACAGAAAAAAGCATCTTGCATCATTAAGATGCATTTTGCTTTTTTCATGATATTCAAACTTGTTAACTATCACTCTCTCACCTGATGCCGGTGCAGATTGCTTCTCTTTTTCTTAAAAAATCGTCCTTTCTCCGCTTCTGCCATACCGTCCGGTCTTTTTCTCAACACATTTCGATATTTGAAAATCTCCCGAAAGCCTCTCTCCGCAGTTCACCGGCCGTTCCGGAACGCCGCCTCTCCGTTTTTTTTTCCGGTGTTGGCCTGCTTTTTGCTTTAAGATTCCATCATTCTCTTACGGCTCGCAAACGGCAGGACTCTTTCCGCAGAGAGTCCGAATCCGGCACTTCCGCGCAACACAACGGAAATGAGGAGATTGTCATGGCCAGACTGTTTATTGCGGCGCTGACCGCCGCAACCATGCTGCTGCCCGGAGCCTTCCGTCAGGCCGCCCATGCGGCAGAACCGGAATTCACCTTTTCCCTGAACCTCGCCATTCCCCCCACCCACCAGAGATGGACCCAGGCCATCAAGCCCTGGGTCGAAGAAATTGAAAAACGCAGCGCGGGGCGCATCAAAATCGAACCCTATTTCGCCGGGGCTCTCAGCAGCCAGCAGGAAGTCATGGAATCCGTCCGCAACGGCATTGCGGACATGGGCGAATCCTCCTATGCGGTAGGCGTGGGGCGCTTTCTCTTCCATGAACAGCTTTACAGCATTGTCAGGCCCAGCCGTTCCCTGGAAGACCCCGCAGCCATGGCCGAGGCCATGGAAAAGGCCTTTCCCGAAGCCGCGGCCAGAGACTGGGAAGGCACCAGATATCTGCTGACCGAGGGCATGCCCGTGGGCGTGTGCATCGGCACCAACAAAAAAATCACCAGACTGGAAGATCTCCGGGGACTCAAGCTCGGCGTTCCCGGCGGAGGCATCGCCCTTGACCGCGCCCGCGCGCTGGGCATCACCGTGGTAGGCATCAACATGCCGGACATGTACATGAGCATTGAAAAGGGCGTCATAGAGGGATTCATCGGAGACCCGGACGTCATTACCGCCCGCCGCCTCGGCGAGCTGGTCAAGTACTATACCCTGCTCAACCTGCGCGGTTCGCTCTTTTATCTGACCATGAACCAGGACAGCTACGACAGTCTGCCCGACGATCTCAAGAAAGTGGTGGACGATGTTTCAGGCGATTTCGCCCGAAAACTGTTCACCGATTTCTGGAACGGCACCCAGTATAATTCCCTGAAACGCTATGTCACGGAAATGAAGGGCGAACTGCTGGTTCTTTCCGACGAGGACTATGCGAAGGCGGACAAACTGCTTGAACCCATCGATCAGCTGTGGGTGGACGCCATGAACAGGGCGGACATGCCCGGCGAAGCCATGCTGGCAAAATTCCGCGAACTTGAGGAAACATATACCGCTCCCTGGGCGGAATCCTCCATCAGCGGACTTGCGGGGAACTGAGGCCACCCGCTTCGGCGGACGAATACAGGCGGATTGTTCCCTGCCCTCTCCGAAACCGGCGGACGAACGTGAAGTCGCTCGGACTCCGCCGCGACATCGGAGCAGCCGAAATTCACTTGCGGCTGCTCCGATGGAGGCGTGAAACCTGCGGATCAGAAACAGGGTCCTGACTGGCAGGTATTTTCAAGAGCAAAGCGCTTCAACCAGAAGAAATTCTTTCGATGTTTCAATCCACAGTCGCCCCATCCGCCGACTGACTGAAGCGGCCGACGGACAGGGGGCGTGCGGATTGCCCCTCCCTGAAGGGAGGAGTTGCAAACGGATTTCATCGGTTTCGCCGTCTTGTCAACCACTCTTTTCCCCCTGAACAGGGGGAGGTCTCAAACCAGAAAGGAATTTTCGATGAGTACCCATACAGCGGCGGATTCCGCCCCGGCCTCCGCGCGTATTCTGCGCACGGCCGCATCGGCCCTTGAACGTTTCCGGCCGTTCAGCACGTTCTGCAGCGCCATTTCCATGTATGTCTTTCTGGGCATGGTCGCCCTGACCTTCCTTGATGTGGTTCTGCGCACCACCATCGACAGACCCATCAGCGGAACCATTGAAATCACCGAACTGCTCATGGTCGTGATGTTTTTCGGCTCCGTAGCCCACGCCCAATGGAACCACGCGCATGTCAACATGGACATCATCACCTCCCGCCTGTCGAAAACGGGAGAAAACCGTCTGGGCTTCGCCACGGATCTCTGGAGCCTTGTCATTGTCGTGTTCTGCATCAAGACAATGATCGACTACGCCTTCAAAAGCCCCACACTGGTCACGCCGACCTGGCATATCCATTTCCTGCCCTTCATTCTGTATGCGGCCGCCGGATGCGCGCTCATTGTGATTGCGCTGCTGCACGACGTGCTGACCAGACTTGCGGACGCCCTTGAGCGCGACAGCGCCGCCGGTGTGTGCGCCATGCTCTGCCTCGCCCTCATCCCTCTTGCGCTCGGCATTCTCTTCGCCATGCACCGCACGCCGCTCTCCCAGGCCATTCCGGTGGGAATCCTCGGGCTGGTATTCATGTTCGCCCTCTTCTTCATGGGCATGCCCATCGCCTACGCGCTCATGGCCGCGGCCTTCATCTTCATCTGCACCCTGCGCGGCCCCGGCGGCGCGTTCAATCTGCTCGGCAAGACGTGGTTCACCACAGTGGCCAGTTACAACTGGTCTCCGCTCATGTTCTTCCTGCTCATGGGCTACCTGTGTTTCTACAGCCAGTTCGGGCAGGATCTGTTCCGCTGTTTCCGGGCCTGGATGGGACACGCCCGCGGAGGCCTCGCGCACGGCAGCGTGGCGGCCTGCACGGCCTTCGGCGCGGTCGTCGGAGACAATGTCGCCTGCAATGTGGCCATGACCACCATCGCCCTGCCGGAAATGCGCCGCAACGGCTACGACGACTCCCTTTCCGTGGGCACGCTCGCGGCTTCCGGCACCATCGGCTCGCTCATTCCGCCCAGCACGTCCTTCATCATCTACGGCGTGCTGGCCGATCAGTCCATCGGCGATCTGTTCATGGCGGGCGTACTGCCCGGCATCACCTGCATGCTCTGCTTCATGCTGGTCATCTGGTACAGGGTATGGCGCAATCCCGCCCTCGGCCCCGCCAGCCCCGCCGTTTCCGGCACGGAAAAAGCGAAATCCCTGATCATGGCGCTGCCGATTCTGCTTATTTTCGTGGTGGCCATCGGCGGCATCTATGCGGGGCTCTTTACCGCCACGGAAGGGGGCGGCATCGGCGCATTCGCCACCCTGGCATTTGCCCTGGCCCTGCGCCGCTTTACCTGGAAGAGTTTTTCCGAGGCTCTGACTTCCACTTCCAAGGCCATCATTGTCTGTTTCGCCATTCTGTGCGGCGCGAATCTCTTCGGCTATTTCGTCACCATGAGCCGCATTCCGCTGGAGCTGGCCACATGGATATCCACCATGCACCTGGGCGAATACTGGGTCATGTTCGCCATCATCGTGGTCATGAGCTTCCTGGGCTGCTTCATTCCCAACACCCCGCTCATCCTGATCTGCATTCCCATGTTTCTGCCCATCGCCAACGCCTTCCACTGGGATCTCATCTGGTTCGGCGTCATCATGGTGCTGCTCAAGAACATGGCCGGCATCACGCCGCCCTTCGGCATCAGCCTCTTCGTGGTCAAGGGGCTGGCGGACATTCCCCTCACCCTCATGTTCCGGGCCATTCTGCCCTTTGTTATCGGTCTCTATCTGTGTCTGGCGCTCATTATCGCCTTCCCCCCCCTCAGCACCTGGCTGCCGGGCCTGATGCACTGACATTCGGAAAGGAACGAACCATGCAGCGTGTGGGATTCATCGGTCTGGGCAGAATGGGCGGTCCCTGCGTCCGCAATCTGCTGAAGAAAGGATACGAGGTACGCATCTGGGCGCGTTCGCCGGAAAAAGCGCGTCACCTTGTCGAGGCCGGGGCCGTTCTCTGCGGTTCCCCGGCCGCGGCCGCGGCCGAAGCGGACATCTTCCTTACCTGCGTCACCGCCGGGCCGGATGTGGAAGATATTCTGCTCGGAGAGGACGGAGTCTGCCGGGGCGCGCGCCCCGGACTGATCTGTGCGGACATGAGCACCATCTCCGTCTCCGCCGCGCGCAATCTGGCGGAACGGGTCGCGGCGCACGGCGCATTCTTTCTTGACGCTCCGGTTTCCGGAGGTGTGCGGGCGGCGGAAAGCGGCACGCTCGCCATCTGGGCGGGGGGCGACGCCTCGGCCTTTGCCGGGGCGCGCCCCGTACTGGAAAGCATGGGGACGCATGTCCGCCATCTGGGACCTTCCGGCTCCGGCCAGATTGCCAAGGCCTGCAACCAGCTTATCGTTTCCGCCTCGCTTCTGGCCGTGGGAGAGGCGTTCCGTCTGTGCGAGGCGGCGGGAACGGACCCCGCAAGGGTGCGCGAAGCCCTGCTCGACGGAGGTTCCGCCGCGGGCTTTGTTCTGGAAAACCAGGGAAAACGCATGCTGAGCAGTGAGCCGGATACGGGGTTCACCGTCCGTCTGCTGCTCAAGGATATCCGGCAGGTCATGGAGCAGCGGGCAAAGACGGGCGCATGGCTTCCCCTGACGGAAGAAATCGCGGCGCTGCTGGAAGACGCAGTCGAACAAGGCGGCGGAGATGAGGGAACGACCAGACTCTTTCGCCTTCTTTCCTCCCCGGACCGGTGCCGGGGAAGTTTGAGAGCGGAGGCGTGAACACCGCGGGCAGGAACATCGGGTCCTGCCCGCAGGTACGGTCGACAGCGGCATGCGCCAAGGCTGTTCTCACCTATCCCCGCCAGGGAAAAAGCCCCATTTTGCGGGCCTTGCGGCGGAGCGTGGTCACATGAATGCCCAGAAAGGACGCGGCCCTGGCCGCATTGCCGCCGAACTCCAGCATGGCGCGCCGGATCGACGCCTCTTCCTGCGCGCGCAGGCTTCCCTCCGGGATGGGGTCTTCCAGCTTGATGGCCTTGAAAATATAGGAGGGCAGGTGTTCCGTGGTGATCACCGCGCCCCGGCACAACACAAGGGCATGCTCAAGAATATTGTGCAGTTCCCTGATATTGCCCGGAAACGAATGTTCGTACAGGATCTGGAGCACCTCGGGGGAAAGGCTCGGCGCCTTCCCCCGAACCTGTTCGCAGTGCGAGCGGATATACAGATCCGCAAGGAGGGGAATATCTTCCCGGCGTTCGCGCAGAGGAGGAATGGTAATGCTCATGACATTGAGCCGGAAAAAGAGGTCATGCCTAAATTGCCTGTTCTTCACCATTTCCCACAGATCCTTGTGCGTCGCGGCCACCACGCGCACATCCGTATGCTCCGTGCGCACGGAACCGAGCGGGTCATACTCCTGCTTGTCCAGCACGCGCAGCAGCTTGACCTGCATCTGGGCGGAAATGTCCCCTATTTCATCCAGAAATATCGTCCCGCCTTCCGCCAGCTTGAACCGGCCCGCCTTGTCCGTGCGCGCATCGGTAAAGGCCCCTTTCTTGTACCCGAACAGTTCGGCCTCCAGCAGCGTTTCCGGTATGGCGCCGCAGTTGATCTTGACCATGGGGGCGCGCGAACGCTCGGAAAGCTGGTGAATGCTGTTGGCCAGAAGTTCCTTGCCGGTGCCGCTCTCACCGAAAATAAGCACGGGCGCGCTGCTGCGGGCGATGTCGCCTATGACTCGCTGGATATGGGCGAACGACTTGCTGCGGCTGACAATGCCGAAACGCTTCAGGTTCGCCGGAGCCCCGGCGGAGGCCCATGCGCCCGTGTCGCAGGCGGGCAGAAGCACGCACAGCAGGCAAGGCTCGTCTCTTTCGGCATGGATGGAAATAAAACGCGCCGCCACCGGAATCTTTTCGCCCGATCTTCTGCGCAGAGGAGTAACGATATGTTCAATGACCGTACCCGAATCCATGTTGCGCAGAAGGGAGGCGTCCATAACCGGAGCTTCGGGGAACAGCTCCGCATACGCGGGATGTTCCTCTTCCCCCTTCATGCCGGTCAGCTCAAGCGCGCACTCGTTGGCGGACGCCATGCGGAACCCGGAATCAAATACCAGAATCCCTTCGGGAAACGCGTTAAAACAGTATTCCCAGAAACGGCCCGTATTCTTCATGCCCGGCCACCTCTCCGCCGCGCCGTCACGGGACGGCGCGGCAAGCGTTGTCATTTCAGTTCGTTCAGGGCCTGCTCCCAAAAAGACGTATCCACCCATCCGTCCAGATCGAAGGACTCCGGGATAACCTTCTCCTCACTCAGGAAGTCACGGATCATCCGCAGCAGTTCAAGGCTCTCAGCGGAGAATCCGGGCTCGAAGTACGCTGCCATGTCAGGACGGCAGGCATCTTTCAGCGCATCGGGAGGAATTCCGTTGCAGCCGGAGAGAGTTTCAAGGAAATCCCGCTGGTTGGCCGCCGCCCAGCGCGCGGCGAGTATCTCCATTTTTATCCACAACACCACCAGTTCCGGCCTTCGCCGCGCCAGATCACGGCTGACCGTGGTCACCACGGGAAAGCTGTTCGTCAGCAGAAAACGCCACGGGGCATCCCCCGGCACGGCGAAAAGTTCCTTGAACTTCCCGTTCTTCAGCATGGGAAGGCCCCGCCCCTGGGTGAACACCACGATATCCGCCGCGCCGGACATCAGAGCCTTGCGTTCAGCCTCCAGCGTGCCGGAAAAGTCCGCCCTGGGACGGGAAAGAAACATGGTTACGCCTTCCCACCAGCTGTAGTCGCACAAGCCTTCCACCGGCACATGGGAAAATCCCGTATCCGACAGCCCGGCCCAGGAGCTCAGCCCCCTTTCCATGAGCCGTGCCCCAAGCCGGAAGAAATCAACCGGCCAGGCGGGGCGCACGGGAACGGCAAGACGCGCGCCGCGAGTTCCCCGGCGCATATTAAAACCGGAACGCGCCACCATGGAAACTCTCATGGGCAGACAGCTCATGCTGACCAGCAGTGTATCCGCGCCGCCGGCTCTGGCCCAGAACGGCGGAAAATTCCCCCCAAGCCGGATCAGGTTGGGAGAACGGTGCGTATAGTGTTTTTCCTGCATCAGGGGAATGTCCCCAAGGTTGATGAGCCGCGCGCCGCAGCGCCGGAAGGCCTGCTCAAGCCATCCCTTCCGGGCCGCCAGATGAAAGGAGGTAGGCACGGGGCCGACCCCGTAGTACACTTCATCCCCTGTCAGCATCGTCTCCCCCTGTTCCCTCAGCCGGACGGCAACATACGGCCCGGTTCCACCATAGCACAGTGCCGAAACCCACGGCAACAGCATCGTCTTTTCCCGTCATGTAGCCCAGGCTACCGACAGTTCCTCCGCAATGCGCTAAAAATATCACAAATGGGAAGCCGGACTTCTCCGCATTGCCGACCGTCACGCGGCACATGCGCTCCGACCGTCCTCATGCCAAGGAGACTTCCATGCCTGCACTTCCGGCCGCGCGTCTTTCCCCTTTCGTCACGGAGCGGGAACTTCCCTTCTGGCAGGATATCCTGCCGCTGGGCGAGCGCCGTTTCTGGCATGTCCACATGCCCGTTTTCTGTCCGGGAGAAAAGTCGGGAGGCATGCACCTTGTTCTGTCCGGAAGTTTCCGGGCCGTGGCGTTCAGCCGCTCCGGGCAGCAGCGTACATTGTGGATCATGCGCGCGCACTCGCTCATAGGCGAAGTTTCCCTGCTTACGGATTCCGCAGCCATCTATCTCATGGAGTGCGAGGACGAAGGAGAAACCGTTTTCTTTCCCCGCGCGACCCTGCGGGAAAAGATTCTTCCCGCCCATCCCGAAGTGGGACTCAGCATCATGCGCATTCTGGCGCTCAAGCTGCGCGTCCAGAGTGAGGATTCGCAAGCGTGGAACTTCATGTCCGCCCGAAAAAGGGTGGGGGACTTTCTGCTGCACAGAAGCGGCGAAACAGGCGGCCCTGTGCGCATATCACACGCTGAACTGGCGGAATTTCTGGGACTGCACCGGGTCACCGTGACCAAGGCCGTTACGCGTCTGCGTGAAGCCGGACTCATTGAATGCGGGGAGGAAGGCATGATTATCCGCGATCCGGATCGGCTGGAGCAGGAAGTCCGCAGCGCACCCTGAACAGCATCTCCCCGGAGCATCAGGGCAGCGAACGGACGGCGTTACATCGCCTCAAGAGGAACCGCCCCCGGATACGGCGTTGTACGCCGGTCTTGAGTCACGCTCGACAAGTACCGGTATTTCCAACCGTTCCAACAACAAGGAGGACAACATGACTCTGAACACCGTGCATCATGAATCGGATCTGCTGGTCATCGGCGGCGGCATAGCCGGGCTTATGACCGCAATCAGAGCCGCGGAGCTGGGCCTCAAGGTCATCGTGGCGGACAAGAGCAATGTCCGTTACAGCGGCGCGGGCGCAACGGGCAACGATCACTTCCAGTGCTACATCCCGGAATATCACGGCGATGACTTCAATGCCTGGATTGAGGAATTTCAGACCGGCCAGCAGGCTACCATCCGCGACATCAAATTCATCAGAACCTGGCTGTCCCGCTCCTTTGAAATCGTCAAACTGTGGGACGCCTGGGGCATTCCCATGAAATACGACGGCCGCTGGGAATTCGCCGGACACGGCATGCCCGGCGACATGCTGAATCATCTGCACTATGCGGGCAAGCACCAGAAACGCATCCTGGAAAACGAAGCGCGCAGGCGCGGCGCGGTCATCATCAACCGGGTCATGTGCGTCGATCTGCTCAAGGAGGGAGAACGCGTCTGCGGAGCCGTCGGCATCAGCACACGGGACGACGCCGTGCATGTGTTCCGGGCCGGAGGAGTGGCGCTCGGCACCGGCTCGGCCATCCGGCTTTACCCCGGCTGCACGCCCTCCTGCCTGTTCAATGCGCGGCTCTGTCCCAACTGCGTGGGCGACGGACGCGCCATGGCCTTCCGCGCCGGGGCGGACATGGCCAGCCTGGAAATACCCGTGTTCCGCTGCGGTCCGGTTTACTTCGCCCGCGCGGGCAAGGCCACCTGGGGCGGTGTGCTGCGCGATCCGCAGGGCACTCCGGTAGGGCCGTTCGTTACCAGACCGGACAACAGGTACGGCGACCCTGTGGTGGACGTGTATCAGGATATTTTCATGGATTACCGCGATTCCGCACGCGGCCCCGTGTATATGGACTGCACCGGCCTGGACCGCGAAGGCGTGGAATACATGACCCACTGGCTGGAAAACGAGGGCAACTGCGGCATTCTTGATTTCTTCAAAAAGGAGGGGCTGGACATCGGTTCCACGCCTGTGGAGTTCCGTTCATACGACAGGGAACTCTCGCCGCGCGGCGGCATCCTGTACGACGAAAACGCCCGTACCTCGCTCAAGGGGCTGTACGCGGCGGGCGACGAATTTTTCGGCGGCATCTCCTGTGCGGCGGTGTTCGGCTGGGTCGCCGGGGAAAGCGCGGCTCAGGACATCAAGGCCCTCGGCAACCGGCCCGAAGCATCCGAGCCGGAGAGCCTCACGCTCGAACTGCTGCGCGCCATTCGCGGCCGTGAACGCGACACGCGGCATGCCACCTGGCAGGAAGCCAACTGCGCCATCCAGCAGATCATGGGCGACTATGCAGGCATCCCCCGCTCGGAAAACATGCTGAAGGCGGGAGCCGACAACCTTGAGCGCATCGCCCGCCGCGCCCGCGCCACTCTGGCCGCGGGCAATCCGCACGAGCTGGCCCGCTGCGCGGAAGTGCTCAACCTGCTGGAAGTGGGCGCTCTCATCCTGCACGCGGCCAGAGAGCGCAGGGAAACGCGGGCCAAGCACATCCGGAAGGATTTTCCCTTCACCAACCCGCACCTGAACAAGCTGCTCGTCCTGCGCCGTGAGAACGGCGAAACACAGGTGGAATGGCGCGCCGTGCGCAAGCGCTGACCACGCCCGATCCTCTTCACCCCCACAACAAGGAGTGTTCTTCATGCCTCCCGTCATTCATGCCGATCTCTGCAAGAAATGCTGCCGCTGCGCGGAAGCCTGCCAGTCAGACGTCTTCTACGGAAGCATTCCCGGAACGGTGCCTGCCGTCACCTACCCTGACGAATGCTGGCACTGCAACGCCTGCGTCATGGAATGCCCCGCGGGCGCGGTGGAACTGCGCATTCCCATGAACCTCGAGCCCATGTATCAGGAAAGACGCTGATCCCCTCCCGGCCCGGCGCGCATGTGCCGGGCCGCACGCTGCGGCAACTCCCCCACGAACCGGATACGCAAAAACATACAAAATTTTTGGCTCTGCCGTAGAATGCGGCGAACCCCCGGCCGCACGACAATGCAGCATGGAGGGGGGACCGACCGGACGGCGGCCCCGCAAGGGCCGTGCCCGTTGCCGAGTACAGCGAGGCGCACGGGCATCGGGAGCAGAGATGAGAAGCGGTCAAAGGTCTCGCGGAGCGGAGCCTTCGGGAGGCAAAGCCGCACGAAGGCTCCGGTGAGCCGGCCGTGGATACATGATGCCTTATCTCTGCTGTCGCCACTCGCAAGGCGCCTGCGTCGCCTGACGACTGCCGCTCGCCCGTGTGGAACGCGGGCTGTCTTTGCGGCAACGGCTCCTGCCGCCTGTGCCGCAGTAAAACTACACGTCTCGCGCAACACCATCAGCACGGTTTGGAACAGAGCAAAATTTTTCGTTATGCAACGCCCGTTGCATAACAGGAGATTTTTTTCACATATCATTCCCTTACCCCGACGCGCCGCGGCGCGCCTCTCTTCCGCGACAAGGAGACATGTTATGGCCACGACACAGCAAAAAGGTCTTGCCTCCCAGATTTTCTTCTTTGTCCTCGGCCCTGCGCTCTGCTTTCTGCTCAAGGATATCGAACCGCTGGAGGGCATGACCCCCGAAGGCATGCGCTGTCTGGCCGGCTGCGTCTGGCTGCTGGTCTGGTGGATGAGCGAACTTCTGCCCATGCCCGCCACCTCGCTGATGAGCATCCCCATTTTCGCCTTTCTGGGTGTGCTTCCCGCCGCCAAGGTATTTGCGGCCATCGGCACGCCTTCCTGCATGCTGCTGTTCGGCGCAACCATCATCATCGGCCTGCTCAAGGAAAGCAACTTTATCGAACGTTACGCCTACTGGTGTCTGAATCTGCCCTTCATCAGGGGCAGTGTGACCTGCTTCCTTCTGGTGTTCACCATGAGCGCGGGCCTGCTTTCCGCCATTGCGCCCAACATCCCCCTTGCCGTCCTTTTTGTCTCCATCGCGGTGACCATAGGCCGTTCCTGCATGCTGCCGCCCAGCAACGGCATGATGCGTTCGCTCACCGTGCTCTCCGCCGTGGCGCCCGCCGTGGGCGGAGCGGGCACCCCGCTGGGCGGCGCTCCGAACATCGTGGTCATCGGCCTTATCGCCGCCACACTCCGGCATGAAACCACCTTCTGGGAGTGGACGGCTCTGGGCATGCCCCTGACCGTACTCACCCTGCTGGCCATGTTTGCCCTGTGCTGGCTGATCTTCCCCCTGCGCGGCGAAGCTTCGCGCATGCCCATGTCCGAAGATTTCCTGCGCGCCCGGCTGAAGGAGCTCGGCCCCGTGACGCGGCACGAACACATCGCCATGGGCGTCATGGGCACGGCCCTCTTCCTGTGGTGCGCCGGGCCGCAACTGGCCGGAGCGGCAGGCTGGACGGCGGGAGAAAAACTGCTGAGCGCTCCTTTCGTGGCCGTGCTCATGGGGCTGGCGACATTCCTCATCCCCCTGCGCCGCAATGAGCAAAGCGGAAAATTCGAATTTTCCATGACTCTGGAGCAGGCCATCCGCAATATTTCCTGGCACATTCTTCTCATCATGGTCGGCACCATCACCTTCGGCAGTGTGTTGCTGCAAGGCGGCGTGGACAAGTGGGCCGCCGGCCTGATCCAGTCCGTGCTGGGCGGAGTTTCCGGCGTCTGGGTATGGCTGGTCATGGTGCTGCTTACCGGTCTGGCTTCCCAGGTGGTCAGCAATCTTGCTCTTGTGGCCCTGATGCTGCCCATCACCGCCAGCCTGGCCTCTGCATACGGCTTTCACCCTCTGGCCTCCTGCCTTTCCGTCGGGTTCGCCTGCAACGTGGCGATCATGTTCCCCTTTTCCTCTCTCACCGGCGCGGCGGCCATGATCGGCGGAGGAGAATACGTCCACGCGCGTGATTTCGTCTGGTACGGCTTCTGGACCACCATCACGGTCTCACTGATCACCTTCCTTTTCTGCTGGCTTTTCGGCCCCATGATTCTCGGATAACCCTTAACCAAGGAGCGCGTCATGCCCCCGGTCATCGACAGGGAAAAATGCACCGGCTGCGGAACCTGCGCGGAAATCTGCCCCGTGCAGGTATTCCGGCACCACAAGGACAACGACAAGATTCCGGAAGTGAAATTCCGGCGCGAGTGCTGGCACTGCAACGCCTGCGTGCTGGACTGCCCGGCCGGGGCCGTTTCCCTCTCCGTTCCGCTTCCCTGCATGCTGCTGCATGTGGACGCATCGACACTGAAACCGCGGGAGCCGCGTCATGTATAGCATCGCACAGAGCATCGACACCGACGTGCTGGTCATGGGCGGCGGCATCGCCGGGCTCATGGCGGCCATAGCTTCAGCAGATCGGGGGGCGAAAGTCATTGTGGCGGAAAAGGCCAACACGAGGCGCAGCGGCTCCGGAGCTACCGGCAATGATCATTTCCGCTGCTGGATACCGGAAAAACACGGCCCGGATTACCGGGTCATCATGAACGAGGTTCTCAATTTCTCCCAGTTCGGGCTGTGCCACGATACCGTCCTGACCAGACGCTTTCTTGAAAAATCCTTTGATATCGTCAAGATGTGGGATGCATGGGGCATTCCCATGCGCCCCACCGGAGACTGGGAATTCACCGGCCATGCCTTTCCCGGGCGCATCCGCAGCGCCCTCAAGTACGACGGAGCACAGCAGAAACCCATTCTGACCAGAGAAGCGCGCAAGCGCGGGGCGGGTATCCTCAATCATCATGCCGTCATTGAACTGCTGGCGGAAGACGGCGAAATCGCCGGAGCGCTGACGCTGGACACCTCGCGGGATGAACCGGCCTTTACCCTGATCCGGGCGAAATGCGTCGTTGTGGCCACGGGCTGCACCACCCGCCTGTACGTCAACAAGGCCACGCCCGGCTGGATGTTCAACACGGCCTTCTGCCCCGGCAACGCCGGGGGCGGCATCGCCCAGAGCTTCCGGGCCGGAGCGAAGCTGGTCAATCTGGAACTGGCCACCCGCCACGCCGGACCGCGCTACTTCGAGCGCGCGGGCAAATCCACCTGGATCGGCGTGTACAAGTACCCGGACGGACGAACCCTCGGCCCCTTCGTCAGCAAACCCACAAAGGAACTCGGCGACATCACCTCGGATATCTGGAACGCCTCTTTCACGGAAGTAGTGAAGAACGGAAGCGGCCCGGCCTATCTTGACTGCTCGGAAACCTCGCCTGAAGATCTGGCGTACATGCGCTGGGGCATGAAGGGTGAAGGCCTCACCGCCCTGCTCGACTACATGGACAGGGAAGGTATAGACCCGGCCAGACATGCCGTGGAATTCATGCAGTACGAGCCCTTCCTCATCGGCAAGGGACTGGATGTGGATATCAACGGGCAGTGCAGCCTGCCCGGCCTCTACGCGGCCGGGGATGTGGTGGGCAACTTCCGCGCCGACATCGGCGGTGCGGCGGTGTACGGCTGGATCAGCGGCGACCACGCGGGGACTTCGGCAGCCGGAAGAACGCTGCGCGGCAGCCTGGAACGGCATCCCGCCGTGGAACGGACTCTCGCTCTCTGCGCGGACATCATGAAACGCGGAGAGCGCGGGTATGCCTGGGATGAAGCCAACATGGCCGTGCAGCAGCTCATGAGCGACTATGCTCCGGCCGGACCCTTTGAAAAGCGCTCCGAAAGCCTGCTGGATGCGGGCCTGCACTACATGCGCGCTCTGCGCGGCAAAAGCCGCGCGGGTCTGGGCGCCGTCTGCTCGCATACCCTGCTGCGCGCTCTGGAAAGCCTTGATCTCATGGATGTGGGAGAAGCACTCATGGTTGCCGCGCGCGAGCGCAGAGAAAGCAGAGGCCCTCATCTGCGCGCGGATTACACCTTCACCAACCCCATGCTGGGCGAACTTTTTCTGGACGTCTTTCTCAGGGAAGGCGAAATACAAACGGAATGGCGCAAACGTAATATGGTATAGTGCAAGGCTGTAAAGCGGGGCTTCGCCCCGCGCCCCACCGGGGGAGATAATCTCCCCCGGCCCCCATAACTCCTTGACCGCCGGAGGCGCGAGCGTTAGCGAGCATGGAGCGACGCCCCCCCGCCGCATGGTCATGCGGCATGGAGGGGGGCGAGGAGCGGAAGCAATGTTTCGCGGAGCGGAGCCGAGTGAAGCACAGCTTCACGAGGCGCAAGCGAGCCGGCCGTGGATACATGCTGCCTTTGCGGCAACGTATGTTGCCGCCCATGCCTTAGTAAAAATACACGTCCCGCACAGCGGTATCAACATTGTTCTATACCAGCAGCCTTTCCGGTCACGGTAATGTTCGGAGAACCCCGCATGTCCGCTCCGCTTCTTCAGGCTTTGCCGCCTCTGCCTTCTTCCGCTCTGCTGCCCGCCGCCACCCTTGCGCGGGGCGAACGCAGGAACATCCGCCGGGGCGCCCCTCTTCCCGCCACACCGGGAGAGGAAATCTCCAGCCTGTATTATATTGAGGAAGGTCTGCTGCGCACGTTCCGCACTTCGGAAGGGGGCGAACGCAAGACGCTTCACCTGGTGGGACGGGGGTATTTCATCTATGAAAGCTATTTCTTTTCCCGGCGTCCGGTACAAATCGACTGTGACGCCATCCGTGATCTGACTCTGATCCGTTTTGACCGCGCCACAGCGGGCCTTCTGATGCGGCAGGACGCCTTTTTCGCCAACCGGCTGATGTGCAGCGTGGCGCTGAAAATGCATCTCATGGGCTCCGATCTGGTGAGCATCGCCTATGAAACGCCTCTGACCCGTCTCAAGCTGTGCATCGCCTCCCTGGCAAACGCTGAAGGAGGACACATCAATAACGAAGACGCACCGGAACTTGTCGTCTCCCAGATGGAACTTGCGGAGCTTGTCGGCGTGCATCGGGTCAGCGTGGGCAGGCTGCTCCAGCGCATGCAGAACGAAAGTCTGCTTGAAATCCGGCGCGGCAGATTGAGGCTCCGGTCCGCTTTCTTTTCAGACAAAGACCTGCGCTGCTGGCACGACCTGGCCGCCCCGGCCGGTTCCGAAAAAAACACCTGAACAGCTCATCTCTGCCGCATATGGAAATCACCTCTTCCACACGCATGCGAACGCCGCGCCAAGAACGCACTCTCCCAGCGCAAGGGTAAAGTCTGCATCCCGCCAGGCCGCCGCCAGAATCGGCAGCGCACACAGCAGCCATAACACGAATATCCGGAACGGAAATTTCCGCTCCGGATGGAAGAGTACGCTCAACGTCACCATCATCTGTCCGGCAAAGGCCGGAACACAGAGTGCCGCCAGCCCGTCAGGCATCTCGGTCAGGATGCGGAAGCCGCCCGCTCCGCCCGGGCCTTGATCAGGGCATAGGCGCGCTTGGCAAGCTGCGTGACTTCAGGTTTGGAGATCTGGTCATCCGCCCCCACGGAAACGCCCTTGTGCCGCAGCTTGTCCGTGATCAGCGAAGAAAAGAGGATCACCGGCAGTTCCCGCAGAGCCGTATCCTCCTTCACCCGCTTGCAGAGATTGTGCCCGTCCATGCTGGGCATTTCGATGTCCGAGACCAGCACCTGCACATAATCCCGCACCGGGCGCCCTTCTTCCTCGGCCCGCCGTCTGATCTCGCACAGGCGTTCCCATGCCTCGCGCCCGTTGGTCACCGCTTCCACCTCAAAGTTGGCCTTCTGCAGCAGATCCTTGAGCATTTCACGGATCAGGGTGGAATCATCGGCCACCAGCGCGCGATAGCACTCCTCGCTGCCCCAGTCGATGGCGGTATCCAGCCTCAACCCGAGGGAAGGATTCAGCTTGGCCACCACATTTTCCAGATCCAGCAGGAAAATGATGCGGTTCTCCATCTTGACCACGCCGGTGATATTGCTTTTGGACACCATGGCCACATACTTGCTGGGCGGCTCGACCTCTTCCCAGCTGATGCGGTGGATGCGGTTGACCCCCGCCACCTGAAACGCCGTGGTGACGCTGTTGAACTCCGTCACAATAACTTTGGGAGCTTCCCTGTGCTCGACCGGAGCCTTGCCCAGCCAGAGGGAAAGATCCACCAGGGGAATGATATGGGAACGCAGATTGAACGCGCCAAGAACGGAAGGGTCCTGAACCTCGGGCAGACTCGTGATCTTGGGCATCTGAATGATTTCCAGCACCTTGGCCACATTGACGCCGTAATAGCCCCGGTAGGGCTTGCCGTCGTCTCCCGGCTCGTCAAGGAAAAATTCGACGATTTCCAGCTCGTTGGTGCCGGCCTCCAGCAAAATATTCGTCTGCGACATGTTGCCTCCGCGAGGTATTCTCTCAGAACTCGGACAACCGTTTTTCAACGGCATTAACAAGTCTTTTCGGCGTAGATGCTCCGGCCGTTAGACCTATGACGGAAAATCCCGCAAATTTTTCCGGTTCCAGCTCTTCCGCCGTTTCCACGAGAAAGGCGGGCACCCGGCGCGCCGCCAGCTCCGCCAGCCTGCGGGTATTTCCGCTGCTGCGGCCGCCCACCACGACCATGGCGTCCACCCGGTCCGACAGTTCCTGAGCCTCCTCCTGCCGCTGGCGCGTGGCATCGCAAATGGTATCCAGTACCCGGACACTCGTATCCATATGCTGATCCAGTTCGGCGCGCAAGGTCTCGAACTGGCGGCGATCCTGCGTGGTCTGCGCGGCCAGGACGATGTCCGTTCCCTGTTCCAGTCCGGCAAGGGAACGGGCAAGCTCCTCCACATTGCCGAATACATGCCGATGCCCGTGCGCGTAGGAAAGCAGCCCCTTGACCTCCGGATGTTCCGCCTCTCCATACAGCAGCAGCGGCAGCCCCCCCGCCGTGGCTTCGGCAATGGCCAGTTGGGCGGCCTTCACGCGCGGACAGGTGGCGTCAATCACGATGACCCCCCGTAAACGCAAAGCGGCCTCCGTATCGCGGGGAACGCCATGCGCGCGGATCAGCACGACCTGTCCGGGCAGAGCCTCCTCCGGCGAACGCAGGCAGGAGACACCCCGCGCGGCATACTCTTCCAGCACCTGAGGGTTATGGATAATCTCGCCAAGGGTCGCCACCCTGCCGCACGGGCGGGCGTCCACCGCCTCGTCAAGCTTGCGCAGCGCCATGGCTACCCCCATGCAGAAACCAGCCTTGCGGGCGCGTATGACCTGGAGCACTTTTCACCTCCTCCGGCCGGCGGATACGGCCAGGCGCATCATGTCACTTTTTCCGCAGACGGCGCAGCAGAGGGCCGGCCACAATATGCAGATATTCCGGCGCGAAAAGGCGCGCCGCCAGCCCCCAGCCCAGCATGAAGGCCAGCCCGCTGACCGTCAGCACGGCAAGCTGCCGGGCCAGCGGCGGCAGCATGCCTCCGGCCGCGCTCTCCAGTCCGCCGACAATCCAGGCGGCGCCCCAGCCCATAGCCAGCGCGGGCAGACACAGCGCCATGCTGCGCAACAAGGCCATTCCCACTCCGTCGAAGGCTGTCCACCCCCAGCGCCTTCCCGCCACGAACATCAGCGCAACGGCATACAGCGCAACGGAGGATGACGCCACACAGGCCACTCCCGCGGCCGCCGTCTCCCCCAGCGAAGGCAGCAGCCAGACATATGCGGGAAGAGCCGCAAACGTGGCCAGCGTACCCACCACGGCGGGCGTTACAGTATCCTGACGGGCATAAAAGGCGCGCCCCGTAACCTGCTGCAGCGCCCAGAACGGCACGGCCAGCAGCATGATCCGCAACAGAGGAGCCGCCTGCGCCGTCTGTTCCGGAGAAAAACGCCCTCCTTCAAAAATAAGCCCGAGGACATATGGAGACACCAGCAGCAGCCAGGCCGTCATGGGCACAACCACAATCATGGAGCTGCGCAGCGCAGTGCGCAGCGTGCCGTCAAACTCGCCCCAGGACCTCTTCGCCGCAAGTGACGCCAGAAAGGGAAAGGAGGCCACTCCCGCCGCCTGGGCCACCACGCCCACGGGCACCATCATGATCCGCCGGGCATAGTTGAGGAGGCTTACCGCCCCCTCTCCGCCAAGGCTGCCGAAAATACGCACGAACTGTTCATCCAGAACCACCACGGACTGCCCCACGATGAGCGGAAGAGCCAGCCATGCCAGCCTGCCGAGCCGGGGATGAGTCAGCGCGGGGCGGAACTTCAGCCCCCCTTTTCGTGCCGCGATACAGGGCAGCAGAAAAGCCCCTGCGAAAGCGCCGGCCAGTACCCCCCAGCAAAAGCCCTCCATGCCGCGCGCCAGCCCCAGCGCGGGCAGGAGCATCCCACCCAGCAGAATAAAGCCGTTATATATCAAGGGCATCAGAGCGGGCACCGCGAACTGCCGCCGGATATACAGCAGCGCGGAAAGACAGGCTCCCGGCAGAAAAAATATCTGGGCAGGCAGGACAATACGCAGAAAATGCGCCAGCCGTGCATGCTGTTCCACCGTGAAGCCCGGCGCGACAAGCCGCGCCAGCGGAGCGGCAAACAGCCAGCCCAGCACGGCAAGGCCAAGGATGGCCAGTGTCGCCCAGGTGAACACCGCACCGAAAAAACGCCAGCCGTCCTCTTCGTCCTCCTCGAACAGCGCGCTCAGAAGCGGAATCAGCGTGATGGAAATATAACCGCCCGCCAGCAGATAATTGATGAAATCCGGCACGACAAATGCCGTGAAGTAAATATCGGATTCGCCCGCGGCGCCGAACTGCCAGGAGATCACCTTGTCCCGCGCCAGCCCCATGAAGCGGGAGAGCAGCACGCTGAAGCCCATGATCAGCGCGGCGGCTCCCATTTTCTGCCGGGCGCTCAATATCGCCATGTCCCCGCTCCATTTCCATATGCGTCGCCGTACGCTCCGTCTTCTGCGCCAGCCCGTTCCATCAGCCGCACTGATTCGGGGGGAACAATCACATATTCCGTCACACGCTGATCCACATCATCTTTCATGATCTGCCTGGTCAGATGATACAGGCCGTCGGGCTCCAGGCTGCAGTCGAAAAAGCGCAGCACGCCCCCTTCCATTCTGTGAGCCGCGGTCCAGTGATCCGCACGAGGCCGCACGCAGAACGCCTCATACCGGCGGAAACGGAAAACCGCGCTGCGTCCCTGCTCCGGGCGGGCATACGCCGCCAGAGCCGCCCACACTTCGTCGCAGGCGGTTTCCGCGTCGAAGGGCGCACTGACCCGCAGGGGAAAACGCTCCGAAATTTGCCCAAGAAAGGCGTCCACCATATCGACATAGTCCGTGCCATGACTGAGAATGGCCCGGAAGGCCTTCTCGTCCCGCGACTGGCTGAGCAGCAGCTCGGAAAACAGCGCCCGCGCCTGAAGATCGCTGATGCCGTGTATCAGCCGCATGGCGTTGAGCACCGCGTAGGCCGCGCAGAAATTGTCTATCTTGCCCTGAAAAAGTGGTGTCATTCGACTGCGCGCTCCCTTTCGGCCCGTGAACGGCCAGGCGGCCGCGAAAAAGCCCGCGTCCCGCGCATGCGCCGGACGATCAATATCAGGCATAGCCTCACGCCTCTCCGGCGTCAAGAACGTCAGAGGAAGGCGATGGGGAAGAAGGCATGGGACTGGACAGAAGCCCTTCTTGCGTGTATCTTTTTTTCATTCAACCATATTACCATAACTTGATATATGGATACTCTTTCCCGCAGTCAGTGCAGCATCCCGCATCAGACGAACCTGTTTCCGCGGGAGCCATTCCAGAAAACCGGAGGCGACCGCCTCTCCAACCGTTCCTCAGCCGTCAGGGCAAAGGAGTTTTCATGATTCCCGCCAAAGGCAAATATTACTTTACGTCCGAATCCGTCACCGAAGGGCATCCCGACAAGGTCGCGGACCGCATTTCCGACGCCATTCTTGACACTCTTCTGGCTCAGGATCCCGATTCCCATGTCGCGTGCGAAACCCTGGTGACGACCGGCATGGCCATGATTGCGGGTGAAATCACCACCTCCGGCTATGCGGATCTGCCCGGCGTGGTGCGCGAAACCATCAGGAACATCGGCTACACCAGTTCCGACATGGGCTTCGATGCCCAGACCTGCGCCGTCATCTCTTCCATCGACAAGCAGTCTCCGGATATCGCGCAGGGCGTCAACCGCACCAAGCCCGAAGAACAGGGCGCGGGCGACCAGGGCATGATGTTCGGGTTCGCCAGCAATGAAACCGAAACGCTCATGCCCGCCCCCATCTACTGGGCGCATCAGCTCTCCCTCCAGCTCGCCCGCGTGCGCAGGGACGGAGTGGTCGACTTTTTCCGTCCCGACGGCAAGACCCAGGTTTCCTTTGAATATGTGGACGGCAAGCCCGTACGCATCAACAACGTGGTAGTCGCCACCCAGCATGCTCCTCATGTCAGTCAGGCAGATGTCGTTGAAACCGTGAAACGGGAAGTCATCCGTCCCGTGCTGGAAGGCACCGGTCTTTTTGACGAAAAGAACTGCGAAATTTTCATCAACACCACCGGACGTTTCGTTATCGGCGGCCCCATGGGAGACTGCGGTCTGACCGGACGCAAGATCATCCAGGATTCCTACGGCGGCATGGGCAACCACGGCGGCGGCGCCTTCTCCGGAAAGGACCCCTCAAAGGTGGATCGTTCCGCCGCGTACATGGCCCGCTATGTGGCCAAGAATGTTGTGGCCTCCGGCCTGGCCCCCTGCTGCGAAGTGCAGCTCGCGTACTGCATCGGCGTGGCGGAACCCGTATCCGTGCTGGTATCTTCCCTCGGACGCGGTGAAGTGCCCGACGACGTGCTGACCAGGGCCGTGCGTGAAGTGTTCGATCTGCGCCCCTACTTCATTATCAAGCGCCTTGATCTCAAGCGCCCCATCTACCAGAAGACCTCGTGCTACGGGCACTTCGGCCGTGAGCTGCCCGAGTTCACCTGGGAAAAGACCGACGCCGCCCGGGATCTGCTTACTGCCGC
>UMHC01011824.1_pt1 | contig 27256 bp, 16 predicted proteins | sample 1965381 | NCBI WGS metagenome assembly UMHC01 (sample SAMEA4836083, study PRJEB28245) | human gut metagenome | biome: gut microbiome; material: fecal sample | place: Denmark | collected 2008 | reverse complement strand
AACTTCCCTATTGCCGATACAAGAAACAATTTTGTTCTTGAATTTCTGGACTACTATATTGATCCGCCGCGTTATACCATCGATGAATGTATAGAGCGAGGGCTTACTTATAGTGTGCCGTTAAAGGCAAAATTGAAATTGTATTGTACCGACCCTGATCATGAGGACTTTGATACGGTCATTCAGGACGTTTTCCTTGGACCTATTCCTTACATGACAGATAAAGCTACGTTTGTCATCAACGGAGCCGAGCGTGTCGTTGTATCCCAATTGCATCGTTCGCCGGGCGTATTCTTCGGTCAGAGTGTACATGCCAATGGTACGAAGTTGTATTCAGCTCGTATCATCCCCTTCAAGGGATCCTGGATTGAATTTGCTACGGACATCAACAATGTCATGTATGCCTACATCGACCGTAAGAAGAAATTGCCCGTTACAACGTTGCTGAGAGCTATCGGTTTTGAGAATGATAAGGATATTCTTGAAATCTTCAATTTGGCAGAAGACGTTAAGGTGAATAAAGCCAATCTGAAGAAGATTGTTGGTCGTAAATTGGCTGCCCGTGTTTTGAAAACATGGATTGAGGACTTTGTAGATGAAGATACCGGTGAAGTAGTTTCTATCGAACGTAATGAAGTTGTTATCGACCGTGAAACTGTGATTGAACCGGAACATGTAGATATCATTCTAGAGTCAGGCGTTCAGAATATCCTTGTTCATAAGGAAGAACCGAACCAGTCTGACTACTCTATCATATATAATACACTGCAGAAAGACCCCAGTAACTCGGAAAAGGAAGCTGTGCTTTACATTTACCGTCAGTTGCGTAATGCGGATCCTGCAGATGATGCCAGTGCACGTGAAGTCATCAACAATTTGTTCTTCTCTGAAAAGAGATATGATTTAGGTGATGTGGGACGTTATCGTATCAACAAGAAGTTGAACTTGACGACCGACATGGATGTACGTGTCCTGACGAAGGAAGATATTATTGAGATTATCAAGTATCTGATTGAATTGATCAATTCGAAGGCAGACGTCGACGATATCGACCACTTGAGCAACCGTCGTGTACGTACTGTCGGTGAGCAGCTGTCCAATCAGTTTGCTATCGGTTTGGCCCGTATGTCTCGTACCATTCGTGAGCGAATGAATGTGCGTGACAATGAAGTGTTCACACCGATCGACTTGATTAATGCCAAGACTATATCTTCAGTCATCAATTCGTTCTTTGGTACCAACGCTTTGTCTCAATTCATGGACCAGACGAATCCATTGGCTGAAATTACTCATAAACGTCGTATGTCTGCCTTAGGTCCTGGCGGTTTGTCACGCGAACGTGCTGGTTTCGAGGTGCGCGACGTACACTATACTCACTATGGACGTCTTTGTCCTATCGAGACTCCTGAAGGTCCGAACATCGGTTTGATTTCTTCTCTCTGTGTGTTCGCTAAGATCAATGATCTTGGATTTATTGAGACCCCTTATCGTAAGGTAGAAAACGGTAAGGTTGATCTTTCTCCCGAAGGATTGGTTTATCTGAGCGCCGAAGAAGAGGAAGGCAAGATTATTGCGCAGGGTAATGCTCCTTTGAATGACGACGGAACCTTTATCCGTGATAAAGTAAAATCACGTCAGGATGCAGATTATCCTGTTGTAGCTCCCAATGAAGTCGAGCTGATGGACGTTTCTCCGCAGCAGATTGCTTCTATTGCCGCTTCTTTGATTCCGTTCTTGGAACACGATGACGCCAATCGTGCGTTGATGGGATCGAACATGATGCGCCAGGCAGTACCTTTGTTGCGTAGCGAGGCTCCGATTGTTGGAACTGGTATTGAGCGTCAGTTGGCTCGCGATTCGCGTACGCAGATTACGGCCGAAGGTGAAGGTGTAGTAGATTTTGTGGATGCTACGACCATCCGTATTCTTTATGATCGCACGGAAGATGAAGAATTTGTAAGTTTCGAATCGGCATTGAAAGAATATCGCATTCCGAAGTGGCGTCGTACGAACCAGAATATGACCATTGACCTCCGCCCGATCTGTGTGAAAGGACAGCGTGTGACGAAGGGTCAGATCCTTACTGAGGGTTATTCGACTGAAGACGGCGAATTAGCATTGGGTAAGAACCTATTGGTTGCCTATATGCCTTGGAAGGGATATAACTACGAGGATGCCATCGTGCTGAACGAACGTGTTGTCCGCGAAGACTTGCTTACTTCTGTACACGTAGAAGAGTATTCGTTGGAAGTACGTGAGACGAAACGTGGTATGGAAGAGCTGACCTCTGATATTCCTAACGTAAGTGAAGAAGCTACCAAAGATCTGGACGAGAATGGTATCGTGCGTGTTGGTGCCCGTATTGAGCCGGGTGACATCCTGATCGGTAAGATTACGCCGAAGGGTGAGTCCGATCCTTCTCCTGAGGAGAAATTGCTTCGTGCTATCTTCGGCGATAAAGCCGGTGATGTAAAAGATGCTTCTTTAAAGGCATCACCTTCGTTGAAAGGTGTGGTTATCGGCAAACGTTTGTTTTCACGTGTCATAAAGACTCGTAGTTCCAAACTGGCCGACAAAGCTCTGTTGCCAAAGATTGATGAGGAATTTGAAGGTAAAGTAGCCGATTTACGTAAGATATTGATTGATAAACTTTTGAGGTTGACTGATGGCTTGACTTCTGAAGGCGTGAAGGATTATATGGGAACCGATGTTATTTCTAAGGGTGCCCGTTTCCATGCTTCCGATTTTAGCGATTTGGACTTCACTGCTATCCAATTGAGCGGCTGGACGAAGGATGAACATGCCAACACGCTGATCCGTGCTTTGGTGATGAACTTCATCAAGAAGTACAAAGAATTGGATGCTGAACTGAAACGTAAGAAATTTGCCATTACCATTGGCGACGAACTGCCTGCCGGTATCATTCAGATGGCTAAAGTTTACATTGCCAAGAAGCGTAAGATCGGTGTCGGTGACAAGATGGCCGGACGTCACGGTAACAAGGGTATTGTTTCCCGCGTAGTGCGTCAGGAAGACATGCCGTTCTTGGCTGACGGAACTCCGGTTGATATTGTGTTGAATCCGTTGGGTGTGCCTTCTCGTATGAACATCGGTCAGATCTTTGAAGCCGTATTGGGAAGTGCAGGAAAGAAGTTGGGTGTTAAGTTTGCTACTCCTATCTTTGATGGAGCTACGTTGGACGACCTGAACACATGGACTGATAAAGCCGGTTTGCCTCGTTATGGCAAGACTACGCTGTACGATGGTGGTACGGGAGAGGCGTTCGAGCAGCAAGCTACTGTAGGTGTGACTTACATGTTGAAACTGGGTCACATGGTTGAAGACAAGATGCATGCCCGTTCTATCGGTCCGTACTCACTTATTACACAACAGCCGTTGGGTGGTAAAGCACAGTTCGGTGGACAGCGTTTCGGAGAAATGGAGGTTTGGGCACTCGAAGCATTCGGTGCTGCACACATCCTGCAGGAAATTCTGACAATCAAGTCTGATGATGTAGTTGGACGTTCGAAGGCATACGAAGCAATCGTCAAAGGTGAGCCGATGCCTACTCCGGGTATTCCAGAGTCGTTGAACGTGTTGCTGCATGAGTTACGCGGACTCGGATTGAGCATCAACTTAGAGTAATTTTTCAATCATCCATTGTCAATTATCAATTACAATATAAAGTATGGCTTTTAGAAAAGATAATAAGATAAAGAGTAATTTCTCGAAAATCTCTATCGGTTTGGCTTCACCTGAAGAAATCCTTGAGAATTCGAGTGGTGAAGTTTTAAAGCCTGAAACCATCAATTACCGTACTTATAAACCCGAGCGTGACGGCTTGTTCTGCGAGCGCATCTTCGGTCCTATCAAGGACTATGAGTGCCACTGCGGTAAGTATAAGCGCATCCGTTACAAAGGTATCGTCTGCGACCGTTGTGGTGTGGAGGTAACCGAGAAGAAGGTGCGCCGTGAGCGTATGGGACACATCCAGTTGGTTGTGCCCGTGGCTCATATCTGGTATTTCCGCTCTTTACCCAACAAGATTGGTTATCTGTTGGGTCTGCCGACTAAGAAACTGGATGCCATCATCTATTATGAGCGTTACGTCGTTATTCAGCCCGGTGTATTGGCTGACGAAGTAGCTCAGTATGACCTTTTGGAAGAGGGCGAATATCTGGATTTGTTGGACAAGCTTCCTAAGGAAAACCAGTTCCTTGAAGATTCTGATCCCAATAAGTTTATTGCAAAGATGGGTGCAGAGGCCATTTACGACCTGTTGACTCATCTGGACTTGGATGCTTTGTCCTACGAACTCCGCCATCGCGCCAACAACGACGCTTCACAGCAGCGCAAGAACGAGGCTCTGAAGCGTCTGCAGGTTGTTGAGTCGTTCCGTGCTTCTCGCGGCCGTAACAAGCCCGAGTGGATGATTGTCCGTATCGTACCGGTTATTCCACCAGAACTGCGTCCGTTAGTTCCGCTGGATGGTGGTCGTTTCGCTACGTCCGACTTAAACGATCTCTATCGTCGTGTTATCATTCGTAACAACCGTCTGAAGAGATTGATTGAAATAAAGGCTCCTGAAGTCATTCTTCGTAACGAGAAGCGTATGTTGCAGGAAGCTGTTGACTCACTGTTCGACAACTCTCGCAAGTCCAGCGCTGTGAAGACTGATGCCAACCGTCCGTTGAAATCTCTCTCCGACAGTTTGAAGGGTAAGCAGGGACGTTTCCGTCAGAACTTGTTGGGTAAGCGTGTTGACTATTCTGCCCGTTCGGTTATCGTCGTTGGTCCCGAACTGCGTATGGGTGAGTGTGGTATTCCTAAGCTGATGGCTGCCGAACTCTACAAGCCGTTTATTATCCGTAAGCTCATTGAGCGCGGCATTGTGAAGACGGTGAAGAGTGCCAAGAAGATTGTAGACCGCAAGGAACCCGTTATCTGGGATATCTTGGAGCATGTCATGAAGGGACATCCAGTTCTGCTGAACCGTGCCCCGACACTGCACCGCTTGGGTATCCAGGCCTTCCAGCCCAAGATGATTGAAGGAAAGGCTATCCAGCTGCACCCGTTGGCATGTACGGCCTTCAACGCCGACTTCGACGGTGACCAGATGGCTGTCCACCTTCCGTTGAGCAACGAAGCTATTCTGGAGGCACAGCTGTTGATGCTCCAGTCACACAATATTTTGAACCCGGCCAACGGTGCGCCTATCACTGTGCCTGCACAGGATATGGTGCTTGGTCTGTACTACATCACCAAGCTGCGTAAGGGTGCTAAGGGTGAGGGCCTGACTTTCTATGGTCCTGAAGAAGCCCTGATTGCCTATAACGAAGGCAAGTGCGACATCCACGCTCCTATCAGTGTTATCGTGGACGATGTAGACGAGAACGGTAACATTGTCAAGAAGATGATGCACGATACTTCTGTAGGACGTGTCATTGTCAACGAGATTGTACCGCCCGAAGCCGGATACATCAATACCATTATTTCTAAGAAGTCATTGCGCGACATCATCAGCCACGTTATTAAGGTGTGTGGTGTGTCCAAGGCTGCTGACTTCCTTGACGGTATCAAGAACTTGGGTTACTACATGGCCTTCAAGGGAGGTCTGTCCTTCAACTTGGGCGATATCATTATCCCCGAAGAGAAGGAGGCACTGGTACAGAAGGGCTACGAAGAAGTAGAACAGGTTATCAACAACTATAATATGGGTATCATTACCAACAACGAACGTTACAATCAGGTAATTGATATCTGGACACACGTCAACTCCGAATTGTCCAACATCTTGATGAAAACCATTTCATCTGATGACCAGGGTTTCAACTCCGTTTACATGATGCTGGATTCCGGTGCCCGTGGTTCGAAGGAGCAGATCCGTCAGCTCTCCGGTATGCGTGGTTTGATGGCCAAGCCGCAGAAAGCCGGTGCCGAAGGTGGTCAGATCATTGAAAACCCGATTCTTTCGAACTTTAAGGAAGGTTTGTCCGTGCTCGAGTACTTTATCTCTACCCACGGTGCCCGTAAAGGTTTGGCCGATACCGCTTTGAAGACGGCCGACGCCGGATACCTGACTCGTCGTTTGGTCGACGTGTCACACGACGTGATCATCAATGAAGAAGATTGCGGCACACTCCGCGGACTGGTTTGTACAGCCCTCAAGAATAACGATGAAACCATTGCTACATTGTATGAACGTATTCTGGGACGTGTATCCGTACATGATATTGTACATCCGACAACCGGCGAACTGATTGTTGCCGGCGGTGAGGAAATTACAGAGGCCATTGCTCAGAAGATTGAAGATTCTCCAATTGAGAGTGTAGAAATCCGTTCAGTGCTCACTTGCGAATCCAAGAAGGGTGTTTGTGCTAAGTGTTATGGCCGTAACTTGGCTACCAGCCGTATGGTACAGAAGGGTGAAGCCGTCGGCGTCATTGCGGCACAGTCTATCGGTGAGCCGGGTACACAGTTGACACTGCGTACATTCCACGCCGGTGGTACGGCTGCCAACATCGCCGCCAACGCCAGCATCGTGGCCAAGAATAATGCTCGCCTCGAGTTCGAGGAACTTCGTACCGTTGACGTGATCGACGAAGCAGGCGAACCCGCCAAGGTAGTAGTAGGCCGTTTGGCTGAGTTGCGTTTTGTCGATGTTAATACCGACATCGTACTTTCTACTCACAATGTGCCCTACGGTTCTACGTTGTACGCTGCCGATGGAGAAGTGGTAGAGAAAGGCAAACTCATCGCTCGTTGGGACCCCTTCAATGCAGTCATCATTACCGAAGCTACCGGTAAGATCGAGTTTGAGGAGGTTATCGAGAACGTGACCTACAAGGTAGAATCCGATGAATCGACCGGTTTGCGTGAAATCATCGTCATCGAGTCCAAGGACAAGACTAAGGTGCCTACTGCACACATCATGACCGAAGATGGCGAGTTGATTCGTACTTACAACCTCCCTGTGGGTGGCCACGTGGCAGTTGAGGACGGACAGAAGGTGAAGGCTGGTGAAGTTATCGTGAAGATTCCGCGTGCTGTTGGTAAGGCTGGTGATATCACGGGTGGTCTTCCCCGTGTTACCGAGTTGTTCGAAGCACGTAACCCGTCCAACCCTGCTATCGTTTCCGAAATCGATGGTGAGATTACGATGGGTAAGGTAAAACGTGGTAACCGCGAAATCATCGTCACCTCTAAGGGGGGTGAGGTTAAGAAATATCTTGTTCCGCTGTCTAAGCAGATCCTGGTGCAGGAGAATGACTACGTACGTGCCGGTACTCCGTTGTCCGACGGTGCCATCACGCCTGCCGATATCCTGGCCATCAAGGGTCCTACGGCTGTGCAGGAGTACATTGTCAACGAGGTTCAGGATGTTTACCGTCTCCAGGGTGTGAAGATCAACGACAAGCACTTCGAGATCATCGTACGTCAGATGATGCGCAAGGTCGAAATCAACGAACCGGGCGATACCCGCTTCCTCGAGCAGCAGGTAGTCGACAAGATCGAGTTCATGGAAGAGAACGACCGCATCTGGGGCAAGAAGGTGGTTACCGATGCAGGCGACTCTCAGAATCTGCAGCCGGGTCAGATTGTTACTGCTCGCAAACTGCGTGACGAGAACTCCATGCTGAAACGTCGTGACTTGAAGCTGGTACAGGTACGCGATGCTGTGCCTGCCACTTCTACACAGATACTTCAGGGTATTACGCGTGCCGCTCTGCAGACGTCGAGCTTCATGTCTGCCGCTTCTTTCCAGGAAACGACGAAGGTGCTCAACGAAGCAGCTATCAACGGCAAGGTAGACCGTCTGGAAGGTATGAAGGAGAACGTGATCTGTGGTCACCTCATTCCTGCCGGTACAGGTCAGCGTGAGTTCGAGAAGATCATCGTTGGTTCCAAAGAAGAGTATGACCGTATGCTTGCCAACAAGAAGACGGTTCTCGACTACAACACGGTAGACGAGAAAGTTGAAGAAGAATAAACCGCAAGTAATACATCAATTGTAATATTCCGGGGAGGGTGTTCGCAAGGACATCCTCCCTTTCTTTTAAGAAGATTTACAGAATATCTCTTGTTAAGTGGTATGATTTAAATCGTATTTTAGTTTTGCTTGTTATTGAATAAGATCTTGATTAGAATAGCTCTGTTCCTTTGTATACTAATTCTGCCACATTTTTGGCTTCCAGTTTTTCCATCAGTCGTTTGCGGTAAGTGTGTACCGTGTTAGTGCTAAGAAATATCTTGTTTGCAATTTCTGAGGTACTCAGCCCTTGGGATAATAAAGCCAATACTTCTTTTTCTCTTTTGGATAATTCTGGCACCTTTCGGATATGGGTTATAGAATTTCTGCCGAGCTGCTCGGAAAAAGTCTTGCAGAAATATTTATTTCCATTCTTTATTTCTTTGATGGCTGTAGCTAGTTCCTGGATGCTGTTGTTTTTTGAGACAGCCCCATGAATAGCCTGGTGTGCTAACTTGGATATGACCCAAGGTTCTTCATGCATGGTGTATATCAGAATTCTGCATTCTGGTATTTGATTGTGCAGGAAATCGATCAGTTTGAAGCCGTTTGTGTCTGGAAGTTCCAGATCAATGATACAAAGGTCGAATTGACAGGCATTGACTGCTTGTTCCACTTCTTTCATGCAAATGGCGCTTTGGCATGTAACATCTCCCAGTTGTTCTGCTATGTTTTTGATACCTTCTGCTACGATGGGATGGTCGTCTATGATCAGTAGCTTATACATGTTTTTATCCATTGGACTATATGTCGAATTGTAGTGTAAAAATGTTGTTGCCATCACTGGATTGAGTTTGGTTAGTAGTAGCACGGATGGCTTTGATACGGTCGTTTATGGTGCGTAGGCCTATGCCATCATTTTTTGTAGACTGCTGATTCGCAGATTGGATACCATTGTCAGCAATCTGTAATATATATCTTGTTCCATTTTCAGTTTGTAAGCTGATGTGGATATAGTCTGCTTGGGTATGTTTTGCAATGTTCATAGTGAGCTCCTGCGTGATACGATACAACTCATAGGCTGTTTCGTTGGGGAGATTGCGGGAAGCATTGCCTATGGTGGGGGTATAGCTGGCTTGTATGCCGGTGTTGGCTTTCAGGTTTGAAGCATAGCGTACTAATATTTCATCCAGACTTAGTTCATCGAATTCAGGGGGCATCAGTTCATGGGAAATATTGCGTACGCTGTTTCTTATTTGTCCGACGAGATTGGTTAGCTCTTCCGCATTGTTTTTTGATGTTTGGTTGCTCATTTTCATTTGTAGAGCCAGAAGATCGTTGGCGATACCGTCGTGTAACTCTTTAGCAAAGTATTTACATTCAGTTTCCAGGCCTTCAATATAGCGTCGTGCTGAGTTCAGGTCATTTTCTTGTTTCAATAATTCAATTTTTTGTTCTGCTGTCCGTTTCTTGTGATATACTCCCAATAAAATGATGGATATGCAAATCAATAACAACCCACTTCCGATAGCTCCTTTCAACAGAAGGGCTTGATGTTCCAGCTGCTGCTGTTTTAGATTCGCTATCTGTAATTCTTTTTCCTGTGTTTGGTATTTGACGTTGAATTCAGCCATTTGTCGAGTTAGATTCTGTTGGGCCAGTGTGTCGGTCCACATGCGTGCACTGTCCATGTAAGCATATGCTAGCACATGGTTGCCTATAGCATGATAGCATTGGGCGATTTGCGTAAGGAGTGTTTTAGGTTCACTGCCTATATTTTCTTTTCGTAGCCATAGTAGGTCTTTTAGTGCTTGTGTGTAGTTCTTTCTGTTTATTTCAGTGGAGGCCCTTATTTGTATAAATCCGATAGCAGGAATGGAATTGGTAGGCTCTTTTATTAAAAGGTCGTTTCCTAATTGCAAGTAATAGTCTATGGAATCAGATAACTCTTCTTGTTCAAAAATTCTTAGTAATGATGGCAAACATCTGATTTTCCAACTGGAAGCGTTTTCTCCTGATAGACAGGCTATATTCCATGCTTTTCGAATGGACTGTTCCGCATCTTTTAGCTTATTTAGTTCTGCTTTGATAGCTGCATGTAGTTGCCATGTACTGAATGTTGAAAAAATATCGTCAGTTTTTATGGCATGTTCAGTGGCTAGATCTATGTATTTTTCTGCTTCGTGCAGTTGTCTTATATTGAAGTAAAAAACGGAAACATTATTGTAGATATGCGTAATCCAGCCTTCATCTTTGTATTGTAGTGCGGCTTCTAATGCTTTGTTATAGTAATATAATGTAGAGTCATTCATGTGTCGTCGACGGTAAAGAATAGCAAGATCGTTGTATACACTGATGTGTTTTTCCAGATCTTTTATTTTAGGTAAGTAAGGGAGCACCTTTTTTTTCATTTCAAAAGCACGTTCTCCTTCGCCAATGTATACCAATAATGTAGCCTGTTCGTTTAATAATATGGGAAATATAGGTGATTGTTCTACTCCGCACATGGCAAAGGCGCTGTCAAATGTTCGTTGGGCTTTTTCGTAATTATTTTGTCCCCCTTCACTCATCAGGTCAGCAGCGTGGGTATAAAGGCGTGTTAATGTTGAGTCTAGAGGGATCTGTTCTGCATGAAGTGAAGATGATAATAGCAGAAATAACAGTAGTATTTTATAGAGAATTTTCATGGCATTTGGTTGAAAATGATTTTGTTGGCAAATATACGAAAAGCTAAGTGTAGAAAGTGAGATTACTTTATTTTTTCTTTGGAAGCTATATTTATATATAGTATTTTAGTGAAGTAGATTATATAATAAATTAGAGATTATGATAGTAATTGGTATGAGAAATATGAATCTTTTAATTTGTTTTGCTTATTTGAGATAAAATCACTATTTTGGGTGACAAATTTTCAATTAAAATAATTGTTTTTTTGTAAACTGAATGGATAAAGAGCAAAGTCGGGCAAATTATAGGGTTGATTTTATTAATTGTTCTTGACTCATATTTTGAGGTCCGATGAAGTACTTTGAGAATGGAGTAAATAAAATAATGAAACTCATGAGTATTGGTTAGGCTGGTTTTGTAAACGGTGGATTCATCTCTGTGAAGGATGCGTCCACCGTTTCAAAGTCAACAATGATTTTATGGATAGGGGATAAGAAAGAGTTTCAATAAATGAAATTTGTTATTGTAGGTTTGTATATATAGAATTTAATGGTATGAATTACGATGTATTACTTAAAATGATGTACCGGTTGGTCATGTTTTATTTCTTGTTTTTCTTGAGTAGTTGTAGTGGAGGCGAGGATTCTATGGGAGATGAACAACCGGTTCAGGATGAAGTAATAATTTCTACAGAAAGCAGTACGTATTTTTCCGACGGAATGAGTTTTAAATCAGATGCAGGTAGTCACTCCATCTGCTTTACGACTAATCGGGATTGGATTGTCGTTGTTACCTCTGCTGATTGGTGTGTGGCGACTCCGGCATCTGGTAAAGCTGGCGAGAATACCTTTTCAGTTTCTGTCAGTGAAAATCCCGATGAGCCACTTCGTACTGCCACTGTCACGCTTAAGGCGGGTTCTATAAGTCGGAGCCTAGTTGTTACGCAAGAAGGAAAGGCTCAGTCATCAGGAGTGACTGGTGGTAGTGAGGACTATGATGAAGAACAAGGCACTTGGGACGAATAAAAAGGGAATATTATGAAGAAAGTATATTGTTACGTTATAATAGTTTTGTTGGCATTCATTGGATGTGTGAACAAAGACGAACTGGCAGGGGGGGATTTGATTAATGGAAATCATACTCTGAAGGCACAGATCGAACAAAGCGCCAATACCCGTACAATGGTGGATGAGGAAAATCGTGTGTGCTGGGTTAAAGGTGATCAGATAGGCGTTTTTGGTGGTGAAGGAGTGATTAATATTCCTTTTTCGTTTAACAGTATGGCGGATAGTGGGCAATCTGCTATCTTTAAGGGAAATTTTCCTGAAGGTGGAGTTCCTTCTGTAGCTTATTATCCTTATGATGATGAAGCTGTTTTGGAGGGTGATAAACTCTCTTTTGTTCTTCCTTCGGAATATGATTATACGGAAAACAGCAATGCGCCGATGATTGGTGTGAAGCAGGATAATGGGAGTTTCCTATTTAAACATCTTTGCGGGTTGCTTCGTTTATCTGTAGTAGGGATACCCGAGGGAACTACTACTCTCAAAATTAAGTCAGAGGGTCCTGATGCTCCCGCTATTGCCGGAAATGCAGTAGTACATGATATACATCAATTCGGTGCAGTCTTGGCTATATCAACTGACCAAGCTACAGAAATCACGATTTCTTGTGAGAGCGAGTCGGTGAGCAACAAAGTGTTCCTTATTCCATTGCCTGTGGCTACTTATCCGCATTTTTCGATTTCTATGCAAAGCGAAGACCGTATTTTTTTTGAGAAACATATTTCAGACTGTTCTATTAAACGGGCAACTATATTAGATATGCCGGAAGTATCCTTATTGCCTGATGCAGAATTTGCCGTAGACAAGACGAATGGAGAAATGGTACTTTTTGATTATAAAAATAATGCCATAGTTTCTTACATGTTAAAAGAAAATGGCCTACCAGAGGCTATTCGAGTATGGAATGTGGAAGATGATCAGGCAGAAGGGAACTGGAGCGAGATCGTTTTCTATGAAGACGGTACTATTAAAAGCATTATGTATGATATCAATCATATCATGGTATTCAACAATTACCGAAAAGATCAAGTGGATATGGCTTACTATGTAAATGGAAATATAACTGTTTATAAAGGAGTGCTTTGCGATGATATGGATTGGGATATATATAAAAAGAACATAGCAAATGGAATTGTCATTACCAAGGGGTTCGTGGATGATTTGGATCGCTTTGTTAACGGACTAAAAAAGTTTGCTACAGAGTATGCAGAAGAAATCGCATTGGCTTCAAGTTCCTTAACTTGTGCAACTAGTGCATTGGCCGCATCTTCTGGAGCAGGAATTCCTTTGGCTGTTTATAATTGCGGAGGAGCCATTAAAGATTGGGCCATTTATTTAGGAAAGAAATTCGATTCGGAACATGCGGAAGAGTGGGAACTTATTGAAGACTTAGACGATTGTTTCTCTTTATTAAAATCAAAAAAATCTCTTATTAAGAGTTTGGGTAAGTTTGATTCTTATTCAGACTTTCTGAATAATAAATTTGAGATGTTTAATGAAGAGAATATGGAATATGTAAGGGACATCTGGGAACAAGCTTGGGAAAAAATGGAATGGACATATGTGGAAGTCATTACTGGTGATGTCACAGAAATTATGGAAACGTCTGCAAAATTAAATGGATGTGTAACGGGCTGGAATGAAGCATGGAAAGGAACTGTTGGTTTCTATTTTAGTGATACTGACAGAAACCCATCGAAAGGCGGAGCAGCTGTGAGGGAACTGTCAACTGATGCGAATCGTTTTTTGGATGAAAACGGTGTTATCGATATTGTTGGCAGCTTGGGTACGCTGACACCGCACACGACTTATTACTATCGTGCCTTTATTCTGAATAGTCAAACAGGAGAAGTTGTTATGGGGAATGTAAAAAAGTTTACGACACGGAGTGTTGATTTAAAGGTGGAGACCGGTAGCGTAAGTGATATTACAAATAATTCTGCTATAGTATATGGTACAGTTAGCAATTGTCCCTCTCTTCAGTTAAACGTTGGTTTCAATTTTTATTATGAAACCACGGATCCTCAAAAAATCACTGGAGCGTTTGAACACGAATATGATCCGCAAACCCGGAAAACAACTTATATAGCTCGAATCTCCAATTTGATTCCAGGTACTAGATACAGGTATTGTGCGTATGCTAAAGTGGTAGGTATGGATGAAACCTATTGTGAAGGTTCTTGGAACCAGTTTACTACAAAAGGCCAAAATCCGAATACAAGAAGTAGCGGAGAGCATGAGATTCAAGATGTTTCCATTGAATATATTTGCAATGATTATGTAAAACAGGTTGGATGGGGTCAAATACATAAGAATGAAAATTGATTTAACTTGAATTCAATATAAAATCAGGAAATAGCCAGTTACCCGTCATTGATAAAATTTACATCAATGGCGGGGCCTTTTCTAAGAAGTAATGTGACAATGAATTTGCAATAAGGTTGTCTACTGATTGTGTTGGTGATTATTAGAGTTTTTATTTTGCTGTGTAATTCCAAATGTATGAAAATAGGCATTCTTCATTTGTTAGTTTCAGCAGTTTCGTTGACGGCTAATATCTTTTAATTTCTTGCATCCCATTAGTGGCATGGGAATAGTTTTCAGTTTATTCCTTCTATGATTAGGGAAGCTATTAGGATCGATACTAATCCTAAAAGGCCCGAGAAAGAAAAGAAACAGCAGATAATCAAGGGAGAAAAAATGTGCCAGTTTTGCCGGTACTATAATTATGCCGACGGCTATTGCGAACTCCAAAAGGAAAAGAGAGAACACCATGACGGGGCAGCCTATTCTTGTCCTTATTATAGCTGAATCATGTTGAATCTTCTTTTCCCATTTGGAAATCTCGCAAACTTCCCGTATCTTTGCACCCCGAAATCAGAAGGAGAGGTGCTCGAGTGGTTGAAGAGGCACGCCTGGAAAGCGTGTATACCCCTAAAGGGTATCACGAGTTCGAATCTCGTTCTCTCCGCAGTTTGTTTCATTAAATTTTATCAGATAAGGGGATGTGTTGGGACAACACATCCCCCTTTTTTCTTTTGGGGTCAATGCGTCGTAGAGCCGTTCCCGACTGGTATACAGATTACAGACAAAATCCCGGCGGGTAGTCATGGCTTGTTCCCCCGGGATTTCTCTTTCGCTTGTCGTTGCGGAGTGGTCGTCATGGCCTTGGTAGAAGTTGCGGGCTTCAGTCTCCTCTTGCCTCTGCCTTCTTGCCGCACATCTTTTCAGTCGCTTGCTCTTTGCCCGGGAGGAGGGCGACAGTGCGGAGGTTTCCCTTTTTACACCTTCTGTACGACTGCTTCCCCGCCGGCCTTATCACCATCAGCACAGCGGTTCGGACGGGTCCGTTTCAACATTTTCCGGTCTGCTTCCCGCGACTTTGGAGTTCGTCTGCTACAGCGTCCTTTACGGCCTGTGGCAGCGGGGCTACGCTCATAGCGATGCGTATCCTCGACTCCATCAGCCGGCGGTACTCCTCTTCCATTTCTTCGTCCGTGATGTACACACAACGCAAGGCTATGAGCGCGCTGTAGATGCGGTCCACAGTCTCGAGCGACAACGAGCTGTCCGGTTGTTTCGGATTCAGCTTGGCTATGGTGCGCTCGTTCATGCCGACTGCGCGGGCAAACTGGCGGTTGGAGGTTAGGCGCCACCTTCTTCGGATCTCGTTCAATTCATTTGCGGCCGTGGCTATCCACAAATTGGCTTTCTTTCTTAGCTTCTTTTCATTCATGGCCCAGAGGATTAGACCGCGGCCGGCGGCCAAACCATGAACGGCATAAAAGAAGTTAAATCTGTAAAAGAGCCTGAAAAATGCTGTATCCATGAGTACAGCATCCGCTATCCGTCATTGACTACCTTTGCCGAAAAAACTTGGAAAGATCGCATGTCCAAATATAATGAATTTGATCCAAATAAACAAGTAAACCGTAAAGAATATGTCAATGAAAAATGAAATCTCTTTCTGGCCCTCGCGCTTTGCCTCCCTGCGCGACACCGTGCCCGTACCCACCACGTGGGGCGATCTGGTGGAAGAAATCCGTGGAGGACGTCATCTCACTGTCACTCGTCTTTACCGCGAGACTTGTGCCCGCCTGGCTGAAGCCGAAGCTGCGGGCGACATTGCTTCCGTCGAAGAGCTGAAGCGCCGCAAAGTTTCCCTGAAGACTTCGCAGGCGGCCTTTGTCTGTTCCGTCACCCTTGAGGGAGGACGTAGCCAGCAGCATGTCCGCGGCTACTCCGACAAGGCGATGGTCGATATTGATGATTTGAACGGCAAAAGCCTGGACACGTTGGTCGCGCAGGTGAAAGCCGACCCGCATACGTTCTTGGCCTACGTCACTCTCTCGGGCCGTGGCCTGCGGGTGGTGGCCCGTGTGGAGCCTGCGCCGACAGATGCCCGCACCTTTGCCCGCGCCTGGCAGACGGTGAACGACTACTACGCCCGCCTGCTTGGCGTGAAGGTGGATGCCCAGTGCAAGAACGCCACCCGCATGTCCGTCCTCTGCCACGCCCCGGAGGTCTGCTACCGTCCCGAGGCCGAGGCCTTGGCAGTGGAGCCTGAGGCCCCAGCGCGTCCCCGTGCCTTGAGGGGCCGACCCGTGCGGGCCGTGAGTGCCGCCCCCACCGTGCGCCGCCTGGTGGAGGACGACGGCATCCTTTACGCTCCCGGCAGCCACAACGCTTACATCTGCCGCTGCCTCTACTGGATGAACCGCTTCGGCGTGAGCGAGGCCGATGCCGAGGCGTGGGCCCTCAGTGAATTTGCCGACTACGACGCGGCCGAACATTCCGTTGCGGCCACCGTGCGCAGCTGCTACGCCCAGACCGCCGAACACGCCACGTGTCGCCTCGCGCGCTACGCGCGTGCGCGTACCTCTAAAGATAAGTCGGGCGGCGGTGGCAGCCGTGCGCCCCGCGTGTCGGTAGGGCAGATGGAGGACTTCATCGGCCGCTGGTGCCAGCTGCGCCGCAACCTCCTCATCCACCAGCTGGAGGTGCGACTTTGCGAAGGGACAGGGGAGGAGGAGCCCCGCTGGCAGCTGATGACCGATGCGCTGGAGAACTCCCTGTGGCGCGCCATGCAGCACGAGGGGCTGGACGCCGACCTCTTCCGCCTGCGCACACTGCTGCAGAGCGACTTCGTGCCCACGTACCACCCCCTGCGCCGCTACCTCGACACGCTGCCGCCCTGGGATGGCACGACCGACTACATCGGCCGCCTGGCCCGGATGGTGGTGTGTCGCGGCACGTCGGCCGCCGAGTTCGACTACTACTTCCGCCGTTGGCTGGTGGGCATGCTGGCCGCCGCGCTGGACGACGGCGTGGTGAACCACGAAATCCTCGTCCTCCTCGGTCCGCAAGGCTCGTTCAAGAGCTCCTTCCTCGAGAACCTGCTGCCGCCCTGCCTGCGCCGCTACTACACCACGAAGACCAACTCGCAGCGCCTCACCAAGGACGACCTCTTCACCATGACCGAGAACCTGCTGGTGAACTTTGAGGAGATAGACTCCATGCAGCGTCCCGAACTGAACCAGCTGAAGGCCATGACCACCACGCTCTACATCAACGAGCGTCCGGCCTACGGGCGCAACAAGGTGCGGCTGCCCCACGTGGCCTCGTTCTGCGCCACGGGCAACAACCTCCAGTTCCTCACCGACGACACCGGCAACCGCCGCTGGCTGCCCTTCGAGGTGGAGCACATCGAGAATCCCTGGACCACGTCCATCGACTACGAGGGTGTCTACGCCCAGGCCAAGGCCCTGCTCGACGGCGGTTTCCGCTACTGGTTCCAGGGCGACGAGGTGGAGGCGCTCAATCGCCGCAACCGCCGCTTCGAGGCGCCCAACCCCGCCCGCGAGCTCATCCTGGCCCACTACCGCCGCCCCTCGTCGCTGGAAAAGGGCCGCTACCTGACGGCCTCGCAAATCTGCGCCCGCTTCGCGTCGATGCGGCTCAGCCCCGTGCAGGTGGGGCGGGCAATGAAGGAACTGGGGTTCGAACAGAAAAGACTGCGTTCCGGATATATCTGGATTGTTGCCGACCGCAGTGCCGAAGAAATGAACAGTGTGTTGCCCGAATCTTTGTCCAGTGGCGATGAAATCATCCCTACACCTCAAACGTCTGATTGATAGCCTGATAGGAAAAATGTGTATAGATGTGTAGGGTAGTATGCAAACATTACGCGTGAAAATTAAATAAATGGTCTGCCTTTAAAGGCAGCCTATTTATTTACGGAATGCCGAAAAGTTTGCGGATTTACCCTACACATCCCTACACGCCTGCACCGTTTTCTTTAATTCTCAATTTTCCATTATCCATTCTCCATTATGAAAACCATCACCTACACCCGCCGTTCCCTGGCCTGCCAGTATTTCCCCGATGCCGAGCCCGAGCAGGCCGTTCGCCGTCTCACTTCCTGGATCCGTCGCTGCCGTCCGCTCTATGCCGAGCTGACGCGCGACGGTACTCCTTTCGACAAGCGTCGCTACCTTACCGTTCGCGAGGCCCGTCTCATCATGGAGTATCTGGGCGAACCCTAGACGGATTTAGTATCTGAAAATGAGGAAGAAACGGATTGATTTGGTTTTCAGTCGGTTTTTGCTGGATTTTAATACGTCGTCTATGTCTGTATCTCCTTCCCAATCGCTGTCATCTCCTTCCTCGTCAATGGAGAACGAGTTGTATTTGGCTTTTCCCCAGCGCGATTCGATGCCCAATGAGATGACCTTATAGGCTATGGCACCGCCCACTGCGAAGTTGGATACATAATTGACGTTGGCTTCGTCATTCATGATGACAACCGATGCCGAAGGGATGAAATGGAAATATCCGCTTAATTTGAGATGGTCCACAGGGTTGAGCGTGATGGAAGGCCCTACATGCATTCCCAGTTCCAACTGGTGTACACCCAAGTCAATCTCTTCTTCTTCATAGCCTTCGTCGGGATATACCGGTTCGGAGGGCAGTTTCACCCATCCTTCGGCATCGCCATATTTCGCATAGGAGAGGTCGAACCAGGTGGCGTCCAGCCCGAATTTCAGCATGTTGAACAGTGGCTTCTTATGCAGGTAGAAGGTACGTCCTGCCCCGATCGAGAATCCGAAATCGCTTTTCCAGTTCAGGCCGGGTACGTTCTGGTGGGTCAGCGTCTGGTTCAGGTAGCCGAAGTGGAAGTATCTGCTCCGGTCGTTCCAGACGGCTTCCTGGCGTTTCTCTTCTTTGTCAAGTTGGTAGGCGTCGTTGTCGTCCGTAGGCATCAGCAGCGTGTCTTCGTTGCATTCCAGATTGTCGGAAGGTATGTCTTGTGCACAAACCGCCTGTGGGCCGGCTCATGCAAGGGTCAGCGTAAAAATACAAGTTAGCATGCTTTTCTGAAGCGTACCGGAAACAGTAGATAAATTTTTCATTGTAGTTCTTATAGTCTTTTCAGCCCTCCTAAAAGACATTTTTTTATACTTGTACATCGCACAAAACGTGGGGCAATAAACGTTGTGCTCGTTCTATTCTGCCAACAAAAGTAGTTAAAAGGTTTTATAAATAATATTCTTTTTAGTGTATTTCTTCATTGTTTTTTTATGGAAATGGTATGACGTCCTGTTTTGGGGAAGAGTTGTTTCATCCGTTTGTCCAAGTACGTATCTTTTCTGTCGTGACGCCGTGCTTCGTTATCCCTTGACGCAGTGCTTCCTGGGGGTGTCATGCTGTGCTTCGTGACAGTCTCAGGAAGTGCTGCGTTGTCCTGTAAGGCAGCACTTCGTCGGACTGTATGGTGGCGTGCTGTGGGGGAGGGGACATGTCATGTGACGGCGCGCACTTAAATCTTTAACCTGTTTGTAACATGCGTTTTTAACTTTTTTATCACTTTTGCGCCCGGTTTTCAAAATATTAGGTATTTTTTAAAACAAATGTTATGGTAAAACAGATGCGATTATTCTTTCTTGTTGCCCTTTTGATGATTGTGGCAGCGACAGTGAACGCCCAAGTTACCACTTCAGCAATGGCCGGACACGTGGCCGACAAGCAGGGTGAGGACATTATCAGTGCCCTCGTACGGGTTGTTCACAAACCTTCGGGAACGACGTACAACGCTGTGACCAACGTGGATGGCCGGTGGGCTATCCAGGGTATGCGTGTGGGCGGACCTTACGAAGTGAAAATTACCTATGTCGGATTTGCCGACAGGGTTATCGAGGACATCACCCTCCTGCTGGGTGAGACCTGCAACCTCAACGTCACTATGACGGAAGACGTGACCGAACTGGGCGAGGTGGTCGTAACGGGTATCCGTTCCAAGTTTGCCGCCGAAAAAACCGGCGCGACGACCAACATCTCGAACACACAGCTGACGGCCCTGCCTACCGTGAACCGCAGCATCTCGGACATCGTGCGCCTCTCGCCTTATGCCAACGGTATGGGTTTTGCCGGAGGTGACGGCCGTTCGACCAACTTCACACTGGACGGCGCCAACCTGAACAATAACTTCGGACTTTCGTCCAGCCTGCCCGGTGGCGGCACGCCTATCTCGATGGATGCCATCGACGAGGTGCAGGTGGTGGTGACTCCGTTCGACGTGCGCCAGACCAACTTCATCGGCGGCGGTATCAACGCCGTGACCAAGTCCGGTACGAACACCTTCAAGGGTACGGCCTACGTCTATCACAACAACGAGAACATGCACGGTAACCGCATCGACAATGCCGACCTGGGCGAACGCGGTACGAACCGCAATACGACCTACGGTTTCACCTTGGGTGGCCCGATCGTGAAGAACAAGCTCTTCTTCTTCGCTAATGCCGAGTATCCCAAGATCCCGTCGGTCATCAACCGCTGGCGTGCGTCGGAAGACGGCGTGGCCGATCCCGACAACTACATTTCGCGTACGACCGTGGCCGACCTGCAGCGGGTGCGCGACTTCATGATGGAGCGTTATGGTTACGACACGGGTTCGTACACCGACTTCCCTGCCGACGAGAGCAACCTGAAGTTGCTGGGACGCATCGACTGGAACATCAACGACGACCACCGTCTGGCCGTACGCTACAACTATACGAAGAATACGGCCTGGAATCCCGTGAACGGTAATTCCTGCGATACCGGTTACCGCCTGCGTAACATGGACCGCTTGTCGCAGTACTCCATGTCTTTTGCCAACTCCATGTACTCCATGGACAATAAGGTGAGCACCGTTTCGGCCGACTTGAACAGTCGCTTTGGCAACAACATTTCCAATCAGTTGCTTTTCACCTATACGAACATCGAGGATGCGCGCGGCACCAATTCTTCACCCTTCCCCTTCATCGACATTATGGGTGGGTACGAGACGGCAGCCGACGGTACGGTGACTCAGAGCCTGACTCCTTACATGAGTCTCGGTTACGAGCTGTTCTCTTATAATAACCGTGTACAGAACAAGGTAACGACCGTTATCGACAACTTCACTTACTATGCCGGTGCGCACAAGATTACGGCGGGCTTCAGCTTCGAACACCAGCTGGCCAACAATTCCTACATGCGTGGCGGTACGGGTTACTACCGCTACCGTTCGCTGGACGATTTCCTGAATGGAGCCGCTCCCGAGACTGTCGGTCTGGCTTATGGTTACAACGGCGAGACCAACCCGAATGCTGAAGTCGTGTTCAACCAGTACGGCCTCTATGCTCAGGACGAATGGAACATCCTGGAGAACCTGAAGCTGACGGGCGGTATCCGCTTCGACATGATTGCCTTCAACGACGACGACCTGATGCGCAACAACGCCATCTATGACCTGGACTTCGGTGGCCGCCACATTGATACCGGCGTTTGGCCCGACGGCAACGTACAGATTTCTCCGCGTATCGGTTTCACTTGGGACGTCTTCGGTGACAAGAGCCTGAAGGTACGTGGCGGTACGGGGCTTTTTGCCGGCCGTCTGCCATTGGTATTCTTCACCAACATGCCTACAAACTCGGGTATGGTGCAGAATCTGGTACATGCCGACACTTATTATTCGAACGGTGTCGTTACGTCGTCTGATCCCCGTCTGCAGAACTTTGTCGGCGGACTGGTGACGGATGTCAACAAGATCCGCGAGCTGCTCGGTGCGCCCGAATCGATCAGCCCCGACCAGGGTACAGTGCCGAGCGAGATTGCCGGTGTGGACAAGAACTTCAAGATGCCGCAGGTGTGGAAGTCTTCGCTGGCTGTTGACTACCAGCTTCCTGTGACTTTCCCGCTGACCCTGACCGGTGAGTTCACCTATACGAAGAACGTGAATGCTGTCATTCTGGACAACTACAACATCAAGCCCATCGACTCCAGCTGGGAACAGTTGCAGGGTGCTGACAACCGCTACATTTATCCGAGTGACTACCGTTACTATAAGGACTTCAGCAACGCCTGTGTGCTGACCAACACGCATAAGGGCTACGGCTGGACCCTGAATCTGACGGCCACCGCCGAACCGGTGAAGAACCTGCAGTTGATGGCTGCCTACACGCATACGGTGATGAAGGAAATGTCCGGTATGCCTGGAAACAACGCTTCTTCAGCTTGGTCGGGACTCTACTCTGTAAACGGTCCGAACAACGTGGAGCTGCACAACTCGCAGTATGTCATCCCCGATCGCGTCATCGCTTCCGTCAGCTACACCTATCATAAGGACCACTTCAGCCTGTTCTACACCGGCTACCGTGGTGCAGGCTACAGCTTCGTCTATTCGAACGACCTTAATGGCGACGGCAACAACACTGACCTGATGTACATCCCCAAAGACGACAGCGAAATCCACTTCACCAACGAGAGCGATCGTCAGCTCTTCTGGGATTTTGTCAACCAGGACAGCTACCTGAAGAACCATAAGGGCGAGTATGCCGAGGCTTACAGTGCTTACGCTCCTTGGGTACACCGCTTCGACTTCCGCTGGGCCCACGACTTCGACTTGAAGCTGGGCAAGACCACCAACAAGCTGCAGCTGAGCGTGGACATCATGAACGTGGGCAACCTCTTCAACTCCAAGTGGGGCGTAGAGAAGAACATGAGCAACTGCAACAACGGCGCCATCCTGAAGGTGGACAAGGTAGAGAACGGAACTCCCTACTTCTCCATGTATAAGAACAGCGACGGTTCGCCGCTCACCAGCTGGACGTTCAACCGCAACTACGACCAGTGCTGGAAGATGCAGATCGGTGTGAAGTACTACTTCAATTAATGGAGAATTGATAATTGAGAATTGACAAGAGGGCGGTAAACTGGGCATACCCTGGATGGAAAAAGGGAGCCGGTTTGCCGCTCTTTCTATTTATATCTATCTTTGCCCCATGAGAAAATTCGTACTGTTTATATTCCTATTTGTCGCCCTCGGCCTGTATGCCGGCGGGCATACGACGGTCATCGTGTCGCTCGACGGCTTCCGCTGGGACTATCCGCAGATGTACGACACGCCGTTTCTCGACTCTCTGGGTCGTCGCGGTGTCTGCGCGGTGATGCGTCCTTCGTTCCCCTCGAAAACGTTCCCCAACCACTACACGCTGGCCACGGGCCTCGTCCCCGACCATCACGGCATCATCGCCAACAAGTTTTACGACGTAGCCTCGGGCCGCACCTTCAGCATCGGAGACAAGGTGACGGGTAAGGACGGTTCGTTCTACGGCGGCGAGCCTATCTGGCTGACGGCTCGCCGACAGGGTGTCAAGGTGGGTGTAGTCTATTGGCCCGGTTCCGATGTGGCCATCCGAGGACAGTATCCCGACTATTATCAAGACTATGCCAAGAAGCCCTTGCTGACCTTTGAACAACGCTTCGACGAAGCCGAACGGTTGCTGACGCTGCCCGACAGCCTGCGTCCACAGCTTGTCATGGTCTACTTCGAAGAACTCGATTATAGCGGGCACGTTTATGGTCCGGCTTCCCACGAGACCCGTCGTGCCGTCGAGGAACTGGACTCGCTGCTGGCCGGTTTTTATGCTCGGCTGCGTGCCTTGCCCGGAGGTGGGGACATCAATTTCATCGTCACTTCAGACCACGGCATGGCTCCCACTTCGCCCGAGCGCATCATCCGCCTCTCGGACTATCTGTAACCCGACTGGTGCGAACGTGTGTTGGCCGACCTGCCCACCTTGATTTTCCCCAAGGCCGGACACGAGGACGACATTCTGAAAGCTCTGGAGCGGGTGCCCCACCTGCGCGTGTGGCGTCGGGAAGACGTGCCTGCTTATCTGCGTTACGGATCGAATCCGAATGTGGCTCCCATCGTGGCGCTGCCTGACAATGGTTGGCTGGTGTCCGAGGACGGACGGGTGAAGCTTGGTAACCACGGCTTCGATCCCACGGCATCGGACCTCTGCGTGCCCTTCCGTGCCGAAGGTCCTGACTTCAAGCACGGATATGTGCGCACTGCGCTGTTCGACAATACCTGCATCTATCCGCTTCTGGCCCATCTGCTAGGGATCGACCCTGCGCCATGCGATGGCAGTGTCAGTCAGATCGTTGATCTGCTGGAACATTAGGAATACTTTCCGCTTGGAAAAAGGAGTGTATCAGACTGAAACAGAAGTTCATCTCTCTGTCTGATACACTCCTTTCTTTTTACTCCTTTCATTACCGTCCCTTATCGACATGCATCGCCCATGGGCTCGGGCGCATGTACTAACTTTGTAGCAGGAAAAGGGGAGAGGCGCCCTTCCCGTTTACCGCTGAGAATTTATCTGCGTATTAACCTGCTAAAAGTAAAAAAACTATGCCAACTGCTTACAAAGTAATGAAACGCGTCATCCAGTTGGGTGACCGTAAGGGTGAGACCGTCTACAACGTGGCTCCTGTGTGCTATGGCACGCTGACTACCGACGACGTGGCTCGCCAGATTGCCGCCGAGTCCACCGCCAGTCCCGGTGACGTGAAGAACGTACTCGACCGCTATGCCTATTATGTGTCCGAGAACCTGAAGAAAGGTTATGCCATCGAACTCCTGGGTTTCGGCAAACTTTACCTGCGTTTTGTCAACGGCAAGAGCGTCAGTGCCGAGAAGGATGCGACTGCTGCGCTGGTGAAAGCACTTGTGCCCGGCTTCCGTCCCTCGTTTACGATGGTGAACAACAGCCGTATCTACGACCTTATTCCCGACAAGATCAGTCTCGTGAAGTATACCGGTACAACCGTACCTGCCGGTGAGGACGATACTTCGGGCGGTGAGGACCAGGGCGGAGAAGAAGAGGGAGGCAGTCCGCTGTAAAATCCTTATACTTTCACCGTAATTCATTATTAACTTCTAATCTGTTATCAACATGAACACAACTTCCAATTCTTCGAAAATCACCTGGGCCTCTATTGTGAAGGCCATTATCCAGGCAGCCATTGCTGCTCTGACGGCGCTCGGTATTACCAGTTGTACACCTTTTATTCCTTTCCTGACATGACCGACGACCGTTATCCCCTGACTGTTGGTGGCGAGGAGGTGCCGGGAGAACAGGCCCTCCTCGCCCGTGTGGAGGACGGCGAGCTGATGGGCGGACCAGACAGTGTCCGCTACCTCGTCCTTCACTGTTCTGCCACCCGCTGTACACAGGATTACACTGCCGAACAGCTTCTGCACGACCATCGTGCCCGCGGTTTCCGCACCGTGGGCTATCACTTCTACGTCCGCCGCAACGGCAGCCTGACCCAACATCGCGGCCTGCTGGAGGTGGGTGCTCACTGCCGTCCATACAACCGCTGCTCCATCGGCGTCTGCTATGAGGGCGGACTCGACGCCCAAGGTCGTCCGGCCGACACCCGCACCCCGGCACAGACCGAACGCCTGACAGATCTCTTTGCCCGCCTGCGGCGTCTCTTTCCCCAGGCTGTAATCTGCGGTCATCGCGATCTGCCCGGGACTTCGCCCAAGGCTTGCCCATGCTTGGATGCAGGGGCGGTATTTGGCTGACAGGTCAAGTCGTTGTCTGTAGATGATGGATTTGCATATTGGTGGACGGAGTATATGTATATATTTTATATCCATGTATTTGTTTCTTTCTTCCTTTTTTCTAATCTTTGCAAAAAATAAAATAGGATAATGCTTTAGAATACAGTTGTTTCCTTCTCTTTTATTCTTTATTCAGCATAATCCGGTAGAATTCGAAAACTATGGAGAAAAGAATCACTTGTCGACTGCTGATGCTATGGGTATCGGCATATCTGGTCACCAGTTTGCTGCTGGCCCAGGAATCGACACCGGTACGTATTGTTCCCCGTCCGGTAGAAATTGCTACTGTATCGGGCATGTTTCATATTACTTCGTCAACTGTGGTGTCGGTGGGTGATGAAGGATTGAAACCGCTGGCCGAATATTTCAGTTCGCTTTTTGTCCGTCCGGCGGGCTTTTCGCTGAAAGTATGTGTGGGCGGTCAGGGGAATATCCGTCTGGAACGGGTAGATGATTTGTCTGCTGAGGCTTATCGACTGCACGTGGATAGTAACGGAGTGCTTATTGAGGCGGGTGGATATGCTGGGGGCTTCTATGCCTTGCAGACGCTTCGGCTGGCTTTGCCTGCGGCTATAGAGTCTTTCTCACCAGTCGAAGGTGTCGATTGGACGATACCTGCCATGCACGTGGTTGATAGTCCTCGTTTTGCATATCGTGGGTTGATGCTGGACGTGTCGCGTTATTTTATTCCCAAGGAAAATGTGCTTCAGATTATTGACTGCATGGCGATGCTCAAACTGAACAAACTTCACCTCCATCTGACGGACGATAATGGCTGGCGGTTGGAGATCAAACGTTATCCTCGTTTGACGGAGGTTGGTAGTCGGAGGGTGAATCGTAATGGCGTGCCCTTTCCCGACCGTCGGAATCCTTTACCCGGCGAATCTACTTCGATAGGTGGCTACTATACGCAGGACGACATGCGTGAAATCATTGCCTATGCACAGGCGCGGCAGGTGGAGATTATTCCGGAAATAGACATGCCCGCTCACTCGAACGCTGCATTGGCAGCTTATCCGGAATTGGCTTGTCCGGTGGTGGACAAGTATATCGGTGTCTTGCCCGGACTAGGCGGTGACCATGCTGACATCATTTATTGTGCGGGCAACGAGCAGACGTTCCATTTCCTGGAAGGTGTGATAGACGAAGTGGCTGCCCTTTTCCCCTCGAAATACATTCACTTAGGTGGCGATGAAGCCTGGAAAACCTACTGGAAGAAATGTCCCCTGTGCCAGCAGCGTATGAAGGATGAGAATCTGCCGGACGAAGAGGAACTACAGAGTTACTTCATGCGTCGCATGAGCCGCTACGTGCAGAGCAAGGGGAAGAAAGTGATGGGATGGGATGAGCTGACGAACGGAACCTTGCCCGAAGGTGCGATCATCTTCGGCTGGCAAGGCTTTGGTAATGCGGCTCTGAAGGCAGCTGCACAGGGACACCGTTTCGTCATGACGCCTGCCCGCCTGCTCTACCTCATCCGTTATCAGGGGCCGCAATGGTTTGAACCGCTTACCTATTTTGGCAACAATACGCTGAAAGATGTCTATAATTACGAGCCGATACAGGATAATTGGAAACCGGAGTATGAGCCATTATTGATGGGTGTACAGGGGA
>UMHC01030573.1_pt1 | contig 27289 bp, 25 predicted proteins | sample 1965381 | NCBI WGS metagenome assembly UMHC01 (sample SAMEA4836083, study PRJEB28245) | human gut metagenome | biome: gut microbiome; material: fecal sample | place: Denmark | collected 2008 | reverse complement strand
GCACGCAGCTTGTCAAAAAAGACTTTTTTGACAAGCTGAAAGCACCATCTGAGAAGATGGTGCTTTTTGGAGCGGGCGACGAGGCTCGAACTCGCTTCCCGGCATCCCGCGAATGGCGAGGCCATTCGCAGGAACCCTGCCTCACCTCGTGATTGGAACGCGCTTCGCGCAGGTCGAGGCAGCGAGTTCATGAAAGAATGGCAAAAAGAAAAAGCACCATCTTCTCAGATGGTGCCTTTTGGAGCGGGCGACGAGGCTCGAACTCGCTACCTCGACCTTGGCAAGGTCGCGCTCTACCAGATGAGCTACGCCCGCAAACGCAAGGTTGATTATACCCGCGAATCCCGGATTTGTCAACCCCTGCGTTCCACTTTTTTCAACTTTTTTTCAAAAGAATTTCGATGATGCCCACGTCGCCGCCTTCGGGATAGAAATTTACGGTCCAGGGCTCCTTCTGCTCCGGGGCCTCCATGGCCTGGACCTGGTCCACGATGGAGCGGACCTCCTCCTCCTGGTTGTCAAAGTAGCCCACCTGCACCACCAGCTCACCGCTTCCTCTGCGGGCGGCGGCGGTCAGCAGCTCCCCCAGGGCGGAGACGCTGGTGGTATACACCATGGAGGCGATCTGCTCCTGGGTGCGGCGATAGCCGATGGTCAGATGAATGGCGGTGTAGTTCCGGGCGCTGTCGTCGATGGTGTAGGTGAGGTACTTCACGGCGTAGGCCCCCAGGGGCGTCTCCTGCTGCACCTCCTTGCAGGCCCGCTCCGCCGCGGCGGAGGCGTCCAGAGGCTCCGTCCCGGCATAGAGCCAGATGGTGCCCTCCCGGGCGCCGCCGGTCAGCAGCAGCATCAGGTCGTTCACCAGGTCCTGATAGCTCTCCGCCCGGAGGACGGACCGGTCCTCGCTTTCGTAATAGGTGGAGCTGTGGGGCTGGACCACGCTGTAATCCCGCTCCAGAAACGAGGCACACCCGGTGCATACCAGCATCAGCGCCGCCAGAAGGGCGGCCAGCAAGGTTTTTTTCATGGCCGCGCCTCCGTTACAGGCCCGTGGGGTCATATTGGCCGAAGCCCTCGCCCAGCACCTCATGGGCATCGCACACGATGACGAAGGCGTCCGGGTCGATGCTCTGCACCAGCTTCTTGATGGGGATGAAGTGCCGGCGGCCGAAGGCGCACAGGATGATCCGCTTTTCCTGGCCGCTCCAGGCCCCCTTACCGTCCAGCAGGGTGACGCCCCGGTCCAGCTGCAGCAGCTTCTGGGTGATGGCCTCATACTGCTCGCTGATGATATAGGCCACCTTGGAGGCGTTGGGACCGTACACCACCCGGTCGATCAGCAGGGACAGGATATACAGGGCCACCACGCCGTACATGGCCCGGGTCATATCCCGGAAGCACAGGGCGTACCCGATGGTCACGGCCACGTCCAGGCCCAGACAGAGGCTGCCGATGGACAGCCCCTGGAACTTCAGCTTCAGCAGCCGGGCGGCCATCTCCGTGCCGCCGGTGGTGGCGCTTTCGTGCAGCAGCAGGCCGCAGCCGATGCCCGACACGATGCCGCCGTAGATACAGGCCAGAATGGGGTCCATGGGCGAGAAGGTGTGGATCGAGGCCAGCACGTCGATCATCAGGGAGCTGACGGCGGTGGCGTACAGGGACGAGATCAGCAGATCCCGGCCGATCTTCTGCCAGCCCAGGATGAACAGGGGGATGTTCAGCACCAGGGCGATGGTACCCACCGGCAGCATGGGCAGGAAGTGATTGATGATCTGGGCAACGCCGGTGAAGCCGCCCACGGTGAAGTGATTGGGCACGAAGAACCAGTTGAAGCCCAGGGCATACAGGGCACAGGCCACGGTGATCAGTCCGTAGCGCTTCAGAGTCTTGGCAGCGGGCATAATAGGCACCTCTCTTTTCGTATGTGTGGGGGAAAACGGGTCTTTATAACAAGGTCAGCTGCTCCTCGCCCCGGTCCTCGGGCTTGAGGATGGCTCCGGCGGCGGGGATGGTGCGGGTGCGGTAGCGGGGCAGGTTCACGATGCCGCTGTCCTCCGCCGGGACCACCCGGTCCAGATGATACTTGGGCTTCAGGGTCATCACCGCCACCCCCTGGACGTTCCGGGTGGTCTTGGGGGTCAGCAGGGAGGTGTGCACCAGCAGGGCCCGGGGCTCCGTGGATACCAGGGCCAGCTCCCGGTCCTCCGGCAGAGGCAGGATGCACACCAGGGGGCTCTTGTCGGAATAAGCGCCGGTGAGCTTCCGGCGGTTGGACACCGTGGCATAGGCGGACAGCTCCACCCGGGCGGCCTTGCCGTTTTCATAGAAGAACAGCAGACAGCCGCTGTAGTCCCCGGGCAGCACCATGAAGATGACCCGCTCGCCCTCGTCCATGGCCAGACGGCCCGGCAGATAGTCGCCCAGGGCGCTGGCCTTGCCGTCGCCGAACTCCGACACCCGGGTCTTGTACACCTGGCACCTGTCGGTGAAGAACATGACCTCGGCGTTGTTGGAGGTTTCCATCTGCTGGAGGAGGCTGTCGCCCTCCTTGAACTTCTGCTCCCCGCTCATGCGCAGGGACTTGGGGGTGATCTTCTTGAAGTACCCCTCCCGGGACAGGAACACCGTCACGGGGTAATCCTCGGGCTGGCTGTCCTCCACATATTCCTCCACCTCGTGGCCGTATACGATCTCCGTGCGCCGGGGCACGGCGTACTTCTTCCGGACCTGCTCCAGCTCGTCCACGATGATCTTCCGGATCCGGGCGGGCTTGGCCAACGTGTCCTCCAGGTCGGCGATCTCCTTTTGCAGGTCCTCGGTCTCCCGGACCCGCTTGAGGATGTACTCCTTGTTGATGTTGCGCAGCTTGATCTCCGCCACATACTCCGCCTGGACCTGGTCGATGCCGAAGCCGATCATCAGGTTGGGGATCACCTCGGCCTCCTCCTCGGTTTCCCGGATGATGGCGATGGCCTTGTCGATGTCCAGCAGAATGCGCTTCAGGCCCAGCAGCAGGTGCAGCTTGTCCTTTTTGCGGCTGAGCACGAAATACACCCGCCGCCGCACGCACTCCGTGCGCCAGGCGGTCCACTCGCCGAGAATTTCGCCCACCCCCATGACCCGGGGCATCCCGGCGATGAGAATGTTGAAATTGCAGCTGACCGTGTCCTGCAGGGGCGTCAGGCGGAACAGCTTGGTCATCAGCTTCTCCGGGTCCACGCTGCGCTTCAGGTCGATGGCCAGCTTCAGGCCGGACAGGTCCGTCTCGTCCCGCATGTCGCTGATCTCGCTGATTTTCCCGGCCTTGATGAGCTCCGCCACCTTGTCCAGAATGGCCTCGATGGAGGTGGAGTAGGGGATTTCGTAAATTTCGATGAGGTTTGCCTGCTTGTCATAGCGCCACCGGGAGCGGACCTTCACGCCGCCCCGGCCGGTGCGGTACAGCTCCCGCAGCTCCGCCGGGTCGCAGATGATCTGGCCCCCGGTGGGGAAGTCCGGGGCCAGCAGGGTGGAGGCGATGTCGTGGTCCGGATTTTTCAGCAGGGCCACGGTGGTGTCGCACACCTCCCCCAGGTTGAAGCCGCAGATCTGGGACGCCATGCCCACGGCGATGCCCTGGTTGGCGGACACCAGCACGTTGGGGAAGGTGGTGGGCAGCAGGGACGGCTCCTTCATGGAGTTGTCGTAGTTATCCACAAAGTCCACGGCGTCGCAGTCCAGGTCCCGGAACAGCTCCGCGCAGATGGGGGCCAGCTTCGCCTCGGTGTACCGGCTGGCGGCATAGGCCATGTCCCGGGAGTACACCTTGCCGAAGTTGCCCTTGCTGTCCACAAAGGGGTGCAGCAGGGACTCGTTGCCCTTGGCCAGGCGCACCATGGTCTCATAGATGGCCTGGTCGCCGTGGGGGTTCAGGCGCATGGTCTGACCCACGATGTTGGCGGACTTGGTGCGTCCGCCGGTAAGCAGGCCCATTTTATACATGGTATACAGCAGCTTCCGGTGGGAGGGCTTGAAGCCGTCGATCTCCGGAATGGCCCGGGAGACGATGACGCTCATGGCATAGGGCATATAGTTCTCGTCCAGCGTCCGGGTGATGGGCTGCTCCACCACCGTGCCCCGCAGGCCCATCACATTGGGGTCCGCCGGCCGGTGGACGGTTTTCGGTTCTGTTTTCTTTTTTGCCATGGGGCAAATTCCTTTCGTTCAAGCGGTCATTTGGCAAATTCAGCTCACGTCGATCATATCCAGGTACAGGTGGCCGTTTTCGGCGATATAGTCCTTCCGCCCGGCCAGGTTGTCCCCCAGCAGCAGGTCAAACACCCGGGCGGTCTCCTCCGCCTCATCGGGCAGCACACGCACCAGCCGCCGGGTCTCCGGATTCATGGTGGTCAGCCACATCATCTCCGGGTCGTTTTCGCCCAGTCCCTTGGACCGCTGGACGGTGAACTTCTTCCCCTCCAGCTGGCGGACGATGTCGGCCTTCTCCTTTTCGGAGTAGGCAAACCAGGTCTTGTCGGCGTTTTTCTCCCGATAGGTGATCTCAAACAGCGGGGTCTCGGCGATATATACATAGCCCTCCCGGATCAGGGTGGGGCACAGCCGGTACAGCATGGTCAGGATCAGGGTCCGGATCTGGAACCCGTCCACGTCGCCATCGGTGCAGATGACCACCTTGCTCCACCGGAGGTTGTTCAGGTCAAACTGGCTCAGCTCCTTGGCGGCCTTGCCCTGAACCTCCACGCCGCAGCCCAGCACCTTCATCAGGTCCGTGATCACGTCGCTTTTGAAGATCCGGGGATAGTCGGCCTTCAGGCAGTTGAGGATCTTGCCCCGGACGGGCATCAGCCCCTGGAACTCCGCGTCCCGGGACTGCTTGCAGGCGCCCAGAGCCGAGTCGCCCTCCACGATATAGATCTCCCGCCGGTCCACCTCCTTGGTGCGGCAGTCCACAAACTTCTGCACCCGGTTGGCGATGTCGATCTTCTCCGACAGCTTCTTCTTGGCGCCCAGGCGGGTGCGCTCCGCCGTCTCCCGGCTGCGCTTGTTGATAAGCACCTGGGCGGCCATGCGCTCGGCGTCGTCGTGGTTCTCGATGAAAAATACCTGCAGCTGCTGGCGCAGGAACTCGGACATGGCGTCCTGGATGAACTTGTTGGTGATGGCCTTTTTGGTCTGGTTTTCATAGCTGGTCTGGGTGGAGAAGTTGCTGCTCACCAGCAGCAGGCACTCCTGCACGTCGGGGAAGGTGATCTTGCTTTCGCCCTTGGTGTATTTGTTGTTCTCCCGCAGATATTTGTCCAGCGCCGCCACAAAGGCCAGGCGGGTGGCCTTGTCGGGGCTGCCGCCGTGCTCCAGGAAGCTGGAGTTGTGATAGTGCTCCATCAGGTGCACCCGGTTGGAAAAGCACCAGGCGATGTTCAGCTTCACCTTGTATTCGGGCTTGTCCGCCCGGTCCCGGCCCTGGCGCTCCGCCTCCCAGCACACGGGCCGGGTGATGGGGTCGTCCCCGGCCAGCTCGGCCAGATAGTCCCGGATGCCGTTTTCATACAGGAAGTCCTGGGTCTCGAACCTCCCGGGGGACACCTCATCCCGCAGCCGGAAGGTCACCCCGGCGTTGACCACCGCCTGCCGCTTCATCACGTCCTGGTAATAGTCCAGGGGGATGTCGATGTCGGTGAACACCTCCAGGTCCGGCAGCCAGCGGATGGTGGTGCCGGTTTTCTTCCGGGTCAGGGGAGTCACCTCCATCTGCCCCACGATCTCGCCCCGCTGGAAGTGGAGCTTATACTCATTGCCGTCCCGGCAGACGGTAACGTCCATATAGCGGCTGGCGTACTGGGTGGCGCAGGAGCCCAGACCGTTCAGGCCCAGGGAGAACTCATAGTTTTCCCCGGTGGGGTCGTACTTGCCTCCGGCGTACATCTCGCAGAACACCAGCTCCCAGTTGTACCGCCCCTCCTTTTCGTTCCAGTCCACGGGACAGCCCCGGCCCTGGTCCTCCACCTGGATGGACCGGTCCTGGAACCGGGTGACGGTGATCACCCGTCCGAAGCCCGCCCGGGCCTCGTCGATGGCGTTGGAGAGAATCTCGAACACCGCGTGCTCGCAGCCCTCCAGCCCGTCGGAGCCGAAAATGACGCCGGGCCGTTTCCGGACCCGGTCCGCTCCCTTCAGGCTGGAAATGCTGTCGTTGTCGTATGCTTTTTTCTTGGCCATATCCTTCCTCCGGCGGCCTAAGCCGCTAACTCTCCAATATATAAATCCTATTTTAACGCAAAAATTTCCGTCTGGCAAGAGCCGGACGGGGATAGGGAAAAAATGTTTTTCCGGGGCAAAAAGTTGCAGGCAGCGGGGCCGCCATAACAAACCGGCAACCGGCGGGATAGCATGCGCCGCAAGGGTTTTCCACATTTTCCACCGGGTTTTCCACAGCATTATGTCAACAAGGAAAACCGCCAAAAATGCCGGAAGGCCACAGGAGCGGGCAGAAAGCGCCGCCGGTCCGCGAAAAATGCAGACCGGCGGCGGCACATGTCTCACAGCCAGCTCTGGTCGAAGCCGTAGGGCAGCAGCTCCCGCAGGCGGAAGCTCCTGGCCTGCCCCTGACCGTTGAGGCAGATGACCTCCATCTCCGGGGCGAATTCCATCATCACCTGGCGGCAGGAGCCGCAGGGCACGCAGTAGTCCTGGCTTTTCCCGGCGATGACGATGCGCACAAAGTCCCGGTGCCCCTCGCTGACGGCCTTGAAGATGGCGGTGCGCTCGGCGCAGATGGTGCAGCCGTAGGCGGCGTTTTCAATGTTGCAGCCGGTGAAAACCGTGCCGTCGGCGCACTCCAGCGCCGCCCCCACCGGAAAGTGGGAATAGGGGATATAGGCCCGGTCCAGCATGGCCACGGCGGCCTGGCAAAGCTCGTCTCTTGTCACGAAGCAAGTCTCCTTCCGTGATGTTTCTGAAGAAAATTGTAGTATAAATTCCGCCTTTCGTCAAGTCCTATCCGCCGTAGGGGGCGATGGTGACGCCGGTGTAGTACCAGTGGAGAATCTCCTGCCAGGACTTCCCCTCCTGGGCCAGGCGGTTGGCCCCGTACTGGCTCATGCCCACCCCGTGGCCGAAGCCGGTGACGCGGAATGTGACCCTGTCCGCCGCGGCCTCCGCCGTGAAGCACGCCGACCGCAGGCCAAACAGGCTCCGGACCTGGGTGCCCTCCACCGTGACGCCGCCGATGCAGATGCTCTCCACCCGGCCGGAGGCGTTTTCCACCCGGCCGGTGATCCAGGTTTCCGGCCCTCCGGCAAAGGACGCCTCCGGATAGGCTGCCAGGAAGGTCTGCTGAAACTCCGCCGCCGGGATTTCCTTGACGCTGTAGTAATTGGGCACGGTGTCCCCCCCCTCGGGGCTTTCCACGCTGTGCAGATACGGCAGGGTGGACACCCACACGTCCCCGGAGTTGGCGGTGACTCCGGCGGAGGAGGAGTGGAAGGCCGCTAAAATGGGCTGGCCGTTGTAGAGGATCACCTGGCCGTCGGTGTCCCGTACGGCCTGCTGGACCTTGGCCTCGTATTCGGCGGCGTGGTCCCCCCACTTTTCCGCCGCCGCCTGGGCGGAGGTGTAGGCATTGCAGCAGCGGTAATCCATGCACACGTCGGCGTCCGGGTGGGCGGCCTTCCGGCCGGAGGTCATGTGGTAATAGATAAAGGTCCGCTCCGCCACGGCCTGGGCGTCCAGGGCCTGCTGGTGGAAGGCGGCGGGCATCTCCCCCCGGACCACCCCGGGCAGATACTCCGCCATGGTCATCTCCACCACCTGCTCCCCGTCCCATACCCGCAGCAAAGTGTTCGCATCGGCGGCGGGTTGTCCCGCATTTTCGCCGGTCTGTCCCGGGTCAGCCCCCGGGACGGAGCGGGACACGTCCGGCGCAGCTCCGCTGCTCAGCCATCCCCCGCCGAACAGCAGCACCGTCAGCAAAAGCCCCGCCGCCCAATAACGCATGTCCATCCCTCCTGTGGCTTTTTCTCCAGCATATGCACAGGCCCCCACCGGCAGAACAAAACCCCGGCGGGATTTTCCCGCCGGGGTGAAGGGGTCGGATGCTCAGCCGAAGCTGCGGTTGGAGCGGAGAGTCACCTCCACGTCGAACTGCTGGCCGTCCCGGAGGATGGTCAGGGTCACGGTGTCGCCGATGATGTGGCTGCGCCGGGCCGTCAGCAGGTCGGAGGTAACGGACACGGCCTGGCCGTCTGCCGCCAGGATCACGTCCCCGGCCTGGATGCCCGCGTCGGCCGCGCCGGAGCCGGTGCTGACCTCCATGACCTGGACCTGGGTGCCGCCGCCGTCCTTTTCCACGGTGGTGACGGTGATGCCCAGGGAGGGGGCGCCCCGGTAGTGGCCGTTGGCGATGAGGTCGTTGACCACGAAGCTGACGGAGCTGATGGGCAGGGCGAAGCCCAGGCCCTCCACCGTGGCCTCGGTGCTGTCGGTGGTGCTCATTTTCAGGGTGTTGATGCCGATGACCTGGCCGTATTCATTGATCAGGGGGCCGCCGGAGTTGCCGTTGTTCAGGGCGGCGCTGGTCTGCAGCAGGGTCATGGTCTTGCCGTCCATCTCCACGGCGCGGTTGACGGCGGAGATGATGCCGTTGGTCATGGTGCCCCGCAGCTCCACCCCCAGGGGGTTGCCGATGGCATAGGCGGTGTCGCCCACCTGCACCAGGTCGGAGTTGCCGAACTCGGCGGCGGGCAGGGGATTCTGGGGATCGGCCTTCAGCACGGCCAGGTCCTCCTCCTCGTCAAAGCCCACCAGGTTCACCTCATAGGTGACGCCGGTGTCCAGGGCCACCCAGCAGCTCTTGCCGCCGGAGATCACATGGGCGTTGGTGATGATATACCCGTCGGAGGTCATGATGACGCCGGTGCCGATGGAGGCCCCCTCCGACTGCTCGGACACCACCGTGACCACGGAGGGGTTCACCTTGGCATATACCTCCTGGGCCGTCAGGGGCTGGCCCTGGGGGTCCCGGCAGGCCAGGCGCACGCCGGGGTCTCCCTGGATTTTGGGGATGGTGGTGGTTTTGTTCCCGAAAATGTCCACAATGCTGCTGGGGTTGTCGCCGTCGCCGTCGGGCAGGGGCCGATGCTGACCGCTGCCGCTGCTGCCGCCCAGTATGGCCGCCAGCACCACAGCCGCCACCGTCACCGCCAGCACGGCCAGGGAGATCCACAGCCACAGACGGCTGCGGCGCTTCTCCTTTTTGGCGGCCTGCTGCCAGACGTTCTGGGGCATGGGGTCCCGCTGGACATAGTAGCTGACCACCTCCCGGCCCTGGGGCTCCTGGGGAATGTACCAGGAGACTACCTCCTTCGGCTCCTCCGGGGCCGCTTCCGGGGTCTCCGGCAGGTCCGGATTTTCCGGAGTTTCCGGGCAGATATCCTTGTTTTCGTCTGTCATAGCAAAAGTTCCTCTCATGTATTGCGCATGGGGTGGGCCAGCTGCACGGTGAAGCTGAAGGAGGTGACGCCGCTTTCGCTGGTGACGGTGATCTTCTCCTTATGCTGGGACAGGATGGTTTTCACCACGTACAGGCCCAGCCCGTAGCCGTCCTTGTCCTCGCTGCGGGATTTGTCGGATTTGTGGAAGCGCTCGAACAGCAGGGGAATCTCCTCCGCCGGAATGGTGTGGCCGGTGTTGCGCACGGTGACCACCGCCTTGTCGCCGCCGGTCTCCGTCAGCCCCAGGTACAGGGTGGACCCGGGGGCGGCGAACTTGGCGGCGTTTTCCAGCAGGTTATAGATCACCTGGGTGATCAGGTCGTTGACCCCCTGGACCATGACGGAATCCTCCGGGATGTCCGCCTCCACGTCCAGGCCCCGGTCGGTGATCTTCTGCTCCATGGACAGCAGGGCCAGGCGCATACTCTCGCACAGGTCGAAGTCCTCCTTCTTCATGTCCTGCTGGGACTGAATCTGGGAGATATCCAGCATCCGGCGGACCAGGCGGCTGAGGCGGCGGCTTTCGTCGGAGATGATCTGGAGATATTTCCGTTCCTTCTCCGGGGGAATGGTGCCGTCCAGGATGCCGTCGGTATATCCGGCGATGGTGGTCATGGGGGTTTTCAGCTCGTGGGAGATGTTGGCGATGAACTCGCTTCGCTGGCGCTCGGTTTCCGCCAGGGAGTCGGCCATGTTGTTGAAGGACGCCGCCAGCTCGCCGATCTCGTCGCTGCGGCCGGTGTCCTGCATGCGCACGTCGAAGTTTCCGGCGGCATAGGACCGGGTGGCCTGGACCATCTCGCGGATGGGCTGAATCTGGCGCATGGAGGTCAGGGAGCTGGCCACAAAGGAGATCAGCAGGATGATGGCCGAGGTCATGAAGAACAGGCCGATGAAGGAGCGCCACATGCTCATCAGGGACCGGGCATCCATCACCGCCAGGACCATGCCCACGGTGCCGCCGTCCTCTTGGGTGACGGGCACCGCTACCACGAACTGCTTGATGTCGTATGCGCCGCCGATGCTGCTGCGGCCCTGGTAAAAGCCCTGATCGCCCAGGACGGCGTCCTGGATATCCTGGGGTACGGACACCACCTGGCCTCCCAGCCGCTGGTCGGAGGTCAGCAGGGCGTAGCCCTGGTCGTTGCACAGGAGAAAGTCCGCCTTGGTAAGCCCGGCGGCCAGGGCGATGAGATTCTGCAGGCTGGGGCTGGCGGTCTGCCCATCGGAGGCCAGATAGTCCCCGGACATGTTGGCAATCAGCTCCGCGTGCTGGCGCATTTCACTGCGCCGCTCGGACACGGTGTCGTTATAGCTCAGGGCGTAAAACGACACGCCCAGCAGCAAAAGCGTCAGCAGCACCATGCCCGCCGTCAGCAGGAACTGCTGCCAATAGAGACTGTCGAACCGGCGGCGGAACCGGGTGATCTTTTCCTGGCTCATTTCACTTCAAACTTATAGCCCACGCCCCACACGGTTTTCAGCTCCCACTGGTCGGACACACCCTCCACCTTTTCCCGCAGGCGCTTGATGTGCACGTCCACGGTGCGGGAGTCGCCGAAATAGTCGAAGCCCCACACCTCGTCCAGCAGCTGGTTGCGGGTATACACCCGGTTGGGGGTGGAGGCCAGGTGATACAGAAGCTCCAGCTCCTTGGGGGGCGTGTCGATCTTCCTGCCGTCCACCAGCAGCTCATAGCTGTCCAGGTCGATGACCAGCTTGTCGAAGGTCAGGCGCTTTTTGGTGTCGTCGGGGATCTCGCTGCGGCGGAGCACCGCGTTGATGCGGGCCATCAGCTCCTTCATCTCGAAGGGCTTCACCAGATAGTCGTCGGCCCCCATTTCCAGGCCGGTGATCCGGTCGTTGACCTCGCTTTTGGCGGTGAGCATGATGATGGGGGTCTTGGCCTTTTCCCGGATGTGGGCGCACACGGCCCAGCCGTCCATCACCGGCAGCATGATGTCCAGCAGCACCATGTCCGGGGCCTCCCGGTCAAATTCCTCCACGGCCTTGCCGCCGTCGTAGGCGATGCGGACGTCGAACCCCTCTTTTTCCAGGTACATGCGGATCAGGTCGGAGATATTGCGGTCGTCCTCGACCACCAGAATGTTGCGTGCCATGCGCTTTGCCTCCCACTTGTGAGTATCGTTGGTGTTTTTCTTTATTATACCGCCCCGGCCGGGACTTTCCTGAACTTTCTGTAAATTCAGACATACCAGATAGAACAGTATACCACAAAAATCCGGGTTTGTATAGATTTTCGGGGGCTTGAGACTGTCGAAAAAGTCTTTTTTGACAAGCTGAAGCCCCCGGCCGGGGCCGGAGGCTTGGAAAAATCCTTATTCGGCGTTTTTGCGCTTGGTCTTGCCGTAGCCATAGCCATAGCCGTAGCCATACCCATAACCGTAGCCGTAGCCATAGCCGGAGGAGGAGCCCCGGACGTTGGCGGCGCAGTTGAACACAAAGCCGGCCATCCGGGCGTCGGCCCCGGCCAGGGCCTGGATGCCCTCGAAGATTTGGGTGGTGGCGGCGAAATCCTCCCGGATGACGTAGATCACCCGGTCCACATGGCGGCACATGGCCAGGGCGTCGGCCATCATGGCGCAGGGCGGCGTGTCCAGCACGATGTAGTCAAACATGGGGCGCAGGGTGTTCATCAGCGCCTCCAGCTTGTCGTATTGCAGCAGGTTCATGGGGGCGTGGATGGGCTCGCTGCCGGCAAAGACGTACAAAGACGTCTCCTCATAGCGCAGGAAGTGCACCTGGTCCAGGCTGCCGGACAGGCACTGGCCCAGGCCCTCGGAGGGCTTGGTGATGCCCAGCAGGGCCTTGTCGCTGGGGCTCCGGAGGTCGCCGTCGATGAGCAGGACCTTTTTTCCCTCCCGGGCCAGGGACAGGGCCAGGTTCACGGACACGGAGCTTTTCCCCTCGGAGGGGATGGAGCTTGTGACCATGATGACCTTGTCGTTTTCCTTCAGCTGCCGCAGCAGCTTCAGCCGCAGCAGGCGATACGCCTCGCAGAAGGCGCTGTCGGTCTGCATGCGGGTGATCAGCAGCCCCTGCTGGGGGCCGTTTTTCCGGCGCTTGGGGGCCGTGCGGGGGATGGAGGCCAGGGCCGTCAGGCTTACCAGGCGCTTGACGTCGCCGGTGGAGGACACCGTCCGCCGCAGGGCGGCGGCCACGATGAGCACCGCCAGAGCCAGCACCACGCCCAGGGCCGCGCCCTTGACGGCGCTGCGCACCCAGGGATCGGCGTTATACGGCGTGTCGGGCAGGGAGGGCTCCTGGTTCACCACCAGCTGCGTTTCACCCAGGACCAGGCGGTTCACCTGGGGATACACGTCGATGACGGCGCAGAGGATGTCATAGGCGTCCTGGGGGCTGGGGCTTTCCACCGTCAGGACGAAGAAGCTGGTGTCCTTGATGGCGGAGGCGGAGATGCTGCCGTTGATGGCGTCGGTTCCCAGCCGCTGGCGCAGCAGCTCCTGCATCCGGTCGGAGGTCAGCAGATAGGGGAAGGTGTCCGTCACCTGCTGGGCGGCGGACTTGTTGTAATACTGGCTGTAGCTGGAGACGTCGGTGCCGCCCACGAAGCTGAGGTTCACGGAGAACACCGCGTCGGAGCGGTACATGGGGCGGAAGCTGCGGTGTCCGCGCCAGCCCATCAGGGCGGCGCACAGCACCACCAGGGCCAGGCACACCGGCCACAGGCGCGTCAGCGCCCGTCCCATCCGCCGCAGCAGGACGGACAGGTCAATGGCCTGGTCTTCGGTATTGGTTCGGGTCGTGTGTTGTTCCATAGTGCGCCTCACTGCTGCTTCCGGCCGGAGCGGTGCCCGTAGCCGTACTTGTCGTATTTCTTGCCGTAGCCATAGCCGTAGTAGCCGTATCCGTAGCCGTAGCCGGCGGAGTAGGCGGTGAGATGGGACATATCGTTGAGGATGCAGCCCAAAAACTCTGCCTTACCGGCCCGCAGAGCGTCGATGGCGTCGTTGATCTCCGGCGCGGGGACGGTGTCCTGCCGCACCACCAGCACCGACGCGTCGGACAGGTCCGACAGAAGCTCACTGTCGGAGAAGAAGCCCAGAGGCGGGGAGTCGATGATGACGTAGTCGTAGCGCTCCCGGGCCAGGGCCACCACCTTGGCCAGCTGGGCCGAGGCCAGCAGCTCGATGACGTCGGTATAGGACTTGGTGCTCAGCAGGGAGTGCAGCCCCGTGGCGGGGTCCGTGACGACGGCGGAGAGGATCTTCTCCGGGGCGGCGGACTCCGTCAGCAGGGTGCCCAGCTCGTTTTTCTGCTTCACGGACAGGCCCAGCATCTCGCTTTGCACCGGGCGGCGCAGGTCCAGGTCGATGAACAGCACGCTCACCCCCCGGGAGGCCAGGGAGATGGCGGTGTTGGCGGCCAGGGTGGACTTGCCCTCCGCCGCGGACACGCTGGAAAACAGGAATACCCGGCGGCCCCTGGCATGCTCATGCTGGAACTTTTCGGCGATGCGGTGGATGGACTCGGTAAAGGCGAAGCTGATGGCCGGGGAGGAGATGTTCAGGTTCCGGCGCAGGCGCTTGCCGCCCCGGCGGGCCTGCCGCTCCCGGCGGTCGTCCATCCAGCCCAGGAGCTTCCGGGTCCGGCGGCCCTCGTGGGGCACGGTGGAGATGATCTTGGCGTCCAGGTCGCTGCGGGCGCCCTCCTGGGTCTGCACCGTGCCGCTGCTGACGCTGGCCCAGGCAACGCCCAGGGCGGTAAGCGCCGCACCGGCGATGGCGGCTATCAGGCAGATCCTGGGCACGTTATAGCTGCGGGAGGGGGCCACGGACAGGCTGGGGGAGTTAAGCTGGGACAGCACCGCCGTGGAGGACACATGGGCCGACAGGGACCCGTAGTTATCAGACACGGCCTTGAGCAGCACCAGGGCCTGACGGGGGGTGTCGGCGGTGACGGTGACCCGGATGAGGTTGGTCTCCCCCAGCTGCTGGGCGGTGACGGTGCCGTCCAACGGCATACCCAGATCCTGCTCCATGGTCTGGCGCAGGACCCGGCTCTGCAGCAGCTGGGTATAGGAGGATGCCATGTCCGCGGCGGCGGTAATATTTGTATAGTACAGGGTGCTGGCCCGGGCGGTGACGGCGAAGGTGGTGGAGCTGGTATACTGCTGGGTCACAAAGCACGAGAGCACGATCCACGCCGCCATGGCGCAGGCAGCCCCCGCCATCAGCAGCATCCACAGCTGCCGCAGCAGCGTCCGCAGCAGGCAGTAGGGCTCGATATGGGACCATTGCAGGCCCCGGTTTTTTTCTTCCATGGGGGTTCCTCCTTATTCCACCACCACCGTCAGATAGACGGTGTAGCTCTGGCCCTGGGCGGTGACGGTATAGCCGGCATAGTATACGCCGGGAACGGCTGTGCTCACCTGGTTGTCGATGGACACCTGGGAGGCGGGCAGGCCGGTCCCGTCCGGAGCCACCGCGCTGTCAATGTATGCGGCGGGGTCAAAGGCCGAGCCCTGGGGCAGGTAGATCAGATAGTCCTTCAGCCAGATCAGCTGGGTTTCCCCGGTGGTGATGACCACCTTCAGCGGCAGCACCACCGGCTCCCCCAGGCGGCTGTCCACCTGGGCGGTGACGCCGTATACCCCGGGCTGGGTGCTGATGATGTTCTGGGAGGTGATGCGGATGCTGCTGCTGATGTCGCCGTCCAGCACGTCGGTGGCGGTGAGCCGGTCCAGCAGGGTCACGGTCTGGTTCATGGAGTATACCAGGGGCCGGGACAGGGCGAAGCGGGGGGCCTCGTAATCCGTGTAGCGGACGGTGCGGGTGACGGTGGCCATGTTGTTGGCGGAGTCAAAAACGATGTAGGTGACCTGGGCGCTGCTGTCGGTCAGGGAGGGGGACACGCCCTTGATGAGGATCTGGTCCGTCAGGTCCCCGTCCCGGTCGTCGGAGGCCATGACCCCCTGCAGCAGGGCCTCCTCTCCGGCGGTGACGCTGACGTCGATGGAATCGGTGGAACAGGTGATCACCGGGGGCGTCACGTCCACGGTGAGGCGGCGGTAGATCCGCAGGCCGCAGAAGGCCAGCAGGGTCAGGATAAACAGCGCGAGGATCACGCGCTGCATTTTGCGGATGGCTCTCATAGCTCGTCCTCCCTTGGGGAAAAAATAGGCTCGTCCGTCCCCACCAGGGGGCGGTCCTCTAAAATACGGCGGGGGTTCTCCTCCAGCAGCAGCCGGGGGCAGGCGGGGGAAAAATCCTCGGCCAGGGTGCGGCGCAGCAGCTCCATATGGGTGGTGCGGACGGTGGGCCGGTGGGCGTCGCTGGCGGCGGCGTGGGCCAGTCCCCGCTCCAGCAGCCACAGGGCCGTGTCCTGGGCCCGGCGGCCCAGACGGCCCAGAATGCTTCCCTTGTTCAGCTGGATGACCACGCCCCGCTCAAACCACCGCCGGACCATATAGGGGTCCCGCTGCACGGCATCGTACCGCTCCGGATGGGCGGCCACCGGGGTCAGGCCCCGGGTGCGGATCTGGTGGAAGCACTGCTCCATGAACTCCGCCGACTCGTCAAAATAGAACTCCACCAGCAGATACCGGCCGCCGCCCAGGGTCTGAAGCTGGCGGCGGTCCAGCAGCTCGGGCAGCTCCGGGGTGCAGAACACCTCGGCCCCCGGGTGGATGCCCAGAGGGATCCCCTCCTGCTCCAGGGCCTGCCGCAGCCGGGAAAAGCCCGTGCGCAGGGCGGCGGAGCGGTAATTCTTCGGGCCGTCTCCGGGGAGATTGCAGTGGGGCGTGGCGATGATGTTCGTGACGCCGGAGTCCGCCGCCATGCGGGCCATCTCCAGCGAGTCTTCCATAGAGGGGGACCCATCGTCCACCCCCGGCAGAATGTGGCAGTGAATATCCACCATGGCGGCGCTTCCCCCTCTCCCAAAGCACAATACGCGAAATTATAGTCAAGTATAGCACGTTTCCCCGGGCTTTTCAAGTCGAAGAAAGGCGAATCCCGCCGGTGGACGGCCCCGGGCGGAAAAATCCCCTCCGGCGGGGCCGGAGGGGTGCGGATATTTGCCTGGCGGGTCAGAACAGATCGGGATACAGGGCCGACACCTGCCGGTACCAGCTCTGATAATCGGACAGGGTGTCGCCGTCCAGGGAGTATACCTGCCATTGGGCGGCGGAGTCGGCGGTGGTCAGGGCCTGCCCCAGGGGATACTTGCCCCGCTCCAGCTCCGTGGGATAGTACATCCCCGCATAGTCGGAGCCGTCGGGGTAGGCGGTGAGGAACAGCAGATAGGGCTTGCCGGTTTCCATAGGCAGATAGCCCCCCTGGGTCCACAGGGCGTCGTCTGCGGCGTAGCACTCCTCGGTGATGACCAGCTGCTCCGGGGCCTGGCCCTTCAGCACCTGGGTCACCTGGCCGGTGGTCCGGGTATAGCCATAGGAGACGTTGCCGTCGCTGTAGCGGGAAAGGACATTTTCCTGAGTCTCCGGGGTGAACACCACGATCAGGTCGCTGACCTCCTGCAATTGGGACACCGTTGCCGCCTGGGTCACCCGGTCCGCGGGCAGCCGGTGGATGGTCTGCTGTCTGGCGCCGCAGGCGGTCAGCATCACCAGGGCCAGCGCCAGCAGACAGGAAAGCAGAACTTTTGTGCGTCTCATGGAAAAGCCTCCTTTATATAAGATACCATCATTATACCACACCCGGGGGGGAGCACAATTGGCAAATTGCAGAATTATCCGAACGGAATCTATGCCTTTTCCACAAGAACAGGCGGATATTTTGAACAAAATGTGAATTTACAGCGTGGTCACAAACCGCCGCAGGCCGTCGTCCAGCAGCTGGGCGGCCCGGTCCCCCTGTCCGGCGGCGATGAGGTCCGTGAACCGGGCCAGGGTACGCAGGCTTTCCTCCCGGCCCACAGACCGGATATAGCCGGACCAGAACTCCAGGTTCACCTGCATGAAGGCGTTGAACAGCAGGGGGGTGATGGTGTTGCCGCTTAAAAACGTCACCCCCCGGTGATAGCGGAACAGGGCCTGGGCCAGGGCGGCGGTGTCCGGGGCCTCCTCCGCCTGGCGCTGGAGGGCGCGGAGGGTGTCCAGATCGGCGGGGGTGTGGGACGCGGCCAGGTCCCGCAGGGCCGGGGCCTCCAGATAATACCGCAGGCGCAGGATGCTGCGGGCGGTTTTCTCGTCGGGAAGGCCCCCGTGATAGTCCATGATGGCCATCAGCGTCTCCAGGCTGCCGGTCTGGGCATAGTCCGCCACGGTGACGCCCCGGCGGGAGGCGATGTCCAGAAAGCCCAGGCGGTGCAGCTCCCGCAGGCCCTCATGGACCACGGTTTTGCTGATGTGCATGGTGTCGGCCAGCTCCCGCTCCGTGGGCAGCCGGTCGCCGGGCTTCAGCTGCCCGGACAGAATCGCCCCCTCCACCTGCTGGATAAACAGCTCCCGGATAGACGGGGCCACAATGGGACGGAAATCCATAGGTCGCCCTCCTTCTGGTCCGACCAGGACCATAAAATAGGATACCATAACTTTATAAGAACAGTCAATAGCTTTTTGCCCCGGAAATTGGTATCATTAGGGTGAGTTCATGCAGAAAAATCGCCCTTGAGGCGGAGATAAAGGAGATTTCACATGGGAAAGAACATCAACGGCGACCGGCCCACCGCGTTCCCCCTGGAGCAGGAGAAGCTGCCCTTTACCATCCCCGTGGTGGAGGAGCCCCGGCCCAAGATCGCCAAGCTGGTGGCCATGATCACCGACCGGGTGCCCGCCAAGCTCAAGGGCGTCAAGGGCAACGACCCGGAATACTGGGGCCTGGCGGACCTGATCAGCGACGAAATGGCGGACGTGGCCCTGAAGATGGGCGTCCGCAAGCCCAAGACCATCGGGCAGCTGATGAAGCTGACCAAGCTGGAGCGGGAGCCCCTGCAGAAGCTGCTGGACGACATGGCCTGGGTGGGCCTGATCGAGTATAACTGGGAGAATCTGGACGGGAAGAACCCCAACCACGAAAAGCGGTACGTTCTGCCCCAGTTCGTCCCCGGCAGCGCGGAGTTCTTCAATATGCGCCGCAGCCAGATGGACGAGCATCCCCAGGTGGCGGCCTTCTTCGAGCGGATGACCTTCCTGCCCCTGGAAAAGATCACCCCCATGGTGCCTCCCGGAGGCGCCGGCATCGGCATGCACGTGATCCCCGTGGAAAAGGCCATCGAAACGGAGAACGAGGCCGTGGGCCTGGAGAAGATCTCCTATTGGCTGCACAAGTACGAGGGCAAGTATGCCAAGAGCATGTGCTCCTGCCGGGCCAGCCGCCAGTATCTGAACGAGGGCTGCGGCGACGATCCGGAAAGCTGGTGCATCGCCGTGGGCGACATGGCCACCTATATCGTGGAAACCGGCCGGGGCGAGTACATCACCTATGACGAGGCCATGGCCATCTTCAAGAAGGCCGAGGACAACGGCTTCGTCCATCAGATCACCAACATCGACGGCGAACAGAAGATTTTCGGCATCTGCAACTGCAACGTCAACGTCTGCAACGCCCTGCGGACCAGCCAGCTGTTCAACACTCCCAATATGTCCCGCAGCGCCTATGTGGCCCGGGTGGAGACGGACCAGTGCGTGGCCTGCAGCCGGTGCGTGGAATACTGTCCCGCCGGTGCGGTGAAGCTGGGCCAGAAGCTGTGCACCAAGGACGGCCCCGTGGAGTATCCCCGCCAGGAGCTGCCGGATGCGGTGAAGTGGGGCCCCGAAAAGTGGGCCATCGACTACCGGGACAAGAACCGCGTCAACTGCTACGACACCGGCACCGCCCCCTGCAAGACCGCCTGCCCCGCCCACATCGCGGTGCAGGGCTATCTGAAGCTGGCGGCCCAGGGCAAGTACCGGGAGGCCCTGCAGCTGATCAAGCGGGAGAATCCCTTCCCCGCCGTGTGCGGCCGCATCTGCAACCGCCGGTGCGAGGACGCCTGCACCCGGGGCACCGTGGACCAGGCGGTGGCCATTGACGAGGTGAAGCGCTTCATCGCCCAGCAGGATCTGGACGCCGCCACCCGGTTCGTGCCGGAGAAGGTGATTCCCAAGGTAGACGGCGAGTTCGACCAGCAGATCGCCATCATCGGCGGCGGCCCGGCGGGCCTGTCCTGCGCCTATTACCTGGCGGAGAAGGGCTATCGCCCCACCGTGTTTGAAAAGGAGCGCCGCCTGGGCGGTATGCTGGAAAACGGCCTGCCCAGCTTCCGGCTGGAGAAGGACGTGGTCCAGGCGGAGATCGACGTGCTGCGGGAAATGGGCGTCCAGTTCCGCTGCGGCGTGGAGGTGGGCAAGGACGTGACCATTGCCCAGCTGCGGGAGCAGGGCTATCAGGGCTTCTATGTGGCCGTGGGCCTGCAGTCCGGCGGCAGGCTGAACATCCCCGGCGATGACGCCCAGGGCGTCACGGCGGGCATCGACTTCATGCGCCGGGTCAACGGCGGTCAGGAGACGAAGCTGGAAGGCCGGGTGGTGGTCATCGGCGGCGGCAACATCGCCGCCGACGTGGCCCGGACGGCGGTGCGCTGCGGCGCGGAGTCCGTGGACCTGTACTGCCTGGAGAGCTATGACGATATGCCCATGGGCCCGGAGGACCGGGGCGAGTGTGAGCGGGACGGCATCACCATCCACGCCGGATGGGGCCAGACGGAGATCGTCACCGAAAACGGCCATGCCGCCGGGATCCGCTTCCGCAAGTGTCTGCGGGTGAAGAACGACCAGGGCCGCTTCGCCCCGGAATTTGACGACAACGACACCTGCCAGGCCCAGTGCGCCGCGGTGCTGTATTGCATCGGCCAGAAGGTGGATTGGCGGCAGCTGCTGACCGGCACCGCCGTGACCTTCAACCCCAACGGCACCGCCCAGGTGGACCCCGTGACCTATCAGACGGCGGAGCCCGGCATCTTCGCCGGCGGCGACGCCGTCACCGGCCAGAAGTTCGCCATCGACGCCATTGCCGCCGGTAAGGAGGGCGCCATCTCCCTGCACCGGTTCGTCCAGAAGGCCACCCTGACCATCGGCCGCAACCGCCGCCAGTTCGTGGAGCTGGACAAGGAGAACGCCCTGATTCCCGTGGGCTTTGACAACACCCCCCGCCAGCAGATCGGGTATAACGAGGCCCTGCGCCGGACCTTCCGGGACGAGCGCATCGCCTTCACCGCCCAGCAGGTCCAGAAGGAGACGGCCCGCTGCCTCAGCTGCGGCGCCTCCGTGGTGGACCCCAACAAGTGCATCGGCTGCGGCGTGTGCACCACCAAGTGCGCCTTTGACGCCATCCACCTGCACCGGGAGCGTCCGGAGTGCACCCACATGATCCCCGCCGAGGACAAGATGAAGGCCATCCTGCCCTACATGGTCAAGCGGGAGATCAAGATCCGCAAGGCCGGGAAGAAGTAATGCACGAGCTGGGAATCGTATTTCATGTGATCCGGGCCGTGGAGGACATTGGGCGGCAGCAGCAGCTCACCGATGTGGCGTCGGTGACCCTGGAGCTGGGCCAGGTGTCCGGCGTGGTGCCCCGGGAGCTGGAGAGCTGCTGGAAATGGGCGGCGGCCCGGACGGAGCTGATGCCCCGGGCGGCGCTGCGCATTGAAACGGTCCACGCCATCACTCACTGCGATGGCTGCGGCCGGGACTACGACACCGTACCCCAGGGCCGGATGTGTCCCTATTGCGGCAGCGAGGACACCTGGCTGGTGCAGGGGAACGAAGTGAATATCAAGGAGATCGAGGCGCAGTAACGCGCCGTCTGCGCCCCTGCTTGCCGTTGACAAGCGGGGGCGCAGGGCGTATAATGGGGTCACAATCCAATATGGGAATGCATTGAGAGTCTGAGTCATGCGCAGGGAACGTCCGGGAGACCGGGCGGGCTTTGGCATGGCTCTTTTTTCACGGAAAGGAGAGATCGCTATGTACGATGCCGTCATCATCGGCGGCGGCGCGGTGGGCTGCGCCGTGGCCCGGGAGCTGAGCCGCTGGAAGCTGAAAATCTGTCTGGCGGAGCAGGGGGAGGACGTGTGCGTGGGCACCAGCAAGGCCAATTCCGCCATTGTTCACGCCGGGTTCGACGCCCCCACCGGCTCTATGAAGGCCCGGTTCAACGTGGAGGGCAGCCGCCGGATGGAGGCGCTGTCCCGGGAGCTGGACTTCCCCTATCGCCGCAATGGGGCCCTGGTGGTGTGCTTTGAGGAGGCGGGCCTGCCCCGGCTGGAGGAGCTTTTGCAGCGGGGCCGGGCCAACGGCGTGGAGGGCCTGGAGATCCTCCGGGGCGGCAGGCTCCATGAGCTGGAGCCCGCCCTGTCGGAGAAGGCCGTGGCCGCGCTGTACGCCCCCACCAGCGCCATCATCTGCCCCTTCGGCATGACCATCGCCCTGGCGGAAAACGCCGCCCATAACGGCGCGGAGTTCCGCTTCGACACCCGGGTGGAGACCATCCGCCGCACCGGGGAGGGCTATGTGCTGGAGACGTCCCGGGGGCCGCTGGAGACCCGGGCCGTTATCAGCGCCGCCGGTGTGTGGGGCGACGTGCTCCATAACCAGGTCTGCGGCGACACCGCCTGCATCGTGCCCCGGCGGGGGGAATACTGCCTGCTGGACAAGAAGGACGGCGGCCTGGTGCAGCGGACCGTTTTCCAGCTGCCGGGCCCCATGGGCAAGGGCGTGCTGGTGACGCCTACGGTCCACGGCAACCTGCTGGTGGGCCCCACGGCTGCGGACCAGCCCCAGCGGGACCGCACCGCCACCACGGCGGAGGGTCTGGCCTATGCCCAGGACATGGCCCGCAAAAGCGTGCCGGGCCTGCCCCTGCGGGACGTGATCACCAGCTTTGCCGGGCTGCGGGCCCATCTGGCGGAGGGGGACGACGATTTCCGCGTGGGGCAGCCTGTCCCCGGCTATTTCGAGGCCCTGGGCATCGAGTCCCCGGGTCTGTCCTCGGCCCCGGCCATCGGGGCCTATCTGGCGGAGCAGGCGGCGGCGTATCTGGGGGCGGCGGAAAAGCCGGACTTCGACCCCCTGCGCCGGGACATCGTCCACCTGCGGGAGCTGCCCTTTGAGGAGCGGCAGCGTCTGGCGGCGGAAAACCCCGCCTACGGCAATATCGTGTGCCGGTGCGAGGGCATCAGCGAGGGCGAGATCGTGGACGCCATCCGCCGCACCCCCGGGGCCCGGTCCCTGGACGGGGTGAAGCGCCGGGTGCGGGCCGGTATGGGCCGGTGCCAGGGGGGCTTCTGCACCCCCCGGGTCATGGAGATCCTGTCCCGGGAGCTGGGAGTGCCCCAGACGGAGCTGACAAAAAACGGCGGAGCATCCCGGCTGCTGGCCGGGCGGACCAAGGAGGAAGCATGATGAAACACGTACAGCTTGCCATCATCGGCGGCGGGCCCGCGGGCCTGGCCGCCGCCGTGGCCGCCCGGAAGGCCGGAGTGGAGGACCTGCTGATCATCGAGCGGGACCGGGAGCTGGGCGGCATTCTGAACCAGTGCATCCACGCGGGCTTCGGCCTGCACACCTTCTCCCGGGAGCTTACCGGGCCGGAGTACGCCCGGCGGTTTGCCGACCAGGTCCGGGAGCTGAACATCCCGTACCTGCTGAACACCATGGTGCTGGACCTGTCGCAGGACCGGGTGCTGACGCTGACGGGCCGGGAGACGGGCCCGGTGCAGCTCAGCGCCGATGCGGTGATCCTGGCCATGGGCTGCCGGGAGCGGCCCCGGGGGGCTCTGAACATCCCCGGCTGCCGCCCGGCGGGCATCTATTCCGCCGGTACCGCCCAGCGGCTGGTGAATATGGAGGGGCTGATGCCCGGCCGGGACGTGGTGATCCTGGGCAGCGGCGACATCGGCCTGATCATGGCCCGGCGGATGACCTTGGAGGGGGCAAAGGTGCACGCGGTGGCGGAGGTGATGCCCTATTCCGGCGGCCTGAAGCGGAACATCGTCCAGTGTCTGGAGGATTTCGATATTCCCCTGTACCTGTCCACCACCGTGGTGGACATTCACGGACAGCAGCGGCTGGAGGGTGTGACCCTGGCCCAGGTGGACGGGAACCGCCGCCCCATCCCCGGGACGGAGCGGGACATCCCCTGCGACACGCTGCTGCTGTCGGTGGGCCTGCTGCCGGAAAACGAGCTGAGCCAGCAGGCCGGGGTCCGGCTGGACGCCGTTACCGGCGGGCCGGAGGTGGGGGACGATCTGTCCACCTCCGTTCCCGGCGTGTTCGCCTGCGGCAACGTGCTGCACGTCCACGATCTGGTGGACTTCGTGTCCCAGGAGGCGGCCCGGGCCGGGGAAAACGCTGCCCGGTACCTGCTGGAGCAGCGGCGGGAGCGGCAAACCGTCCGCCTGACCGGGAAAAACGGCGTGCGGTACACCGTGCCCCAGTATCTGGACCCGGCGGCCATGGAGGAAACCGTCACCGTCCGGTTCCGGGTGGGCAAACCCTATCGGGACGCTGATCTGGCGGTTTATCTGGACGGACGGCTGCTGCGCCGGGTGCATAAGCGCATTCTCAGCCCCGGCGAGATGGAGCAGCTGACCCTGCGGCGGGCGGACCTGCCCCGGGGTTTGAAGCAGATCACCATTCAGGTGGAGGAGGGAGCACAATGAGCATCCGCGAGCTGACGTGTATCGGCTGCCCTATGGGCTGCCAGCTGACCGCCGTTCTGGAGGACGGCCAGGTGACCCGGGTCACCGGCAACACCTGCCCCCGGGGGGACGCCTACGCCCGGAAGGAGTGTACCCATCCGGCCCGCACCGTTACCGGCACCGTCCGGGTCACCGGCGGCCTGCTGCCGGTGGTGTCTGTCCGCACCCGGGGAGACGTACCCAAGGAAAGGGTGCTGGATGTGGCCCGGGCGCTGTGCCGGGTGCAGCTGACGGCCCCGGTGCAGGCCGGGGACGTGGTGATCCCCAATGTGCTGGGCACCGGCGTGGACGTGGTGGCCACCCGGTCCGTGTGACCCCGCAAATCACCGGTTGACAGGGAAGCGGGGGGCAGTATATAATAAATTGAATCATCATTCCCTGTTAATTCGATGTTTTTCTCTATGAAATCTAATATTTCATATCAGCAAGGAGGTCTTACATGGACATTTTCGAGAAATGCTATGCCCCGTCCCTGGCCAAGGAGCTGAAGGAGGCGGGAGTATATCCCTATTTTCACGCGCTGCAATCCCGGCAGGACGTGGAGGTGCAGATGGAGGGCAAGCGCCGGATCATGCTGGGCTCCAACAACTATCTGGGCCTGACCATCGCCCCGGACGTGGTGGAGGCGGGCATTCACGCCCTGGAGCGCTACGGCACCGGGTGCAGCGGCTCCCGGTTCCTCAACGGCACCCTGGAGATGCACCTGGAGCTGGAGGCGGAGCTGGGAAAGTTCCTGCGCAAGCCCGGCATCGTCACCTTTGGCACGGGGTATCAGTCCAACGTGGGCATCATCAGCGCCCTGGTGGACCGGCATGACTACGTCATCTGCGACCGGGAGAACCACGCCTCCATCTATGCCGGGTGCCAGATGAGCTACGGCAAGATGCTGCGCTATCGCCACAGCGACATGGAGGAGCTGGAGAAGTGCCTGCAGCGGGTGCCGGAAAAGAACGGCGCCCTGATCGTCACCGATGGCGTGTTCTCCATGGGCGGCGACATCGCCAAACTGCCGGAGATCTGCGCCCTGGCCAAAAAGTACGGGGCACGGGTCATGGTGGACGACGCCCACGGCCTGGGCGTTCTGGGCCAGGGCGGCCGGGGTACGGCCAGCTACTTCGGCCTGGAGGACCAGGTGGACATCTATATGGGCACGTTTTCCAAGTCCCTGGCGTCCCTGGGCGGATACATGGCGGCCTCGGAGGAGGTGGCGGACTTTGTGCGCCACGCGTCCCGGCCCTTCATCTTCTCGGCGTCCATTCCCCCGGCCAACTGCGCCACGGCCCTGGCGGCCCTGCGGCACCTGGAGCAGCATCCCGAGCTGCCGGAGCGGCTGCGGGAGCTGAGCCTCTATGCCCGCAAGGGCATGACGGACCGGGGCATGAAGATCCGGGAGTCCGCCCTGACGGCCCCCACGCCCATCATCCCCATCTATACCTACGAGACCTACCACACCCTGGAGGTGGCCCGGGAGATCTATGACCGGGGCGTGTATGTGAACCCCACCCTGCCTCCGGCTACCCCGGAGGGGGAGGCCCTGCTGCGGACCAGCTATATGGCCACCCATACCGAGGCCCTGCTGGACGAGGCCATGGACATCATGGCGGACGTGCTGGTGAAGGGCCATGAGTGAGATCGCCGTCATCACCGGAGGGACCTCCGGCATCGGCAGGGCCACGGCCCTGTATCTGCGGGATGCGGGCTATACGGTGTATGAGCTGAGCCGCCGGGAACAGGGGGTGGAGGGCCTGCACCACATCCGCTGCGATATCACCGACGAGGACCAGGTCCGCTCCGCCGTGGCGGAGATCATGGACCGGGCCGGGCGCATCGACGTGCTGGTGAATAACGCGGGCTTCGGCATCTCCGGGGCGGTGGAGTTCACCGACACGGCGGAGGCCCAGCGCCTGCTGGACGTGAACTTCTTCGGCATGGTGCGGATGAACAAGGCCGTCATCCCCCATATGCGCCAGGCGGGCCGGGGCCGCATCGTGAACCTCAGCTCCGTGGCGGCGCCTTGCCCCATTCCCTTCCAGGCGTATTACTCCGCCGGAAAGGCGGCGGTGAACGCCTATACCATGGCCCTGGCCAATGAGCTGCGGCCCTTTGGCATCACGGTGTGCGCCGTGCAGCCCGGGGACATTCACACGGGCTTCACCGCCGCCCGGGTGAAAACCATGGAGGGCGACGACGTGTACGGCGGCCGCATCGGCCGGTCCGTCCAGCGGATGGAGCACGACGAGCAGACGGGCATGGACCCCGCCAAGGCCGGAGCGTTTATTGCCCGGGTGGCCATGAAGCGGCGGCCCAAGCCCATCTATACCATCCGGCTGGACTATCAGTTCTTCGTGTTCCTGACCCGGATCCTGCCGGGACGGACGCTGAACTGGCTCATCGGGCTGCTGTATGCAAAATAAGACCTCCTGCCGGGGGTCATTGTGAAAATCGTCCATTCCGGGCCGCCGGACGGGAGCCGATTTTTGCACACAACCACCATTTGCAGGTTTTCCCAAAATCTGATATACTGATTCCACAGCGTGTGGCGTTTCTGCGTAAATCCGGTTGCAGAAGCGCCGCGCGTTTTTTTGCGGCAAAAATGCCCGTCTCCGGGGATTTTGCAGGAAGGAAAGTGATATTTTATGGAACGCTCCAACGAATTTCTGGGAACGGAGCGTGTGGGGCGGCTCATGGGCCGCTACGCGCCGTTCCCTGCGTGATCTCCCTGCTGGTGGGGGCATTGTACAACATCGTGGACCAGATCTTCATTGCCAACGCCGACTATCTGGGGTCCTACGGCAACGCCGCCAACACGGTGGTGTTCCCCCTGACAGTGGTGGCCCTGGCCATCGCCGTGATGGTGTGGGGCGGCTGCTGCGCCTTTGTCAGCATGGCCCTGGGCCCGGTGTTCGGTCAGGAGCAGTATGCCCAGATCCCCATGGCGGTGGTGGGCATCGTCATGAAATTCTTCCAGATCGTCATCTCCGCCGTGATCATCGTGAAAACCTATCGGGACCTGGACGCCCCAGCGCCCCGGGCACGATAAAAAGCAGGCAGGGCCTTCCGCTACTCCTGATAGGGGTGCCTTGAAGCGTGTCCTCGGATTAGGCAGGCAGTGCAATTGT
>UMHC01036612.1_pt1 | contig 27462 bp, 18 predicted proteins | sample 1965381 | NCBI WGS metagenome assembly UMHC01 (sample SAMEA4836083, study PRJEB28245) | human gut metagenome | biome: gut microbiome; material: fecal sample | place: Denmark | collected 2008 | reverse complement strand
CCTTGTGCGCGAGCCAAGGTTTCCCCCTTCCCCCCTCATCACAAGCAAGCTCTCCGGCCTGCTAGTCCAGACGCCAGATGACGCTGGCCTGACGGCCGGAAGCCTTCACGCAGCGGTACGAGAAGAACTGGCGGTTGCAGCTGGCCGTGCACAAATCGATTCCGTAGATGTTGCGCGGCAGCAGCCCGGCCTGCTCCAGCTGCCAGCGGGTCAGGCCCCACAGGTCCATGGTGCGGCTTTGGGCGTCGAACCAGGGGCGGAACTCGTCGCTCCACTCGCTTTCAAAGTTGATGAACTCCGCCCGGGCCGGGCCCAGGCTCGGGCCGCGCACGGCCAGAAGCTCGCGCGGTTCCACGCCGTAGTGCTCGCAGAAGCGGCGCACCCCGGAACCGGGGAAGTCACAACGGTTGCCGCGCCAGCCCGCATGGATACCGGCCACGAAACGGCCGCTCTTGTGGGCCAGCAGGATGGGCTGGCAATCGGCGGTCTTGATGACCAGCCCAAGCCCGGCCTGAGCTGTGGCCATGCCATCGGCATCGCAGCGGGGCACGGCGTCGGGCTCCACGGCATCGGGCTCGAAGATCATGGCATCGCCGTGCACCTGATTGAGTTCGGCCATGCGCCGGAGGCCCAGGGCCGCCCGCAGTTCGCGGCGGTTGCCGATGACGCTCTGCCGGTCATCGGCCGTGGCGAGAGAGATGTTGCCACCGGCGTACGGGCCGTCTCCGGCCTCCTGCCAGCGGGTCTGGAAGGCGCAGCGCACATTGTCCACGCCGGGGAACACAAAGGGGATGAAACTTACAGGCATACGAGTCCTTCTTCAGTACACAGGCAGTCCACGGGCCGGTCCCAGTCCTGGGAAGGCAGCGCGTCCACCACCTGGAAAGCATAGCACAGGCCCACCAGCAGGGGCCGCCGACCGCTGCCCCGGGCACCGAAGGCCGCCAGGAAACGGTCATAGTAGCCGCCGCCGAAGCCCAGGCGGTTGCCCGCGCGGTCAAAGGCCACACCGGGCAGGATGAGCACGTCGGGACAAAAATCGGGATGGGCCAGCACCGGGGGCGCCATGCCCAGCAGACCGGCATGGGGCTCCAGCATCTTGTAGGGCCCTGCGGCCATGTCGCCCACCCGGGAACAGGGCACGAAGTCCATGAGCCCGCGCTCCAGGCGGCGCACCCGGGGCAGATAGACCCGCACACGGCGCTGCCAGGCATCGGCCAGCAGGTAGCCGGTATGCACTTCTTCCGGCAGGGCCACGTACAGGGCCACGCGGGCGGCCTGCTGCCAGACGTCCCAGTCCAGCAGGGCCTGCTGGGCCGCACGGGCCCGCTGCCGTGCCAGGTCGGGATCCTGACCGCGCCGCAGCCCACGCATGCGGGCGCGCAATTCCTTCTTCTGCTCATCGGGGGAAAGGGACATGGAGGTCTTTCCATCCTTGCTAAAATGTGCCATAGTTCGCGGAGTGACTTTATAACAAAGGAAACACCGCCATGCCAAGCGTCAACGAACAGGATCATCTCTGGATTGCCGTTGGGGACATTCACGACGAGCCCGGGCTGTTTGCCCGTATCCCCGAGCTGGCGCAGGCAGACGGCATCATCGTCACCGGCGACCTGACCATCACAGGCGGCGTCAAGCAGGCCGAAATGGTCATGGACGTTCTGCGGGCGCACAATCCCCGCATCTGGGCCCAGATCGGCAACATGGACCGGCCCGAAGTGGACGAATGGCTGAGCGGCCTGGGCTGCAACCTGCACACGCAGGTGCACGAGCTCACGCCCGATACGGCCATCTTCGGCATCGGGGCCTCCACGTTCACGCCTTTCGGGACGCCCAGCGAGTTTCCTGAATCCACCTTCGCCGGCTGGCTTGAGAACAGCTGGCAGAAGGCCCGCAAGTACCCCCACACCGTGCTGGTTTCGCACAATCCGCCCAAGGACAGCGCCTGTGACGTCATCCCGGGCAATATTCACGTGGGCTCTACTGCCGTGCGCGAATTCCTTGAAGAAGCCCAACCCGATGTCTGCCTGTGCGGACATATCCACGAAGCGCGCGCCGTGGACAGGGTGGGCCGCACCATCGTGGTGAATCCGGGCGCTCTGGCCCAGGGCGGCTATGTGCTGCTGCGCTCCAGCGGCGGCAAGCTGTCCGTGGAGCTGCGCGTCCTTGAAAATTGTGATTAGCGAAGCCCAGCGCTTCCGCGGGGGACAGACAGTCTGATCCCGCCCGTCATGGCGCGGCCCGGTGCCGCGCTCTCTGACGTTGCCCCTCCGGCGGCTGTTCCGGCCGCCTGGAAAACGCCGTCCCCGTGACGGGCGTTTTCTCCTGCCATCCCCCGTGCCCTGCCCTTTCCGGGCATCCCCAGGCCCGTGCCCGCTCACGGACACGCCATCCGGTGTTTGCCGGATGTCCGGCCTGTTCCCTCAGTCGGGATAACGGCTGACAAATTTCGCCGCCGCTGGCGGTCCAAAAGGATATTTATGACGCAGGAAAATACGCCGGCCGTGTCTGACGCGGCCGCTTCCTCTGATGTCGCTGAAGCAACCCCCACCCCCAAACGCCGTACCACCCGCCGCAGTTCGCGCGCCAAGACCGCCCCTGCCGCGGAAGAAACGGCCACGCTGACGGCCTCCCCGGCCACCGATGCCGCCCAGGCCGCTGCGGACAACGGCGATGCCCAGGCCACCGACGCTGCAGCCACCGCGCCCCGCAAGCCTGCCCGCCGGAGCAGCCGCCGCAAGACCACGGCCCCTGCCGCCGAAAATCTGGCCCCCGAGACCGCTCCCGCCGCTGCATCCGCTGAAGAGGCGCCCGCCCAGACCGCTGCCCCCGAAGCTGCCGAAGCATCCGCCGATACCGACGGCGAACAGCACGCCGCGCCCCGTCGCGGGACCCGCCGTTCGCCCGGTGCCCAGCGCCGCCAGCGTACCCCCCGCAAAAAATCTCCCGAAGCTGCGAGCCAGCCGGCCGAAGCTGCCCCTGCCGAAAGCGGCGACCAGACCACCGAAACGCCCGCGGCCCGTCCCTCTGACGATCAGCCTGCTGCCGTGACGGCTGAAGCCCCCGCTGCCGAGACGCCTGCGGCGCCTGCCGCCAAGGCCGCTCCGGATAGCGAAGATGCGGCGACCGCTGCGGCTGTTGAGAGCAACGAAACGGCCGCTGCCGATACCGGCAGCCAGGAAGACGGCGAGGAACAGCCCCGCCGCAAGAGCCGTCGCGGCCGTCGCGGCGGACGCGGGCGCAACCGCAAGAACCGTGAGGCCCAGGCGGAAAGTGCCGAGCCCGCCGACAAGGATACCGAGGAGAGCGCCGAAACGGCCGCCCCTGCCGACCTGCCGGACGATCTCAGTGACGAGGAACTGTGGCAGGCGGCCACCGGTGATGTGGAAAGTCTGGAAAACGCCCCTGCCCGTCCCCGCCGCCGTGGCGAGGACAGCGAAGCCCCCAAGAAGGGCAGCGTGCGTGCGGCCGCGGTCAAGGCCAAGGTGGCCGCGGGCAAGCGGCGCATGTTCATCAGCGTGCTGCCCGGCGAGCAGGTGGAAGTGGCCATCGCCGAGGAAGGCCGTCTGCAGGAATACTACCTGGACATGTTCCACCAGCGCAAACTCAAGGGCAATATCTACAAGGGTGTCATCCACAATATCGACACCAACCTGCAGGCTGCCTTCGTGAGCTACGGCGCGGGCAAGAACGGCTTCCTCCAGATCGACGAGATCCACCCCGAATACTGGCTGACCCATCACGAGCCCAGCAAGGGCAAAAAATTCCCGCCCATCCAGAAAGTGCTCAAGCCCGGCCAGGAAGTGCTGGTGCAGGTGGTCAAGGAACCCACCGGCAACAAGGGCGCCTTCCTCACCACCTGGCTGTCGCTGGCGGGCCGCTTCCTGGTGCTGACCCCCGGTCAGGAGCAGATCGGCGTTTCCCGCAAGGTGGACAGCGATGAAGAACGCACCCGCCTGCGCGAGATGATGAACGGCATCGACCCCGGCCAGGGCCTGGGCGTCATCGTGCGCACCGTGAGCGCCGGCACCACCAAGACCACGCTCAAGAACGATCTCCAGTACCTCAAGCGCGTCTGGAAAGACATCCGCAAAAAGGCCACCGAAGTCTCGGCGCCGGCCCTCATCTATCAGGAGCCGGGCCTGCCCCAGCGGGCCGTGCGCGACTACCTGACCGACGATGTCTGCGAGATCTGGGTGGACAACGAGGAAGTGGCCGACAGCATCCGCGAGACCGTCTCCCTGCTTTTCCCCCGCAAGAAGGAGCTGGTGCGCCTGCATACCGACGTGCGCATGCCCCTGTGGGAGCGCTTCAGCCTGCGCCGCCAGCTGGACCAGATCTATTCCCGCGAGGTCACCCTGCCTTCGGGCGGCCGCCTGGTCTTTGACCAGACCGAGGCCCTCATGGCCGTGGACATCAACTCCGGCAAGATCTCCGGCAAGGTCAATTTCGAGTCCATGGCCCATCGCACCAACATGGAAGCCGCCGAAGCCATCGCCCGCCAGCTCAAACTGCGCGACATCGGCGGCCAGGTGGTCATCGACTTCATCGAGATGCGCGACAAGAAGCACGTGCTGGAAGTGGAAAAGACCCTGCGCACGGCCATGAAGAACGACCGCGCCCGCCACGACGTGGGCCGCATGAGTTCCTTCGGCCTGCTGGAACTGGTGCGCCAGCGTACGGGCTCCTCGGCCCTTTCCATCACCATGGAGCCCTGCCCCTTCTGCGGCGGCACGGGCCAGCGGCGCAACCTTGAATGGCAGGCCCTGCAGGCCCTGCGCGAGATGCGCCGTGCCCTGCGGACCCACGGCGGCGACAAGTACGTCTTCGAGACCACGCGGGAACTGGGCCTTTATCTGCTCAACCACAAGCGCGACAGCCTGCGCGACATGGAACAGGATTTTGGCAAATGTCTGGAAATCAGCATCCGTCCGTAACGGACGCCCCCGTCGAAACTTCCGCGGCCTGCCCTTCGGGGCAGGCCCCTGTTTTTGAACCCGTCAAAGGCGAGCGCAGCCTGCTGCTGCACATCTGCTGCGGTCCCTGCTCCATCATGCCGGTCAAGCGCCTGCAGGACGAGGGCTTCACGGTCACGGCCTGGTACATGAATCCCAACATCCAGCCCCTGATGGAATACCTGCGCCGCCGCGAGGCCGCCGAGGAATGCGCCGCCCGTCTGGGCATCGAGCTCATCTGTCAGGATGATACCTGGGATCTGGTGGCCTGGCTGCGCTCCGTGGCCGGACGTGACCTGCCCCCGCAGCGCTGCGCCTGGTGTTGCAGCAGCCGCATGCAGGCCGCCGTGGCCTATGCCCGCGCCAACGGCTATGCCCATGTGAGCAGCAGCCTACTCTACTCCCGCTATCAACCGCACGACGTCATTCGGGCCGCCGGAGAACATGCCGCAGCGGCGGAAGACGCCCCCCTGAGCGAAGGCCCCCGCTTCGTCTACCGCGATTTCCGCACCGACTGGCAGGCAGGCATCGATCTTTCCAAGGAATGGGGCGTATATCGCCAGCCTTATTGCGGCTGTGTGTACAGCGAAGCCGAGCGTTATGACAAAAAGTTGCAGCGCCTGATAAAAAAATCCTGAAAAAATGATTTTTCCGCTTGACGAACGGACCTGTTTTCCGTAGAAAGACTTTCGTTGCTTTTGCAGCACTCCCCGATAGCTCAATCGGCAGAGCGGGTGACTGTTAATCACTAGGTTGGCGGTTCAAGTCCGTCTCGGGGAGCCACAAAGGACTTCAGGGCTTGCGCGGCAAGCGCAAGCCCTTATTTCCCCAAAGCTGCAAACAAAGCAATCAATGATCCCCGATAGCTCAATCGGCAGAGCGGGTGACTGTTAATCACTAGGTTGGCGGTTCAAGTCCGTCTCGGGGAGCCAGACGATCAAGCCCTTGCGAGAAATCGCAAGGGCTTTTTCTGTTTTAGGATCTCCGCTTGCCTGGACAGGAGGATGACGCCTGTGTCTGCTTTATGTTTACCAAAGGAAGCAGGCAGAGACTAAACGTGTCTGCAAAGCCCCCCTTTCTGCTCTCTTTTGCGGCAAATCTTTGCCCAGCCTGTGGCGCGTGTTCTTTCACGGCGCAAAAAGGCTGGATTTGCCAAAAGACAAAACCTGCTGACGAAGTGTATCGTCGCCCTACCACTATGGCTGCAATGCCGCCATCGATAATGGTGCCAGAAGGATAATGCCACCAAAAGAAAAAGGGGAGCCCGCAGGCTCCCCTTTGCACATACAGGCTCTGCCAGCCTAGAAAGAATAGATGACGTTCAGACTGGCCTTCCAGGCATCCTTGTAGTTGAGGCTGTTGCCTTCATAGCCGCCAGCCTCTCCCCAAACATCCTTATCCAGCCACAGATGGATGTAGCCCAGCTCGCAGATGAACTTCAGGTTGTCGTACATCTGGTAGGTAGAGTCGAAATTGATCTCGATACCGGTATCAGCCGTGGTCAGATAGGTGCCAAAGCTGTTGAAGTCGGTATTGTTGCGGTAAATGGCACGGCCGCCGTCGTCCAAGCCATCACGCCCCGTGATGTAGGCTGCCATCTTGGTATCGTTGGTGCCTCCAAAGAAGTTCACACGGAACGTGTGCTTGAGATCTTCCAAAAAGCTCATGTCTTTGAGGCGGAAGCCCACGCCCCAGGTCCCGTTGGGGTTTACACCCAGCACGCCCTTGCCCCCACCCATGATGGGATTGCCACGATAGCCAAACGTGGACAGGGAGTTGGTGAGGTTGTTGGTGGTGGCGATGTAAGGCAGGCGCTCGGAACCGTTATGGGGATTGTCGTCATCACCGCTGAAATACCAGCCGTAGATCCCAGGCGTGGCCCAATCCAGCTCGTACTCGGCCAGCACCATGCCGAACCAGCCATGCCGGTTGAGCTCGCTACGTCCGTAATCCACTGCACCATAGATGAAGTCTGCCGTCAGACGGAAAGGCGAGAACAGATCCATCTGGCCGGTGATGCCGCCCCAGAACATGCTGGCATATTCATCAGGCCAGATGCCCTGCTTTCCGCGTGAAGAGCTGAAAGCCGCAGGAGCCAGACCGTCGCGGATGCTCAGACCATCAAGGGCCTGCCCGCCGCTGCTGGGATTGTAGAAAGAATGCCCGCCGTTCTTGTCGACACGCCCGGTATGCGGCCCCATGGCTCCACCCATGACCCAGGGCGTCACTTTGAAACCATCGCCCCGAACAGGCAGGCTCAGCACGAACAGATCCATGTTGTCCATAAAATTGGACTGGAAGCTCGAGCCGTAGCTGTCCACATAATTATCGTTGTAGGGACGCAGCCACAGGGCCGTCAGCCCCACATTCTTATTGAAGGTGTACGACGCAGTGATGCCCGCCACATCATCGTTGAACACGGGATTGTCCAGAGCAAAACCAGGCAGGCGCACGCCCTGCAACCCCATGCGCAGCTTGAGCTCCGTCCCAGGGACGAGCCAGTCTATATAGGCCTGCTTGACCTTGACCATATCCCCGTCGGCTCCCAGTGCTCCCCCCTGGCTGGCCATGCCCCAGCGCTGCTCACCGATCTCGAAGAAGACCGTTCCGGACAGGCTTTCCGAAGCTACGGCCTCCATTTGCAGATGCAGACGCTGGATAGCTTCAAAACTGTCACGCCCCTGGTGCATGGCAGCCCACTGCTGGCCGATAACGTTATTACCGGCACGCGTCTTACCCATAAAGCTTCCGCCATTGATATAATCAAATGCAAACTGGAAAGATCCCTTTATTTTAAAATCAATAGCATTTGAGTTGACACAAGTGGCCATAACCATCCCTGCAGCCAACATTAAAATTGCTACTTTTTTCACCTTTCCTCCCCCTTTACATATTTTTTTTGTACATAAATATAGACTAACAGAAAATTTTACTCTTCTGCTTGCCAAAATAAAGTTTGAGTTATAATCAGTCGTAGTCAGGTACTGCCTTTTTGAGAGATACGAAAAAAAAAACTTTTTTGATGTAGCCTTAGCTACAAAAAAAGCCGGAAAGTGTTTTTTTTCACTTTCCGGCCATCTTTGGGAGAGGCACCATGACAATGTCGCATGACAACAAGCTGGAAAACATGCTCCGGGAGTCCTACAGCCTGTCGACTCGCGCCCCTGAATGGCGCAAGGCGTTCCACCTTGGTACCCGTCTCACTTTCAAAAAAGGTACTGTCATCTGCATGGGAGGAGAAAAAAGCGACCTGCTCTACTTTATCGAAAAGGGCGAAGTCCGCCTCATGCGAACGCTGGCAGACGGCAGAGAAAAAATCATTTTTTACCTACAAGCTGGCGCTCTCGTTGGAGAAACACCTTTTTTCGACAAGCTCCCTTCCCTTAGCAGCATCGTAGCCGGCACCAATTGCGTCCTGTACGCGTTCAATCGTGAGACCGTCATCCAGGATATCCTGCCCAACCACCCTCTTCTGACCCTGAGTCTGCTGCAAAGCCTGTCGTGCAAGGTCCGCATGCTCAGCAATCAGTCCGTAGAGCTGTCCCTGAAAGACTTGCCCGCACGCATATGCCGTTTTCTGCACATGCGCATCCCTACGGATACCAGCGGCCAACTGGATCGCTGGGTGCACCCTGCCTTGAACCAGCAAGAGCTGGCCTCGCTGCTGGGCGTGCACCGCGTGACCCTGAACAAGGCGCTCAGGGAACTTGAAAAAGAAGGAATACTGGGACCTTACTCAAAGAATGAGGTATGCATCCTGGACAGGGGGCGCCTGGAAGCCCTGTCCCGCTCCCTGGACGAGTGAAGTTTTTCTTTTTTTCCGCCCAAAATGTAGCTTCCGCAACAGTGCCCATGCCGCAGGCTTGTTACCTTTCGCACAAGAACAACGGTTTTTGGTCACAACACATTTTCATACAAGGAGCTACTATGGGCCATCCGACGATCTACCCCTCTGGTGTCACCATCTACAACCCTGAAAAATGCTGGAGCGGCTTCACCATCTTCCAGGCTCAGGAAATGGGCGCCGTGCTCATGGACATGAACGGTCGTGAAGTCAACGTCTGGAAAGGCGTTCTGGGCATGCCCAACAAGCTGTTCCCCGGCGGCACTCTGCTGACCAGTCGTGGTCGCCGCTCCGGCAAATACGGTGTTCAGGACGGTCTGGACCTCGTCCAGGTGGACTGGGACGGCAATGTGACCTGGAAATTCGATCAGGTCGAATACATCGAGGATCCGGGCGAAGAGCCCCGCTGGATGGCCCGTTACCATCACGACTTCCAGCGCGAAGGCAACCCTGTCGGCTATTATGCTCCCGGCATGGATCCCCGCACCGACGGCGGCAACACCCTGGTGCTCGCCCACCGCAATGTGCGCAATCCCAAGATCTCCGACAAGCTGCTGCTGGACGACCTGATCGTGGAGACCACCTGGGACGGCGACATCGTGTGGGAATGGCTGGCCAGCGACCACTTTGACGAAATGGGCTTCCGCGAAGCCAGCAAGAATGCCATGTGTCGCAACCCCAACTATCGTCCCACCCAGCCCGAAGGTATGGGCGACTGGCTGCACATCAACTCCATGTCCTATCTGGGCCCCAACAAGTGGTATGATGCCGGTGACGAACGTTTCCACCCCAACAACATCATCGTCGACGGTCGTGAAGCCAATATCATCTTCATCATCGAAAAGAAGACCGGCAAGATCGTCTGGAAGCTGGGCCCCGATTTCGACAACAGCCCCGAGGCCAAGGCTATCGGCTGGATCATCGGCCAGCATCACGCGCACATGATCCCCAAGACCCTGCCCGGCGGCGGCAACATCCTCATCTTCGATAACGGCGGCTGGGGCGGCTACGACAATCCCAACCCCGGTTCCCCTACGGGCGTGAAGGCCGCCCTGCGCGACTACTCCCGTGTGCTGGAGATCGACCCGGTGAGCATGAAGATCGTGTGGCAGTACACGCCCAAAGAAGCCGGCTTCCTGGAGCCCATGGACAGCAGCCGCTTCTACAGCCCCTTCATCAGCGGCATGCAGCGCCTGCCCAACGGCAACACCCTGATCACTGAAGGTTCCAACGGCCGCGTAATCGAAGTCACCCCCGATCATGAGATCGTGTGGGAATTCATTTCTCCCTACTGGGGCAAGCATGTGCGCATGAACATGACCTATCGAGCCTACCGGGTGCCTTATGAATGGGCCCCCCAGGCCAGCAAGCCCGTGGAAACGCCCATCGCGCCCATCGACTCCACCACCTTCCGCGTGCCCGGCGCCGCCGCTTTCGGCGAGCGAGACAAGGAAGTGACCGTAGAGGGCTGTGCTCCTTACGGCGGCAGCAACGCTCTGTGCATCGCCTCTGTCGAAGGTAACTAGCAACGATGGCCGGGGGCCGGGTGACCGGCCCCCTCCCTGCCTACTCAGCCGGCAGCGGGCCCTGCGCGCCTGCTGCATCATCACTCCGTATGCAATGCATGGAAGGGGGATTCATGCTTCTCAACATTTCGGACTGGTCTCGGCCCGTCACCATCAAATGGCTGGCATCTCTGGCTCTGCCCGGCTTGCTCTACGTCCTGCTGACCACCTATGGCGATCCTGCTACGCTCAATCCGAACATGATCATGTTCCTGTGCATCACTCTCTGGGCCGTATGCGCATGGGCCATGAACACCCTTAACGACGTGGCTGTGGGTTTGTTGCTGCCCATGCTCTATGTGGCGTTTTGCGGCGTCAAACAGGGCGTCGTCTTCCGTCCGTGGCTGGGAGATGTGGCCATCATCTCCATCGGTGGCTTTGTCCTCGGCAAGATCATGGGGGCCTCGGGCCTGGGTAAACGTATCGCGCTGGCCAGTGTCCGCAGCATGGGCGGCAGCTTCGTGGGCGCCATGGCCGGCCTGGGCATCGGTGCGGCCATCATCGCCCCGCTCGTTCCCTCCATCATGGGCAAAGCGGCCATCTTCACCGCCATCGCCGTGGCTCTGTGCGATGCTCTCAATTTTCGGGCCAAAACCCGCGAAGCCTCTGCCGTCCTGCTGGCGGCCTGTGTAGCCGTAGGCGCCACGAAGCTCTGCTATCTTACCGGTGCGGGAGACCTCGTCATGGGTATGGCCCTGGCCGACAAGGTCATGGGTACCCACACCATGTGGATGGACTACGCCATCCACAATTTCGTGCCCGGCATGCTGTACATGGTCCTGTCTATCGCCATCGTGCTCCTGGTACTGCGCACCAAAACCTCCAAAGAAAGCCTCAAGGATTCTGTGGAGACGGCCTACGCCGAACTCGGCCCCATGACGCCCGAACAGAAGCGCGCCACAGCCCTGCTGATCTTCACGCTTGTCATGCTGGCTACGGACAAACTGCACGGCTTTTCTGCCGGTGGCGTGCTGATGTTCATCACGGCCCTGGCCTTCGTGCCCGGTATCAGCCTGATGGACGGAAAACGTCTGACCAGTGTCAATTTTTCGCCCATCTTCTTCATCATGGGCTGCATGAGCATCGGTGCGGCCGGTGGCGCCCTGGGCGTCACCGACTGGCTCGCAGGCCTCGTCCTGCCCCTGCTGAACGGTTACGGCCCCACGTTCACGGGTGTTGCCTCTTACTGGGTCGGGGCTGGCCTGAATTTTCTGCTGACTCCTCTGGCGGCCACCTCTACCATTACCAGTCCTCTGGTAAAGCTGGGCATGGAACTGAATATGGAGCCACGTATTCTCTACTATGCCTTCCAGTACGGCCTGGACAACATCATCTTCCCGTATGAGTACGCCCTCTATCTGTACTTTTACTCCAGCGGCTACATCAACTTCCGCGATATGGCCCTTGTACTGGTGGTACGCATGGTGCTTGCTGCCGTATTCGTTGGCCTTGTTGCCATTCCCTGGTGGTCCTTCATCATCTAGCCTGCAAAGATTTTCCTCAACTTAACGTCGAAAGCCCCTCAAGGGGCTTTCGACATGGAGAACACTATCATGAGCATCACTCTCTATACTGCCCCTGACTGTATGCGCTGCAAGATCGTCAAAGGCTTCATGGCAGCCAAGGACATCGAATACGGCACAGTGGACTTCAAGGCCGACGCCCAGGTCTTCAACACTTTCTACCGCACCAATCGCAAGGCCATCTATCGCAATCCCGAGGGCGTGGAATTTCCCCTGTTCGATGACGGTAACGCCATCAAGCAGGGCTCTGGTGAGATCATTGCCTATCTGCTGGCCGGACATGACCTGGAAGGTGCTGTGACACGCAGCGACCTGTTGCACGGCTGGATCTCCGGCCTTTACCTTTCCCAGTGTCCGGACCAGCAGGAAAACAATTTCGTGGAGCTGGTGGAATGGCTGGCCAAAGGTGGCCTGAGCGTATGTCTGCAGAGCGACGGCCGCAAGCCCCATCTGCTGCAGCGCCTGCTGGAAAGCGGCCATGTGAGCAAAGTACAGCTCAACATCCTGGGCCCCGCTGCCGTGTATGAAAAACTGATGGGCAGCGCCCCCAGCCAGGAAGACCTGGCCGAGAGCATCCGCCTTGTCCGCACCTTCTCCCAGGGCGAGATCCGCTTCCTGGCCTCGCCCATCATGGACGGCGACGAGGCCCGCTGGCCTGAGCGTGAGGAAGCCGCCGCCGCTGCCAAAATGGTCTTCGATGCCTGCGGCGACCATACCCTGCCCTATGTCGTGACGGCCGTGACGCCGGAAATGCCCCAGGGCATGCAGGGTTTGGCTCCGGCCGATGACGCCCTGATGTTCAAGTACCGTTCGGCCTCCCGCCAGCATCTGTTCAAGGCTGACATCCAGAAATAAGGACGCTCCCATGAATTACGACGTCATCATCATCGGCGGCGGTCCCGGCGGCACCAAGGCCGCCTCTCTTCTGGCCGACGCCGGCAAAAAAGTCGCCATCATCGAAGACAGTCATTGGGGCGGCACCTGCCTCAACTGTGGCTGTATCCCCACCAAGATGCTGCTGGGCGCCGCGGCACCTGCCGAGTTGATCCAGGCCCAGCAACGCCTGCGCGTCCTCAAGGGCGAGAGCTCTGTGGATTTCGCTGCCCTGCAGAACCGTATCCGCCGTTTTCTCAAGGGCAGCAGCCAGACCCTGGCCCGTAATCTGGCCACTCGGGGCGTGACTTTGCTGGAAGGACGCGGCGAGTGCCTCGGCGAAGGGCGTGTGCTGGTGAAGACTGCTGAAGGGGAACATGAGATCCATGGGACGGATATCATCCTTTCCTGCGGTTCCCGCAATGCTGCATTTCCTGGCCTGAACCCTGACGGTGACTGTGTGCTGGACAGCACCGGCATGCTGGCACTGAACGAAGTGCCCGAAAGCCTTATCGTTGTAGGCGCCGGTGCCATTGGCCTGGAGCTGGGACACTTCTTCGGCAGCCAGGGCACTAAAGTCACCATCGTGGAGGCTGCTTCCCATATAGCGCCTCTGGAAGATGCGGACATCGCCGACGAGCTGCGCAAGGTCCTGACCAAAAGCGGCAAGACCTGCCTCGAGGGCATACGGGCCCAGTCTTTGGAGACCAAGGACGGCCAGGCAGAGCTGACCCTGGCGGATGGTCGTGTACTGACTGCCGCCAAGGCTCTCGTTGCTGTGGGGCGCAAACCCAACAGCGACGGGCTGGGCTGTGAGGCTGGCGGCTGTACCTTGGACCGCCGGGGCTATGTGCAGACCGACGACTGTCTGCAGGCTGCACCCCACGTCCATGCCATCGGCGACATCAACGGCCGTGTCCTGCTGGCCCATGCTGCGGAGCACCAGGCCCACTATGTGGCCCGCCGCATCCTGGGCCTGGAGGAAGGCCCCTATGTCTCCGGCCCCGTGCCCTCCTGCTATTACGGTCTGGAAATCATGCGCGTGGGTGATACGGCCGCAGCGCTGCTGGCCCAGGGCAAGAGCGTCAGTGTCTCCCAGGTACCGCTGTCCCTCAATCCTATCGCCCAGGCCAGCGGGCTCACGGGCGGCTTCGTCAAGGCTGTTTGGGATGGAGAACGGCTGGCCGGCATGGCCGCTATCGGACATGGGGTCTCGCACCTGGTGACCGTGGCCCAGCTGCTGGTCATGCAGGGGGCTACGCCTGAGAACCTGCACCATATCATGTTTGCCCATCCCACTCTGGACGAGATCGTCCCCGCGGCCATCGCCGCCAAACGTACCCCTGTCTCTGCATAAGCAAAGGAGATCCTGTCATGGCTACCTTCCCTACCGACCGCACCTATCATCCCGAACATCTCTGGGCCCAGAAGCAGGACGACGGCAGTATCCTGGTGGGCGTCAGCGATTACGCCCAGGAACAGCTGGGCAGCGTCATTTTCATCGACCTTCCTGAAGTGGGTGCTCATTTCGATCAGGGACAGTCCTGCGCTTCCATCGAATCCGTCAAAGTGACCTCCGACGCCATCGTGCCTGTGCCCGGCACTGTTGTCGCCGTCAATGAAGCCCTCGCCGACACCCCCGAGCTGCTCAATGACAGCCCGTACGGCGATGGCTGGCTTGTGCGCCTGCGTCCCGACAGCGACGATCTTTCCGGTCTGCTGGACGCTGCGTCCTACGAAGCGCAGCTTTCCTAGCTACGCTTGAGCCATCCTGCCTCCTGAAAGAGCCCGGTTCCGGACCGGGCTCTTTCGCTATATGACGGGAATGCAATACATTGAGAGAGCTGGACGTTTCTTTGTAGAAACGGTCTCCCCCCTCTCTCAACTTACCTCCTGAAAAAATTTTCTTCTGGCCCGCACAAAGTGGCTCCTTTCCTGGCGACAGGAGAGGCTGAGTGGTTCCAGAAGCATACGCTGCATGGTCTTGCAAAAGCGGCCGGCCCCTGCTTCAGTCTCCATCATCATGCCTGGACGGCAGCTATCTCCGCCAGAGTTCCTTCCAGCTCATATCCTTTGCCGGTGGCCCGTGGGCCGGTATGCTGGCAGCAGCATTCCCGGTAACTGCGGACGAAAAGACAAAAAACGGGCACGATCCCCGAAGATCATGCCCGTCTCAGATTCGCTTAAAAAGGCTGCGTACTTTATTGTGCCGCCTGGCCCTTGCCCTGACCTTTGCCGCTGCCGCGCACGGGCATGGTGGCCCCTGTGCTCTTCATGATGAAGCTGAACAGCTCCTGCGGAGTCATGTCGTTGCTGGTGGCGATATCGATGAAGATGCTCTCCGCCTTCGGCTCGCCCTTGAAATCGGCCTCGCGCATCTTCTGCAGGATCAGGTCACTATCCAGCCCCAGGAAAGCACTGAACTGTTTCAGGGAGCTGGTCTCGGCATGGCCGAAGGGCGGTTCACCGTACTTGCGGGCCTGATAGTCCTTGATGGCATCGTTCCAGCCGACCAGCTGCTGCATGGGCGGGATCTCCAGCAAGGTGCCCGCATAGACGAACAGGCAGATCAGGGCCGCTGCCAGCAGGGGCTTGCGGCTGCCGTCCTTGGCGCCGCGGATGTAGTTCATGACCGGTTTCCAGTTCAGGAACGTATGCCACAGTCCGGCCACCAGGAAGAGCACCCCGCCGGTGATGTGCAGATCGCCCCACTGGGCCTTGGTAAAGATGATGCGCCAGTCCGCCCAGTAGGCCACACGGCCTTCCGGCACCACGTAGAGCATGACGGAACTGATGATCAGCAGGACAAAGGAAAAAAACGTCGTCAAAGAAATGATCTTGCGTAACATGGTCACCCCCCAATGGTGTTTGATGGGGCTGCCTTTACGCTCTTCCAGTCCTGTGTTCAAGAGAGTTTTCCATGTTTCTATAAACAAAAAAGAGGAGACAGGATAGCATCCTGCCTCCTCCATCATACCCATCATATCATGGATATGGGATAGCGTATCGTTACTCCGTGTATAACATGTCGATATGACATCAAAACATATTTTTAATACATCTGCGGGCAGGGGGCCTGCGCCCTCCTACGGCGTCACCTTGTAGCGTTGCAGGCTCTTGGGCACCCACCATTCCTCAAAGTTGTACATGATGCCCGCCAGGGCGGGTTTGATGCCCATGAAGCGGTTCTGCACCACAGGCAGGGCATAGGGCACATAGAGGAAACAGTAGGGCTGATCCTCGTCCAGGATCTCCTGCGCCTGGTGGTACAGCGCGGTCCGGCGCTGACGGTCCGGCGTGGAGCGGGCCTCTTCCAGCACCTTGTCCAGCTCGGGGTTCTTGTAGTGGATGAAGTTCAGGCCACCGGGCACGGCCTGCGAGGAATGCCAGACCGCGAAGATGTCCGGGTCCTGGGTGATGGTCCAGCCCAGGATGATGGCATCGAAGCGGCCGGTATTCACGAATTCCCGGATGAAGGCTGCCCATTCCACGGTGCGGATGCGCACGTCGATGCCCACGGCCCGCAGCTGGCTCTGGATGATGGTGGCGGTGAGGATGCGCGGCTCGTTGCCCTGGTTGGTCAGGATGGTGAACGCCAGCGGCTTGCCGTCCTTGTCCAGGATGCCGTCGCCGTCACTGTCCGTGAAGCCCGCCTCGGCCAGCAGTTTGCGGGCCCGGTCGGGATTGAAGCTCACAGGGCGCAGGCCCGGATGATAGGCCCAGGTGCCCGGCTTGTAGGGCCCGAAGGCCGGCTCCCCCAGCCCCAGCAGGACGCCCTTGACGATGTCGCCCCGGTTGATGGCGCAGGAGATGGCCTGCCGTACCTTTTTATCCTTGAAGAAAGGATGTTCCAGATTGAAGCCCAGGAAATTGTAGACCGAGGCCAGATAACGGTATTTGTGGAAGGATTCCGCCCACTTTTTCCCCGATGTCTGGCGCAGGTACTGCTGCGGGCTCAGCTCCATCACGTCCAGGCGCCCGGCGCGGGTCTCCATGAACATGGTGGCCGTATCCGGGATGATGCGGAAGACTACCTCGCTGATGTGCGGCCTGCCCAAAAAGTAGGTGGGGGAAGCTTCCAGCACGATGCGTACGCCCGGCTCCCAGCGCTGGAGGCGGTAGGGCCCGGCGCCCACAGGCTTGCGGGCGAAGGAGGTGGTACGGATGTTCTGCCCTTCCAGGATGTGCCTGGGCAGGATGGGATTCATCCAGGAAGACACGGCCCGGGCAAAGAAATGCTCGTAGCGGACCTCGAAGCTGTAGCGGTCCAGCACGCGGAATTCCTTGATCTGGAGAAAGTCGTCCGCATAGGGACTGCCCGTGGCCGGGTCGATGACCATTTTGTAGGTGAACTCCACATCCGCGGCCGTCAGTTCGGTGCCGTCTTCCCAGAGGATGCCCTTGCGCAGACGGAAGCGCAGCAGACGGCCCTCGTCTTCCATGCTGAAGGACTCCGCCGCCCAGCATTCCGGCTCCAGATCCTTGTTGAAGCGCAGCGGCGCCACATAAAGCAGATCCGCCACTTCGTGGGAGGCGGAGTCCGCCGTCAGATACGGGATGAGGTTGGAGGCCTCACCGATACTGCCCAGCAAAATGCGGTCGCCGTCCGTGGGGGGCATGCTGCCCTCCTCGTCATCCGCGGCGGCGGACAGCGGCAGGCAAAGCAGCAGGAGGAGCAGAAAAAAAACTCTCCAGGTGGCGCTGCCCCCTGCCGGAGAGCCCTTGCCCGCTGCCCGGGAAGCGGCGAAAAATACCAACTTTTTTTTCATAAAATATTTTTTCATAAGTTACGCGTGTCTATTGCCATTGAAGTGATGCCTGTGATATTACTCCCAAATCTATTACTGCGATTTTTCAACGGAGCCCGCGCAGAAAACCGGGCCGCGGAGAGTATGCATGAGCAGATCTGAGCAGAACGTCGTCAGGGAGATGTGCCAGGCCTTCCTGCACGACGCCGTTCCGGAGTATATCCGTGATACGGCTTACTATATCCTGTCCGAAGGCGGGGTGCAAAAAATAAATATCCAGGAGGGCGAGACCTGGGAGGCGCAAGGCGTCATCCAGGGCGAAGACCTCCAGGTCTATACGCCCAGCCTGACTTTCTCCATCACGGATCGCAGCACCCGCCACCAGTGCAACTGTTCGGAATCCTTCACCAGCACATGCCGTCATGTGGCGGCCCTGGCCCTGCGTCTGCTGGAGGAACTGCGCAAGGAACAGGGCGACGCCGAAGAAGTCACGCCCCCTGCCAAGGACTGGAAGCAGAGCTTCCGCTCCTTCTTCTCCACAGACATGGAGCCCGAGCCCGGCAAGCACTACCTTATTTTCCGCTTCCAGCCGGAGCAGGGCCGTCTGCTGGTCTCCTTCTTCCGGGGCCGCCAGAACAAGTCCGGCCTGTCCAGCGTGCACAACGAGATCACGCTCCAGCAGATCATCAACAATCCCGACTGGTGCGAGTTCTCGCCCCAGCTGCCGCATGTGGCCCGCCAGATAGGCCAGCACCTGGACTATTACGGTCATCGTGTGGAGATCCCCGACGGTCTGACCTCGTGGTTCTTCTGGGCCGTACGCAAGGAATATTACCTGCTCTGGAAGGATACCGACCGTCCCTGCCGCATCGAGAGCACGCCCTTTGCCCTCAAGCTCAAGCCCAATTTCGATGACAACGGCTTCAGCTTCGACGTGCTGCTCAAGCGTGAAGGCCGCCCGCCCCTGCCCATCCGGGCCAACGGGGCGCCCAGCGACCACCTGCACGGCGCCGAGGCCCCCGAGGACGCGCCCATCACTTTCCACGGGCAGATGCCGCTCTGGGTCTGTTACCAGCACAATTTCTATCCCGTACAGACGGGCCTGTATCCGTCGCTGGTGCACAACCTCATCTACGAACGCCCGGTGGTGCCGCAGGAAGAGATCTCCGAGTTCCTGGACCGTGTCTGGACGCGCCTGCCCTCGTCCGAACTCTACGAGCCGCAGCAGTTCCTGCGCATGATGGAGCCCGTGTTCCAGCCGGCCACCTACAATCCCAAGCTCTTCCTGGACGAGGAAGGCAGCCTGCTGACCCTGGAGATCGACAACATCTACCAGACCCGTCACGGCGAGTTCACGCTCAACGGCCCCAACCCCGATTTCCAGACCGGCAGCTACACCTACGAAGGCCAGACCTATCTGGTGCGCCGCCATCAGGAAGAAGAGGCCCAGCTCATGAACGAGCTGGCGGGCATGGACTTCCAGGCCCGTTCCAGCAAGCTGTGGTTCCTGGAGCCGGAAGAGGCCATCGCCTTCCTGCTGGACTCCTACCCCACGCTGGTGGAGAACTACCGCGTCTACGGCGAGCGCGCCCTTTCGCGCTACAAGATGCGCACGGCCAAGTCCTCCATCTCTGCCGAGGTGGTGAGCAACGAGAAGGAAAAGTGGTTCTCGCTGGAGATCAGCGTGGATTACGAAGGCCAGTCCCTGCCCCTGGACAAGATCTGGAAGGCCTGGACCCGCGGCAAGCGCTATGTGCAGCTCAAGGACGGCTCCTACACCAGCCTGCCCGAATCCTGGCTGGAAAAGATCGCCCACAAGCTCACGGCCCTGGGCCTGGACCCCAGCAAACCGCCGCAGACCAAGTTCAAGCAGTTCGAGGCGCCGGTGCTGGACAGCCTGCTGGAAGACCTGCCCGGCGCGCGCACGGACTCCTTCTGGAACAACCTGCGCGAGAAGATCCGCTCCTTCCGCGAGGTGCGGCCCGTACCGCCGCCAAAGGCGCTGCAGGCCAATCTGCGCAGCTACCAGCTGCAGGGCCTGTCCTACCTCAACTTCCTGTCGGAATACGGCTTCGGCGGCATCCTGGCCGACGAGATGGGCCTGGGCAAGACCGTGCAGACCCTGGCCTTCATCCAGCATATGGTGGAAAGCCGCTTCGAGGGCCCCAACCTCATCGTGGTGCCCACCTCGGTGCTGCCCAACTGGGAACGCGAAGCGGAAAAGTTCGTGCCCGGCCTGCGCCGCCTGACCATCTACGGCACGCGCCGCGAGGGCATGTTCAAGCATATCGCGGAATCGGACCTCATCATCACCACCTACGCCCTGCTGCGGCGTGACCTGGAGGAGATGGAGAAATACGAGTTCAACACGGTCATCCTGGACGAAGCCCAGAACATCAAGAACCCCAACACCATCACGGCCCGCGCCGTGCGCCGCATCCATGCCCGCATGCGCCTGTGCCTGTCCGGTACGCCCATCGAGAACAACCTCTTCGAGCTCTGGAGCCTGTTCGAGTTCCTGATGCCCGGCTTCCTCGGTTCGCAGCATGCCTTCCAGCGCGGCATCGTCAAGCCCATCAAGGACGGCGACGCCGAGACCCTGGACTACCTGCGCACCCGCGTGCGGCCCTTCATTTTGCGCCGTACCAAGGCCGAAGTGGCCAAGGACCTGCCGCCCAAGGTGGAAAGCGTCACCTGCTGCGCGCTGGAAGAGGCCCAGGCCGAGCTCTACGCCGCCCTGGCCCGCAAGCTGCGCGCCCAGGTGCTGGCCGACGTGGACGAAAAGGGCCTGGCCAAGAGCCAGATGTCCATCCTGGACGCCCTGCTCAAGCTGCGCCAGATCTGCTGCCATCCGCGCCTGCTCAAGATCGACCTGCCCGGCTTCTCCAACAACCTGCCTTCCGGCAAGTTCAACGCCTTCAAGGACATGGTCATGGAGATCGTGGAGGGCGGCCACAAGGTGCTGGTCTTCTCGCAGTTCGTGCAGATGCTCCAGATCATCCGCCAGTGGCTGGAGTTCTCGCAGATCCCCTTCTGCTATCTGGACGGCGCCAGCAAGGACCGCTTCGAGCAGGTGGACCGCTTCAACAACAGCCCGGACATCCCCATCTTCCTCATCTCGCTCAAGGCGGGCGGCACGGGCCTGAACCTGACCAGCGCGGACTACGTCATCCACTACGACCCGTGGTGGAACCCCGCCGTGGAAAGCCAGGCCACGGACCGTACCCACCGCATCGGCCAGACGCGGCAGGTGTTCTCCTACAAGCTCATCTGCCAGAACACGGTGGAAGAAAAGATCCTCAAGCTGCAGGAAGCCAAGCGTGGCGTGGCCGAGGCCATCATCCCCGGTCAGGACACCTGGAAGTCCCTGACCCGCGAGGATCTGGAGATGCTCTTCGAAGTCTAGGCGATACCGCCGCAAACAGCGTCATCACACGGCGCGGAAGCAGGGCCCTGCCTCGGCTTTCGCGCCGTTTCCCGTTTTCGGGAGGGCCCGCCTTCCGCATATCCGGGCCGTACGGCAAGGCCTTGCCGGCGGCCGCCTTCTCCCCGACGCCCCCCATCCCGGAGAAGACACGGCCGCGCCCCGTCCTCCTGCCGCAACGCCCACTGTCCCGCCGTCCCTTGGCATACGTCCCCGCAATGACGCTCAGCCCCCTTGCGCGCCTGTTTCGGGAAGGCTATGCTCCAGGCAGCCTCCGGGCCTTCATCCCTGCCTTTCCGGCCCGGGGACGCCTCTTTTTCCGGCAGACGCCTGCCAAGGAGACGCCGCATGGACGAAGCTCCCCCCACCACGCCCCGTACCCTGCTCTGGCGCGGCACACGCTGCCTGCGCAATGATTCTCCCGCCCTGCGCCCCTGCGGGCTCCGCCGCCTCTGCCGGTTGTTCGGCATCGATCTGGCCGCCCGCCAGCGGGAAACCGATCTTGTCCTGTCCATCTTCGCCGGGCTGGCTCCCCAGCACGGTCTGGACAGGGACCTGGCCCCTCTGGCCGTGCTGGCCCATACCTTGGTGGAGCTGGGAGACGGGATGCCCGATGCGGGCGAGATCCTGCTCACCCATCCTCTCAAGCGCCTTGATGCCGCCGGCAACCGGCTGCTGGCCATGGTCCTGACCCTGCTCACCGTGGGCAAGGGCCGTACGGACAAGGTGGAGCCCCTGCTCACCGCCATGGGTTGTGCCCGCGACGATCCCCGGCGGCGTACCGCCGTGGTGCTGGCGGCCATCGTGCAGGTGGCCCGTTTTGCTCTGCGCTTCGATCCGCTGGAGATACGCCTGCCCGGTGAGCCCCCCGTCCTCTTCCTCATCCGGGTGCGCACGCCCCTGCGCCTGCGCAAGCAGCTGGTCATCCATGCGCCGCTCTGGGAACGCCTGTTCGGCAAGTCCTCCCTGGAATGGTTCTGGACCTTCGATGCCGATGCCGACGCGCCCGTCCCGGTCCAGGCGCCGCCTTCCGGGCAATTGTTCAGCAGCCATTTCAGCGCGTATCTGCAAAAGCAGGCACGGGCCCTGCATGAGCTGGCCCGCAGCGACAGCGCCCTGGACGAAGAGCCCATCCACGATGCCCGCGTCATCCTGCGCAGCCTGCTTTCCGTCTTCCGCAGCCTGAAACCCTATCTGCGCAAGGACTGGCTGGCCTCTGTGGAATCCGACCTGCGTACGGCCCGCAAGCTGCTGGGCGGTGTGCGGGATACGGACGTGCTTTTGGGACACATCAGGGACTATGCCTTGCGTCCTGTCCCTGCCGGTGCCGCCGAGACCGCCGCCGCAAGCGGACAGGCCCCGGAAGGTACTGCCCCCCTTTTCCGGCCGGCGGATCTGCCCGCCGGTCTGCGCAGCCTGTATGCCGCCCTGCAGGAAGAGCGCGCCACGGCCCTTTCCCGTGCCGCGGCCCATTATGCCTCGGACGCCTACCGGGAGCTGCTGCACAAGCTGGATGGCAATGCCGCGGCCCAGACCTGCCGCCCCATGCTGGACCGCCGCGGCCGCGCCCGGCCCATGCTGCTGGCGGACATCATGGCGGCCGGTGTGGATCAGGCCACGCGCGACCTTCTTGCCCATGACCGCTGGACGCACGGGCACCTGATCCCCGAAGACCTGCTGCACAACATGCGCATCGCGTTCAAGCAGTTACGCTATCTGATGGCTTTTTTCGGCAGTCAGGGCGGCAAGAACGGCGAACGCCTGATCCGCCTGTGCCGCCGCTGTCAGGAAAGCCTCGGCCAGATGCACGACAACGCCGTGGCCGCGGCCACGGCCCTGCGCCACTTGCAGCACATGCCGGAGACCCGGCAGCATGCGGAGGATGCCGACGGCCTGGAGGCATATGCCCGCTGGTGCGAAGACGAGATGCACCGCCATGCCATGGCCTTCCTGACGGACTGGGCGGAGAACGGCCGGGACGAGCTTTGCCGCCTGACCCGCAAGCTTTCCCCGTCCGCAGGCGATCCGCTTCCCCTGCTCCGCCCGGACGACTAGCCGCGGGCTCCCGGACGCGCCAGCGCCCCGGGAACGTGCGGCCCGGCTGGCAGCCCCTGATAAAAAAGCGCCCTTTTCAGGGCGCAACGGCAGGAAACTGGCAGGGCGGGCCATCTGGTCCCTGCCCTCCGGCTTTCGGGGCCTTTGGCCCCTGTAAAAGATGCCTCCGCTAGCAGGACGTGCCCAGGAACTGGGTGGACACGAAACTGGCGTACTGGTCGGTCATGCCGGTGATGAAATCCAGCACCCGCAGATAGGAGACGTACAGGTCATCCTCACGGCGCGGCGCATGGCCGCCCATGAGCTGCAAGGCCTGCTGCTCCTTGTAGGTGAGCCGCCCGGGATCGCAGATGCGGCGATGGCAGGCCGGGATGAAGGTATCCAGCAGGCGCTTGTAGACGCTGTAGGACCCGATCTCCAGCGCCGTCTTGTGGCTGTTCTTGAGGATGCGCCCGTTGAAGATCTCTTTGGCCCTGTCCATATAGGCCCGGACGTCCTCCGGCGCCATATCCATGAGCGGACCTTCGAACTCCCGGCGCATGATGCGCTCGTACTGCGCGGCGAAGGTCTCGAACAGGCTCGCGGTCACGTGACCGATGACACGGGCCCGCACATACCCGGCCCGCTCCCGGTCGGAACCCATATCTTCCAGCCGCTGCGGGTCGAGCCTCAGGCTCGGGGCCAGGGGCTCCACCACCTTCAGGATGTCCGCCAGGGTGATGATGTCCAGCTCGCGGGCGTCTTCCATGTCCACGATGCGGTAACATGTGTCGTCGGCCGCTTCGGCCAGCAGGGAGAGCGGATGGCGGGCAAAGTCGCCCCGGCGCGTTTTCAGCCCCAGAGCGCAGAACACCTCTTCAAAGATGCCCGCCTCGGCCTGATAGTAGTTGAACTTGCACTTGCCGCTCCGCGTACGGGACTGCCAGGAATCCCACGGATATTTGACCATGCTGGCCAGCGTGGGATAGGTGAGCCGGAACCCGCCCTGATCGCGGTTGTTCTCCACCACGTTGACCACCCGGAAACCCTGGGCGTTGCCGTCGAAGCAGCGGAAATCGCTCTGATGCGTCTCCTCCAGCGCATTCACATAGGTGTGGTTGGCCGGGTCCCCGAACCAGTCTCGGATGGCGAACTCGCCCGCATGGCCGAAAGGCGGATTGCCGATGTCGTGGGCCAGGCAGGCGGCTTCGAGGATCTGGCCGGGAAATTCCGGCGCGGCATACTCCGGCAGCTCGTCCCGGCGGCGCAAAAAATAGCCCGCCATGGCGCCCAGCGAACGCCCCACGCTGCTGACCTCCAGCGAATGGCTGAGGCGCGTGTGGATGTGATCGTTACGCACCAGCGGATGCACTTGTGTTTTGCGGGCCAGACGCCGGAACGAACTGGAATAGATGATGCGGTCCCGATCCTGCAAAAACGGGCTGCGGGCCGGGTCCAGCTTCTTGAAATCCACCCCGCTGCCCCCGTAGCGCAGGGGAAGGAGCAATTTACGCCACTTTTCCTGAAAATTCATGGGACCTCCCGCGTGCCTGGAACAGTAAAAAACTATCGGTAAGTACAGAATTTGCCACGCCTGGATGCGGAACACAAGGGCGGCCGGGACATGGCGCACATACTGCCCGTTCCTTCCCGGGGCAGGAAGAAATGGATGGCCGGCGCTTCGGCTTCGGACAGGGGCAGGCAAGGAGTTCCGCCCCCTGCCCCACCGCATGGACCATGGCAGGCTGCCCCCTCTTGACGGACAGACGCTTGCCACCTATAAGGACAGCACGCGCTCGTAGCTCAGGTGGATAGAGCAGGAGCCTTCTAAGCTCTTGGCCGGGGGTTCGAATCCTCCCGGGCGCGCCATGGAACGATCAGGTGGATACATGCATGCCCGCGTGTATCCACCTTTTTTTTATCCCGCATAACAGAAGTGGACATTCTCTTGTGGCTGACTTCCAGACTTTGCTTTTGGGGCACGGTCCTCACATGCGGATGGAAGGAACGAGGAAAATCTATCTGGAATTCCTCTCCGTGCTTCTTGGATATCAACTTTTCATTACTGATATCGATCTAAAGAGACAACTCTACTTATTTATAGTCAAAAATAGTATTTACACCATATACAAATTTCCAGAATTTCTATTTTACAAGAAATAGCCTGTTCCCTTGTTCTTCTATACGATATTCACGAAGCTTGTTAAGCACGTCGACACCACCAGCGGCAACTGCCATCATCACGCATGTTGCAGCTGTTGTTGGCCCAAGTATACCGGCAGCTGCAGTTGCAGATATAGCTGCAACTGCTGTTTTTTTAGCATCTCCATCCTCTTTCGTGACCATATAAGCAGTCGTGACAGCAGCAATTGCAAGACATCCTATACACAATGTCCATGCAATTTTTCCAGTCCCTTTTACCTTTATAAAAAAGTCTTTTATTCCGCCTTCTACTTCTATATAATCTACATTATTTTTGATTGCTTGCGCAAGTTCCTTCTCGTCTTTTACAACACGCCCCATAATCCTCTCCGTTTACAAGAAATAATTCACAAAAAAACAGTTACTCCAGCATACCTTTCATTACCTTGATTACAGTGGATGTATACCAAGCTTAGTAAAATAAAAAATATTAGCAAGGATGGAAATGCCGATTTGATAGATCGTCCGTAGTCTCGATCAATTCAACAGGGCACAGATACACGCCCAGCCAGAGAGCAGCAGATATACGACCAGAAGTATCAGCTGGGCTTTCCAATACCGCACGCATCCTCTGAAAAAATTCCCTTGTCCAAGTAGAAGTATGATAGCGAGGACGAGGATAACTGTTCCAAGTGCCAATGGCATGTTCTTTCCGCTCCGTCATGCTTCCTCAGACTACACCTGTTTATTCCATAAAGTGGAATTTTTCTGTGGGCAGAAATCTGAACGGCGAGAATCACGCTATGGAAAAGCTGGGCATTTCAATGCAGAAGATCTGCTCTCAAGGCATCACTGTTTTGACGGGATATACGGCCCTGCCCTTGTCCCCCTCTGAATCATCCGGCATTTAGATCGATGACTTCTCCAGCCGGTACAGGGTCAGGCCGTGCGGCAGGGGCGTCTCTTCACTGACGGTATAGCCCAGCCACAGCAGTGGCCGCAGATCCGCGGCATCCCGTGCCGGGAACAGCAGTTCGCGCCGGGCCTCGGGCAGCAGGCTTTCCATCTGCAACAGCAGCATGGTCTCCACATACTGTCCCTGCCATTGCGGATGCACCAGCAGCTGGGCCAAATGCTGTCCGCCGTCCACTTCTCGCCCGCCTACGGCACCCACCATGGTGTCGTCTTCCATCAGGGCCCGCAACACCACGCCGTGAGCAAAAAAATCCTCCAGCGAATCTCCGGCCGTTTCGGGCAAAGGCTGCCCTTCCGGCAGCAGACGCGCCCGCACCATTTCCTGCAACTGTACAAGAGCAGCCAGATCTTCCCGGCCGGCCTTTTCAAGACGGATCATGCATAGCCTCCTTTTCGGAATCCAGCCTAGCAAGGGAATGGGACTGCCGCAAGCAGCCCTGTCTGCAACAGGCATCACTATGCTGCCCGATGACCCGGCCACCAATTGCAGTCAGTACGCCGCAGCAGCCACAGGCATAAAATATTTTTTTCGTACGGCCATCCTGCGATGGAACGTTTTTCCCCTTGGCGCAAGCGCTGACAAGGACAGGGAATTGTGGCATGGTCGCGGCATGAAGACTGCAAAGCATTTCACGACCATCGACCAGATCTGGGAACACCTGGACGGTCTTGGTTTCTTCCACATGGACCTGAGCCTGACGCGCATGGAGACCGCCCTCTCCCGCCTGGGCCTTTCCCGCCCGCCCTTTGTGGTGGCCCAGATCGTGGGCACCAACGGCAAGGGCTCCACGTCCGCCTTTCTGGACAGCCTGTCCCGCGCCCACGGCTGCCGCACCGGGCTCTATACCTCGCCGCACTTCCTTTCCCCCTGCGAGCGCATCCGCATCGACGGCGTCCCTCTGCAAGAAGACCTGTGGCCCGGGCTGGGCACGGAAGTCTACGCGGCGCGACCGGACCTGACCTATTTCGAATTCCTGACCGTGCTGGCCATACTGGCCTTTGCCCGTCAGGGCGTGCAGCTGGCCGTCATGGAGGCCGGGCTGGGCGGCGCCCATGACGCCACCACAGCCCTGGCCAGCGACCTGACCTGCTTCGCGCCCGTGGCCATGGATCATGCCGCCATCCTGGGCCCCACCCTGCGAGACATCGCCCTGGACAAGTGCGGCGCCATCCGCCCCCGCGTGCCGGTGGTCAGCGCGCCCCAGTTCCCTGCTGCCGAAGAAGTCCTGCGCCGTCAGGCCGAACGGCTGGCCGCTCCCCTGCACATCGTCGAGCCCCTGCCGGGCAACATGCCGCTGGGGCTGGCCGGGCCGCACCAGCGCATCAATGCCGCCGTGGCCCTGCACGCCTGGCAGGCCCTGGCCCCGCGCCTGCATGTG